>Ga0209781_1000069_pt1 | contig 25751 bp, 22 predicted proteins | sample WorMetHERISLAND1_3_FD_187386 | JGI IMG/M metagenome (GOLD analysis project Ga0209781, IMG submission 187386) | Marine gutless worms symbiont microbial communities from Max Planck institute for Marine Microbiology, Germany - Olavius albidus HERON... | ecosystem: Host-associated > Annelida >...
CCGCCGATCCTGACCCGGGGGCATGCCCCCGGGTCAGGATCACAATGGCGCCAAGACCTCCCCCATACGCTCAAGGTGGGGAAATTTACTTCGCCCATAATCAGGGAGTTTTACGTTGCCGGTAACAGCCCATGACGTCCGTGTCCGGCACCGGCACATGGGTCTCAAGCACCCCCTCGACCAGCAGGAACATGGACTCGAGATGCTGCTCGCGCTCGATCACAACCTCGCCCTTGGCGAACCTTTGCAGGGTCATCTGGGCGCTCAGCGTCTCCAACTCCGCCTCGGTCATCGAGTGGAACAGCTCGACCCGCCCGAGCAGCGCCAGGCGGTCGCGCTCGTGGTCCAGGTTGCGCTCCACCAAATCCGCTTGATGGACCTCGTACTTGGCCTGCGCCGTCGAGATACCGGCCTTCCTCAAGTGCGCCATCACATGCTCGAGCACCACCTGGCGGACCTTGCCCGGGCCGCCCTTGCGGGGATCGATGAAGTACTTCAGCTTGTAGCGCACCCCGTGTTCGTTGACCCCCGTCGTACGCACCGCCGGTTCCGGCTCGGCCAGCGGGCCGCCGGCCAGGATCGCCTCGCGCAGCCCGGCCTCCAGGGCCCGGAGCGCGCGCTCCGTGTCGACGGCCGCATCCAAAGTCAGCACGTACTCGAACTCGCCGATCGGCGACGGCCGCGAGAAGTTGCTGATCACCGCACTGCCGAGCACGCTGTTGGGGATCACCTGGATGTAGCGCTCCGGCGTCAGCAGCCGAGTGGTCCGCCAGTTGACCTCCTCGACCCGGCCGAACACGTTGTTCACCCCGCGTACGTGGATCTGCACGTAATCACCGACCACGAACGGCCGCTCGATGTTGATCGAAAGACCGGAAAACACATCCAGGATCAGGCTGCGTACGGCAAAACCGAGGACGATGCCCATGGCGCCAGAGGTCGTCAGCAGGGCCGTCACCGACCTCTCGAAGACGACGCCGACGATGCCGGTCAAGGCCAACAGATAAATCAGGAAACTCGAGATCTGCACGATCAGGCGCGGCGTCGGCGTCCCTGTCGCCTTGGTCACCACGCCTTCCCAAAAAACGAAGCTGATCACCCGATTGGCCAGGAATGCCGCCGACAGCCAGGTCACCACACCGACCGCATAGGGAAGGAAATCCAGCGTCTTGCCGACGATCCGCGCGCTGAAATCGCGCATCGCCGCATCGCCGAACATCAACACCGTCAAAGAGGCAATGAAGATCGCAGCCGGGATCAGGATTTTGCGAAGGAGTGTGTTCATGCCTTCCCTGAGGGTGAGTCCTCTCACCGCATTATTATTGACCGTCCCCTTGAGTAGGGCCGGATCGTTATCCCGTCAATGGCAATTGCTCGCCACGGCGGCCGTAACTGGCTAAACGACCGCCAACAAACGTTCGCGGGCTTCTTCGAGACGGATTTTTGCGGCTTCGGCATCGGCCAGCTTCTCGCGTTCGGCCTCGACGACGGCCTCGGGCGCATTGGCCACGAATTTGTCATTGCCGAGCTTTTTCTGGAACCGGTCGATCTCGCTTTGCTGTTTGGCGATTTCCTTTTCCAGACGGTCCTTTTCCGTGTCGAGATCAATCACCTCGGCGATCGGCATGATCACCGTCGCCTCGTCGATAACGTCTTGTACGGCGCCCTTCGGCACGTTACCGTCGAGCAGTTCGAGGGACGACACCCGGGCCAACCGTCCGATCAACGCTCCGTGGCGCTCGACGCAGGTCCGCGCCAGAGTGCCGGCATCCTTAAGCAACAGCGGCACCTCGGCCTTCGGCGGCACGTTCATCTCGGACCGCACCGCCCGGACCTGGGAGATCAGACGAACGACCCAGTCCATCTCGGCGTTGGCCTCGGTGTCGATCAGCGCCGAATCGTAGTCCGGCCAGTCGGACGTGATCAACGACGTGTCCCGCCCCTCGGCCAGGGCCTGCCACAGCTCCTCGGTGATGAACGGCATGATCGGGTGCATCAGATGTAGAATCTGGTCCAAGACCCAGGCCGCAGTTGCTCGCGTCTCGGCCTTGGCGGCTTCGTCATCACCCTGCAGCAGCGGTTTGGCGAACTCCACGTACCAGTCACAGAAGGTCCCCCAGGTGAACTGATAAACGGCATTGGCGACATCGTTGAAGCGGTAGGAATCGATCGCGCCGGCCGTCGCCGCCTCGGTCTCGACCACCTTGCCGACGATCCAGCGATTGAGCGTGTGTTCGACCGAGGCAGGGTCGAAGCCGGCGACCGGCTTGCATTCGTTCATTTCGCAGAACCGGGCCGCGTTCCACAACTTGGTGCAGAAGTTGCGGTAGCCCTCGACCCGGGCTTCCGACAGGCGCACGTCGCGCCCCTGGGCGGCGAAGGCCGTCAGGGTGAAGCGCAACGCATCGGCGCCGTACTTTTCGATCAACTCCAGGGGGTCGATGACGTTGCCCTTGGACTTCGACATCTTCTGGCCCTTCTCGTCGCGGACTAGGGCGTGGATATAGACCGTATGGAACGGCACCTCGCCCATGAACTGGATGCCCATCATCATCATGCGCGCAACCCAGAAGAAAATGATGTCGAAACCGGTGATTAGAACGTCGGTTTGGTAGTAGCGTTTGATCTCCGGCGTATCGTCGGGCCAGCCGAGTGTCGAGAACGGCCACAGGGCCGACGAGAACCAGGTGTCGAGCACGTCCGGATCACGTTCGAGCTCGACCTCGCGGCCATAAGCCTCGCGGGCGGCCGCGTAGGCTTCCTCCTCGGTCATCTCGACGAAAATGTCGCCGTCCGGTCCGAACCAGGCTGGGATCTGGTGTCCCCACCACAGTTGGCGCGACACACACCAGGGCTGGATGTTGCGCATCCATTCGTAATAGGTGTTTTCCCACTGCTTCGGCACGAATTCCGTCTGGCCCTGTTCGACCGCGGTGATCGCGGGCCCGGCCAGGCGCTGCGCATCGACGAACCATTGGTCCATGAGCCACGGCTCGATGACGACGCCGGAGCGGTCGCCATAGGGCACCGTCATCGGATTCTCTTCGATCTTCTCCAGGAACCCGAGGCCCTCGATTTCCTTGACCACGGCGTCGCGGCATTCGTAGCGGTCGAGGCCGCGCAGATGCTCCGGCACGTTCTCATTCATATGCGCGTTTTGGTCGAGGACGTTGATCAGTTTCAGATTGTTGCGCTTACCGACCTCGAAGTCGTTGAAATCGTGGGCCGGCGTGATCTTGACGGCACCCGATCCCTTTTCGGGATCGGCATATTCGTCGGCGACGATGGGGATCGGCCGGTCGATGATCGGCAACACCGCCTTCTTGCCGATCAGGTTCTTGTAGCGCGGATCCTCGGGATGAACGGCAACACCGGTATCTCCTAACATGGTCTCCGGACGCGTCGTCCCGACGGTGATTGTGGCGCCGTCCTCCCCCTCAATGGGGTACTTGAAGTACCACATGGTGCCGTGGACTTCGCGTTGCTCCACTTCGAGACCGGAAATCGCCGTGTGCAGCATGGGATCCCAGTTGACGAGACGTTTGTCCCGGTAGATCAAGCCTTTCTTGTGAAGGTCGACGAAGACCTTGCGCACGGCATGGCTCAAACCATCATCCATGGTGAACCGTTCACGCGACCAGTCGCATGAGGCGCCCAAGCGGCGCAGCTGGCCGGTGATGGTGCCGCCCGAATGAGCCTTCCAGTCCCACACCCGTTCGACGAACTTCTCACGGCCGAGGTCGTGGCGGGTCAGGCTTTCCTTTTCCATCTGGCGCTCGACGACCATCTGTGTGGCGATGCCGGCGTGGTCGGTGCCCGGTTGCCAAAGGGCATCGAAGCCCTTCATGCGCTTGTAGCGAATCAGGATGTCCTGCAGCGTGTTGTTTAGCGCATGGCCCATATGCAGGCTGCCGGTAACGTTCGGCGGCGGGATGACGATGGTATAGGGTGGTGCGTCGCTGGTCGGTTGACAGGCAAACGCACCCGATCGTTCCCAATCGGCATAGTGTTTTTCCTCGACCTCTTGCGGCCGGTAGGTCTTCTCCAGCATCGCTGGCGTCCCTCGGTTTGTTCCGGTTTTTAAGGAAACGTGTTCTACCGCCCGCAAAGGCTACAGGCAAGCAGTCGGACGGGCCAAATGATCAGTCGTCGAGCCGTTCGGCCCGATTGACCATCAGGTCGATCTCCTTCTTGACCAACCGTTCGATCAGGTAAGGCAGGTTGCGGTCGAGCCACTCACGCAGGATCGGCTTCAACATCTCTCGAACGATGCCTTCCAGGGTCATGTCCTTGGAGCTGGCATCGACATGCATGTCGCGGCGGTCGAGAATGGCGGCGGCCAGTTCCGAGAGCACATCGACCGAGGCCCGGGCCGTCGGTTGCGACATGATGTCGCTGGCAACCATATCCGGGGTCAGCTCCAACATCTCCGCCATCGGTTGCGGCATCGGTGCCGGTTCCGGCATCGGCGGCGGCGCCGGAATCGGCTCCGGGACGGGTTCCGGCTCGGGCATGGGTTCCGGCTCGGGTTCCGGTTCCGGTTCGAACGCGACCATCGGCTCCGGTTCCGGCTCGGGAATGGGTTCCGGCTCGGGTTCCGGCTCCGGCTCGGGTTCCGGCTCGGGTTCAGGTTCCGGCTCGGGTTCCGGTTCTGGCTCGGGTTCCGGCTCCGGCTCGGGTTCGGGCTCCGGGACGGGTTCCGGCTCCGGCTCGGGTTCCGGCTCAGGAACGGGTTCGGGCTCGGCAGCCGGCTCAGCACCGCCTTCTTCGTCTTCCGCTAAAATCCGCCGAATGGAGGCTAGGATATCCTCCATCGAGGGTTCAGCGCCGTCTTCCACTGCTGCCGCTTCTTCGCTCATGTCCCATTCACCCCATGCTGCAGTCGTGGCATGGTAGTCCCCCGTATCTTAACAAACGGTAACCATAACAGGCGCGTAAAATCGGCCGCTCCCGCCGAATTCCCCTGCCTTATTCGCTGCCGACAAGGTTCCGTTCGTCATTCGGTGTCGCCGGAAGACCGACCCCCGAACCATTTGTCCCTGACCTCTTGGTAGTGATCACGCGGATCGTAGAGTGTCACCGGCAGGCCCAAATCCCGGGCCGTCAGCTGTCCGACGGCCGCCTTGAGCTCATAGATGGCAACAATTTCGGCGCGTTGCGCGCGCACATGGGACACCCGCGAGTCGAGAAGTTCCTGTTCCGCGTCGAGGACGTCGAGAACGGTACGGGACCCCACCGACGCCTCCCGTTCAACCCCTTCGAGTGCCACCACGTTGGCTTCGATCTGGGTCTGGAAGGAATCGACCTGGGCCCGCGCCGTCTGTAAGGACTCCCAAGCCTGCGTCGCTTCCTCGACAACTTCGCGGCGTTGTTGATCGATGGTGAACGCCTCCTCGGCCGCGTCCTGACGGGCCTCACGAAGCCGCGAATAGACGGTACCCTGCTGATAGATCGGCACGGACAGGTTGAGGGAAATCTCGGCGGTCATGGTCCGTCCGGATTCGCCGGAAGCCTCGAATTCCCTGGACAAGCCGGCCGTCAGGTCGACTTCCGGCAGCAACTCGCCCCAAACCTCGTCGACGTTGTCGAGGGCGGCGCGCCTGTCGAACTCCGCACTGATCACGTCCGGGTTCTTGACCGCCGAGACCTTGATGGTCTCAGCCTTCGATTCCGGGATATCGGTCGGTATGTCCGGTGCATTCGGATTGTTCGGCGATGGCTCGCCGACCACGTTCTGGTAGGCCGCCCGGGACCGTTCGAGATTGCCTTCCGACTGGATGCGGTCGGCGGTTGCACGGGTCAACCGCGCCTCCGCTTGATGAACGTCGGTCCGCGTGATCTCGCCCACCTCGAACCGATCGCGAGTCGCTTCCAACTGCCTTTTGAGAACCAGTTCGTTGTTGATGTTGAGCTTGAGCACGGCTTCGTCGCGGAAAACGTCGACGAAGGCGGTGACCGCATCGAGCAATACATCCTGCTCCGCCGCCAACAGGCGGGCCCGTTCGGCGCGCACGTTGTTTTCGGCCTGGGCCGTCGCCGCCAAGGTGCGGCCGCCACGGAATAAAGGTTGCGAAATATCCAACCCGAGACCGGCAGGTTGGCGGATCTGGTCGCGGGCTGTCCCCGTGCTCAGAGTATTCTCGATGTCGGAATAGCCGGCGTCGGCATTGACCGACACCTCGGGCCGCCAATTGGCCAGGGCCTGCGGGACCTGTTCGTCGGTGCTACGCAACCGTGCCCGGCGGGCCAGGAGTGTCGGGTTGTTGAGATAGGCCGCGGTCAACGCATCGGTCAATGACTGGGCGGTGGCGGGGGCATCCCCGCCCACCGACAGGGCGGCTGCAACGGCACCCGCAAAAAAAACGGATGAACATCGCATCCTTTTTCTTGGTTTTTCTATGTCCGCCTTAAGAAAAAACAGCATGTCCCGAAAATTCCCGTCAAGAATTTGTGGCGCAGACAAATGAGCCAGATTGGGAGTCGCAGGTCAATAGTGGCTCCAAACCCCCGTGTACGTTGGGCTCCAGGTTATCGAAGAGGGCCGACCAGCGGTAAACCCAGCGAATCGGAAAGCCAATAAAAACGTAAAAATTCGGCGCCCCGAGGGCAATTACTACTTAGAAAACGAACGTACTTTCGGACTCGAAACCCGGCAAGTACGGGGTTCCGGCATCGAAAATCTCGCGCGACGACCGAACGCCGCCGAAATTGGTCATAAGGACGCCCCGGCCAATACCGTCCGCTCCGGTAACGATAGCGGCCAAGCGGCCGCCGTCGGCCAATTGATCGGCGATGGAGTCGGGAACGCTTGGCACGGCGCCGTCAAAGAAGATCACATCGTAGGGCGCCTGTTCGGCATATCCGCCGGCCAAGGGGGCGTCGATAACGGCGAAATTGTCGACACCGAAGTCGAACAGCGTTTGCGTCGCGCGCGACGCCATGCCGCCGTCCGGTTCGACGGCAACCACCGTGTCGACGATGCGAGCCAGAATGCCGACCGCATATCCGGATCCGCACCCGATACTCAGTGCCACATCCGTCGGTTTGAGTTCGAGAGCCTGCAAAAGCCGGGCAATCACCATCGGTTCCATGACATAGCGCCCGTCACCGATGGATATGGCTTCGTCGACATAGGCAATGCCGCGCTTGGGCTCGGGAACGAAGGCCTCGCGGGGCATATCGGAAATGACGCCGATCACGCGTTCGTCGACGACCCGATTGGGAAGAATCTGACAGTCCACCATCTGGCGGCGGGCAGCGGCGAAATCCATGCGGACCCCCGTTTTGATTAGCCTGGCACTCGGGGATTTATAGGCCGTCATGCCATTCAATACAATCAACTCCAGCGGCCTGCGACGATGTGCCGAACGACCGCGTTTTTCGGGCCAATCCGTCGCTTGACCCGGGAGAAATCTGCGTCTAAGTTCCCCTGCCCCGTAACCGGGGACGGGTGGCCGAGGCCAGATCGTCCGGGTATTCGGTGATCGGAGGGCGCGGTGGCGGAGTGGCTACGCAGCGGCCTGCAAAGCCGTGTACACCGGTTCGATTCCGGTCCGCGCCTCCATCTGATCCGGCGTAGCTCAGTTGGTAGAGCAAGCGGCTGTTAACCGCTCGGTCGTAGGTTCGAGTCCTACCGCCGGAGCCAATTCACAGAAAGGCTGTTGGAGACTTCTTCACCGGCCTTTTTCTGTGCGTTGATCATCGCCGTTTCAGCAATCAGATCAAAGGGTTGCTTCAGGGTGACCGATAGTTCGCCGTCGGCCCAGGAGCAGTTCGAAACAAGAAAATTGAGAAGACGCCGTTTCTCGCGGGAATCCTGCTTATCGAAAAGCCTCTGGGCGTTCTGCGCCAGTTCGATAAGACGCACGCCCTCTTCCAGATAAGAGCGGTCAGCACCCTGGTGGCGCTCGATGTCGCGCAGACGACGGTTCTGCTCCGCCTGCCACTCGGCGGCGATCTTCTCGTAGAAGGCCGCGTCGATGGTGCCGTCGAGCTTGTCCACATAGGCGGCGTGGATGCGGTTCTGGAGCCGGTCGTATTCGGCGCGCAGTTTCTCGATGGCTTTCTCGTGCTCGCGTCTCTCGTCGGCGTGGCTATCGTGAAGCGCGTCGCGCACCCAGTCCAAAACCTCGTCGTCGAACGCCAACCGGCCGAGGAGCGCGCCGAACTTCTCTTCCAGGACCTCTTCCCGGACATAGGGCTCGTCGCATTTACCCTTGTAGCCGGTGCAGTGGTAGTAGATGTAGCGCTGCTTCTTGATCTCGCCGACCACCGAGCAGCCGCAATGGCCGCAGGCGATCAGGCCCGAGAAGGCAAAATTATGCTTCACGCGGCGGTGCTTGCTGGCGTTGCGGCCGTCCATCATGTCCTGCACCCGCTCCCACAACTCCCGGGTGACCAGGGGCTGGTGGCTGCCCTGGTAAAGGTGCCCATTCCATTCGAACTCGCCCATGTAGAGCCGGTTGCGCAGGATCTTGTGCACCGTGCTGGTCGGCACCGCCTTGCCGCTCTTGCGATAACTGAACCCGTCCGCGCGCGCCTTCTTCGCCACGTCGCGCAATGCCAGCCCGCCGGCCGCGTAGCGTTCGAACATCCTGGCCACATGCGGCGCGACCTCGGGATCGGGCTCGATCACCCGCTTGCCGTTGGCCCCGTCCACGTTGCGGTAGCCGAGCGGCGCGGCCGAGGGCCAGATGCCCTGCTCGGCCTTTTCCAGCATGCCCTTCTTGGTCTCTTCCGAAAGGTTGTCGATATAGTTCTTCGCCATCAGCACCTTGATACCGTGCATGAACTTTTCCGACGACTTAGAATCGCGTGACAGGACGGCTCCTTCCTTGACCAGATGGATCTCGACATCAAGCTCATCGAGCATTACCCAGTCCTTGAGATTGCGATACAGCCGGTCGGTCTTCTCGACCAGGATTACCCGGATCCGAGGATTGGCCCTCAGGAACCCGACCATCTCGGAGAAGCTGGCCCGGCCGGTCTGCTTGGCCGTTTCCACGTCGACGTATTCCTGGGCAGCGGACAGCCCTTCGCGCGCGGCATAGTCCTTCAGGAGCTTAAGCTGCGCAGGGATCGAAAACCCCTCCTTTTCCTGCTCCTTGGAGGAGACGCGGGCGTAGAGCACCGCCCGGTTGACATCGCCGACGGCCTCGCTTCTGGATTTGTTTGTCCTGTTCTTCATGGTGTTTAGCATACCCTTAACATATCCTCATATCAAGTCGCGACGGTCATCATATCAAGTCGCGACGGTCATATCGTGTGTGTTATCGACACGGATGACGGATTTCCTTGACATTTGGCCCCAAAATGCTGCATTTTGAGGGCGTCTCATCCGCCATGTGTGGAAGGAGCATTCGGGGCCGTCCTGGTTCGCTTGGACGGCTTCAGTCATTTTGACCTCCCTCTCCAGCAGCGCGGAGGAAGGCCTCCCGCTCTTTCCGAAGTTGCTTGATCCGGCCGCTTTTTTCGGTGCAGTACGCCGTCTTGAGTAGCCAGTAGTCGCGCCGCCTTGCGAGCACAACAAGATATTCCTCGCGATACCATAGGAGCGTGTTGACCTCGGTCCCGCGCGAGTTCTTCCACTCATGAATTTCCGAGTGGGTGACGCCGTTATCGATGACCCATCGTACCCAACGGATGCGCTCGCAGCGGCGCAGATCGGGTGTGCGATCCTCCTCAATGCGGCCTTCCTGCACCAAATGCCAGAACGATGCCCAGCGCCCCGCCGCTTCCGGGATGCGCCGATAACTGACCCTTTGGCCCCGGAAACGGAGGTTGGCCCGGGCGATTTCCGCCATGAAGATCTGGTGCAGTTCGTTTTCATAGGCGTTCCAATCGCCGTCGAAAGCACTGAACGGCAAAAGGTCGGGCGGCGTCATCCCACAACCTCCTGCGCCCGCCAGACCAGGATGTTGAATTTGACGGCGGCGAAAGCGGAGGTTTGCGTCAAGGCGTTCGGCCCCAGTCGTTCGCGTAGTCGTGCGACGATGGCCGATTTCGCCGGGCTTCCGGCAAGGCCCCGGTTCGCGTAGGTCAAAGCGCCGATCAGGATGTCGGCGATCTGCAACAACTCGCTTTCGTGGGAGCGGACCTGCTGCACTCGCTCAATACACTCCCGGTCGAAATCGTAAAGGCTGTTGGCGATAACGTCGTGCAGCTTCCGCGTTTTCAGTCCACCGCGCGTGTCTTTCACGTCGAGATAGATGCGGTAACGATGGGGCGCGGCGAAGACCGGACGCAGCATCGTGAAATACATCTTATAGTACCAGTCGTTGTGGGATTGGTCGAAGGCGGCGTGGTTCAAAAGCCCCTTGTCCGGGGCCACGAGCCCGCGAAAACGAAGCCGATCATCGGCGAGGAATAAATCGACCAGCGCCAGATAGAAACCGACCTTGGCGGGCGAAATCTTGGTCCATTTCGCCTCGAAATCCGATCTCAGGCCGTGTTCGGCCTTGAGCGTCCTGGTCCGTTCGGAGAGTTCCCGGACGAAACGTGTTGCGCAGGAGGCGCCTCCCCAGGCCATGACCGGGATATGGTCGTATTCCAGATGGCAGCTTTCGTCGCAATAAACGTTGAAGGTCCTGATCTCCTTCATGCCGCCGCCTCCCGTTTCTCGTCCGGCGTCAGCGCCTCGTGCAGCAGGGCTTTGAGGAGGCGTTGGCGGGTGATGTCGGCGGTGGCGAGGGAGGCTTCCAGCCGGTCCAGCAGCGCCATCAGCTGATCGACCTTCGCCACGATCCGCCGTTGCTCGGCGAGCGGTGGGAGGGGGAAAGGTGAAACAACAGCGTCCTCGGTGCGGAGACGCGGCATCTTGGTGCCTTGGCCGAGGCGGGTCACATAATCCATGAAATCGGGACGCCTCAGAGCAAGGGCGCAATACTCTGAGCAAAGAGGGATGTAGGGGCGGATCGCGACGATTTCCGTTGTTGAGTAACCCGGCTCGTCCGCAACAAGGACCTTTGTTAGATACGGGCGAAGCTTGCCGTAAAGAACATCGCCAGGATGAAACTTGGACTTCGTGCTCTTGGATTCGCGGTCTGTTACAGCGATTCTGGCAAGAAGCCGACCAGTTTCTTTCTCAATGTCCTCCAGTTCGAGCAGCCACAGCGATGGGTTGAGCAACTTTGGTTCACACTTCGCTCCTGCATCGTACAGAAACGCGGTTCCAAGCGAGACCCAGCACCAGCTTTCGGGGAGTTCATGCGTTGCGCCGACTATCTCGGGGTCTTTGGCTGCCTTCTTTTTAATCTCCCCCGCCCTCAATAACCGTGCCTTCTCCGCCGCGATCCGTTTCAACAACTCCGAAGCCGGTTCGTCCACCAGGTCCTGTTTTACCAGTTTGCCGCGAACAGCGAGGTTGAGAATGGTCTGGCGGAGTTGCTTGATCTGGTCGGAGCGGGCCGTGAGCGCGGGCAGCGCGTCGAGGACGAAACGGGCGTGGGCAGGGAAGTCCTCGGCCTCCGTCTCGGGCGCGGTCAGTCGGGCGAGGCTGGCGGCGGCCAGCCGGTCGCGGGTCGCCTCGCGCGCGGTGCGGGCGGTCTCCAGCCAGTCCAGCAGCGCCATCAATTCATCGACCTTGGCGACGATCCGCTGCTGCTCGGCGAGGGGTGCGAGAGGTACAGGAAGTTGACGGGCCTTGTCGGCATTCAAGTTCTGGACGACAGCACCCGAAGCAGCCTCGGAAAATGCCGCTTTCGCGTGATCGGAAAGAAAGACCTTGTGCAAATATAACTTATCGATCAGCCCATCTGGCGTCCGGATAACAAGCCATCCATCGTGGATGCAGCCTTCAACATTCGTGATGTAAGGAAACCCAAAGCTCATGGAATTTGAGAGCAGTAGGTCACCGGGAATGACGAGTCGAGACTTCGCTAGCCCCTCGGGCATGATGCGCTCCTGCGTTTGATCGATATAAATGCTACCCCTCGTGGAGTCTCCGATCTTAATCCACGGAATGCCTTCCGGATCATCGGTGATAAATGACTTTATCGGTCGGGGGGAGCCACCGCGCGCAACGCCAGCCAAGTCATCAAGGTAGCACCATGACCAATTTATCGGGAGTTCAAAGGCAAAGGCATCTGCATCTCGGTCAAGGGCTCCCTCAAACGTTTTGAACTTTCCTTCTTGGACTAGCCGCGCCTTCTCCGCCGCGATCCGCACCAACAGTTCCGACGCCGGTTCGTCCGTTGGGTCCTGCTCCACAAGCTTTCCTCGCACGGCGAGGTCGAGCACGAACCGGCGCAGACCGGCGATGGCGTCGGGGGCATCGGCGACGCGGTCATACAGGTCGAGCAGCCGTTTTGCATTCATCGCGTCAGCGCCTCCACCAGGATCGCCTTCAACTCATCGCGGATCGCCGTCACCTCGGTCTCGGCTCGGCCCAAGTCGGCTAGCAGTTCCTCCGGGGCGCCGTGATCGTCGTCCTCCGTATGCGGGTTCTTGATGTCAAGGTTGTAGCCGCGCGCCTTGACCTCGTCGGCTGTTACCTTCCAGGCGCGTTCGGTCTCGACGCGGCCCTTGCGTTCCGCCCCTCCCCACCAGTCGACGCAGTCCTGCAAATGCTCCAGCCGGATCGGCCTGGTCATGGAATAGGCCTTCTGGCCTTCCGGGACGCGGTGTTCCCAGAACCAGATGTCCCGGGTCGCCTCGCCCTTTTCGAAGAACAGCAGGTTGGTGCCGATGGAGGCGTAGGGGCGGAAGACGGAATTGGGCAGGCGGACGATGGTGTGGAGGTTGCATTCCTCCATCAGGTGTTCCTTGAGCCGCGTCTTGACGCCCTCGCCGAACAGCGAGCCGTCCGGCAGGACCACGGCGGCGCGGCCGTTCTTTTTTAACAGGCGCACGATCAAGGCGAGAAACAGATCCGCGGTCTCGCGCGTGCGGAAGTGCTGGGGGAAGTTCGACTCGATGCCGTCCTCCTCCTTGCCGCCGAAAGGCGGGTTGGTGAGCACGATGTCGACCCGGTCCTTCTGCTTCCAGCCGATGTAGGGTCGCGCCAGGGTATTGTCGTGGCGCACGAAACTCGGGTCGTCGATGCCGTGCAGCAGCATGTTGGTGATACAGAGCATGTGCGGAAACTGCTTTTTCTCCATCGCCCTGAGCGCCGTCTGCATGGTTTGTTCGTCTCCTGGCTTCTTGACGTAATGCGCGCGCATGTGACGCAACGAACAGGTCAGAAACCCGCCGGTGCCGCAGGCGGGGTCGAACAGGGTCTCGCCCGGTCTCGGGTCGATCATCTGCACCATGAAGCCCGTTACCGCGCGGGGCGTGTAGTATTCGCCGGCGTTGCCCGCCGATTGCAGATCGTTGAGGATCTGTTCGTAGATGTCGCCGAAATGCTGGCGCTCAGTCAGGTCGTTGAAATCGACCTCGCTGATCTTGTTGACCACCTGGCGCATCAGCTGGCCGGACTTCATGTAGTTGTAGGCGTCCTCGAATACATCGCGCACCACGCGGCGGCGGTCGCCGGGTTGACTGGAAACCGAGAGGTTCTTCAGGGCCGGGAACAGGTCGTCGTTGATGAAGGACAGCAGGGCGGCACCGGTCATGCCCTCCGGGTTCGACGCCCAGGCGCGCCACTGGTAGGCTTCCGGGATCGGGGAGACATAGCCGTCGCGCATCAGTTTCAGTTCCTGATCCTGGTCGTCGATGATCTTGAGGAAGAACATCCAGCACAACTGGCTGATGCGCTGTGCGTCGCCGTCGACGCCGGTGTCCTGGCGCATGATGTTCTGGATGGATTTGACGAGGGTGCGGACGGACATGGGTCAGGCGGTTTCCTGGTAGAGCATGGCTTGCATTTCGTGGACGGCATCGACGAAGCCGTCGCGTCCACCGAACGCCTCGATCAACTGAATCGGGGTGCCCAACTCGGTGAACGGTGGAATGCGTAGCACGGCGGGGTCGTCGAGGTTAAGCACGCCTTCGTCGGCGTACTTGGCGAGCAGCGCGTCGAGCACGGCGCGGGCCTGGTCGCCGTACTTGGTGAACACGTCGTGTTTATTGACGTTCTCCGCTCGCTCGCGCCGGGTCAGTGGCTTAGCGTCGAAGGCGATGTGGCAGATGAGGTCGAAGGGATCGAGGTCCTTGCCCAATTCTTCGGCGATAGGATCGAGCGGCAGTCCCTCGGCCTCCAGTTTCTCGACGATGGCCTGCCTGCGCTGGGCGCCCTTCCAACGCTTGAGGAAATCGTCGAGACTGGCGAAACGTTTGCGTAGTGCCTTCTTGGTGAAGTCGCGCAGCGACTCCGTCACCAGCTTGCCGTTCTCGTCGAGGTATTCCACCCGCTCGGCGATGATGGTCGCGTCGACACCGTCCACATAGACCTTGCGCATGCCGCCGCCGGTAAGCGGCAGGCCGATATCGGGCAGACCGTCGACGATGGTTTCGTCCTCACCCGGATCCGGGGAGATGCCGTCGTCGTCGCCGGAGGGCGGCGCATTGTTGGGCGGCGTCATGGGATCGTCGTCCTCCGGCTGGTAGATCTGCACTGGCTCGCCGTCGAAATTCGGGTCGGCGAAATGGCTGGTCGCGCCCCGGAAATCCATCAGCGTGAAATAGAACTTCCTTGTGTCCTCATGCACGCGCGTGCCGCGCCCGACGATCTGCTTGAACTCGGTCATGGAACCGACCTCGCGGTCGAGTACGATCAGCCGGCAGGTCTGCGCATCGACGCCGGTGGAAAGCAGCCGTGACGTTGTGACAAGGACCGGGTATTTCGATTCCGGGTCGATGAAGTTGCCGAGCTGCGCCTGGCCTTCGTTGTCGCTCCCGGTGATGCGCATGACGTAACGGTGGTTCTCGTCCACCAGATCGGCGTTCTCGTTGATCAGCGCCTGACGCATGCGGGCGGCGTGTTCCTGGTCGACGCAGAAGATGATGGCTTTCTGGAAACGGTCGCTGCTTTCCTTCAGGAAGGCCGTGACTTTGTTCGCGACCAGCTTGGTGCGGTCGTCCAGCACCAGGGTGTGGTCGAAATCCTTGGTGTTGTAGATGCGGTCCTCGACCTCGTTGCCGTCGCGGTCCAGTTGACCCTTCTCGGGGCGGTAGCCCTCGACGTCGCGGTCGACGTGAACCTTGATGACCTTGTAGGGGGCGAGGAAGCCGTCGCGGATGCCCTGTTTCAGGGAGTAGGTATAAACCGGCTCGCCGAAATAATGGATGTTGGAAACGTATTTGGTTTCCTTCGGCGTGGCGGTCAGGCCGATCTGGGTGGCGGACGAGAAGTAGTCGAGGATTTCCCGCCAGGCTGAATCCTCGGCGGCGCTGCCGCGATGGCACTCGTCGATGACGATCAGATCGAAGAAACCCGGCGAGAACTCCCGGAATAGCTTCTGCCACTCCTCCGGCCCGGTGATCGCCTGATAAAGGCCGAGATAGATTTCAAAGGCCGTGTCGATCCGCCGCTTGCCGTCGATGGCCGTGGTCAGGTCCTCCGACGTGCCGTCGAAGCGTTCGATGGTTTTGGATTCGGTGGACAGCTTGGCCATAGCCGGCCCGAACGGGCGGAAGTCGTTGACCATGGTTTGGTCGACCAGGACATTGCGGTCGGCCAGAAACAGGACGCGCTTCCTGCGGCTCGCCTTCCACAGCCGCCAGATGATCTGGAACGCGGTGTAGGTCTTGCCGGTGCCCGTCGCCATGACCAGCAGCACACGGTCGCGGCCCCTGGCGATGGCGGCGATGGCGGCATTGATGGCGTTCACCTGGTAATAGTGCGGGGTCTTGCCGCTGCCGTCGTCGAAGTAGTCCTGCAGCACGATCTCCTCGGCTTCCGGCGTCAGGCACTTCCAGGCGCGAAACCGCGCCCACAAATTGGCGGGCGACGGAAACGATTCGTTGTCCAGGGTCGTTTCCTTTTCCGGCGCCGTGGCCGTTCGGTCATGGAACACGAAGCCGTCGCCGTTCGACGCGAACACGAAGGGGATGTCCAGGGTATCGGCATATTCCAGCCCCTGCTGCATGCCGTCGCCCATGGCGTGGGTGTTGTCCTTGGCCTCGATCAGCGCGATGGGGATGCTGGGCTTGTAGTAGAGGATGTAGTCGGCGCGCTTTCCCTCGCCCCGGCTGACCAGCTTGCCGCGAACGATGATGCGGCCCTTGGTGAAGTTGACCTCTTCGCGGATTTGGGTCATCTCGTCCCAACCGGCCTTTTTGACCGCCGGGGTGATGAACTTCGTACAAATGTCGCGTTCGGAGAGGCTCTTCTTATCCATCAGCTCCCCCTCTCCATCCCGCCGGGCATTCTGAGACGCCGGCCTTCCTCCTCGGCGACGGCGGCGTCGATGAAGGCGTTGCAGTCCTCCAGTTCGCGCCGTGTCTCGGCGACCGAGCGCCAGTCGACGGCGGCGGTCCAGCGCTGGGCGTAGTCGAGCATCCGGATCAGGGGTTCCGGGCGGCCGCTTTGTGACAACGCCTTCAACGCTGAGAGATGATTGGTGCGGTAGACGGTCGGGATGACGATGCGCTCCTCACCAGCAGCAACCAATTCCGCGTTCATCATCACGCGGGCGGTGCGCCCATTGCCGTCGGCGAAAGGATGAACCTCGGAGACCAGGAACATGATAAACACGGCGCGCTGGAACGGCGCCTCCAGGCTGCGACAGAGTGTGAACCCCTGCTCCAGGGTGCCCGCGACCAGGTCGGGGGCGACGAAAACGGTCGATCCTGCCCGGTTTTCGGCCAGCTTGAATATTCCCGGCCCCTTGTCCGGCCGGCTTTCCATGATGGCGGCGTGGCGGGCTTTGATAAGCCGGGTCAGGTCCTCGCGATTACCGGGTGTGCGGCCCATTTCACCGGCGTCGGAAACAATGCGCCAAGTGCCAAGCACATCGTGGGCATCCTGGGGCCGCTCGTTGGGGATGACGCCGCGAAAGACGATGTTGGCGGCCTCCTCGACGGCGAACTCGGTGCCCTCGATGAAGTTCGAGAAATAGGCCTCGTAGAAGGCAAGGGTGGCATTGCCTTCGGGGCCTCGGTCCGGGGCGATGCGGGCCAGCGGCGGATGGTCGCGCAACGCCGCGTGCAGGGTCTGAAACAGCGCCATCCGGTCCGGGTCGAACGGCCGACCGGCCTGGCGGGCAATGGCGGCGGGCGCGGTCAATTCCGCCTCGCGGGTGCCCAAAAGTGAGCCGATCAAGGCGTCGAGATCGGCCGCCCCTTCCTCCATGTCGAGCGCTCGTCTAACCGTACGGATTTCGTCGCGCAGGCGGTTGGCGACGTCCTCCCCGGATCGCCGGATCAGGGTGTCCAGCCGTTCCTCGATCTCCTTGCGCGGCAGGGTGCGGCCGATCAGGCCGCTGCGCGTGCGCGACGGGCGCATGTTTTCCAAATAGGCCCGAGCCGTCGAACTGAGGAATAGGCCGGCGATGAAGGGACGGTCTGTCGCGAGCGGAGCAACACCCCGCCGAGGTCGCAGGGTATACCCCGGCAGCTTGATGTCGCGCCCCGTTCTGGAAACCAGACAGACGGAGCCATCATCGGCCGGTGCATTTTCCAGCGCCGTGCGGTCGGCGATCAGCGCACCGGGAAAATAACCGGCGACGATGGTCCAGAGATTGCGCCCGACGACCGCCTCGGACGGGTCGGTCAGGTTTCGAGTATAGAGCCGGGAGGCGAGCTTGCGCAGCCTGCCCGCCTTGACCGCGCGCGACACCTCACGGCTGATCGTCGTGTCCGACACGAACGCCTCGGGCATCTCGTCAATAGCCTTGGCAACGGAAATTTCCGGCATTAACGGACCTCCGGATGCGAGAATACGGAATATTTTTTGATTAAGGAAGAAATTTTGAGAAATAAAGTGACCGGATTCCCAGTGGATTTCCAAAGAATCCGGGCTGTCGCTGACGATCTACAGCGCCACGCTCGCCCGCACGGGATGATCGCGAGGCAGGATCCGGGCATTTTGCGAAACGGATCATTGTCCGTCTGTCTCCCTTCGCAGGTCCTGGAGTCGCAGCAGCATGGCCAGGGTGCGCTCCAGCTTGCGGTCCAGGTGCACCTCGTAGCGGGCAAGTTGCGACAGCTTATTGGGGTCGAGTGACTGGCCAAAGGCCTGCGCCCGGATGAGGGGGCGGTTTTCCAACTCCTTGCGCCGCTGGGCGCACCAGGGCCGCAGCTCTTCCTCGATGAACCGGCGAAGTCCCGCCGCATCGGCCGCGAACGGTTGCTCGTCCTCGTCGAAATCCTCCGGATCGTGCGAGAGCATGTCCTCCCACCATTCGCGGGTATCGGCGCGGAGCGCCGCGACCGCTTGCCCGTAGGCTTTGGGTTTTCCCGCATCCAGGATGGCGACGGCTTTGGCTGTCATGCCCTCGTCCTTGTCCAGATCGGAGGATTCCTCTGCCGTTTCCTCTTGCGTGGCGCGGATCGCATCAACGACCCGCTCTATCTGCTTGCCGCCGTCCAGATGCACCAGCGCCGCCTTGACGGTGCCCCGATAGGGTTCGGTGGCGTCCTCAAGGCCGTGTTGATGGGCGGCCGCTTCGGCGAGCCGCAGCCGGCGCTTGCGCCACAGGATGCCGGCCAGTTCTTCGACCAGGTGCTCCTCGGTCGGCCCGCTCGGGCGATGCTCGGCGGCCAGGGACGCCACCAGGGCGGCGTATTCATCGGCGTCTTCCCAGGGCAGTACGGTGTAACGGGAAAGAACGCCGTGCTTGAGGGCGTTGAAGCGGGTGATCTCGGTTCCGGCGGTCTCCGCCGGCAGGATGTCCCGGGTCTCGCTCATGGCCAGAAGGTCCCTTTCCGTTTGGGGTTGTCGATGCGGTTCAGCAGCTTTTTGGTGCGGATGCGAAAAGCGTCGGCGGCAATCCGTTCTGCTTCGTAGGCTTCCTCGCGCAGGCGTTCGTAGGTGCGCCGCCACATGCCCTTGGGACACGGCGGGAACAGAGACGCCATGCCGGGTTCGCCACCGAGGCGCATGCGGATCTTGTTGGCCCGCCTCAATGCCCGGTCCCACGCGCCTTCACTCTGGCTGGCGTGCGCCAGGCGATAACAATGCCGACAGAGGAAATAGCGCCCCAGCCCGTGCAGCTTGACGACGCGCCGGCCGCAAGGGATTCCGTTCACGACGCCGGGGCAGATGAAATAGGGCCGCGTGCCACCGAACCGACAGGGGACGCGGACGATGTGGACGGTCTCCTCCACGTCCTCCCAGTCGCCCCCGGCGATGCGTACCCGATAGGACAGGTGCAGCCGATCCTCCTCGGCGCGCAGGTTGATCGACGCCACCTTTTCGCCGTCGCGGGTCCATTGCCAGCCGCCCCACCACCCGGGACGCAGACAACCCTCCCGGTGCAGCCGGTTCACGTCGATGGAACGACAGGATTCCACCGTCTCGCGCCCCAGACCCCAAGGCCGCCCCGATCCGATTCCACCCATCATGTGCTCCCGTTTTTTCCGAAATCGTTTGGAAAATCGGCCGGTTTTTCGATCCCCATGGCAACAAGGGCGGTGACGGCTTCGGCCTGCCGGGCTTGGTGCCACCCGGCCCAGCAGCGGGAGTGCAACCAGGCATGATCATGGGATTCCGTCCCGAACGACAACAGGGGGTCGTTGGCGATGTTGCCGCCTCCGCAGGCGAGGCATCCGTTGGGCGAGGATGTCTGCGGGTGCCGGTTCATCCATTCGGCGACACAACAGGCAAAGGCCTGCGCTTCGGCCTCCGAGCGCGGGAGACCACCGTCGAACCCGGCGATCCCGGCCCGCTCGTCGAAAAACTCCTGCCAGTCCTCCGCCGACCATCCGTCCTCACCAGGGCGAAGCAGGGCGATGATCCCGGCCTTCTTGCGAGACAGGGCGTCAAGAATGGCATCCGGCGGCGGAGACGAGGCTTCGAGAACCAAATCGTCGCCATGAAGGACAATGTCGACACCGGCTGCCCGCGCTGCGCGGAGGGCTTCAACCGTCGTCATAGCGTTGTTCTCCAGCCCTGACGCCCGTTTTTCTCCAGATCGGATTGAGGCGGATGGTTTGCGTCCGTTGCGTCCGCAGCGTCCGTTCCATTGGATTTCAATGGCTTGGCGCGGACGAACGGACACTTTCCACTATTCTTTGTATCCGCCCTACCGTCCGCAGCGCCCATGACCGTCCGCATGGTGGTATCTCTGAAAGTGTTGGTTTCGCTGCCGTTCGGCGGGATCGCGGACGATGCGGACGATACGGACGGTTGGACCCCGCTATATTCTGAATCGGCAGAATTTCCTTTGGCCGTTATGTGAATGATCCGGGTGCGCGCCCGGCCTTCCTTGACGTAATCGATTTCGATGCCGATCTTGCGCAGGAAGGGCGCGGCCCGGCGCAGCCGCCCGGACAATGCCCGTGGGCTCACCGGCCAGGTCTTGGACTTGGCGACGCGCTCCCCGGCTTCCTCGGCAAGGGCGCCCAGAAGGTCCGTCGCCGTTCCCGCCCACTCCGTCCGCTCCGCCATCACGGCGCGCACCGCCGCCGCCACGGGGTCGGCCTCGATCACGTTCTCCACGGCCTCGTCCCGGTTGCCGCAATAGGCCGACCAGAAGGTGCCGGCGGGCCAGATGGCGGTCTCGCAGGCCGACGCCCACAGGGCGAAATCGGCCATGCGCGGGAGCCGTTCCAGCCGAGTGTCGGGCAGCAGTCGAAGGCCCTGTGCCACAGCGTCGAGCAGGACGCCGAGGATTTTCGGGCTTTCGGCCTCGAAGGCGGCCCAAAGGTCCGCCTCGGGGCGCCGCTGCTCCTCGGGGATGGCCTCCAGGGTCAGGAATACCGCCCGGTCGGCGAGGTCGGGCCGGGTCACGATGTCCTCGATGCCGTTCAGGATCACCGGACGAGTGGCGTCGAACAGCACTTCGTCCTGATCGGTGTAAAGCTGGCGCACGGCGAAGCCGCCACCGGTCGCCAGTCGGCACAGCGTATCCGAAATCCACGCCGGCAGGCCCGAGACGTTGTCGAAGGCCAGCACATGGCCGTTATTGGCGGCGATGAACAGGTCGCGGTCCTCGCGCGGCAGGGCGCGCAACGGTGCCGTGTTGGGATCGAGCAAGGCGCGCAGGATGGCCGAGAAGGTAGACTTTGCCGAACCCTGCTCGCCCGACAGCACGATCACCGGATAGGGGCCGCGATGGCGCAGAACGGCCAGCACCCAGGCCACCACGAGCACGAAGTCGGTATCCGACTGGACGTTGAGGAAGGAGCGCAGCGACTCGACCGACCCGCCCGGCATCGGAACCGGCAGGGGCTGCATTCCGGCGGCGCGGCGGAACCGCACCGGCGGATTCTCGACCACGCGCCACCCGGTCGTGGCGATCTCGACGGCACGCCAGGCTTCGTCGCCGAGGTCGAGATAGAGCTTGTCGTCGATCCCGCCGACGCGAATGAACACCGGCAGTTCCGGCGCGTCGAAATGGGCCTTTGCCTCGATCACATTGAGCGCGGATTGCAGGGCCTCCGAACTCGGCGCGCCGTCCGTCGCCTCGAAAAACTGTCGCGCCAGCCAGCGTTTGAACCCCTTGGTGCGGACCGGCCAGGTTTCCCGATGCCCGTTGATGTCCAGGTCGGCGAAGGCCGTGCCATCGGCGGAATGGAACAGCTCGGCGGCCTCCGCAAGATCGATCAGGATGTCGGCCTGGGTCGGCCCCCGGCCACCGTCGCCGCTTTCCTCCATGATTGCCTCGTCAAGCGCGGTGACACGACATCCGGCTTTCTTCAGCTGTGCCCGCAGAGCCTCAAAGGCGGCACGGTCCTCCTTCTTCATCGAAGAGAGCCGTTCCAGCACCTCGGGCACGAACGGCGCGCCGGGATCGTTGGCCACCCGCTCGACAAGCCCGTCCAGGGGATCGAGGATTTCCTCGGCGTCGGCGATGGCGGCCGCTATCGGGTTTTCATCGGCATCCGGCAATTCGTCCGGCACCGCATCCCGGATCACGGTTTCGTCGACCTTGTCCATTGTCATTGCCGGCCCTCCCGGTTGCGGAGCGCCTGGACGGTCAGCATGTCGTTGAAGTCCTGCCCGCGCGGCGGCCGGGCGATGCGCACGCGCCGGCCCTCCCGTTGCCAGCGCAGGGCGCACTCACGGGCGGCGGCCTCGCCGGGATCGTCGCCGTCGGCCAGGACGATCACCGCGCGCACATCGCCGGGCAGGTCGAGTGCCCGCAATCCCGCGGTGGACAGCGCCGCCCAGGCCGGGTTTCCCGTTGCCCGCATGGCCGCGAGGCAGGTCTCGATGCCTTCGCCGACCATCAGCAGGCCGGAGTGCGCCGCAAGGCGGACCGCACCGCCCCGGCAGGGACCGAGCATCATCTTCTGCGGATCGACCGGCGCCTTGCCGCTGCCGTCGCGCCCCAGAAACGTGCGGTGAATGGCCAGCGGGGCATCGTCGGCACCACGGGAGACAAGCGCCACCAAGGCGGGCCAAGTGCCGCCCGTGGGGTGCTTCAATCCGCCGTGAAACCGCAAGGCCGATGCGCACGGCAGGCGCAGGCCCCGCGATTGCAGGTAGCTTTCGGCCAGGGTGTTCGATGCCGGGACCGCCGCCCGCCAGATGCGGAGCGCGTATTCCGTCCTGTCCGTGTCACTGCGGTCCGGGGGCGTATCCCTTTGCTGGCGGGTCTTGAAGGTCCGCCGCCTGCTCGAATGCCGTCCGCGCTGTTCCCACAGGCCGAGAGCACGCAGGGCGTCTATCACCTGGGTCTGGTCGCATCCGGCATGGCAGTGAAGGAGGACCTTGCCATCCTTCCCGGTCGACAGGAACAGGCTGGGATTTTGGTCGTCATGGGCCGGGCAACGAGCGATCCAGCCGCTCCCGGCTTTGCGCGCGCCGAGGGCCTTGGCGATGGGTTCAGCGGTCATGGCGCCTCTCCTCGTCGTCAGGGGTCGCCGTGCCGGTATTGTCGTTGGCAGCTACCGGCGATTCGGACCGCGACCACTCGGCCAGAATGGAAAAGAAACCGGCGACGTTGTCGGCGATCCGTTTTGCCTCGTCGCGGCTCAGGTCGCGTCCGATGCGCGGTTGCCAGACCTCACGGGTTCGTTCGATCCGGTTGTCATCCAAATTGTCCTTCGCAGCTTTCACCGAAGATCTCACGGTCGGGTTTTCGCCGCGCCGTGCCTCTGACCTCCGGCCTCGGATTCCCACCGATGACACTGGATCGTATCGTCATTTGCATATCCGGCGTCCCCATCTCAGGGATCGCCCGCTTGCCCGCCGTATCAGCGCGGCAGATCGTCCTCCGGGATAGTGAACTTGTGAGACTTGCCCGCCTCGATCACGAGATCGCGCTTGTTGTTCTTGCCGATGGCGCCGGTGATGGCGCACCGGAAATGCCCGTGCCGCAAACCATCCATGACGACTTCGAACAGCCGGTTGAGGGTTTCACGGGCCTGCGGCCCGCAGGCGGTCGGTTTGATGTCTTTGTGATCATGCATTGTGCAGCAACGCCTTCATGTCCTTGATGGTGGAGGAGAACGCCAGGGGCGGAACGGTGGTCCGGTCGCCGAAAAAGGACAGTACGTCGGCCTCCCGGCCGGGCCTGTCTTCGAAGACGAACACTTTTCGCCGCCCTTCGGCACGCAGCTGCAGGAGGGCGTAGCCCGTGCAACGCAGGAAACAGGCGAGATAGAAATCCCGCGTCTCGAAGGGCCGGCTCTGCTGCGGCGTCTGCCTTGCCGTTTTCTGTCCAGTTGTCACTTTACATTCTCCTCAAAAAAGGGGGTCAGCCGGCGCCGAGAATCCGCTGGTGCGGAACCTCACGCATCAAAAGACCCAGCTTTTCCAGCCTGATACGCATGGCAATGGGCGAGACGAGAAACTTCTCGGCGAACGGTCTGGCGAGCCGGTCGAGCGCTTCGTCGTCGCTTTCGGAGCAGTCATATTCGCCGACCCGGCAAGAAATCCAGGGCACCTCGACGAACGGATGATCGACCGGGGCATTCGGGGCGAGCACCCGCTGCTTGCGGTCCGGAAAGGCCTCGTCCCATGCGGAGAAAACCAGCTTGCGCGGCATCAGCAAACAGGACGCGTAGAAGTCCGCCTGCCATTCGACACGCGCCTTCGCCTGGCTCGACCGGCAAACCACGGACGGAGCGGACTTACCGTCGAACAACGAAGATTGGGCCGGGTCCTTGGCAAACAGATGCCGGTGGAGCCGCCAATGGCCGCCGCCCTCATGCGCCAGGGTAAAGCGATAGCGCCCTTCCCTCGCCGGGTTCTCCTCGGGATCCAGGCTTTCGTCGATGATGATGCGTTTCTCATCGAAGAACATCGCACCAAGGATGTCCGGCCCCTGACCGAGATCGAGGCCGGCGCGGGGAATGCCGAACAGGTCGTGCGTATCGTCGAACTCGATGCCGAGCTTGAGATGCTTTTCGACAATGTCTTCGATGGGAATGGGCGGCTCGATGACCAGGTTGCGCGCCCGGGCGAACTCGGCGAGCAGCGCCTCCGCGTCGCGTTCCATGGCCTCCTCGGCCAGATAGGGTACGTTCCTGGGCATCAATCCTTCATCCTCATCTGCATCGGCCTCATCTGTATCGGCGGTTTGGCCAGATTCCTACTTGCCCTTCGGCTTCTCCGCCTCGCGGGCCAATCGGGCCACGTCGTCAGTCGTCATTCCCTTGGTCGTCCTCAGAAGCGCCGCCAACTCGCGAGGATGTTCCCTAATGATCTCGGTCAGATCCGAAGAAACCTTGCCCGCCAGCGCCAACAGCTCGTCCCGGTCGTGGTCCAAAATGTTCGCGATAGCGATCACTTTGTCCTCGGCCGGCGGCGGGAACTCCTCCCGTTCGACTTTCGAGAGATAGGTCGGGCTGACGCCGATCATCCTTGCCATTTCCCGCAAACCGATCTCCCTTCCCTCACGTTCCCGGCGCACAAACGCGCCGAATTCGATATCCTTCTCGGTGGCCATGATTCGTTCCCCTTATATGTAGTGATTATTTAACATTCCACTCGTTAATTGTCAACAAGTTGCGGCAAAAATCTTCACCGGATCGATATGTGGTGCAAAAGGGCGCGTGGAATCAAAGCCGCAAGGGTTGTCACGCAACCAAGTGAAGCTCGCGAACATCCTCAAGCACGCGCCGAAACTCCGGCTCCGGGGCAAGGCACATGGTTCTATAGGTTTCCACGAAGGGGAGCCATATTCGAGAGAGGCCCCAACGCTCGATGCGTTGGGTCCTTTTGATTTCCCGGAGCCCGTGTCGGAAAACGGGGTTTCGTAATAATGAGCATTCCGAAAGTCAGGCTGTCGTATCGGCGTTCGGGACCGTAGATCCCGCGGTCGATTTCGCGTTTCGGTAGCGGATTTTGGGGCGTCGTCTCGATTCGATGGCAGGTCGAACCAGCCGGAGGGCGAGCAAAAAACCGATACCTAGGAAACCGAAGAAATCCTTTGCCGGGTAGTAACTTAAGGCAATTTCTCTTTTTTCGCCGGTCGACACGGGCTATTGACGGTTCATGACCAAGCTGATCGCACCAAAAGTGTTGCAAAAATACATCGGTCTGGTTGGTAATGCACAGATATGGAAATTCGCTGTTTGTTGATTGTTCGCCGATCATTTAAAAGTGGTGTTAATAGACAGAAGAGAGAAGGGTCTGCGGAGATGAAATCCTCTACCAAGTTTTTATGTGCGATTGCTATTCCGGCGGCTTTAGGTCCTGTTGACAGTTAACGGACTATTCATGGTTGGTGTGATCGAGTGAGACCAGTGCAAGGTGAGGGGCCTGGTCATGCTTCGCAGGGAATTGACGGATGGGCAATGGGACCGGATCAAGGATT
>Ga0209781_1000070_pt1 | contig 25652 bp, 26 predicted proteins | sample WorMetHERISLAND1_3_FD_187386 | JGI IMG/M metagenome (GOLD analysis project Ga0209781, IMG submission 187386) | Marine gutless worms symbiont microbial communities from Max Planck institute for Marine Microbiology, Germany - Olavius albidus HERON... | ecosystem: Host-associated > Annelida >...
AATCCTTGATCCGGTCCCATTGCCCATCCGTCAATTCCCTGCGAAGCATGACCAGGCCCCTCACCTTGCACTGGTCTCACTCGATCACACCAACCATGAATAGTCCGTTAACTGTCAACAGGACCTAGAGGTGTCGGAACGGAACTTCAGCCTAAGTGAAGTTTACGGGGCCGACGAAGCCTTCGTGACCGGCACCTTCGCCGGTGTCGTGCCGGCCATCGAGATCGATGGGCGGGTCATCGGGGACGGTTCGCGGGGCCCGACGACGGCGCGGTTGCAGGCCCTCTACGGCGAGAGGATCGAGCGCGAGTGCGCCCCATGACCCCGACCCGCATCGTCATGTGGTCGGGGCCGCGCCACATTTCGACGGCCATGATGCGGGCCTTCGAGAACAGGGACGATACGGTCGTTGTGGACGAGCCGCTCTACGCCCACTATCTGGTCAAGACCGGGCTCGACCATCCCGGCCGCGATAAGATCATCGCGTCGCAACCGACCGATTGGCAAACGGTCGTCGAGGCGATCACCGGACCCATACCGGACAACAAACCGGTCTACTACCAGAAGCACATGACCCATCACCTGTTGCCGGAGATCGATCGCGGATGGTTGGCCAAGGTAACCAACTGTTTCCTGATCCGCGATCCGGACGAGGTGTTGTCGTCTTATTGGAAGAAACGCGCCACCGTCGACTCCCTCGATGACCTCGGATATCCGCAGCAGGCAGAGATATTCCAGTTCGTCATCGACCGGACGGGTGAGACCCCTCCGATCATCGAGTCCAACGATCTGTTGAAAAATCCTTTCGGCATACTGGCGGCGCTCTGTCATCGGGTCGACATCCCGTTCGAGGAATCAATGTTGTCCTGGCCGACCGGCCTCCGCGACAGCGACGGCGTGTGGGCCGAACACTGGTACGACGCGGTCATCCGATCGACGGGTTTCGGACCCTACCGGAAACCGGTCATCGACATCCCCGATCATCTCCGACCGTTGGCCGATAAATGCCGGCCCTATTTCGACCTGTTGTATGAAAACCGACTAACCGGCGATTAGGGACTCGACCGTCCGCTCCGCCCTGTCGAACGGTAGCCCGGCGAGATCGACGGTTCTCAACACCACCACATTCCGCCCGCGCGGTGCACACAGCGCCGGATCCGATTCGGCCGAGAACATGACCAGGGACGGGCACCCGGCCGCCGCCGTCACGTGCATGGGGCCGGTATCGTTGCCGACCGCGACCGCCGCCTGGCGGGCCAGGGCGGCCAGTTCCAGTAAGTCGGTCTTCCCGGTGAGATCAACGGCACCCGGAACGTCGCGGGCGACGTCCCCCGCCAATTCCGCCTCCGAACCGACGCCAAGGATCACAGGCGGTATACCGCGCCGGGCGAGATCAAGGGCCAGGCGGTGAAAGTGTTTTGCCGGCCAGCGTTTGGCAGGGCGGTGCGGTGCGCCACCCGGGACGAGCAGCGAATAGGGCTCCGGTAAGGAGAACCGCCCAAGATCCGCCGATGCCCAAGACAGATCCGGATCCGGTACGGTGGCGATGCCGGCCATTGCCAACTGATCGCGCTGGCGGTCGATGGTATGCATGCGGTCGCGATTGGGGTTGGCGTGGGGATGGGATGCGCCGTTGGCTATACCCGACCATTGGGGCATCGGGCCGGGGCGGAACAGATGATAATAAAAAGAACTCCGGTCCGATGTTTGCAAATCATAGACCCGTTCGAACCGGCCTTCCCTGAGCTCTTTCCTCAAGGCCAGCCAGGCGCTGAGAGCCAGCGCCTTCGGCTTATCGTCCAAGCAGACCGCATCGAAGTACCCGGACGCTTCCGCCATCGACCGGAAGGGCGGCGTCGTCAGCAACGTGATCCGGTCCGATCGGTGGTGGGCGCGGATCGCCGCGAACGGGCCGGTCGCCTGAACGAAGTCGCCAAGCGCGCCAAGCTTGATGACCAGGATCGATCGAGGCGCCACAGGGGACCCGTTAGCTCAGGACTTCATTGTAGACGTCGAGCGTCTTGACGCACATGGCATCCTTGGAGAAATTCTCGCGGACGTTGGAAATGGCTTTTTCCGACAACTCGGCGCGTGCCGCGTTCGACAGGGCCAGAGCCTTCTCGACGGCGGCGGCGAGCGCGTTGCTGTCGCCGGGTGGCACCAGCCACCCCGTCATACCCTCTGCCACCGTCTCCTTGGCGCCGCCATGGTCGGAAGCGACGACCGGGCGGCCGAGCGCTTGCGCTTCGACGATGACCCGCCCGAAGGCTTCCGGGTCGGTCGAAGCGGAGACGACCACATCTGTCAGCATGTAGGCGGCGGGCATGTCGTCGCAGTGATCGACGATGCGCACCACCTCGCCCAACCCGTGGTGTTCGACCAGTTGTTCCAGTTCCTTGCGGTATTCCTCACGGCCCTGATCATCGCCGACAAGAAGGCACCGGATGTCCCTTCGGTCGAGTTTGGCTATGGCTTCGATGAATACGGTTTGTCCCTTCCACCGGGTCAAACGGCCAGGCAGCATGACGACCGGATAGCCGTCTGTCAGGCGCCAGGCATTGGCGAGCGCGACGACGCGCTCGGCGCTGACCCGGTTGGGATCGAAGCGGTAAAGGTCGACGCCGCGGTGAATGATCCGGATCTTGTTGGCGGGCACGCCGTAGTAGCGCCGGATATGGCCGGCGATGAACGACGAGATCGCGATCACCCGGTTGCCGCGGGTCATGATCGCGTTGTATCGGCGTTTCAACGCACCGCCCAAGGAATAGGTGCCGTGGAACGTGGTGACGAAAGGCCTTTTCATACGCTTGGCCGCAAAATAGGCACTCCAGGCCGGCGCCCGGGATCGGGCATGCACCACATCGACGCCGGTGTCCTCTATGATCTGGGCCAAGCGTCCGATATTGGAATAAAGGGTAAACGGGTTCTTGGAAGCGAGCGGCAACTTGATGTGCTCGGCACCGACACGGTGCAGTTCATGCTCCAATGGACCGCCGGCGGATGCGACCAGGGCCCGTCCGCCGGACTCGACGATCGCCTGAGCGATCTCGACGGTTCCCCGCTCGACGCCCCCGCTGGCGCCCAGCGCCGGCAGTACTTGGAGGACCGTCGCCATCCGCCCACCCGCGTCCGTGGCACGCGTATCGGCCCCACCGGCTACCGGCCTTGGGTCGGTGCGTAAGTTGGTGGTAATGTCGGTTTTTTGGTTCATCGATCCGTTTCTTGGAAAGGCCGCAACGCCAAAGATACGACCATGGATAATCAAGCAGAGCCGCAAATTCTATCACGCGCCGACGGGGCGACAATCGCCTACCACAAGGTAGAGGGGAAATCACCCGGTGTCATGTTCCTTGCCGGGTTCAAGTCCGACATGACCGGCGGCAAGGCATTGGCATTGGAAGACTATTGCCGGAGCACCGGACGTGCCTTCCTGCGCTTCGACTACACGGGTCACGGCCAGTCGTCCGGCGCCTTTGAGGACGGCACCATAGGAGACTGGACGGCGGATGCCGTATCCGTTCTCGACGGCGTCGCCGACGGCCCGCAGGTCCTGGTCGGCTCCAGCATGGGCGGTTGGATCATGCTGTTGACGGCTTTGGCCAGACCCGACCGGATCGCCGGTCTGCTCGGCATTGCGGCGGCGTCGGACTTCACCGAGGACCTGATCTGGAACGCATTTACCGACAACCAGCGGGCCGCGATGGAAACGGACGGCTTTGTCGATATTCCCAATTGCTACGAGGACCAGGAACCTTACCGTATCAGCCATGAATTGGTCGTCGAAGGCCGCCGGCATCTCCTGCTCGACCGGGAGATTCCCCTCGACGTGCCCGTCCGGCTCATTCACGGCATGCTGGACGAGGACGTTCCCTGGCCAACCAGCCAGCGGATCGCCGAGCGGTTGCGCTCCGAGGACGTCGAAACGACCTTCGTAAAACGCGGCGACCATCGGCTCTCCGAGCCCCATGATCTCGATCGGTTGTGTCGGGTTCTCGCCGGATTACTCGAAAACGTCGAAACGCGACCTCAATCGGTTGCCTGACACCGAGACCAATCTCCCGCCGACTGTCGACGCCTCGCATTATTTCGATTGATGAGCAGGCTTTCTTAAGTTGGCCGACCGATAAACCCGGTCACCGCCGAACGTCGATCGCGCCTCTGACGACGGCCGCGATGTCCCGGCGGTCAACGCCGATATCCGCCAGCATGGCGTCATCCAACGATTGGAGGTGACGGACGGTACGGCCAACCTGGAGATGGGTGACAACGCCGCGAACCGTATCCTCGATATTGGACATCACACGCTGAAGTGCGCCGTAAAAGGAGAAATTGAGCAGGAACATTGCCCAACTTGGATGGAGTGCGAATTGGTTCATTTTTCTTCTATTTTAACGGGAAGGGCCTTGATTTCGGATCGGGTACTTTCACCGACCATAGCGACAATGTGTTTAAGAGTTAGGTCCGGATTATTAATGCATGTGAACCTGAACAACTTCTTACAATCTCGCCCAACGTTTCTCTGTGACCGCGGTCACAGAGAAATCATGATCGTAAAACCAGTGGAAGATCAGAGTTTGTTCCCGGAAGCGCCTTCCGCCTCCAGAATTCCCCGCAGCCCTTCGCGATAGGTCGGGTAGGTCAGCCCGACACCCAACTCCTCTTTGATCCGCCGATTGTCGACCCGGCGATTGTCGTTCCAGAAGGTGAGTGCCATCGGCGACATCGTCTCGGCCGCGTCCTCGAAGGCGATCAACGGCGGCGGCTCGACACCGAGGAGTTCGCAGGCGAATTCGACGACCGTCGCCGGCGGCACCGGCTCATTATCGCAGACGTTATATATGGCGCCGGGATTGGGATCGTCGATCGAGGCGAGAAGCACGGCGGCAATATCGTCAACGTGAATCCGCGAAAAGCGGTGGCCCGGCTTGTCAATTCGCCTAGCGCGCCCTTCCCGGACTTGCGCGAAGACGTTGCGGCCGGGTCCGTAGATCCCGGCGAGGCGGAAGACGTGAACCGGCAGGCCGTGGCTGGGCCCGAGATCGAGCCAAGCGGCTTCCGCCTGAGCACGATAGATGTTCCGCTTCGATGACGGGTTCAAGGGTGCCGTCTCGTCGACAACGGCACCGTCCGTGTTGCCGTAACCCCCCGTCGTCGACAGATAGCCGATCCACTGCAACCCCTCGATTTCGGCAAAAGCCCGCGCGTAATGAGTGAGTACCGGATCACCGTCGGGTCCCGGAGGAACGGAACTCAGGATGTGGGTGACATCGGAGAACAGAGCGCCGTCAGCTTCGATCGGACAGCTACCGTCAAAGGCATACAAATTGACGTCGGCGCGTCCCGATGGTTTGCCGGTTCCGCGGCTCGTTCCGCTGACCCGCCAGCCTTCATCCGTCAATTGGCGGGCCAGATTGCCAGCGCTATAGCCGAGGCCGAAACAAAATAGATGGCCCGGTTCTGCCTTCAAACGCTTCATCGGCTGAAACACCTTCTCCCGCCGCTTGCCAAAATCCTTATAACCGGTCAGACAGGCTTTGTAATGACCCGATCCTTACAAGGCACGTTTGCGTTTTTGACCGCGGCCCAGCTCATCGCCGCCGCCTTTTCGCCGCCGTCCACCCAGGCCGAGGAGGTCGACCATCGGACCCAATACGCCGAGTGCATGGACTTGGTTGAAAAAAACCCGGAAAAGGCTTTTTCGACCGCCATCGCCTGGCGCGATCTCGGCGGCGGAGAGGCAGCGGAGCATTGCACGGCAACGGCCTTGATCGCCCTCGAAATCTACGAACACGGTGCGCGCCGTCTGGAGGTCCTGGCAGAGACCATAAGGGCCGACGCCGCGATGAAGGCCGGGATTCTCTCCCAAGCCTCGCAGGCTTGGCTGCTGGCCGGCGACGCTGCCCGTGCCGAGGCAACGGCGACGACCGCCCTCAATCTGACGCCCGGCGACCACGCCTTGTTTGTTGATCGGGCGCAAGCGAAGGCGGCGCGTGAAGACTATGTCGACGCCGTCGCCGATCTTGACCGGGCCGTGTCGATCAATGCCACCTCGGCCGATGCCTTCGCTTTTCGCGGATCCGCCAAACGTTTTCTCGGCGCGTTCGGCGAGGCGCGCGCCGATATCGAACACGCCCTGACCATCGAGCCCCAGCATCTCGATGCGCTTTTCGAACGCGGTATCCTGAGGCGCCTCGCCGGCGACACGGACGGAGCGCGGACTGATTGGCTCTCGGTCCTCGACATCGATCCGCAATCGGCTGCCGCCGAAGGCGCGCGCGTCAATCTCGAGAAGATGGACGTTGCCCCCGAATGATCAGCGCATTGCGCTCTACACCTGAGACATCAGCCAATCGAAACACTCGTCGGCCGACTCGGTCCACAATCCCGGCAACCGGACAGGGCGCCGTTGCAAAATAATCCGGATTCCGGCCTCGAGGGCGGCGGTGATTTTGGCTTCGGTCGCCGACCCGCCCGAGTGTTTCGACACCAGGCAATCGATATCATGATCCGCGATGATCGCCTTTTCTTCCTCCAGATGGTGTGGCGGGCGCCCTGTGATCAACTCGTAATCGGCGAGCGGCAGGGGCTCTTGCGGTTCCTCGATGAGCCGCACGAGAAAGTGGATATCCGGCATATCTGAAAACGCCTCGAGACCGCGCCGCCCGATCGTCAGAAACGGCCCTTTTGAGATCCGGGGCAGGGCTTCGGCCAAGGCCGCCATACTGTCGACTTCGAGCCACCTGCCGTCGGGCGGCAGCGGCCAGGGAGGACGGATCAGCATCACCCGCAATACGTCGGCAGCCAGGCAGGCGACATATGCATTTTCCGATATGACCTCGGCGAACGGATGGGTGGCGTCGACGACGATGTCGATCTTTTCCTTTTGAATAAAGGCCTTCAGGCCGGCGATGCCGCCGAAGCCGCCGGTCAAGACCCGTCCCGGGATCGAGTTTGGAAACCGCGTACGCCCGGCAAGCGATGTCGTTACCTCGAAAGGCGCTTGGGCCTCGTCCAACCGTTCGGCCAGGGCGGCGGCCTCCGCGGTGCCGCCGAGAATCAGTATATTTTTAGTCATGGCCCATCCTGTCCCCGGCGAACCCCACCTTTTGTCCCTGCCGATCGAACACGAGAACCCGCACTCGGGTGTCGCCGGCGAGGGTTGCGAGAGCGGTTTCCCGGGCGCCGGCGGCGATGCGGCCGGGCAAATCGACATCGGCCTTTCGACAGGCCTGCAGAGCCTCAAGACCGGTATTCGCCTGCTCGATCGATTGCACCAAGGCCGCGCCGGCGCCGGCCTCGCGGGCCGTCGCGGCGAGCCGATCCATATCGAGGCGCGAGCGCGCAGAATGTAGGTCCAGGTTGCCCTGTGCCAACTTGGCCAGTTTGCCGAATCCGCCACCGATCGTCAGCCGGGCGATCGGGTGCTTGCGAAGGTATTTCAACATACCGCCGGCGAAATCCCCCATGTCGATGATCGCGTGGTCGGGTGGTGAGTAGATATCGCGAAGTCCCCGTTCCGAAGTCGATCCGGTGGCCGCGAAAACCTCCCCCGTCCCAAGGGCGCGGGCGACGTCGATGCCGCGGTGGATGGAATGGATCCACGAGGCACAGGAGTAGGGAACGACAATACCGGTGGTCCCGAGAATGGACAATCCGCCTTCGATGCCAAGCCGGCCGTTCAGCGTGTGTTCGGCCAATTCGGCGCCTCCTGGTACGGAAATGGTGACCACGACGTCGAGGGCAGCGCCGGCTTCTTCGGCAACCTCGACCAGGGCCGCCTCGATCATCCGCCGGGGCGCCGGACTGATCGCCGGTTCGCCGACGGCGAGAGGCAGACCCGGCAATGTCACCGTACCGACACCGTCACCGGCGGCGAAGGTGATCCCGGAGGCCGCCGGCGCAAAACGGACTTCGGCACAGATTTCGGCGCCATGGGTGACGTCCGGATCGTCACCCGCATCCTTGACGACACCGGCGAATGCCCAGCCGTCACCGGCTTGACGCGTCTCAAGGTCGAAAACCGGGGTCTCACCGCGCGGCAGCCGTAGAGATACCGTATCGGGGAACTTCCCTGTCAAAAGGGCCCGAAAAGCCGCCTTCGCCGCCGCGGCGGCGCAGGCGCCCGTCGTGTATCCCTTTCGCAACGGGCTTTCCGGTTTGCGTCGGTCCATGGCGGCAATCTAGCAGCAGTCCCGGGCAATCCGAAAGCGCCGGTGCCCACGAATTCGTGTTCATAGGCGGTGGACTACAGTCTTGATGCCGGGTGCCGGTCGGTACATAGTGTCGCCGATTTTCCCGGTGAGTATGCAATGGACGAAAAACCCAAATCCGAGGCCGCCGGCGCGCCGACCCCGTCTTCCGGCAAGAACCCTGCCGCAAAAGCGGCAAACAAGACTGCGGGGGACAAGACAGCGGGCAACAAGGCAAAGGTGCCGTTGTTGAAAACCCGGCTCGGTTTCATCGTTGCGATGGTCGCCATATTCGGCGGCGTCGCGTTGATTTTCCTGCGGACCCAGCCGCCCGGCGGAACGCCGGTCCCGGGCATCACCGTCAGCGGTCCAAAACAGCAACAAACGGCGCCGGCGATCGGCGGTCCGTTTACGCTGACCGACCACAACGGCAACCAAGTGACCGACGCCAGCTTCCATGGCAAGTTTATGCTGGTGTTCTTCGGCTATACCTATTGTCCCGACGTGTGCCCGACGGTCCTGACCGACATCTCGGACGCCATGGACAGCCTGGGTGACGCCGCCGAAAAAATCACGCCCGTGTTCATTTCCGTCGATCCGTCCCGGGATACGCCGGACCACCTGAAGGAATACGCGTCCTACTTCCACCCGCGTCTGGTCGCAATGACCGGATCGGAACAGGCCATCAAGACCGTCGCCAAATCCTATCGGGTGTACTACGCCAAGGCGAAGTCCGAGGACGAAGATCCGGATAGCTACTTGATCGACCACAGTTCCATCATCTACCTGATGGGGCCGGACGGGAAATTCGTGACCCACTTCTCGCACGGCACTGAGGCGGACGTCATGGCTCAGCGCATTCGCGAATACTTGTGAGCGACCCGTCGGCAGCCGGCCTGATCATCGCCGCGCCCGCCTCGAACTCGGGTAAAACATTCTTCACTTTGTCGCTGCTGCGCCTTCTCGCCAATGAGGGCGTTTCGCCGCAACCGGCCAAGGTCGGCCCCGACTATATCGACCCAGCCTTTCACGAGGCGGCCAGCGGGCGGACCTGTTACAACCTGGACACTTGGGCGATGCGGCCGGCGACCCTTGTCCATCTGCTCGACCGTTTGTCCGATGACGGCCGGCCCGTCGTCTGTGAAGGGGTGATGGGCCTGTTCGATGGCGCCCGGGGCGACAACGGCGACACCGACGGGTCGACGGCGTCGTTGGCGCGCCTTACCGGTTGGCCCGTGATCCTGGTCGTCGATGCATCGGCCCAGGCCGCATCTGTCGCCGCCCTGGTCCGCGGCTTCGCGACCCACGTCGAAGGTGTCGACATCGCGGGCGTCGTCTTCAACCGAGTCGCCGGGATCGGACACGGCACGATCTTGCGCGACGCCATGGCCCAGCACCTGGCGCACATTCCGGTCCTCGCCTGCCTACCGAGGGAACCGGCTTTGTGTTTGCCGGAACGCCACCTGGGGCTCGTCCAGGCGCGGGAAATCGACGAATTGGAACCGTTCCTGATCGCCGCGTCCGACTGGCTCCAACACCATATCGACCTTGGCACGTTCACCGGCGTGTTTCGCCCGTCGCGAACCCTGTCCGGAGCCGACGATGGCGTTCCGATCCCGCCCCTGGGGCAGCGCATCGCCATCGCCAACGACGCGGCCTTCTCGTTCACCTACACCGGCATCATCGAGGGTTGGCGCACGGCCGGAGCGGAAGTGTCCTGGTTTTCGCCGCTCTCGGGCGCCGGCCCTGATCCCGACGCTGATGCCGTCTACCTGCCCGGAGGGTATCCTGAACTCCATGCCGGGCGCCTCACTAAGGGTAATTTTCTGACCGGCCTCAGAGCTGCAGCTGCCGGCGGCGCAACGATTTTCGGCGAATGCGGCGGATACATGGTGCTGGGCCAGGGTCTCATCGATGGTAGCGGCACGCGCCATGAAATGGCCGGCCTCTTGCCACTCCAGACCAGCTTCGCCGAACGCCGGTTGCACCTCGGTTACCGGCGTTTGGAACTGCAAGCGTCGACGCCCCTGGGCGATCGCGGCGGGCGCTTTCGGGGTCACGAGTTCCACTATGCCAGTATCGTCTCGGAAGAAGCCGATGCACGGCTTTTCCGGGCGACCGATGCCGCCGGCATTTCATTGGGCGCGATGGGAAACGTCTCCGGTTCCGTATTCGGTTCCTTTGCCCACCTAATCGATCGGTCGGACTGATACCGCCTCGCCTTGCCATGGCGCCGTCCTTGGTATACCAGGAGGAAGGCCGCATACGCCGGGTGTTGGCGGCCCGATGGGTGGAACCATGTTTGCACGCCGAAAACGCGATAGCGAAGCCGTTCCTTTTTGGAAAACCACGCCGCTGGCCGAGATGACCAGAGAGCAATGGGAAAGCCTTTGCGACGGTTGCGGACGTTGCTGCCTCAACAAGCTCGAGAACGAGGATACCGGAGAGATATTCCACACGGACGTCGCTTGCCGGTTGCTCGACCTCGAAACCTGCCGTTGCGTCAGTTATGACGACCGCAAGCGGTTCGTCCCGGACTGCCAGATTCTGACCCACCGCAACTACAAAGGATTTTCTTGGCTGCCGAGCACTTGCGCATATCGGGTGTTGGGCGAAGGTGGCGATCTCGCCTGGTGGCATCCGCTCGTTTCCGGTGATCCGGAGACCGTTCATCAAGCCCGTATTTCCGTACGCGGGCGTGCCGTCTCCGAACGCGACACCGACGATCTCGAGAACCATGTGGTAAGCTGGCCGAAATAGCTCTGAAGTTTGATATGGAGGACCCCTTGAACCTGCCGCCCGACCGTTTCACCGGTGTATTAGCCGCAGCCCTGACGCCACTCGACACCAGCTTGCAGCCCAATCACAAGTTGATGACGGCCCATTCGCGCTGGTTGCTGGACAACGGTTGCGACGGCCTCGCCATCCTCGGCACCACCGGAGAAGCCAACTCCTTTTCGTTGCGCGAACGCATCGGGATCATCGAATCCCTCGTCGACAACGGCATCCCGGGAGAGAAACTCCTGCCGGGTACGGGGAGCTGCGCCATGACAGACGCCGTCGAATTGACGCGCAAGTCCCTCGACGCCGGTGCCCGCGGTGTCCTCATGCTGCCGCCCTTCTATTACAAGAGTCCGAGCGACGAGGGGCTCCACGCTTTCTTTTCCGAGGTCATCCAGCAGGTCGGCGACGAACGCCTGAAAATCTACCTCTATCATTTCCCGCGCATGTCGGCGACGCCGATCACCCACGGCTTGATCGAAATGTTGCGCAAGGACTATCCGGAGACCGTGGTCGGCGTGAAGGACAGCTCCGGCGATCTTGACAACATGCTGAGCATGGCGCGCAACTTCCCCGGTTTCTGTGTGCTGGCCGGGGCCGACGATTTGCTGCTGCCGGTTCTCCAGGGCGGCGGCGGATGCATCACGGCCTGCGCCAACGTCGGATCCAAGCTTGCCGCCGACGTCTATGCCGGCCATTTGGCGGACCGCAATGTTGACGCCGCACAGGAGCGCCTCGTCGCGGTCCGCCGGGAAATCAGCGCGTTCCCATTGCCCCCGGCTCTCAAGACCCTGATGGCGCGGCACACCGGCAACGACGGGTGGCTCAATGTCCGCCCACCGTTGACCCGGCTCTCCGAAGAACAAAAGGCGAGCCTGCTCGCGGCGTTCGACGGCATCGATTACGAGATTCCGGAAGCGGCCTGAACCGGGCGGCGAGCCTTGGTGACGAGGGGGCGGATACGAACGGTCGATCTTGATGGCCGGGCTGTGCCGGTCGCCCTGCGTCGCAACGGGCAGGCGCGTCGCCTGATCATCCGCCTGAAACCCGGGCGTGGGAACGGAGAGGCGGACGGCATTTCGGTGACCCTGCCACCGGGCGCCAAGGAAACCGATGCGATCCGCTTCGTCGAAGAGAAAAAAGGTTGGGTGCTGGCCACCCTGGATTCGCTGACACCGAAGATACCGTTCGACGACGGTACCGTGATCCCGTTCCTCGGCAACGACTATCCCATTCGCCGGGTTTCCGGAAAACGCGGCGGCGTGTGGATCGAAGACGGCGAGATCTGCGTTAGTGGTCGGCCCGAACACGTTCCCAGGCGTGTTCGCGATTGGATCAAGCGCGAAGCCAAGCGCATGATCGCGTCCAAGGTCAAGGACAAGGCCGGTATACTCGGCGTCCGCGTCGGCCGGATCACCCTACGTGATACCCGTTCGCGCTGGGGATCATGCGCATCGACGGGCAACTTGTCGTTTTCCTGGCGTCTCGCCCTAGCACCGGAATTCGTCCTCGATTACGTCGTCGCTCACGAAGTCGCCCATCTGGTCGAGCACAATCACGGCCCCGGTTTTTGGGCGCTCGTGGACAGCCTGACGGAGCGGGCAAAGGAAGGTCGGCGATGGCTGCGCCGCTCCGGCGAAACGCTGCATCGTTATGGTTAACCGTTTCTTATGCCTTTGAGTCTACCGTCCGTTGTGGCGCCTTGCGGGCGCAATCTACGGAAGGGGAATGCGGGATATGGGCAAGGCGAAATGGCCGCAGACGCCCGATGGTGTGACCGACTGGGAATTCGTCTTCGAGGACACCAATGAGGGCTTCATCCCGCTGGTGATGATGGCCAGTTCTCCCGTGATCCTGAAGGAGTGTGCAACCGTCATCGTCCAACAGCTGTTCACCCGCGAGGACGACGGGATCCACGTCATGAAGTACATCATCGATCTTGACGAGATCATCCCGGAAGCGAGCGAAAACTACACCGACGTCAAGCTGATCGATGCGATGAAGAGCCGGACCGCCGATCTACTTCGCGAGATCAAGGCCGACCGCAAGAAGAAGGCCGACGCCTATCTCCAGCGCAAGGCCGCGGGTGGCGACAAGCGCCGCAACTAAGAAGACCGGTCGTGATCGCGACCACCGCAGCCTCAGGGTTGCGGGTCGAGCAATCTTTCCAGACGTCCGGCCCCAGCCAGCCCGAATCGCAAAACCTGGGCGCGGCGGCGGGTCGCATGCATCGGTTGCGTTGGTGCCGGGCGGCGCACGACGGCGCCATAGGCATCGGCGACGATCAATCCGCAGCCCTCGGGAATGAGATCGGTCGGAAATCCGGCACCTACCGCGAAGTAAAAACCGTCGCAATAGGGGCGATAACCCGGCCACTTGTCGTCCGCGCGGAAATCGGCGGGCGAAGATTTGACCTCGACAATCGTGAACCTTCCCTTGGCGTCGAGCCCGATCAGATCGACCCGCCGTCCGTTCGACAATCGGAATTCACGGAGAATCGCGTTTCCCAGATCGCGAAAATAGCGGCTCGCACCGCGCGTGATCCCCTCGGCCGGTGACAGGGTTTCATCATCGAGGTCCGGGTTTTCGATAAGAATGTTCATTTTATGTTCCATTGCCGACCATAGGTATCGCGATGGCGCTCACGGCGCAACCCCCACTTTGGAAATCCCGCCGTTTCGTTTACCGCCGATCGGCGTATTATGGGCCCGACCTTCGACGACACCGAGGAAACGGGCATGGACCTGCGCCAGGAAAACTCGGAGATTTCCATCCGTACGGCCGGCCAGGGGCTTGTCGAAATCACCTCCGACGTGCTCGATTGGGTCGATCGTACGGCCATCTCGTCGGGCCTCCTGACCCTTCCTTCATTGCCGCCATACGTCGGCTTCCCTGACGATCCAGGAAAACGCCGATCCCGACGTCATGCGGGATCTGGAGACGTTCTTCAGGCGCCTGGTCAAGGAAGACCCGTCGCTCTATCGCCACACCATCGAGGGCTCGGATGACATGCCGGCACACATCCGAAGCGCCCTCACCGACGTTTCGCTGTCCATACCGGTCACCGGCGGCCGGCTGGCACTGGACACCTGGCAGGGAATCTACCTTTTCGAGCACCGGGCCCGTCCGCACGAGCGGCGCGTCGCGCTGCATCTGATCGGCACCTGATGACGAAACGGCTGGAGATCAGGCCGCCCCGTTTTCGTCGTGGATATGCACCTCGCGCTGCGGAAACGGTATGGAAATCCCCTCCTTGTCGAACCGTTGTTTGACGGCCTTCAACAGATCGAACTTCAACGGCCAATAATCGCCGCTGGCGCACCAGATCCGTACCACCAGATTGACCGAACTGTCGGCCAGTTCACCGACCGCGATTAGCGGTTTCGGATCGTCGTGGCAGCGCTCGTCGGCATCGATCATCTCACGGAGGATCGCCATCGCCTTGTCGATGTCATCGTCGTATCCGATACCGAAGAGCAGGTCGAAGCGGCGCGTGTCATGGTAGCTGTAATTCTTGATGGCCGCGTTCCACAGCTGATTGTTGGGCAGAATGATGGCGACGTTGTCGGGTGTCGAGATGTGGGTGACGAAGAGTGAGACCTCCTTCACGGTGCCGCTTTGGCCACCCCCTTCGATGAAGTCGCCGACTTTGAATGGCCGGAAGAACAGGATCATGACGCCGGCGGCAACGTTCGACAATGTTCCCTGCAGAGCAAGGCCTATGGCGATACCGGTGGCACCCAGGATGGCAACGAAGCTCGTCGTTTCGACACCGAAGCGGTCGAGAACGGCAAGCACGGTAAGAACGATGACCGTATAGCGCACCGCATTGGACAAGAAACCGGTGAGCATGGCGTCGACCCGCCCGGTCTTCTCCAATCCCTTCCGGCTCCATCCCTTGGCCCGGCCGGCAATCCACCAGCCGACGACGAGAATGACGATCGCACCGACGACGTCGAGGCCGTAGGTCACGATCACCTCGATCATCAGGCTCCAGGTCTCGCGTACGGTTTCTTCCATGAAAGGTCCCTCCTGGCGCCAGAACACGGACCGTTAGGAAATACAACGAAATGCCCGGTCGATCCAAGGGCAGGGCGTGTTATGGCCGCAGGCAGGAGGACCTGCGGTCGTTCAGCACAGCATCGTGGGCGGCGCGTGGCGGGGTCAGCCGACCTCTTTGATGATCTTCTTGGCCTTTTTCAGGTGCCGCTCATTGGTCTCCAGCTTGCGCTCGAGTTCCTTTCTCCGCTTTTTCGACTTTTCGTCCTTCAAGGCGCTGCGGATCTTCTCCCCCTTCTTTTCGAGCCGGTTAAACGCCTTTTGCAGAGCCGTACGTTTTTTCGACTTCTTGATATCATCCGCACTGAAAATCCTCTTGATGTCGGCGAACGGTGCCATGACCTTGTTCCTTGTCCGTCAAAGGGGGTGCCCGATTTCGTCAAACCCTAAGCCCTGTGTTCGAGGATGTCTTCGATATCCTCCTCGTCGAGGCCGATGAGTTCTTCAGCCTCCATCTCGGCCACGTCCTTGGAGCCGAAGAGCGTTTTCACCACGTCGGAGAGCTGCCATACGGCATCGCGCGCGTAGGCGTGGTCGTTCATCAACGACGTTCCCATGATCGCGGTGATCTTGCCCTCGCGAATGAGTTGGTCGAGGGTGCCGTTAATAACGCTGCTCTCCTCCTCGATGGACACCCGGTGGTCGTCGAGATCGAGAACGTCCCGGGTCTCCTCGTCTTCGTGGCGAATCGCATCGATGTCGCGTAGCAACGACGCCAAGTGGAAGCGGAGCGTGTTGTATTCGCGGCGGATGTCCTCGTTGTCGTCGACGATATAGCGGGTCACGTTCTTGCGCAGGTGCTTGATCTCCTTGACCGCCATGACGATTTGGCGGGCGGCGTTGCGCAGACCGAACAATTGGTCGGAAAACGGCGCCGGCGTCGAGCCGTGGGTATCGCTGATGAACTCTAGGATGCGGCTGTAGAGCGTTTTCACTTTCCGCTCGTAGACGTCGTCGACGTCGAAATCGAACACCTCCTTGCTCTCGTAGGTGAACTTGTCGAGCTCCTCGTCGGAATGGATGTGGTGGCGGTGCAGGTTGACTCCGTGGGCGATGATCTCGAGGGCGTTGTCGTAGAGATGAATGACCTCGTTGCGTACCGCCTCGATGGCCGTCTCCGGGAAGTCGGCGACGGACTCGTTGAGGTACTTGGCCTCAACGACATCAACAGTCGGCACTGGAATGATTCTCTCCAGGAAATTGACCAGCTGTTTGACGAAGGGCGTCAACACGGAAACGCCGATGACGTTGAAGATGGAATGGAACACCGCCAGCTTCAGGGTGTAATCGTCGTCGGCGATACCGACGGTCGCCGCCGTCCATTCGACGGCCTGCATGACCTGGTGGATGAAGGCGATGGCGATGACACCGGTGATCACGTTGAAGATCAGGTGGCCGGCGGCCAGGCGCTTGCCCTGGTAGTTGGAGCTGAGCGATCCCAGGATCGCCGTGATGGTGGTGCCGACATTGGCGCCGATGGCCAGCGCCAGCGCATTCTCATAGGTGATCTGCTGGGCCGCCAGGCCGGTGATGATCAGCACCAACGCCGCATGCGATGACTGCATGACGACCGTCGCGAAGACACCGATACCCGCGAACAGGAACAGCCCCGGATATCCCGGCACCGCGAACTCGGTGAGGTCGATGGTGTCACGAAACGCCTCGAACCCTTCCTTCATGTGGTGAATGCCGAGGAACAGGAAGCCGAGGCCGGCCAGGATGTAACCGATGCCTTTCAGTGACTTGTTGGCCTGGAAAACCAGGATGATGCCGAACACCAGCATCGGCATGGCGTAAGCCGAGATCTTGACCTTGAGGCCGAACCCGGCGATCAGCCAGGCGCCGGTGGTGGTGCCGATGTTGGCGCCGAAGATGATGCCGATTCCGGCCGCCAGCGCGATCAGCTCAGCGCTCAGGAACGAGATGGTGATCACCGACACGAGAGAGCTCGACTGCATGATCGTCGTCGAGATGATACCGAACCCAATGCTCTTCCAAAGTCGGTCCGTGGTCACCGTCAACAGCTTCTCAAGCAACCCTCCGGTGAAGGCCCGGAAGCCCTCTTCCAGGAACAGCATGCCGAACAGGAAGATGGCGACACCGGCAGCGATCTCCTTGAAGTCCGGGCTGATCCAGAAACCGTAGATCAGGAGACCGAAGATTACGGGAAGAACAATTCGGCGCAGCATGGATCTATCCTCTTGTATTTGGTTGGCACGAAGGCGTGGTTTCGGTACCGTCATCCGACGGCATGGCGATGGTCGTTAATGCATACCGGGCGGCACTAGTAATTTCTCGTATTGACTGCACAATCATCGATATTGCTCGTTTCTTGTAGGTTCCGATCAAACTTGGTTTCGGCTCCATGGGTATTTTGCCGCCAAGACGGCTTCCACATGCTGATCGAGTTTGCGTTCCGCGGTTTTTTTCGATCGCGTGTGCCAGCCGAGAACGACGCCGGCAGTGAAGGTGCCGGGTCCGGCCGATGCGTCTGTAGAGGCTTCCATTTTCCCCAGGTTCGCCCAGGCATTGTCCAAGGCGTCGAGAAAATCCTTACGCGCTTTAACGCGTTCGATCTGCATGGTGATCAATTCGATTTTCTTGGCTGGATAAAGATCGGCGAATAGAACGATCATGTCGCCAAGGTCCAGGATCTCACCGGCCAGTTCGCGATTTAGATTGTCACCTGTCTTTGCGGCGCGTTTGGCCATCTTGCCGATATCCTGAGCCTTCCGGCTCAGAACGTCCCGGGCGAACGGCGTTATCGGATCGGTCGGAGCGGCACTCTTCGGGAATCCACCGATCTCGCGCCAAGGGCCGAGAGCCAACCAATATCCAAGCGTCAACAGGACGCCGCTGAAGCGTTCAGACATCAGGGCGTCCCTGGTCCAGCTCCGTGCCGATCGCCGGTACTGTTCGACGATGTCGTGCAGCGGCTCTAAATCGAGGTCGCCGCCGAGCCGCCGCCGGGCCGGACCAACAAGACGTTTGTCGAACGTCTCCCAACCGTCCCATGCGCGAAAGAGCTCGATGAACCCTTCGATCTCGGCGAGCAACTCTTCGCATTGTTCCTCGGGCATCAGATGGTGGAACACTCGGAGCGCGGTCTTCAGACGCACCAAAGTCGCCAGATCGCCGGACGCAAGGCTGATATCGGCGCCTTCGTGGAGTCGCGTCGCCGATTCCTGCAGCTTCTCGAAACACCCCTGAAGAACGCCGGAAAAAACCTTTTCGATCTTCTTGCGCTTTCTCATCGGCGAACTGCGCCCGTCCGGATCCGTGCGTGCCGTCAAGCCCAGATGGCGATAGCCGATCTCCGATTCGCTCTCCGCAACCGGGTAGAGCGCGACCTTTTCGTGTACGTTCAATGCCAGTTCATAGAGCTGATGGAGCGGTATTTCGGAAGCGCTCAGTTCCACGTCGGCGACGGTAATCGACTTGCCGCCCGCCTGAATCTCCCCTTCCTCGATTTCGAGCAGGGCTTGGTGTCCCTCACCAACGGAAACCGTGCGATCGGTCCGGTTCACGTCGACCCGGATAAGCGGCTTCAACTGTTCCGCTCCGACATCCTGGATCCGCCGGCGCAGGCTTGGCGGAGAGATCAAGGAGATCGCCGGGCGTTCAGAAGACACGGTCGATTCGAACGCATATCCGACCCGCGCGTTGCCGACGGCTTCCGCCGTCGCCTTAAGGGTCTGGAGATAATTGCCGTCGTCGCGCCGGACCCGCAGCGATACACCCATGCCCCTGAGGTCGCCGCGCCGCGTGTCGAAATAGGTCGTGCTCAACGATCGGGTCTTGGCACGGCCGGTCGAAATCTTCCTGAACAGCGGCAATGACCGGAGACGGGACAACTGATCGGGCCGTACGTTGAATTTGAGTTTTGTTTGTAGTGTCATTTGTCGTTCCGTATCCCCAATGAATAACCGTCTTCGGCTACCAGCGCACGCGCACGGAAAGAACGGCGTGCTCGTTGGATTCCGTCACCGTGAACGACATGTCCTTGTAGTCGACATCGGTTCCTGGGGCCGGAATCTCCTTGCAGATCGCCAGGACGAGGCCGGCGACAGTTTCAAAGTCGCCGTCAGGGAAATCTGTTCCCGTAAGTTTGGCGAGATCGGTCAGGTCGTATCGGCCGCTGAGGACAAAATCGCGTTCACCGACCTGACGGATCTCGGGTTGCTCGTCGCTGAGCGAATCATATTCGTCCTCAAGCTCGCCGACGACTTCCTCGAGGATGTCTTCAAGCATGACGATCCCCTCGGCGCCGCCGTATTCGTCGACGATGATGGTCATCTGCCCGCCATCGCGGCGCATGGCCATCAGCAGGTCCCCGATGCTCTTGCCAACCGGGCTATAGCGCACCGGCCGGATGAAATCCGAGATGGCGCGGTCGCGGGAAACGGTCAGCAGATCGAGAACGTTGATGACACCGACGATGTTGTCGACCCGGTCCTCGAAAACGGGAAGGCGCTTGTGGGCCGCTTCGAGCGAACGGTCGACGACTTCGCCACAGGTCGCGTCCCTGGGCACCCCAACGACGTCGATCAGCGGAACCATGACCTCGCGCGCTGTCGTCTCGTTGAAACTGAAGACGCGGCGGATCATGTCCTTTTCGACCGGCAGGATGTCGCCCTGGGGCGACGGCATGTCCATCATCGTCGTTATTTCCTCACGCAGGGTGAACGGGTTCTTGCGTTCCGGACCGCCGAACAGGCGGGCGATGATGCGGGCCAGACCGGCGAAGATATAGAGGACCGGTGAAAAGACCTGCTGGGCGACGCGCAGGACGTAGACCACCTTCGGCGTAATCGTGTCGGCGCGCTCTTGGAACAGGCTCTTCGGCACGATCTCACCCAGGATCCAGATGATCGGTGCAGCGACGGCAACGGCGACCCAGCTGTACGACTCGCCCAGATTGTCGATGACGAACGCGGTTATGAGCGTCGTATTGGCGACGATGGAGATGTTGGTGCCGACCAGCGTCGTCGACAACAGCCATTCCGGTTTCTCGAGCAGACGCAGGGCCAGTTTGGCACCCTTGTCGCCCTTGGCCGCGGCGTGACGCAACTTGATGCGATCGGCGCTAACGATGCCGATCTCGGCTCCCGAGAAGAATCCCTCGGACAAGAGTAACAAGACGACGGCGATCAGGGTTGGCATCAGTTCCATGTCTAAGCTTTCCCGTCCCCGTTGGCGTCGTCTTTGGCATCCTCGTGACCATCGCCTTTATCGTCGCTGTTGCCGTCTTTTTGTCCGTCCGCCGGCTTTTCGTCTTCGGCGGCCACCGGTTTGTCACTTGTCCGTTCGCGGACGGCATCGCTGAACCGCACGCGAACCTTGGCGATGCGCTGGCCTTCGACGGAGAGCACCGTAAACTCGGCGTCTTCCAGGGTGATCCTCGATCCGTCAGCGGGCAGTTCATCGAATGCGTTGAGCAGAAGGCCGCCCATGGTCTCGGCATCGTCGTCCGCAAATTCACCGTTGACCGAGGTATTGAACCGTTTAACGGGCATGGCGCCGTCGAACTGGAAATCGCCTTCGGCGAGGCGTTCGAAATAGATCTCGCGTTCCTTCTCGAGCTCCGAGAGACTGCGGATGTCGCCGAAAATGCACTCGAGCAGGTCTTCCAGGGTTACCAGGCCGATGACCCCGCCGAATTCGTCGATGACCAATGCAAACGATAGTTTTCGCTGCCGGAAGACCTCGAACAGGTCGGCCGCCAGCTTGCGCCCCGGAACCATATAGGGTTTGCGGAGAACCCCACTATCGGCCGTTTTCGCGTCGTCGGAGAGATCGACACCAATGAGATCACGCGCGTAAAGAACCCCGGCCACGTCATCGGGTTCGGCGCCCAGGACAGGGACCTTCGTATGGCGGGTCCGGTGAAGTTCCTTCGCCGCATCCGCCAGCGTTGAATCCGCCTCCAGCGCGAAGAAGTCGGATCGTGGCGTCATGATCTCTTCGGCCGTGAGATCACCAAAATCGAAGATGCTTTCGATGTATCTGGCTTCCTGGCGGTCGAGGGTTCCCTCACCGAGCGCCTCGTCGGTCAAGGAACGGACCATGTCTTCGGTGATGATGTTGACCGACGACGGACGGCGTCCGAAAACGCCGGTCAGGATCGCGTCGGCGATCACCCGGACCAGCCATCTGATCGGCGTGATCAATCGGGCGAAGGCGTTGATCAGGGTGCTTTGGAAGGTGGCGAAGGCGACATTGTGTCGAATGGCCAGGGTCTTCGGCGTGATCTCGCCGAACAGGAGCAGGATCGGCACCATAACGAAGATGTTGACCCACTTGCTTTCGGCCCCCATGAAGCGGATGACGATGGCCGCCGAGATCACCGAGGCCGCGACGTTGACCAGTTCATTGCCGATCAGGATCGTCACGATCAGCCGGCGTGGTTCGTTGAGCAGGCGGCTGATCAGATCGATCTTCGGATTCTCTTCGCGACGCATCTGCTCGAGCGTCAGGGAATCCAGCGAGAACAGGCTGGTTTCCGAACTCGAGAAAAACCCCGAAAACACCATGCAGATCAGGAACAGCCCGATCTCAATGTATAGTACATAGTCCAATTACAAGTCTCCCCTAGCCGCTCTTACTCGAAGCGGTCTTTTTTCTTCCTCTTGCGTTTATTGGCCCTCTCCAGCTGCGGCGTCGGGCTCGACACGGAGCTTTTCCAGCGTCCTTTCGGTGGCCTCGATGACGGTCAGGCGGTAACCCAGTTCCACGATCGAATCCCCTTTCACGGGGATCCGCCTGAGGCGGCCCATGACAAGCCCACCCAGTGTGTGAAATTCAGTTGCCGGCAAATGAACCCCGAGAACCTCGTTGACCTCGGAGATGGATAACCGCGAATCCATCAGGTAGACATCGTCGCCCAAACGTTCGTACACCCGCCGGCGTTTCGAGTGGTATTCCTCGAAGTCGTAGCCGACGTCGATCTCACCCAGAACCTCCTCAACAATATCCTCCATGGTGATCATGCCGACGGCGGAACCGAACTCGTCGACCACAATGGCCATGCGGTCCGCGCGTTTTCTCAGGGTCGGCAACAGGGTGTCGATGGTCTGGTTCGGCGCCACGTAAAAGGCCGGCTTGATCAGCTCCTCGAGGGGTTTTCCGTCAGCGTTTTCCGCCATCAGGTCCCAGGTCGTCAGCGTGACCACGCCGACGATATTGCTGGTGTTGTCCTGGTAGACGGGGATGCGATTGAAGCCGTGCTTGTGCACCAGTTCGACGGCCGCGCGCATGCTCTTCTTTTCGCTGCGATCGCGGTCGAGCGATACCACTTGGCCGATCGGCACCATGGCTTCGGCGACCGTCGTGTCGGCAAAGCGGATGACACGGCGGATGCGGCCGCGGTTCGATTCGCTTAAGGCCGCGCCCTGTTCGGCCATATCGACCAGCGTGCGGAACTGCTCGCGGGTGATGAACAGCGTCTGGTCCGGCTTCTTGACGCCGACCAGCCGGGCGAAAAGCCGGGCGACCCGAGAGAACACGAAGACCACCGGGTAGAACAGCCATGAACTCCAGCGCAGCGGATAGATGATCAACGGTGTCAGGACGGTCGACTTCTGCTGATACACGCTCTTCGGCACGATCTCGCCGAGGATCAGGAACAGCGGCGTAAACAGCAGGAAGGCGTATAAATCACCGTGACCGCTGAACAATTCGAACATGAGAAGTGTTCCGACGGTGGTTAACGCAATGGTCGAGATGTTGGTGCCGACAAGCGTAGTGCTGAGCAGGACTTCCGGCTTTTGCAACATCTTCAGTGCCAGTTCGGCACCGCGGTCGGCTTGTTTCGACTTTTGCCGCAGCTTGATCTTGTCAGCATTGACCAACGCGATTTCCGAGCCGGAGAAAAACCCCTTCAAGAGAAGCAGAAAAACCATAAAACCGAGGGCGGCGAGAATATCCATGATCACCCTCCAGCCCCGCGCGCCGGCGGCACGTCATTTTCTGGTTCTTCAGATTGGTTCTCTTCGTCCATTAGCTTCTCGTTGGAATCGCCGGGATCGTCGTGACCAACCGGTTCGCTTTCGCCCTTGGCGGCTTTTTCTTTGGTGGACTTGTCCTTGGCGGGTTTACCTTTCGGTACCCTTTCACCGCCGGCCTCGGTTTCGTCGGATTGCCCGCCGTCCTCTGCCTCCGCGTTCCCGGGTTCGCTCTTGATCGCTGAAGGATGAACGACGACTTCGGCGCTTCTTATAGGTTCACCGGTCTCGCTCGGCACTGGCGCTTCGTCATCCTGCGCAGCGGAATGTTTGGCGACGCAGACCCGCGCAACACGGTGGCGGTCCATTTCCAGTACGCTTGCCTGGTACCCTTCGATGTACACCGCATCACCAACCTTGGGCAGGCGGTCAAGATAACGGAACACGACGCCGCCGATGGTGGTCATCCGCGGGTCCTCGATGCCGAAGTTGGTGAGATCGTTGAAGTCGGTGAGCTTCATGTCGCCCGGAACCTTATAGGTGTTCTCGTCCTCCTCCAGGTAATAAGCCTGGCTCGACACGCCCTCCGAGATTTCACCGAAGATGAACTTGATGATGTCACGCATCGTGATCATGCCGTCGACGCCGCCAAACTCGTTGAGCACGATGGCGGCGCGCGAGTTGTTGGCGGTGAAGAAGTCGAACATTTCATCGACGTTCTTCGTCGGCGGCACGACGACGGGCGGATGCATGATATCGCTGGGCGTCAACGACTCTAGGTCGACGCCGTCGAGAGCCATGCGCATGACGTCTTCGGCATGAACGAAACCGACTAGGTTGTCGATGCTGTCGTCGAAGACAGGGACTCGTGGATGCTCGAAACGCTTAAAGTGCTCGACCATCTCGGGCACCGACATGTCGATACTCAAGAAGTTGAGCCGCGTGCGCGGCGTCATGATCTCGACGATCTCCGTTTCGCCGGCTTCCAGAAGATTGTCGATGAGAACCCGTTCAGTGGCGTCGAGAACGCCTTCCTCGGCGACGTCCTCGAGAACGGCCCGGAACTCATCCACCTGCAGCAGGTTTTCCGGCGCCCGGTCCTCGCCGACGACCCAGGTCGTGATGCCATCGGCAGCCACCCGGACGACCCTTCTCAGCGGCGTCACCAGCTTGCTCCAATAGGCGAGCGGCGTGGCGACGAGCCGCGCGCTGATTCCTAAGGGATTGCTCACCGCGATCGTCTTCGGCGTCACCTCGCCGAAAAGCAGGAGCAGCGGGAACATGATGAGGATGGTGATCCACCCGGCCTGCTCCGAGCCGTAAAGGGCGACCAGGATGCCGGCCATATTGGCGGTCGCCGCGATATTGACCAGTTCGTTGCCGCAGAGAATGGAGATGATAAGGCGGCGCGGTTCGTCCAAGAGGGCGTGCAGCGTTTCTGATTTGGGGTGTCTCTCGCGGCGTAGTTTCTGAAGATCGAGACGCGACAGCGAGAACAAGGCCGTTTCCGACCCGGAGAAGAACGCCGAAAGCCCGAATAAAAAGACCTGCAGCGTCAACCGTGCGATCATGTCGGGTTCTAGGAGAAGGGCCGTGTCGACGGCAAAAATGCCGGTGACAAGGTCCCAATAGTAACCCGGGTCAAGCACGATTCCGTCCATGGATCTCTCCGGTCGGTGGGCTGCCCAGTCCCTTGTCGGCTTTCTTCGCGCCGGTCAATAGACGGAGGCAATCTTAAACGAGCCAACATTCTAGCCCGACACACCGCCGCCGATATTGTGATATTTTTATGGGACGGTCATTACATTGTTACAGATATATGACGTTTTTGCTTCTGGCTTTGATTTGGGTCAACGGAAGCCCCATCGGCGGCCACCCTTTCCCAGTCGAAACCGGAAATGAGGACGGTTGCCGCCGTTTCCCGGGGACAAGGAAAAAACCCTCGGCAGAGGTATCCGGTTCGGGACCACGGCGCCTTTGCGGCGGGTCCGAGACCCGCAACAGATCTCGGTTCTCACAGAAAGTGAGATATTTCTCACGTTGAGTGAGTAACTCCCCTACGGGCAGCCCTGAAGAATCATATCAGCGATAAGCGCGAAGGCGACTTTGGGAACACCTCTTGAATGTTTGAATAGGGGAGAGCGGCGATATTGGGCTGAGCAGCCCGCGCGATGGTATCCCGACGACGTGACGGACCAAAGACTGGACGGTCGGTTGTTTCTGGCCTCCCTCGACTTTTTTTTCGCTGGGCCGGGTACCGGCTGACATAAAAGACGCGGAATATCGGATTGGCGCGCCGGGCTCCGTGCCCACGCCGTACAACAGATCGAGGTGGGTATATCGGCAGGCGTATCGCCGCCGCAAGCCGACATTCGATAACGGGGACGATTCCCGTTATGACACAAGTCAATTCGGCTCCGCACGAATGCTGGTATAGGTAGAGATGAGACATATCGTACCTACGTTCCGAATTCCCGACGTTTTGGGAAATTGAGACGTAGGAAAGCGCGGGGCCGATTCTCGGACATTCCGAGTGGAGGCGCCTTAATTGAAGGGGCTGTCCTAGCTAAGGACGTTTTTGTCTCGAATTCACCCATGTCTTTAATTGGTTAAGCAGTTCCCGGTGATCACCTCCATTGAACCGCCATTCGCACTCCTTTAGGAACAGGTGAAAGCTCTG
>Ga0209781_1000072_pt1 | contig 24931 bp, 24 predicted proteins | sample WorMetHERISLAND1_3_FD_187386 | JGI IMG/M metagenome (GOLD analysis project Ga0209781, IMG submission 187386) | Marine gutless worms symbiont microbial communities from Max Planck institute for Marine Microbiology, Germany - Olavius albidus HERON... | ecosystem: Host-associated > Annelida >...
GATGATGCTGATGCCTTTGCGGAAGTGCTTGCCGGGTGCTGTCTTTGCCATTGGGAGAATGATTATTGCCGTTGATTAAGCAATACCACCAGATCCCTAATGCTTAGTCAAGTATATAATCCCCAAAACAATCGTCTTCGGAATCCTGGAACGGCAGGAAAAGGTCTACACGGAGATCGTCCCGGATGCCTCCAAGAAGCCGCTACAGGCCGTGATTCGGGGCCAGGCAGCCCTCGATAGCACCACCCACTCGGATGGCTGGAGGGGCTACAATGGGCTGGTGGATATGGGTTATCAGAAGCATCTCCGCGTCCATCCGTAACGAATTTGCGCGAGGCAATTGCCTTATCAACAGCATTGAATCATTCCGGTCATAGGCTAAACGGAGGCTTGCAAAATTCAAGGGCGTTCCCAGACATACGTTTCATCTACACCTCAAAGAATGTGAATTCAGGTTTCATCATCGAGAGGAAAATCTCTAGGATAAAATACTCTCTCTGCTGAGCGAAAATCCTCTCTAAAGTTATCTAGACCCAAATTTTAAGCTGTGAAGTCTGCCAGCCCCTACCGAGTCATTCCGGCAGGGATTGCCGGAATGACGGGCTTCCTCTTCTCTGTTGGCAGTCAGTGATCCGGACTTACATCCTCTCCTCTCCGTAGGAGGGAGTCGCAAAAGACCTTCCGTGGCTGAGGTATTCCCACATTGAGGTATCCCCACATACTTGTGATCTAAGACATGAAGCTCCGTAGGGCGGGATATGCTACGCTTTCCCGCCCTTCTCGGTAGTGGTTAAAGTTTAAATGGAAACATCGCCACTAGCAGTGGGTTCGGGGCGCTACAGGCTGCACTCCCTCTCCCTCCGGGAGAGAGCCGGGGAGAGGGGATCAAAGCAAGTCTACTCTAGCCATTTAAAACTTTACCACTGCCCCCCCCCTTCTCTTTTGCGTCTCCCTCCGTAGGCGAGGGCACAAGCAGCACGGGTAAGCCCGCGCCTACGGATTGCGTCGCAACAACACCTACCCGTACTGCTGGGTGCGCGCCTACCAGGGGATCAACGGATTTGCTCGGCCGTCAGCGCCTTCGAGCTGCAGGGGGTACGTCAGGACCCGGCCGTCGAGCCGTGGTCTGCCGGCTGCGTCCAACCGTAACCGGCCTTGGGCGAACCAGCGCACCGCCTGGGGATAGATGCGATGCTCCTGACACAACACCCGCGCGGCCAGTCGTTGCGGATCGTCCCCCGGTTCCACGGGCACCTTGGCCTGCAACACCACCGGACCGCTGTCCAGCGCCTCAGTGACAAAATGCACGCTGGCCCCATGGACGGTCTCGTCGGCCTCCAGAGCGCGTTGGTGGGTATGCAGGCCCCGGAATTTGGGGAGCAGCGAGGGGTGGATGTTGAGCATGCGACCCCGAAAGCGGGCCACGAACGCCGGGGTAAGGATGCGCATGAAGCCCGCCAGAACGACTAGACCCGGCTCGAATCCGTCGATCAAATCGCCCAAGGCGGCATCGTACTCCTCCCGGCTCAGATAGTCCCGGTGGCTCAGGACCCGCGTCTCGAGGCCGGCCCGGTGGGCGCGCTCCAGGCCGAAGGCGCTCGGCTCATTGCTGACCACGGCGTCGATGCGGATGGGCAGGTCCGCTTGAGTCCCATCAATGAGGGTCTGCAGATTGCTGCCGCTGCCGGAGATGAGCACGACCACCGGCAGGGTACGCCCGTCACCCATGAAGTCTCCATTGCGCTACGCGCTTCTCGCCTCTGATCTGAATAGGGCAGGATTACACAGGGTTTACAGGCTATGTCAATGGCCCATGCTAAGTGTCCGGGTGGGCGCAAAAAGATTTGCCCGCAAACATGACCTGAGCGGAGTCGTTGGGGTGTCGATCAGGTCAGCGCAGGGTAACCGCGAGCGGGTAGGCGCGGGCTTGCCCGCGTTGTCTGTCTGCCCGCGCCTACATCCCGACCGGCGCGGCGATGCAGCTCCGTTTGCGCATGATCCGGGAGCTCGACCCGCAGCCGGGGTCAGCGAGCAACCGTTACAGGGAAGCAGGACGCTTGCCTTCGCGGCACTGCTGCAGTCGCAGGTCGAGCAGGTCCAGGAGCTGCTCATGGGCACCGATGTAACCCGCCTGGGCAATCACCCGCTTGGGATACTGCGATCTGAGCCGCCCGACCTGACGTTCGATGCGCTTGATCAGACGGCCGGTAAAGAGATAGTAGGGCAGGACGATGATTTGGCTCATTCCGAGCCGATCGAGGCGCTGCACCACCTGCTCCAGGCGCGGGAAGCAGACGTCGGTGAAGGCCGGCAGTACCAGGTCGTGCTGGGTAGTCTCGTAGATCCAGTGAGCTATCTTGGCGACCTCGCCGGTGGCCTCGATATCCGATGCCCCCCGCGCCAGCAGCACGACGCCGGTGGTACGCGGGTCCGGCATGGCCAACTCGACCATGGCCTGGTGCAATCGGTAGCGCAGCGCTTTCAACAACTGGTCGGTCATACCCAGGTGATGCCCATAACGAAATTCGACGTGCGGGTAACGCGCCTGCGCCGCCTCGATAGCCTGGGGAATGTCGCTCTTCACGTGACCGGCGGCGTTCAGGATCAGCGGCAGCACAAGCAGGCGGCCACCCGCATCGCCCAGACCGGCAGCCGCTCGCTCTATTCCCTCTTCCAGCAACACCGGTGCATGCTCGATCCAGCACAGCTGTATATCCATCATCGGATGGCGGCCGCGCCAGATTTCGGCCATCTCATCCACTTCCCGGTTGCCTTCGTTCCCTGGATCTCGGGTGCCGTGGGCGACCAGCAATACGGCTTCGTTCGTCATGTGTTTCGGCCCCGTAGTAGTTGCACCGAGTCAATTCTCAGGCAGATCCTATTCGATCGCCAGCGGTAAAATATCCTGATACTCGACCTCCTGAAGTTTCGTGCGTAATGTGACTTCGACCGATAATAATCTTCGGCAATTCCTCTGCGTGACACTGGAAAATCCTCCTCATACGCAATAAGTCCTGACGGTTGTCAAAGGTTGCGAGATGGCTAAACGAGCTGTGTCAGCCCAGCGGTTTTTGCCGCTATCTTGAATACGAGTGTGTCCACCGTTCAAAAGTGGGAGATAGGTGAGAAGAAGCCGAGTGGGCCTTCCTTGAAACTACTCACCCTCCTTGATCGGAAGGGGTTGGAAGCGGTGTTGCGAGAGACACAGGGACACGTTCTCGCAACGTGGTGCTTACAAGATATGGACGACGCAGCAAGGGCTTCCTCTCTGCCATGAAATCATGGAATCTTGGTGGCAGCAGAGCGATGTCGGTGCATCTATGAATGATGGAATACAAGACCCGACCCCGGTCCACACACCTTCCAGTAGTGCCATCATTGATGCGGTTCGCGCCGACTCCAAGCACAATCCTGAAGGAATTACCGCGCTCACCGCATCCTACGCGCTGAGGAAAAACTACGAGAGACGTTGCGCGATGCCGTGCAACGTCCCCGGACACCCTATTACAACGATGTTTCGCTGGCGATCAGCCGCACTCTGCATCCCCTCTCCAAGATCGAGCCCGAGCGGGATGCCGAGCGCCTCCGCGATGCTGTAAGCCGCGCACTGCGCTCGGAGGGTCTCTTGTGAACCGCCCCGGCGCGACCACTCTGAGGAGCGTTTAGCCTGGCTCTTGTGTACCCCAGCGGCTCTGGCCATGCTGCTGGTGACCGCCTATCCGATCAGCTACTCTTTGTGGCCCTCGCTCTTCCGCTACGACCTGCGTTTCCCGGACGAACGAACGGGCGTTCGTCGGACTCGCCAATTATGCCGGTGTGCTCACCTCCAGAGTTGGAAGACGCCATTCCATTCGTATTCCACGTCGTAGCATTCGCTCTGCCCCGGTTTGGCCGGTATCGGGTCACGCGCTTCGCGTGCGCATTGCTCGCTCCTCTCGGCCATACGCACCACTGGATAGGCCGGATCAGACGCGCGCCAGTACATAGCCAATACCGTTTCCATCTGGCACACGAAGGCCGCATTCGTAGGCGCGGGAATGCACCACATCCGCTTCTGCCAGGGTTTGATGGCGTTTTTTAACACTTGATGCACGGTCTCGGGGGATATCGATTCCACCACCTTCAATTCCACCAAGCGACCCCCCAACAACCGTAAGGTCCACCGGGCATGTCCCGCCGGCGGCTCGCTACAGGCGATACTCACCAAGCGCGTTTCGCCTTCACCATCCTCCAGCACCTGCGAACGTTGGTGCCATTTCAGTGCCACCGGGAAGCCCCCGCACACACACCGTTGGCGAATTTGCTCCACTTCCGCGTTCGCCTTCGTCCGCCCGCAACAACACTTGGGCGTGACGGCGACGATAGGCAGCCTCCCGTCCTCGCTTCACCAGCACTTCCAGTTGCTCACGCTCTACCCCGCTCACATGTTTATTGGCATTCCCATACCGGATAGCTTGTATCTGCGCCCTGAGAGTGGCGTGGACCCTTTCCATGATTATCGCCGACCCCTTATCGACGAGATCCTCTCTTGGGTCCTAACCCCTCAGCCGCGGATCGCGGCACGCCTCCGGGCTGGGGAAGGCGCGTCGGCAAGACCCGCATGATGATCGAGATTTGCCGCCGGCCGGTACGCGACCAGGGCTGGCGTGCGGGCTTCCTGTCCAGCGTGACCAGCGCTGCGGTGGACGTGGCTGCCGAGCTCGCCTGCGATAAGCCCTGCCTGATCGTGATGGACTATGCGGAGACGCAGCGGGCTGAGATCGTCTCCCTGACCAGGACGGCGCTACGGCTCCCAGGTGGTCCCCAGATCAGGATCATGCTGCTCGCCCGCGAGGGTGGCGACTGGTGGGACCAGCTCGCGGACGGGCGGGGCCGCCGATGATCTGGTAGCCGCGAGCATTCTGCACAGCCCGAACACCAAGACCGGACCCTACCGCATGATCAGGAAGGACGTGCCCGCGGACCTGCGTCCGGCGGTGTTTACCACTGCGCTGCGCGCCCTGGCTCAGACCAGCGGCAAGGCCGTCCCCGAGGCCACGCCGCCGGATCTCTCGGCGGACTACTTCGGGAACGTCCTGCTGATTCACTTCGCCGCCCTGGCCCAACTCCAGGGCTTCGAGGCCTACCGCGACCTCGAGCTGAAAGACGCCGCCCTGGGGCACGAACGCCACTATTGGGAGCTGCTGGTGGGGGCGCTCCCGATGCCGAGACCCTGCTTCCGGCCTTCGAGCAGGCGCTTGCACTCCTCACCCTGTTCGGCGGGACCGACATTGCGGCAGACACCAAGGCCATCATCAAGGAGGCCCCCATGTGCCGGGGGCAACCCCCGGAGCTGCACGAGTGCCTGTTCGATTTTATGACCATTCTTATAGTCATCCATTTCGGCGCAGTATGTCTTCGCCGAGGTAAAGTCTCATGCGCTGAAGGGTTGCTCCGACTTCGATCTCGGCCATGACTTGCCGGATCGCGAGATCGAACGAATTCCAGCGAGGTGCTACCTCAGACCGACGAGTCGTGGTCGTCGCTATATCGCTATTGAAAGCGGAACAATGGTCGTTGTCGTAATCGTAATCGGAGGCGCAAGGCCAAGCGGGCACGAAAAACCTGATGTCTACGAGTTTCGATCCGACACCCGGCCGGGACCTATAGTCGTTACCGGAGCGGGACCAGGACCCGACGGCTGTGGAGCTGGGCAGCGGTTATCGTCAAAAAAATGTCGCAAAGTCAGGCTGACCGAGAGATGATAGGGAGCGTTTGTAATCGAATCTTCTTATTTCTATCCGGATAATGTGTTCCCATGTTGCAACAGATCGCCAACGGCACCCGCCGGGACGTAAAGGGTAGGTCCCGGGTCTACTATGACGGCTACTGGATCAAGTTCTACGAGTCGCCGGCCGATAGTCTGGAGGCCAAGAAGCAGCTGATCCGGGCCCTGACGCGGCGGCTCTTCAACCATATGGAGCACGGGATCAATATCCCCGGCAACCGCCTGGACGAGGCCCGTCTGGCCTACGCGCGGGAGACGGACCCAGAGCGCAAACGGGTGGCGGGCGCCATGCTGGCCGGGGCCTTGTTCAACCGAGCTGCGGATATCTTCACCAAGGTGGTGGAGCTGCAGGAGGTCGGAGTAGAAATCACCCCGGACGACGCCCTGATGGAGCAATGCGGCAAGTGTTTGCTGGAGGCCCTGGAGCTCGGACGCATGGTCCGCCACCGCAGCGGCGACGAGGGTCTAGACGAGCTTTGGGGCGAGCCGTTCAAGGCCTTCTCCATCCCGGTAGCGGCCTTTTATGAGAGCCGCTACCTGAAAATCGCGCAGACCATGCGCCACATCGACCGCATCGCCGATGCCATGGTGGATGCACTGGCGGCTGAGGGCCCCTTCCACGGCATCGAGCCGCATATCCGGGAGCTGGCCGACGCGGCTAAGGATAAATGTGAGACCCTCCGCACGGATCCGGTGATCTTCGAGGTCTGGCCGACCTTCGTCGTCGTCGTTGACCGGCTCTGCCGGCTCGAGCCGCAGCTACCGCAGCACGCCTCGGAGGAGCAGATACGATGCGCAAGGCGGGCCCGCACCCTCATCCGCGACGGCGTCTCCCTGATTCAGCACATCGCCCGCGCACGGGTCCCCATGCCCAAAAGCATGCGCGACTATCTGGAACGCTGCCGCCGCTTCCGGCTCGCCGCCGAGGAGGTCTCCCGTTTCTCGCGTCGCTCGTCTCGAATTTCGATCCCACGTGCTCTTGTCGGCAATCGGTTAACCGTTTAAGGCGTAAAGGGCGCAGAGTGTTCTCGACGAGGCCGTCGGTCGGATTTTGCGGTAGCAATCTTGAATGATTCGGCGTTGTTGGGCGGAAGAACGAGAATGACAAAACACCCAATCCTTTCAAGGTACGACAATTTGAGAAAACAGGGCAGAAATGCTATGTACTCTGAAGAGAGCACGGACGTACTTTCAGAGATATATAAGGAATGTTTGGATTACCTTAACAGCACCAACAAAACTGACCTGATTTCTGAAATCCCAAACAAGAAGTATTCGCGTTCGAGCGCGGTGGAAAAATTTCACGCGCCATTAATTCATACCTTTTTGATGACGAGATAACCTTCTGGAAAACTCTAAAGCAATGTATTGCGGATGGCGAAATACACGATCTCAAAGAAAACGATACATCGAAAATCCTTTATACCATGGCGATTTCGTTTTGTGCCAGCATCGATTTACTGAAAGACGGAGATCAGGGAAATACTAGGCACATTTTTTGAGTGTTTTATTGTATACTTTTTTGGAATTTCCTAATTCAAGGTCTTGATTTCAGTAACCAGTCCATTAACGGGGCTTTTCTCTCTACTCAGAGAGGGAGTTTACCGCTTTTTTCGATCCTGATAACGAGTGTAGCTGCAATCATATCGTGTAGACTTTCCTTCCTCTTTGTCCAACCAACCATCATATATCCGATAAGGATGGTCAATCCGTAGATGATTTTAGCGAAGTGTCGGCCTGTAGCTCTACCAAAAGAAATACGATCGCCATTTTTATCGACAACCTTCAAACCCAAAGCTTTCCCGACCGACGCTTGCCATGATGATGAATCCAATACTGAAAAATAAATCCAGACCATCAAATTGAAAATACCGAACAGTGGGGAAGTCATCTCCATTTCAAGCAGTGACAAGATGACTCCTATCAGAAGGAAAGATTCCAATCCCTATTGGAATTAATATTGCCATATCAATGAAGTAAGCCAACATTCGTATCCAAATCCTCCAAATCTTGTTGCTCGTTTATCTCATAACCTGATTGTGTATTCATTTGGAATTTCCTTTTAAAATTGATCATCAAGTGACAAAGACACAGTTTCACCATATCTTGGAAATACGCGTTGAAGCCTGCGGCGAAAGCTATCCCAGTTCAGTGCTGCGCGAATTAGTGCTATGACGGCTGTCAAGTGTTCCTTTAGTTAATGCCCAAATTCATGTAAACCATTGATGGTGTCGATTGCTGCGGTGCCTAATGGGAGCCTTCGGATTAAGCTCCCGAAGTTCATCTTAGTCCGCCAGGAGACCATCAACCTGATAATACAGGATAAAGGCGTTTGAGCTTGATCCGTGCGTCTTCCGTGGTAAAGCGCCAATCGACGGGTTGATTGGATTGGTTCCCGGTCTCCGTCCATGCCTGGACTTCGGAAACGACCGTCGCGAGATCCGGTAGTCACCGGCAAGCATTGCCGTCCTAACACGCTGAACTCACATTCGGCCAGGTTGAGCCAACCGCCATGCTTGGGGGTGTAGACGCATGCTAATTTGCCCAACAGCGAGCGGGCCACGTGCGGTGGGAATGCTTTGCGGCCTCCCGTCCTCGCTTCACCAGCCCTTCCAGTTGCTCACGCTCTACTCCGCTCAATCGCACCACATAACGTTTCTTCAGGGCTGATTCCTCAAGGCTTGACCACAACGCCAGCAGAATTAGTTTAGCATCCTAATTTTTCTTGTGGGTGGACTACTAGGAGCCACGCGTCTGTAGACAAAACTGTTGCTATAGTGACCGATAGCACAGCACCGGGCTTTTGACGCCATCAGATCCGGACCAGCCCTTGAGTCAGAATATCTGCTTGTAGAATTCGTATGGAAAAGTTTTGGTCCAGGGCCGGAGTTCTTTAGCAATGAATTTTTCAAGGGTTGTGGCAAAGGCACGTTCTGTGCGTATATGCTGATAGCCGGTGGTCTCATCGACTAAAGCGATAACTCCTACTGTAGCCAATCCACGGATGATGATTTCTGCACGCTTAGCGATATGAAGCGGAGATGGGAACAACGCACCAGCATCTCGCGCTTCAAGGTAAACGTCACACCTGTGGCAAAAGCGTAGCCTTATACCCATAAGCCAATCTCCCCCCCTCCGCCTGAAGGCTGAAATTCGACAGGAGTTGTTGTCACCGCTAACTCATTGGAAATCAATCACTATGGATTAAAGTCCATAGTATGATTCGCGGCTGAAAGCCGCGTTTTGGCCGAAGCCAACTGATAAAAGTCGGGGCTTCGGCTGAAGCTGACTTAAGCCAGTGACTGATACTCATTCCACACAAAACTCATCATCATTATGATTCGGGTGCTTATCATGATTGAGCAATAACCTTGAATTATTTCAGATGATTTTTCTGCAAGACATCATGAATGAGGGAATACTAAAAATCTTGCACTAAAGCGTATAGTTTTACTAACGTATTGGGACAAAAAAGGGTTTGAATCTAGATAACTTTAGAGAGGATTTTCGCTCAGCAGAGAGAGTATTTTATCATAGAGATTTCCTCTCGATGATGAAGTCTGAACTCACATTCTTTGAGGTGTGGATGAAACGTATGTCTGGGAACGCCCTTGAATTGTGCAAACCTCCGTTTAGCCTATGACCGGAATGATTTAATGCCATTGATATGGCAATTGCCTCGCGCAAATTCGTTACGGATGGACGCGGAGATGCTTCTGATAACCCATGTCTACCAACCCATTGTAGCCCCTCCAGCCATCTGGGTGGATGATGCTATCGAGTGCTACCTGGCCCGAATCATGGCCTGTAGCGGCTTCTTGGAGGCATTCGGGAATTTCCGTGTAGACCTTTCCCTGCCGTTCCAGGATTCCGAAGACGATTGTTTTACCCCCGCCTCCACGCCCCTTTTTTCCCCGAACACGGCGGGCGCCAAAAAAGGATTCATCCACTTCAGTCTCGCCGGAAAAAGGCAATGAGGCGTCACAAAGCTGGGCGATTCTAGGTCGTAGCTTGAAGAACCGTTGATTGATCGTCAGGCGGCTTACATCACTCAGCGCGGCGAGTTTCGAGGCCGGTAAATCGTGCGCAAAATAGCGGATAATCAGTCTGAATTTGGCTTCCGAAAGGCGCGAACGCCTGAAATACCCGTTTTTTCCTTGCATAACATAACCTTAGCATGCAGTTGCAGATGCTTAAAGTTATCTAGACCCTCACTTAAAATTCACCCATCATCTCCGGCGTGGAATAGGTGGTGCGGAAAGGGATCGTGCACCCAAGGCTGCAAGGCGACGTGGAATGGTACGCCCTCTCGGTGCATTTTGCCCTTTAAATTTGTTACGGCCAGCTTCCGGTCATCAGCTGTGGTTGCGGTGGTCCACTAGCATATCATTTCTCTTTAAATTGCTTGTACCGCACAGCGAACCTGCCTCCGTTCCCGCGCTCTGGAAACCACACATGACCCGGATGGTTGGTAAGGAAGAAGCGGATGAATTTGCCTGCCATCCACTGGACGACTGGGTTCCGGGGTTCCATTCGAGACCCCCACCCGGAACGACGGTGAAGGGGAAACCCGTCATTTCGGCAGAGATAGCCGGAATCTGCCGGTGCCAGGGAGAATCAGTTACGGGAACGCTCGCAGCATCAATCGAAACCGGATACTAGGCTCGGTAGGCGCTGGCTTGCCAGCGCTCTGGTCGCCATGGGACCGGAATGCGAACCAGGGAATCGGAAAGCGCGGGCTCGTGCCCTATCCTGTAGATTTCAGGACTACCCATACGCGCTCACCCTATCGGACAATCCGGGCAAACTGCGACGCGGGGGAGATTCTGATAGTATCGGGTCTCATTTTTTCCAATGGGGTGGAACCGATGGCCGTCGTAGAGCTGAGCAAAGACAACTTCGAGCAGACGATCAAAGACAAGGATTTCGTGATCGTGGATTTCTGGGCGCCTTGGTGCGGACCCTGCCGTTCGTTCGCCCCTGTGTACGATAAGGTTTCGGAAGATCATGACGATATCCTGTTCGCCAAGGTCAACACGGAAGAGGAACAGGAAATTGCCGTTCACTTTGGGATCCGCTCCATTCCTACCCTGATGATCTTCCGCGAACAGGTTATCGTCTTTGCTCAGCCGGGGGCGCTGCCCGAGGCCGGGTTCCGTCAGCTTCTGGAGCAGGCAAAAGCGCTCGACATGGCAGAGGTACACAGGCAGGTCGGGGCCCAGGCCTGATCTGATGTCCGTGCCGCAACCATGCAGGCACCCCGATACCCCTGGGATACGGCTTTTATCCGCTCGGGACGCCCGACGGTCGGCAATCTGATGGGCCTATGTGAGGAGAATTACCGCGCCTTGCTGCGGTTGGTCCCCGATCTGCATAAGATCCGGGGTGAGGTGTGTTCGGTCGTCGGGCGGGATCAGGACCTTTTTCTAGAGGTCCTGGAGCAGGCGCCCTACACGACCCTGCTGCGACTTACCTATTATTTCCCGCACCGCGACGGCGCGGTCCACAGGACGCCGGACCCCGATCCGGACACCCTGTTGCGCGCCTATCATGACGCCGGTCAGGTGGAGGTCCTGGATCTGCGTCAGACGGCATTGCCAGTTCACGCACATTACCTGTATTCCACCCTGGATGCCAAGTGGAAGGTCAACCTGTTCTTATCCAAGTGGTTGGCCTTCTGTCTCGCACGGGGGTACCGGTTTTCCACCGCGCCGGAGGCGCCCGTCGACGGGCAGTCGAGGCATTGGCTCCGACCCTGCTCTAGGATCCCTTGAGGGACCCGGAGCTTTACGAATGAGTCAAATTTGTGCACGGCACAAATCGGGATCGAAATCGAGATTTCGATTTCGACCTACCTTAACTCTCTAACGGCTGGTTGTCTAACGGCTGGTTGGGCGTAGGAAATGAGGCCTTACGGGAGAGGGGCTTCTGGGGCCTCATGCCTCGTCGGTCTGAGGCGATGCCTCGCTAGGTCGTGTTGATATAACCGCTGTGCCAACCGCCAATTGGACAAGATTAACAGGATGATCAGGATCAACAGGATTATTTTTCTGAGTAATCAACTATAACATCCTGTTAATCCTTTACTATTTACGGGACAAGCCCGCAGGTGTGGGTTCACTCCTTGTTAAATGTCAACGCAACCTGGTCCGCATATTTCGGGACAAGGATGCAGTCAGACCGGCGACTAGTAGGTGGTAATTTCACCTAGTTTTGCCTGCTTTCATTTCGAGAGCAGCGAGAAATCTTTAGCACTGAAACCCTTAGTTAGTCAGAAAAATCCCTCGCTTCACTTCGGGATGACACAGACCGGTTTCCCGTAAAAAATGATGAAATAGAGTGTTAGTGCCCGGAAGCAGCTTTGCCCTGAGGCAGGGAGAGCGCGAAAAAATTGCTATTCGATGGATGAGATGCAGCCGGCTCCCAATCGTCAGCTGTGGTGGCCCACCAGATGTGGTAGGCGCCGGCTTGCCGGCGCTTATGTTGGCCCGGGGTCAGTTTGCCGGCGCGGGAATAAGGTATCAAGAGTATAATGCGCGTCAGGTCCGCGAACCGTCTGATTGTGAGACCGCCTGAACCCTCTTCCGGGAGCCCTTCCGACTCGGGATCGTGTGGATACCCAGCTCGACAGACTCCCAGGTGTCAGTAACGTCATATATATGGAAGGGAACCGACCAGATGACCGCCAAGAAATCAGCACCGACCACTCAAGCAACCATCGGCAAAGGAGCGGAGAAGACAGGGCCCGCCCGCGCGGACACCTTGAAGTCGGAATCTGCCGCGAAGGTGCCGCCGGGTGCCCAGGCACAGTCGGCGGCGACTGCCGGCTCCGGAGTGACTGCCGACGCGAAGGCAAAACCGGTGGTGCCCAACGCATTGGTCCAGCCCCTGCCTCGCAAGCGGACCACCCGCGCTGGCGCCGGCGGCAGCGCCGACGACTCGACCGCCCATTCCGCGATCAATGCCCTGGAGGCCATGAAGCAGGCCGCGACCGATAAGGATGCTACTCGGGCCCGGACCAGCAAGGGCGCGCCACACGTCTCCGCGGCCCAGGCGATCGCCAAGGCGGCCGTGCGGGATCATCCGGTCCAGCCCCAGCCGCCGCGCAAGCCAGTTGCGACTAAAAAGAAGCCGACGCCGACTCGAACCGCCGAGCTTCCGCAAGAGCCCAAGGAGCCCATCGGCGGTGTCGGAGCCGAAGGGTTGCCCCCCCCGGTGGTGGATTCCCGGGATGTGGAGGCCCTGCTCAACGCGGATCATCCAGACCCCTTCTCCTTCCTGGGGATGCATGCGGCCACGACCGCGGGAGCGGTGACGGTGCGGGTTTTCGTGCCCGGAGCAATCGCCGTGGAGGTCCTGGACATTGCCGCCGGCAAGCCGGTGGTGACCCTGCAACAGGTCCATGACGAGGGTCTGTTCGTCGGTACGCTTCGGGGGCGGGAGAAACCGTTTCCCTATCGACTGCGGATCAAGACCCCTGCGGGCGAGCAGGTCATCGAAGACCCCTATCGTTTCCCGCCCGTGCTCAGTGACGCCGACGCACGCGCACTGCGCGAATGCACCCACTGGTCGAGCTACCGGATTCTGGGCGCGCACCCCACCGAGGTCGAAGGCATCGCGGGGGGCACCTTCGCGGTTTGGGCACCCCACGCCGCCCGTGTGGCCGTGGTGGGTGATTTCAACGGATGGGACGGGCGTCGGCACGGTATGCGCCTGCGCCACGAATGTGGGGTCTGGGAGATCTTCATTCCGGGCGCGGCCGGCGGCGATCTCTACAAATACGAGATCAAGGCCGCGCCGAGCACCGATTCGGTGCTCAAATCCGATCCCTATGCCTTCGGTGCCGAGCATCCCCCCGGCTCCGCTTCGATGGTTCGGGAGCTGGGCGCCTATCGCTGGGGCGATGGCGCCTGGATGGAGCAGAGAAAGCAGAAACAAGGTCGAGGGACACCGCTGAGCTTCTATGAGGTCCATCTGGGTTCATGGCGCAGAAAGCCGGAGGAAGACCACCGCTGGCTCAGCTATCGCGAGCTGGCGGACGAGCTGGTGGACTACGTCACCGAGCTCGGCTTTACGCACATCGCCCTGCTGCCGATCAGCGAGCATACGTTCGACGATACCGTAGGCTTCCTGCCCTCGGCCCTGTTCGCCCCCACCAGCCGTTATGGTAGTCCCGACGACTTTTGTTATCTGGTCGATACCTGCCACAGCGCCGGCATCGGCGTCGTGGTCGACTGGGTGCCCAACTTCCTGTCACTCGAGCCCCAGGGGCTGGCCCGGTTCGACGGTACCGCCCTCTACGAGGACGCCGACCCTCACCATCGCCGGGACCCGGACTGGGATATGCCCCTCTACAACCTGGGCAGTCCGGCGGTGGTCAACTATCTGCTCGCCAATGCCCTGTACTGGCTCGACCAATTCCACCTGGACGGACTGAGAATCGATAGCCTCGCCAAGCTGCTCTACCTCGACTATGGCCGCGGCGAGGGCCAATGGGTACCCAACGAGGAAGGTGGCAACGAGAGCTTGGAGGCTCTCGCCTTCATCCGTCGGTTGACCACGCTAGTCGATGACAAGTATCCCGGCGTCCTGATGATCGCCGAGGACTCGTCCCTGCGCAGGGGGGTCACCGGGGCCGTGAAGGATGGGGGCCTGGGCTTCAGCCTGCGTTGGAACTCCGCGTGGGCCTACGACACCCTGCGTTATCTAGGGCGTCACCCGGTACACCGCAAGTATTATCACTACGAGCTGACCAATCCCCTCGCTTTCGCCTTCGACGAACACTTCGTACTGCCGGTCTCCCATGATCATGTGTCGATCGGCCAGGGTGCCATAGTCAACAAGATTCCGGGGGAGCGCTGGCAGCAGTTCGCTACCCTGCGGGCCTGGCTGGGTCTGACCTACGCCATGCCGGGGAAGCAGCTCATGTTCATGGGTGCGGAGTTCGCGCAGAATCGGGAATGGAATAGCACCATCAGCCTGGACTGGCATCTGCTCCAGGAGCCGATGCACCTGGGGGTGCAGCGACTCATTCGCGACTTCAACCGGCTGGTCCGCGAGACACCAGCATTGCACGAACTGGACGCCGAGGCGAACGGTTTCGAATGGATCGACACCAACGACGAGGATTGCAGCATCGTTTCCTTCGCCCGTTATGGAAAAGACCGCAGCAAGTTCGTGATCGCGGTGACCCATTTTACCCCGGTAGTGCGGCCCAACTACCGGATCGGGGTGCCCGCGGAAGGCTACTATCGGGAGGTGTTGAACACCGACGCCGAGGTCTACGGCGGAGGCAATTGGGGCAGCGAGGGCGGCGCGATGGCGGAGCGGTACGGGAGCCACGGCCGCGAGTATTCCATCTGCCTCACCCTTCCCCCCTATGCCACGGTGGTGCTCAAATTCCAGCGGGAGAAGGATAGCTAGCAGTCCTGGGTTATCTGGCGTTGGTTGTGGGATCGCGGACGTGTTGGGTTACGGCGCGTTCAGCCTTGGCGTTATTCTCCCAGGTCAGGCAGCGCGCCTAATCCAACCTACATCCAATGTGAGGTCCGCGCGTGCAGGCCGCACGGGGGTTATGGAGGTGTAGGTTGCGTTAGCCGCGCGAGAAGACGTTTGGGAGAACACGGCGTCGAGCGCAGCGTAACGCAACATGTCAAATCCTCCCAACAACGCCAAATCACTCAGGATTGTTGAATGTCAACAGGCCCTAGTACCACTGAGTCAACAGAGATGCTGGCATAGTCCACCTGCTCTCGGTGATGCCTGCTAGGGCGAGCCTTCCATGGCGGGTGCGGGTGTTCCGTGCGATGCCGCGAAAAAAAGTAAAATAAAATGAGCAGCAGATGACCGAAGAACAGGACGCAACGGAGCCGGACTGGGACAGCTCGCTACGATTGGAGTTGACCCCTGCCCTGCTCATCCATGCTTTGATGGCGACTGCCTCGACCGTCCACACCGGCTGGTCGAGCTGTATCGATGAACGGCTGGTGGTTTCCAGCGTGGCCTCTATGGACGATACGGCAGGCAACTATGTGCGGCTCGCCGAGCAGGAGTTCTACGAGGACGAAGACCCGAAGGTGGTCTGGCACGACTGGACCCTGGAGATCCGCATCGCCAACGTGCTGACCATCGGTCACTGGCAGATCCCGGCCTCGGTATCGCCGATGGAATGGGCGTGGAACGCCGGGGAGGCGGAGCAGGCATTCGAGCGGGCCTGCCTGCTCGTGGGGCGGCGGGTTCACAAAGGTCTCGTGGTGGACGAGCCGGCGCCTTCGGAGTCGACACCGCCCCGCTTCAGTCGTCACTGAGCCGCGATTATGAGGCGCACAGCCCCGAGTTACGCCCTTTCTTCATATGCTGCATCACTACTGTCCGGGGAAATTATTAAATAAATTCAGTTGGTTATGGGTACAGGCAGTATCGCTTCTAGATTCCATTCTAGTAACCAACAGAGCTAGAAGAGTGTTTTCGAGTAAGGTCAGGCTCAGAATCTGTAAAATTGTGTAGAGATCCGAATTGCTGTCAAGACGATTCTTGATGGTAGCGACGAGGATGTAAACCGAGATAGCGATCCAAACCTGGCTTTAGCGGATACGGCGTAATGTAAACAGGCCCTCGAAGTCTACGTAGCCACGATCCATGAATGTAGAAGGCGCAGTGGGCTCCGGGATCAGCAGAACAAGGACATTGACGTCGTGTAGCTTGCCGTCGGAGATGTGGATAAAGGTTGGGATGTTGCCTTGAAGATCGAGTAGGGTCTGGAGCTTGACTGCAGATTCGGTTGAGCGAAACAGTGCCCACGGAAAGACGGATAGGCGCAGGTCGATGGTAGAGGCATCGAGCGCATAAACCGCGTTTCAAGATCACGCCCCAAGTCCTTCGTGGGCGAAGCGGTGCGAATCAATGCCTGGGAGGAATACAGGGAAGCGAGGGAGCATAAGCGCCGAGCGGAGTGCGCCGCCCCCGGCGTAGGCGTAAGGGCCGAGCGTTTGGTCGGAGTCTGCGGCGCGTGAGCACCGGCGGAGACGAAATGCCAGGCCATGCGACACGGCGTCAAGTCATTGCGGGAGTCCTGGTGCCGCGCGGAGTGCGCGCCGGGACGGATGCAGGACGAACGCGCGGGCCGCCGAAGGCAATGGCCGTCGCCCAATTTTTTGCACCTGAAATCGGACGGACCCCATTTCGGGTTGCGCGAAAAATGGCGACGCTCCGGAGCGAGATCTGCATAGATACACCAACCTCAGCGTCCATTCGCGTTTGCGTTTAAGAGTGTCACCGACTTGAATCACCTTGCGCATCTCCCAAATACCCCCTTCTGGGGATGTTGGGGACCCGGTTATGCACATCGGCAAGCTCGTTTTTTCTCAGGTCATTGACTCTTTACCGATGCATGCGTTTCGTTGAGGCGTTGCGCGGTACGACGGTAACCGCTACAAGAAGACATTTTCGTGTCTCGACCAATACCTGCGCATGACCTTGCCCGGATACCCCTGTGGTACAAACTCGTCCTTCTGGGCGCGCAGGCAAACTTCAATATCGCATAGGCTCTCGCGATGGGGTTAACTGCGCGAAGGTCATGCGCAGGTATTGGTCGAGACACGAAAATGTCTTCTTGTAGCGGTTACCGTCGTACCGCGCAACGCCTCAACGAAACGCATGCATCGGTAAAGAGTCAATGACCTGAGAAAAAACGAGCTTGCCGATGTGCATAACCGGGTCCCCAACATCCCCAGAAGGGGGTATTTGGGAGATGCGCAAGGTGATTCAAGTCGGTGACACTCTTAAAGTGGCTGTCTTTCATTCCCTTACAAGGGATTACGCAACAAGAACAAACGTTTTGTCGGACAGCAGTGATTCCCGATAGAAGCACCAAACTGATGTTATCGGTACTTTGGCACTGCCATATTAGAGCGTGCGAATTGCAATCATCCGCTTGATCTCGCCGATCGCCTTGCCCGGATTGAGGTTTTTTGGGCAGGTGTTGGTGCAGTTCATGATGGTGTGACAGCGGAACAGCCGGAAGGGGTCTTCCAGCTCGTCGAGCCGATCGCCGGCCGATTCGTCGCGGCTGTCGGCGATCCACCGATAGGCCTGGAGCAAGGCCGCGGGTCCCAGATAGCGGTCGCCGTTCCACCAGTAGCTGGGGCAGCTGGTCGAGCAGGAGGCGCAGAGAATGCACTCGTAGAGCCCGTCCAGCTTCGCCCGGTCTTCTTTCGATTGCAGGCGCTCGCGATCCGGCGGTGGGGTCGACTGGGTCCACATCCAGGGCTTGATGGCGGCATATTGGGCATAGAAGTTGGTCAGGTCGGGCACCAAGTCTTTTACCACCGGCATATGCGGCAGTGGGTAGATCTTGACATCGCCCTTGATGCCGGAGATCGCCTTGGTGCAGGCCAGAGTATTGGTCCCATCGATGTTCATAGCGCAGGAGCCGCAGACGCCCTCGCGACAGGAACGCCGGAACGAGAGCGTCGGGTCCACCTCGTTCTTGATCTTGAGCACGGCGTCGAGAACCATGGGGCCGCAGCTGTCGAGATCAATCTCGTAGGTGTCGGTGCGCGGGTTCTCGCCGGAGCTCGGGTTCCAACGATAGATCACGAAACGCTTGGTGTTCTTGGCGCCGTTGGCGGCATCGAACGTCTTACCCGGTTGCACGACCGAATTTTTCGGAAGACGAAACTCAGCCATTAGATAATTCCTCGTGGTTGTCAGTCCAAAAGATGCGGTTCACGCGGGGAAGATGCGCACCAGCCAGAAAGCTCAGAGCCACCGCGCTCACCGCATCCTACGGGCTATCGCTTTAGTAGACGCGCGCTTTGGGCGGAACGACCTCGACTTCGTCGGTGAGGGTGTAGTAGTGGACCGGCCGGTAGTCGGTGGTCGGCTCGCCCGTCTCCCCGAGCCAGGTCAGGGTGTGTTTCTGCCAGCTCTCGTCATCACGCTCCGGGTAGTCTTCCCGGGCGTGGGCCCCTCGGCTCTCGGTCCGGTTGCGGGCGCTGTGCATGGTTACCACCGACAGGGCCAACAGATTGTCCAGCTCCAGGGTCTCCACCAGATCGGAGTTCCAGACCATGTTTCGGTCGGTAACCCCGACGTCGCTGAAAGACGCGCGGACTTCACCGATCAGCTTCGCGCCTTCGTCCAGGGTCTCTCCGGTGCGGAAGACCGCTGCGTAGTTCTGCATGGTCTTCTGCATCTTCATGCGGATCTCGGCGGTCGGCTGAGAACCCTTGGCGTGGCGTAGCCGATCGAAGCGCTGCACGATCTTCTCGTCCGCGTCCTTCGGCAGCGATTTATGCTTGGTATCGTGCTTGATGAGCTCGGTGCAACGCTCGGCGGCGGCGCGACCGAAGACGACGATGTCCAACAGGGAATTAGAGCCCAGGCGATTGGCTCCATGGACCGAAACGCAGGCAGCCTCGCCGATGGCCATCAGGCCCGGCACCACGGCATCTGGGTCCCCGTCCTTCAGGGTCACCACCTCTCCGTGCAGGTTGGTCGGGATACCGCCCATGTTGTAGTGCACTGTGGGCAAGACCGGGATGGGCTCTTTGGTCACGTCCACGCCGGCAAAAATGCGCGCCGACTCCGAGATGCCGGGCAGCCGTTCGTTGAGGACCTCCGGACCCAGGTGCTCCAGGTGCAAGTGGATATGGTCGGCCTCGGGACCGACGCCCCGCCCCTCTCGGATCTCGATGGTCATGGACCGGCTCACCACGTCGCGGGAGGCGAGGTCCTTGGCGTTGGGCGCATAGCGCTCCATGAAGCGCTCGCCCTTGGAATTGGTCAAGTAGCCCCCTTCCCCTCGCGAGCCTTCGGTGATCAGACAACCGGATCCATAGATGCCGGTGGGGTGGAACTGGACGAACTCGTGGTCCTGGACCGGGAGCCCGGCGCGCAGGACCATGGCGTTCCCGTCACCGGTACAGGTGTGGGCCGAGGTGGCCGAAAAATAGGCCCGACCATAGCCGCCGGAGGCGAGGATCACCTGATGGGCTCGGAACCGATGCAGGGTCCCGGCATCGAGATCCCAGGCCATGATGCCGCGACATACTCCCTCGTCGTCCATGATCAGATCCAACGCGAAGTACTCGATGAAGTATTCCGCCTTGAATTGCAGGCTCTGCTGGTAGAGGGTATGCAGGATGGCATGCCCGGTGCGGTCGGCGGCGGCACAGGTGCGGTGGGCGGTGCCCTGTCCGTAGTTGGTGGTCATCCCCCCGAACGGGCGTTGGTAGATTTTGCCTTCATCGGTACGCGAGAAAGGCACGCCATAGTGCTCTAGCTCGATAACGGCGGGGATGGCCGCTCGGCACATATACTCGATGGCATCCTGATCGCCGAGCCAATCCGAGCCCTTGACCGTATCGTACATATGCCAACGCCAGTCATCCTCCCCCATATTGCTGAGGGCGGCACTCATCCCCCCCTGGGCGGCCACCGTGTGACTCCGGGTGGGAAACACCTTGGTGATGCAGGCCGTGGTAAGTCCCTTGGCGGCGGCACCGAAGGTTGCCCTTAGACCCGCGCCCCCCGCGCCGACCACCACCACGTCATAGGCGTGATCGACGATCTGATAAGCTTCCGACATGATGGTTCAACCCCCCCAGGCGATGCGTAGAACCGCGACGATCGCGATGACGGCCAACAGCAGGGCCAGGAATCTGACCAGGATAATGCTCGCCACCTGCAGCCAGGGCGTGGAGATATAGTCCTCGAAGACCACCTGCATCCCCAGCTGGGCGTGGTAGAAGAGCGCCCCGATCAACAGGGCCAGCAGGGCGCTATTATAGGGAGAACGGACCCATGCCGCGGCCGTCGCATAGTCGGCCGTTACGACGCCCGTGAGGGACACGACGAACCACAGCAGGAGCGGGACCAGGGCGATGGCCGAGAGCCGTTGCGCCCACCAGTGATGAGCGCCCGCTTTCGCTGAACCATGCCCGCGCACCCGTGCCAATGGCGCCCGCATATTCATATCACACCTCCCCGCATCGCATAGGCCATTCCGAAGGTAATCAGGGTCAAGGCGATCGCCACGGCGACCACGAGCTTCCCGGAGGCATAGACTGTCTTGATCTCGAACCCCAGTCCCATATCCCAGAACAGATGACGTAAGCCGTTGCACAGGTGATAGAAGAGCGCGAATACGAAGGCAAGCAGAAGCGTGCGTCCGATTCCGGAGCCGAGAAATCCCTGCACATTCGCATAGCTCTCGGGTCCCTTCGCCAGGGCCACCAGCCAACAAGCCAACAGCAGGGAGCCGATACTCAAGAACACGCCGGTGGCGCGGTGAAGAATGGAAAGAGCCGCGGTGAGCTGCGGTTTGTATACCTGCAGATGCGGAGAAAGCGGTCGGTCGGTATTACCCATACGCCTTACCTCGTGTCGATCACATTGATGAACTCTCGAAGGGGAATGCCGCGGGAGCTTCCATCAAAAATCGATGCAGCGGCCTGTTTTCTCCCAGTCCCCGTAGCGGGTAGGTTCCCCGGCCCCGGAGGACCGCCGACCTCACGGCGGCCTTGCGGCTGCGTTTCCGACTCCTTATTGGCCTCCGGCACCGGCTCGTCCACCGATGTTTCCCCGCGACTTTCAGGTTGATTCGATTTGTTCATAACAACTTTCTGCTTTTTGGTTACTGATCCAGAAAGTACTGGCTTTACGGGGCAAATTCTCAGAACCTTCGTTTTTCCGTTAACTACTCGCCATGAAGCCGATACTGTCGTTCTTCTTAAAGTATAGTCCCCCTTCAGCATCTACTATTTCACCCATACAGGCCAACACCCCACCGCGAAACTTTGGTTTGCGAAACCTGTCGTAGGCAGCTACAGCTCGCCCAACGTCAAGGTCAAAAACTTGTATTCGATGCAGCAGATGATCGGCAGCCGATTCGGTAACACAGGATAACGCCAGATAGTTGCGATTTGCAGCGAGTTCGGGATCAATGCAATCAGCCGACAACGAGAGCGGTTGTCCCGGCCCCGGTTGGTGAAGGAGGACTTTGGTCTTGAGTCCCTCGCGAATATCATCCGGATCGGCTTTATAGTAAGGGATAATTAACGCAACTCTGTCATCGCCGAAAGATTCCACCCGGCTTATACGGCATCATCCAGGTCCCAATTCACTGGTCGAGTGAGAGGGGCATCGGATGAGAGACCTAGTAGAGAAATACCTATAGCATCATGTAAGTTCCAACTCACTGGTTCGGTGGGAAGTGTATCGAATGAGGGATCCAGCAGAGAAAGACCGAATGCTAAGGGGCTATGCTCCACGACATCGCAAACTTTTACGTAAGCAACGTTAACGCCTTTGGTACGCCAAGAGTCAGTAGCCGAGATAGCCGATTGACGGTCGACGAGAACACCTACCACACCCAGAAAAAGGCTTGGTCGGAGATTTCGGCAGTCCTCCGTACTTACCAGCTCGAGCCCGGCAGGTCGTCCCCCTAACTTTTCGAGTTCAATGACTGCATCCGTAAGCGAGGTCCGGGTAGCAAGGATCGCCAATCATTGTATGTGTGCTGGAGCCGATGAGCTATAACCTAACGTTCCCACTTACCAGTATCATTAGAAGCATCGATCGTACTGTAAAGGTTTTCTAAGCCACTTTCTCGCTTGACTGATGAATGCTCGCTATTCTGCCGGCCCTGAATGTGAGCGGCATCTCTGAATCCCCGTCAGTCGTCACCCCAAACCAACCCCCGCTCCTTGGCCTCTTCTCCGAGTACCGTCCAGAATCCGTTCGTCTCCGCCTCCTTTTTCCATCCCCAACGTTTGTCGATAATATCAGCGGCGTATGAATTCGGCATGCTATCCTTACTTTTGAGCGTTGTGGAAGCTAAACTGGACCTTAGTCCGTCCCTTCCTGTACAGTTCCTGCTGAACGACAACCGATCGCCATCCATAAAATATTTAGGCTGGAATCTTCTTTCCTCCAGGGCACTCAGTCTGCACGAGTCTTTTCCCGAAAGGAAGGATGTAGGCTTGTCAGTTTTTTGTCCTGTGGCCAATCACGGCTGTTGCCATTTTAATGGTCCGCGGCGACGCTTGGAGCAGGTGTGATCTGCTATGTGGCAGTAAGCCTTCTCCATGTAATCCGCCGACTTCGATTGGAAGTTAACAGTGGCAGCAATGGTTTTGGGTCCGCATAGCCCGTCGACAGGGCCTAGGTCCCTGGGTCGACACCACGCTTTTTTAAAAGTTCTGGACAGTGCTGACATCCGAGCGCTGATTGACACTGTTCTTGCCTACTGATGCGCCAATGGAGTTTACCATTGAGCCTCCTCAGATACTCCATTCCTCTACCCCATTCCTCGCCAGTTTACTCGAACACCCATCGGATCGGCCGCCCATTATGGACGCCAACACTTCGACCAGCGGGAACCGATCGGGGCCTCTAACCATCGGGACCGCCCAGGGACCACCGGAGCGTCGCCATTTTTCGCGCACCCCGAAAGGGGGTCCGTCCGATTTCGGTTGCAAACAATGGGGCGCCGGCCATTGCCTTCGGCGGCCCGCATTCGTCCCGGCGCGCACTCCGCGCGGCACCAGGACTTCCGCAATGACTTGACGCCGTGTCGCATGGCCTGGCATTTCGTCTCCGTCGGCGCTCACGCGCCAGACTCCGACCAAATATTCGGCCCTACGCCTACGCGGGGGTCGTTGCACTCCGCTCGGCGCTTACGCTCCCTCGCTTCCCTGTGCTCCTCCCTCGTTACGGTCGCGCACCAGGTAGACATCGCATCCCTTTTATGCATACAGTATAGTATAGGGGACTTTCTTAGGCGGTCAATACAACACGATAACGCGCCTGGTTTGCCGCTACCTTCGCCTCATTCACCTGGCTCAACGGCATTGTTTCAACCATGGCCGTAATACCGTGAACCGCGGAGAAATACAGCATTTCCCGCATAAACCTCCGTCCACCTACGACACTTGCGACAAATCACTGCTGTCCGACAAGACGTTTTTTATTGCGTAAATCCTTACCAATACCTGCGCATGACCTTCGCGCAGTTAACCCATCGCGAGAGCCTGTGCGATATTGAAGTTGCCTGCGCGCCCAGAAGGACAAGTTGTACCACAGGGGTATCCGGAGCAACGTTTCCAGAAGCTCCATGGCCGACGCGAATGAACGCCGAGATTGGCGTATCGTATGTAGATCTCGCTCAGGCATTGATTCGCACCGCCCGCCCCTGTATCTTGACAACGTGGTTTATGCGCTCGATGCCTCTCCCATCGACCTGCGCCTATCCGTCTTTCCGTGGGCACTGTTTCGCTCAACCGAATCTGCCGTCAAGCTTCAGACCCCGCTCGACCTTCAAGGCAACATCCCAACCTTTATCCACATCTCCGACGGCAAGCTACACGACGTCAATGTCCTTAGATCTGCTGATCCCGGAGCACGGCGCCTTCTACATCATGGATCGTGGCTACGTGGACTTCGAGCGCCTGTTCACGTTGCACAGAACAGGGCGTTTCTTCGTCATCCGCGCCAAGTCCAATACCAAATACAGGCGTCGCTACTCTCATCCCGGGGACGAATCCGGTGGTGTTCGATGCGATCGGACCATTGCGCTGAGCGGAATCAAGTCCGTGCGTGACTACCCCCCTGCCATTACGTCGTATCCGCTACCACGATGTTCAGACCAGCAAGACGTTCAACTTCTTGACCAACAACTTCGCCATTCCAGCGCAGACGGTGCGGATCTCTACCGATACCGCTGGCAAGTTGAATTGCTCTCCAGGTGGATCAAGCAACACCTACATATCAAATCGTTCTTCGGGACCTCCGAGAACGCGGTCAAAAGCCAGATTTGGATCGCTATCTCGGTTTACATCCTCGTCGCTATCATCAAGAATCACCTTGACAGCAATTCGGATCTCTACACAATTTTACAGATTCTGAGCCTGGCCTCACTCGAAAAAAACTCTTCTAGTAGTCCACCCACAAGAAAATTAGGATGGCAAACTGATTCTGCTGGCGTTTGGGTTACCGCCAACAGGTCATCGAGCGGCAGCAACAACGTCTTGCGTAGCTCGACCACCACCGCCTCCTGGACGGGGTAAGGGTGGTGTGAAGCCACTGGGGGCGGTGTGAAGCATCTTCCGTCCCCTCACGGCGACGCCATTTCGCCACCGTGTGGCGGTTGAGGTGGTAAGC
>Ga0209781_1000075_pt1 | contig 24626 bp, 25 predicted proteins | sample WorMetHERISLAND1_3_FD_187386 | JGI IMG/M metagenome (GOLD analysis project Ga0209781, IMG submission 187386) | Marine gutless worms symbiont microbial communities from Max Planck institute for Marine Microbiology, Germany - Olavius albidus HERON... | ecosystem: Host-associated > Annelida >...
GCCCTTCCAGTTGCTCACGCTCTACCCCGCTCAATCGCACCACATAACGTTTCTTCAGGGCTGATTCCTCAAGGCTTGACCACAACGCCAGCAGAATCAGTTTAGCATCCTAATTTTCCTTGTGGGTGGACTGCTAGGTGCTTCTGGAAACGTTGCCCCGGATACCCCTGTGGTACAACTTGTCCTTCTGGGCGCGCAGGCAAACTTCCATATCGCACAGGCTCTCGCGATGGGTTAACTGCGCGAAGGTCATGCGCAGGTATTGGTCGAGACAGGAAAATGTCTTCTTGTGGCGGTTGCCGTCGTACCGCGCAACGCCTCGACGAAACGCATGCATCGGTAAAGAGTCAATGACCTGAAGAAAAAACGAGCTTGCCGATGTGCATAACCGGGTCCCCAACATCCCCAGAAGGGGGTATTTTGAAGATGCGCGAGGTGATTCAAATCGGTGACACTCTTAAAGTAGCTGTTTTTCATTTCCTTACAAGGAATTACGCAACAAGAACAAACGTCTTGTCGGACAGCAAGCCAATATCCTTTGCCTAGCACACATTGCTTGTCATCTCGACCGAAGAATGTTAGGTGCGCACGATGTCCAATCGATGCGGTTCGCCGAGGGCGGGCGTCCATTGATGCGGTTCGCATCTTCTCGTGATGCCATCCTGTAAGACCTGCCGCGCTCACCGCATCCTACGAATCTTAACTTGATCGCATTGCTTCAGAACCAATCCACTCTCGCCACTCATCACTCACCACCCATCCCACGGCGATCGAAAGCATCATAGGCCCCGACGATGCGCTGTACCAGGGCGTGGCGCACGACGTCCCGGGCATTGAAGAAGGTGAAGCTGATACCCTCCACGTGGCGTAGAATCTCGACCGCCTGGCGTAGTCCCGACGCCTGTCCACGTGGCAGATCCACCTGGGTAACGTCACCGGTAACCACGGCGGTGGAGCCGAAACCGATGCGGGTCAGAAACATCTTCATCTGCTCGGGCGTCGTGTTCTGGGCCTCGTCCAGGATGATGAAAGCGTCGTTCAGGGTACGTCCACGCATATAGGCTAAGGGGGCGACCTCGATCACATTGCGCTCGATAAGCTTGTTCACTTTCTCGAAGCCAAGCATCTCGTACAGGGCGTCGTAGAGGGGGCGCAGATAGGGATCGATCTTCTGGGCCAGATCTCCGGGCAGAAAGCCGAGCCGCTCGCCCGCCTCCACCGCCGGGCGCACTAGCAGCAAGCGGCGGATCCGGTCGGACTCCAGGGACTCCACCGCACAGGCCACCGCCAGATAGGTCTTACCCGTACCGGCGGGACCGACCCCGAAGTTGATGTCGTTCTGCAGAATGGCATGCAAGTAGCGCTGCTGATTCGGTCCCCGTGCGCGGATCAGGGCGCGTTTGGTCTTGATGACCATATCCGGCAGCTGCTCTCCCGCGTCGTCCGGCAGGGCGTCTACGCCGGACTCCTGGAGGTGCAGATGGACCCGCTCCGGGGTCAGGGTCTCATCCGAGCTCACCCGGTAGAGCTCGCGTAACACCCGCGCCCCGGCAGCTACCGACCGGCGCTCGCCGATCAGACAGAAGACGGCCCCACGGTTGTTGATCTCGATGCCCAACCGGGACTCGATCTGACGCAGGTGCTGATCGAGCTGCCCGCACAGGTTGGCCAGCCGCTCATTGTCCCCCGGCAGCTCGAGATCGACGGTTTCCAACTGGGTAGACAAAGCTATGGATTCTGGACCATTCCCGTGAAATTGGAGAACACGCGTTTGTCTCGATTCTGTCAGGCCGTCTGCTCCAGCAGACCCTTAATCTCGACCAGAGAATCGATCACGGCATCTGGTTCGGCGGTGCGGATATCGAGGCCGTGGTTGTAGCCATAGCTCATGCAGACGATCGTAAAGCCCGCCGCCCGTGCCGCTTTTACGTCGCTGACCGAATCCCCGACCATCAGAGCGGTCTGGGGAGCGACCCTAAAATGCTCCGCGGCGTACAGCAGGGGCAGGGGATCGGGCTTCTTGCGCGGCAGGGTGTCGCCGCTGATGACGATATCGAAGTAGTCGCGCACGCCCAGGTCCCGCAGCAGGGGTTCGGTGAACTGGGCCGCTTTGTTGGTGACGCAGCCCAACGGATAGCCCGCGTCCTGGAGACAATCGAGTCCCTCGCGGATCCCCGGATAGAGGTGGGAGCGTCCGGAGGTGTTCTCGCGATAGAACTCGATAAAGATCGGGAGGGCGTGCTCGAAATCGGCCTCGTCCGGCTCACCGTCCAGTCGACCGATCAGCGCCCGACGCACCAGACGCTCGACGCCGTTGCCGACCCAGTTGCGCACCACCGCCTCCCCGTAGGGGGGGCGGCCGAGCCGTTCCATCATGGCATCGACGCAGAAGGCCAGATCCGGCACGCTGTCCACCAGGGTGCCGTCCACGTCGATAAGGATCATTTGGGGCCGATTCATGCTACGGGTCCTCAACCTTAGTCCTACCTTCACGTAAAAGTTATCCGTAAATCAACGCAATAGGATTAAGGACCATCGATGATAGTGATCCGTTTCCGACCGATTTGCGTTAATTCGCGTTCATTTGCAGAAAAAAAGAATTTCCAACGGAAGGACTAAACTGATGTTGTCGGTACTTCGCTACTGCTGCGCCAGCGCCACGAATCAGAAACGACCTGAATCTGCTCAGCTCACCGGCTGACCTTGGCCATCTCTTCGCGCATTTGGCGGATGATGGTGTCGTAGCGGTTGGGGTCACTATCCTCGCCCTTGTGGAAGATACCCGAGCCGGAAACGAAGGTATCGCAGCCGGCGGCCTTGACCTCGGCAATATTGTCGACCTTGACGCCGCCGTCGATCTCCAGGCGGATGTCCAATTCTGACTCGTCGATCATCTTACGCGCCCGGCGCAGCTTATCCAGGGCGGAGGGGATGAAGCTCTGACCGCCGAAGCCGGGATTGACGGACATCAGGAGCACTATATCCACCTTGTCCATGACATAGTCGAGATGGCTCAAAGGCGTGGCGGGGTTGAATACCAGACCCGACTTGCAACCCTGCTCGCGGATGAGCTGGAGGGTACGGTCGATGTGCTCGCTGGCCTCCGGGTGGAAGGTGATGTAGTCGGCACCTGCCTTGGCGAAATCCGGAACGATGCGATCCACCGGCTTGATCATAAGGTGGACATCCAGAGGGGCCTTAATCCCATGCTTGCGCAGCGCTTCGCAGACCAGGGGGCCGATGGTCAGGTTCGGCACATAGTGGTTGTCCATCACATCGAAATGGATGATATCGGCGCCGGCGGCCAGGACATTGGCCACCTCCTCGCCGAGCTTTGCCATATCCGCCGACAGGATGGAGGGTGCGATCAGATCTTCTGCCATGGCTATCTCTCCCAGTGGGTGCCGGTCGCTCCCGTGACGGGAGCGGGTGTCGTATCGAAGAATCAGGATTTTCTAATTTACCTCAAACTGCGCCCGTTTTCACGCCCGGCTCACAGCGCCCTGGCACGGGTTACGGCCTCGTAGGCCTGGCGAATCTCATGCGTCTTCTCGGCGGCGAGCTTCATCATCTCCTCCGGGAGCCCCTTGGAAACGAGCTTGTCGGGGTGGTGTTGGCTGAGCAGGCGCCGGTAGGCGCGTTTGACCTCCGCATCCGTGGCCTTGGGTGTAACCCCGAGGATCGCGTAGGCCTGGTCCAGGGTCGGTTCTTGGGCGACGGGCTGCCGTGGGGTATACCCGTGGTCCCACCGGGCGCCCGCCGAGAAGGTTTGCTGCAGGCGTACCAGTTGCTCCAGGTGTCGAAATTCATGCTCCGAGATTCCTAGGTACCCGCAGATGTACAGGAGCAGCCGCTCCTCTTGCGGTCCGGGCCGTCCGTCCGCGTAGGCGGCCTGGATCTGGATTTCGATGAACATCCGCAGCAGGGAGCGGCGACGGTGACACTCCCACCGGAACTGCTCCAGCACGTCGTCGAGTGGGAATCTCTCCGCCTTCCCCTCGGTAAAGAGCCCGATAGCCGCGCGGCGCATATCCGGCGACAGCTCCATGTGGGCGATCACCGATTCGGCCAAGTCGATCTCCTGCTTGGAGATCCGACCGTCCGCCTTGGTCAGGTGTCCCATGACCGAGAAGGTAGCGGTGAAGAAGGCTGTCTGAACCCTCTCGCGCGCCCCTGGGTCCAGCTCCTCGGAGTCCTCCAGCAAGCCCATACCGCGGTCGAGACCATGGCCGAGCACGCCCCCGATAAGTGCACCCAGGGGACCGCCGAGCATGAACCCGAAGGCGCCTCCGATCAGCTTGCCCCACCATGTCATCCACCGACCTCCCGGTTACCCTCGTAAGAATTGCCCGTTCATAAGATTGCCCGTTCCGTAAAGAGTAAACTACGCGCCCGCCCTGTGACCACCACAAAGCCGGCAGCCCACTCGATGGCATTGGGGTATATCGAGCCGATCGGTGCAGGCGGGAGTCGTCGCCGGTACGCGTTTTTGGTAACCTAGACAGTACAGTGGGGATTTGAACGATTACCTGGCAGGACGTGAAGTACACGCCGCCGCCGTCTTCAACTCCCAATCCCCAATTCCCGATCGGAGCACCATTAAGATGGCACGTATTACGGTAGAGGATTGTCTCGAGCACGTGGACAACCGATTCGATCTCGTCCTGCTGGCGACAAAACGCGCCCGCCAATTGAACCGCGGCGTCGAGCCTCTACTGCCCTGGGAGAACGACAGGCCTACGGTCATGGCCCTGCGTGAGATCGCCGCGGGTATGTTGAGCGCCGAATCCATCGCCGCTAAGGAACCGCAGGAAGAAGACGCTATCAGATCCCTGGAGCAAACGCTCGCCGAGGAGCTGACCGCGGATGCACGCAGGGAGATGCCTGAATAAGCGCCGCGGGTAGTGGTTAAGTTTTAAGTTAAGTCACTGCTGTCCGACAAAACGTTTGTTCTTGTTGCGTAATTCCTTGTAAGGAAATGAAAAACAGCTACTTTAATAGTGTCTAAGGAAAAAATAGTATTTCAGGCGTTCACGTCTTTCGGAAGCCAAATTCAGACTGATCATGCGCTATTTTACGCATGATCTACCGGCCTCGAAACTCGCCACGCTGAGTGATGTAAGCCGCCCGACGATCAATCAACGGTTCTTCAATCTACGACCTAGAATTGCCCAGCTTTGTGACGCCTCATCGCCTTTTTCCGGCGAGGTTGAAGTGAATGAATCCTTTTTTGGCGCCCGCTGTGTTCGGGGAAAAAGGGGCGTGGAGCCGGGGGTAAAACAATCGTCTTCGGAATCCTGGAACGGCAGGAAAAAAAGGTCTACATGAAGATCGTCCCAGATGCCCCCAAGAAGCCGCTACAGGCCGCGATTCGGGGCCAAGTAGCCCTCGAGAGCATCATCCACTCGGATGGCTGGAGGGGCTACAATGGGTTGGTAGATATGGGTTATGACAAGCATCTCCGCATCCATTCAGTAACGAACTTACGCGAGGCAATTGCCATATCAACGGCATTGAATCATTCCGGTCATAGGCTAAACGGAGGCTTGCAAAATTCAAGGGCGTTCCCAGACATACGTTTTATCTACACCTCAAAGAATGTGAATTCAGATTTCATCATCGAGAGGAAAACCTCTATGATAAAATACTCTCTACTGCTGAGGAAAATCCTCTCTAAAGTTATCTAGACCCAAACCCAAACCTATCTACCAGGGGAGTGGCTACCCATGACACCCGAGAATCGCGCCGCCTACTGGTCGGCGAACCTGCGTTTGCTGATCATACTGCTCACTATCTGGTTCGTGGCCTCCTACGGCTGCGGGATCCTCTTGGTGGACGAACTCAACACCATTTCGTTCGGTGGTTACAAGCTGGGTTTCTGGTTCGCCCAACAGGGGGCCATGTACACTTTCCTCGTTCTGATCTTCGTCTATGCCGTGCGGATGGGTCAGCTCGACAGGAAATTCGGCGTTCACGAAGACTGAGGCACGGGGGAAAGATCAGTGGATCTGAAACTGCTTACTTACCTCATCGTCGGTGTGACCTTCGCGATCTACATCGGCATTGCGTTCTGGGCCCGTGCCACATCCACCGGCGAGTTCTATGTCGCCGGCAAGGGTGTCAACCCGATTGCCAACGGGATGGCGACCGCCGCGGACTGGATGTCCGCCGCCTCCTTCATCTCCATGGCGGGCCTGATCGCCTTCAGCGGCTATGGTGGCTCTGTGTTCTTGATGGGCTGGACCGGCGGCTATGTGCTCCTGGCCATGCTGCTGGCACCCTATCTGCGCAAGTTCGGAAAGTTCACGGTTCCTGAGTTTATCGGCGACCGCTACTACTCCCAAACCGGCAGGATCGTGGCCGTCCTGTGCCTGATCATCGTATCGATCACCTATGTCATCGGCCAGATGAAGGGGATCGGCGTGGCCTTCTCCCGCTTTCTGGAAATACCCTATGAGTGGGGCCTGTATGTGGGCATGGGGATCGTCTTCATCTACGCCGTGCTCGGCGGCATGAAGGGCATCACCTATACCCAGATAGCCCAATACTGCGTGTTGATCTTCGCCTACACCATCCCGGCGATCTTCATCTCGCTCAACCTTACCGGGATGCCGATCTCTCAGATCGGTCTGGGCAGTGAGATGGCTGACGGCTCCGGGATATACCTGCTGGATAAGTTGGACCTGGTAGTTACCGAGCTCGGTTTCGAGGAATACTCGACCCAGGTCATGGACAGCAAGCTCAACATGTTCGTCTACACTCTGTCCCTGATGATCGGGACCGCGGGTCTGCCCCACGTCATCATCCGTTTCTTCACCGTACCCAAGGTGGCCGATGCCCGCAGCTCGGCCGGTTGGGCCCTGGCATTCATCGCCATTCTCTACACTACGGCGCCCGCCGTCGGCGCCATGGGTCGCCTGAATCTGATGGAGACCATCCAAATCGGTCCCGTCGGCGAGGAGACCGGTAACCTAGTCTACGACGAACGCCCGCAGTGGTTCAAGAACTGGGAGACCACGGGGCTCCTGCGGTTCGAGGACAAGAACGGTGACGGCCGCATCCAATACTACAATGATAAGAACGCGGCGTTCGTGGCCAAGGCCGAATCCTTCGGTTGGAAGGGCAACGAGATGGTCAAGGTCGACCGTGACATCATGGTCATTGCCAATCCGGAGATCGCCGGTCTGCCGAACTGGGTCATCGCACTGGTGGTGGCCGGCGGTCTGGCGGCCGCGCTCTCGACGGCTGCCGGTCTCCTGCTCGCCATCTCTTCGGCCATCTCCCACGACCTGCTCAAGGGTGTGTTCTGGACCGGTATCTCGGAGCAAAGGGAGCTGCTGGCGGGACGTATCTCCATGGCCGGGGCCATCGCCCTGGCCGGATACTTCGGTCTGCACCCGCCGGACTTCGCGGCCGGCACCGTGGCCATCGCCTTCGGTCTGGCGGCGAGCTCTATCTTCCCGGTTTTGATGATGGGCATCTTCAATAAAAAGGTGAATAAGGCCGGGGCCATCTGGGGCATGATCGCGGGTATCAGCGTGACCATGGCCTATGTGTTCCAGCACAAGGGTATCTTCTTCGTCCCGGGCACCGCGTTTTTGGGTGACATGCAACCGAGCTGGTTCCTGGGGATCTCGCCGAATGCCTTCGGGGCGGTGGGTGCTCTGGTCAACTTCGCGGTGGCGATCCTAGTCTCGAAGATGACCGCGGAGCCGCCGGAGCACATCCAACACCTGGTCGAGGATATCCGGGTCCCCAGGGGGACCGGAGAGGCGGCTACCGCGCACTGATGCGGCATCAGGGGCTGATGTCTTGCCAAAGCCCCGCGCTCAGGCGGGGCTTTTTTTGTTCACAGCGGAGAGGCATCAAATGCTGTTTCTGTGAAAGTCTCACGGCTTCCCCCCTAGAAATTGGACAAATCCGTAACGGGTAATGGACGTAGAGCTCATCGAGATCCGCGATTTTCTCGCCGGTCACCATCCCTTCGATCTGCTGCCCGAGGAGGTACTGGGGCAGCTGCCCAGACGGCTTTCGGTGCGTTACTTCCGCCGCGGCACCCCCTGTCCGACGGATGACCCGGACCAACCTTATCTGTACATCATACGCCGCGGCGCCATCGATCTGCGTGATGAGCGCGGCGAGCTGGTCGGTAAGCTCGCCGAGGGCGACCTCTTCCCGTGGCGCTGCCGCCCGCGGGATCATCCTGAGTCCCTCTTTTCCTGCAATGCCACCGAGGACACCCTGGCCTATCTGCTCTCCTGCGCGGATCTGGATCGCCTGCGCGGGCAACACCGGGCCTTTTCCGACCACTTCGAGCATCGGGTCACCGAACGCCTTCGCAACGCCTTACACCGGATCAAGGAAGGAGTGACCGCCGGCGCAGGGGGAATGACCGTCCGCGCCTCGGATCTGCTCAGCCATCCCCTGGTTGCCGCCACGCCCGACACCAACATCTGCGATGCCGCGCGGATCATGACCGAGCAGCGCGCCTCATCGCTGATGCTCATGGAGGGGAAGCGTCTCGTCGGCATGATTACGGATCGCGATCTGCGCAGCCGGTGCATCGCCGCCGGATTGCCCTATACGGCCCCCGTGCGCGAGATCATGACAGAGAACCTCCACACTATCGAGGTGGATACCCTGAGCTTTCAGGTCCTGATCGCCATGACCCGGCTCAACGTACACCATCTACCCGTATTGGACGACGGCCGGGTAGTCGGCGTCGTGTCCACTTCAGACCTAGTACGCTTCCAGAGCGCCAATGTGGTCTACCTGGCGGGGGATATTTATAGGGCGAAAAGCCTCGCAACCCTGGTCCGGATCAGCGTTAAGGTCCCGGAGCTGCAGGTCAACCTGGTCGCCGGTGGCGCCTCCGCGGATCAGGTCGGTCAGGCGGTCAGCGCCGTGACCGATGCCTTCACCACCCGCCTGCTGGAGCTGGCGGAGGCGGAGCTCGGCCCACCCCCGGTGCCTTATGCCTGGCTGGCGGGTGGCTCCCAGGCACGCCGTGAGCAGTCGGCCCATTCCGATCAGGACAACGCCCTGCTGATCGCCGATCAGGCCAAGGCCGAAGATGACAAATATTTCGCCGCTCTGGCCAATCTCGTGAATGAGGGGCTCGCTGCCTGCGGTTACGACTATTGCCCAGGCGAGGTGATGGCCCGTAATCCGAAGTGGCGTCAACCGCTGCGGATCTGGCGCAAGTATTTTGCGGACTGGATCGAGCGTCCCGAGCCGATGGCGCTCATGCTGGCCAATGTCTTCTTCGACCTGCGTCCCGTGCACGATCCGGGGAAGCTGTTCGGGGAGCTGCACCGACATGTGCTGGAACGCTCCCGTGCCAACCGCATTTTTATCGCATACATGGCCGCCAACGCCCTCAAACATCGGCTACCGCTCGGTTTCTTTCGCAACTTCGTGCTCATCCACGGCGGCGATCACGATCACACCCTGGACCTCAAAAACCGCGGAACCGTACCGGTGGTGGATCTGGCTCGGGTGCATGCGCTCTCCGCCGGAATCGGACCGATCAACACCATCGAGCGCCTGCAGGCAGGGGCGCGGGTCCGGGCCTTGAGTCTCGACGGCGCCGCCAATCTGATCGACGCCCTGGAGCTTATCGGCACCCTGCGCATGCGGCACCAGGCGCGCCGAATCCGAGCCGGCCGCAAGGCAGACAACTATTTGTCTTTGGATGAGCTCTCGTCCCCGGAACGCAGCCACCTCAAGGATGCCTTTTCCCTGATCGATACCATGCAGGAGGCCCTTGGACAACGCCATCAGGCAGCACGTTTTGCCTGACTATTCCTATGTCGGCATCACAAGGAGAGGGGTGGGTGGGTATTCAGATGAATCCGGTCCATCGTTTATTCGCCGCAAATGCACGAAAATGATGAATCAATGGATTTGCGTTCATTCGCGTTCATTTGCGGCTGAAATGAAAGATGCCGGAGCGAGTCGCAGGCTTTTGGTAAAGCACCCCCGCGGCGGAGTTGGCCATGGACTTATCGATCCCGATCGACGATGTAACGTGCGATCCGGCTCAGGGGATCAGCGCGCTCGTCGAAGTCCTGCAGGTTCGTCAACGCCTCGGTAACCAGCCTGCGGGCCTGCTCACGGGCCCCGGCGAGGCCCAGCAGCGCCGGGTAGGTGGCCTTGCTTTGGACCTGATCCTTGCCCCTGGTCTTGCCGATTACGGCCGTTTCTCCCTCCACGTCCAGGATGTCGTCGCGGATCTGAAAGGCCAGGCCCAGACACTTGGCGTAGCGATCGAGGTGGTCGGCGGACTCCGGATCCAGCTCGGGGTGCGCGAGGGTGGCTATGCGCACGCTGGCCCGAATCAGGGTCCCGGTCTTGTGAATATGGATGTTCTCCAGCGCGACCAGGTCGAGCTCCCGGTCGGACGTGGCGATGGCCAGATCCAGGGCCTGGCCGCCGGCCATGCCGCGGGAGCCAGCGGCGCGGGCGAGGGTATCCAGCATGGCGATTCGGGCCTGTGTCCCCCCCGGCACTGTGTCATCCGAGGCCAGGATCTGGAACGCCAGGGTCTGCAGCGCGTCCCCCGCCAGGATAGCCACGGCCTCGCCGAATACCTTGTGGCAGGTGGGCCGTCCCCGACGCAGATCGTCGTCGTCCATGGCCGGCAGGTCGTCGTGGATCAGCGAGTAGGCATGGGTCAGCTCCAGGGCGCAGGCGGGGGCGTTCAATAGCTCCGGGGTCAGCCCGATGGCAAGCCCGGTACCATAGGTCAGCGCCGGGCGGATATATTTGCCTCCTCCGAGGACCGCGTAGCGCATGGCTCGGTGTAGGGGCTCGGGCTGGATCTCCGGGGCCGGGAGCAGAGCCTCGAGGGCCGCGGTTACGCGGTCCCGGCATTCGGCCAGAAAGGTCTGCAGGTGTGGATCAGTCATGGATTTAGAAGGGTTCCGGCGCCCCGTCGGTGAGGATGCGGACCTTCTGCTCGGCCGCGTCCAGGGCTTTTTGGCAGGTGCGGGTCAGCTCGATGCCACGCTCGAAACAGGTCAACGATTGCTCTAGGGTCAGTTCGCCCCGTTCCAGGGTATCGACCAGGGATTCCAGCTCCGTGAGGACCTCTTCAAAGCCCTGGGATCGGATGTCTGCCGTGTGAGTCATTGGGCGGTCGCCGAAGGTTGTCGTGGATACCCGTCCCAACCGAATGCGTGGAGATTTCGGGGTGCCGTTTAAGGGAATGCGCTGGATTCCAGCCTCAACGCGCACCCTTTGAGTTTGAAACCAAGTTACAGGCTAAGGTAACTTACGGCGGTTAAGCGGTCAATTCATCCGGCAGACCAGCCGGCCATCCCAGCACGGTTATCCCTGCAGCCAGGGGTAACCCCGAAGGAAATCCAACCCCGGCCATGAGCGGCAGCTACGACGCCTCCGCCATCGAGGTCCTAAGCGGGCTCGACCCGGTGCGCAAGCGTCCGGGCATGTATACGGATACCACCCGGCCCAACCATCTGGCCCAGGAGGTGATCGACAACAGCGTGGACGAGGCCATCGCCGGCTTTGCCCGCAAGATCGAGGTCGTGCTCTTCGACGACGGCTCCCTGCAGGTCAGGGACGATGGTCGCGGCATGCCGGTGGACCTGCACCCCCATCAGGGCCTGCCCGGCGTCGAGGTGATCCTCACCAAGCTGCACGCCGGGGGCAAATTCTCTACCGCTAGCTACCGCTTCTCCGGCGGCCTGCACGGCGTCGGCGTCTCGGTGGTGAACGCCCTTTCTAGGCACTTGGAGGTCCGGATCAGACGTGACGGCAAGGAATACAAGATGGCCTTCGCCCATGGCGACAAGGTCTCGGCGCTCGAAGTAATCGGCGCCGTCGGACGCGCCGACACCGGCACGACCCTGTGTTTCTGGCCGGAAGAGCGCTATTTCGACAGCCCCAAATTCTCCCGGCCTTCGCTGAAGCATCTGTTGCAGGCGAAGGCGGTGCTCTGTCCCGGGCTCGAGGTCCGCTTCCGTGACGAGACGAACGGCGAGGAGCAGACCTGGTGCTACCGGGACGGTCTCAAGGACTATCTGAGCCGATCCCTCCTTGACCTCGAAACCATCCCCGCCGACCCGTTCGTCGGCGACCTGGAGGGTGCCAACGAGGCCGCGAGCTGGGCTCTGGTCTGGTTGCCGGAAGGTGGCGATCCGGTCACCGAGAGCTATGTGAATCTGATCCCCACAGTCCAGGGCGGCACCCATGTCAATGGTCTGCGTACCGGGCTTACGGAGGCGGTGCGGGAGTTTTGCGAATTTCGGAACCTGCTCCCGCGGGGGGTCAAGCTAACGCCGGAAGACGTCTGGACGCGCTGTAGCTATATCCTGTCGGTGAAGCTGCTAGACCCCCAGTTCTCCGGACAGACCAAGGAACGACTCTCGTCTCGGGAGTGCGCCGCGTTCGTCTCCGGCGTCGTGGAAGACGCCTTCAGCCTGTGGCTCAATCGGCATGTGGCCGAGGCGGAGCGTATCGCCGAGCTCGCGATCGGCGCGGCCCAGGCCAGGCTGCGGGCCGGACGCAAGGTGACGCGCAAAAAAATCTCCCAGGGGCCGGCCCTGCCCGGCAAGCTGGCGGATTGCACCTCTACCGATCCGGAGCAGAGCGAGCTCTTTCTGGTGGAAGGCGACTCCGCCGGGGGCTCGGCCAAGCAGGCCCGGGATCGGGAGTTTCAGGCCATCATGCCCCTGCGCGGTAAGATCCTGAATACCTGGGAGGTCGATCCCGCCGAGGTGCTGGGCTCACAGGAGGTACATGACATCGCCGTCGCCATCGGTGTGGACCCCGGAAGCCGCGATCTCTCGCGGCTGCGGTTCGGCAAGGTCTGTGTCCTGGCCGACGCGGACTCGGATGGCGCCCATATTGCAACCCTCTTGTGCGCCCTGTTTCTGAAGCACTTTCCGAGCCTGGTAGAAAAGGGCCATGTCTACGTGGCGATGCCGCCGCTGTACCGTATCGACGTGGGCAAACAGGTTTTCTATGCCCTGGACGACGCCGAGCGGCAGGGCGTGCTGGATCGCATCCAGGCGGAGAAGCTCAGGGGCAAGGTCAGCGTGCAGCGCTTCAAGGGGCTCGGTGAGATGAATCCCATGCAGCTGCGGGAGACCACCATCCATCCCGACACCCGGAGATTGGTCCAGCTCACGGTGAAAGAGCGGGAAGAGAGCAGCTCGCTGATGGACATGCTGTTGGCTAAGAAACGGGCGGCGGACCGGCGCGGCTGGTTGCAGGAGAAGGGGAATTTGGCAGAGGTTTGAGCATAGCAGACCGCACAAGGGTCTACCTATCCCATTCCTCTCGGGGACAGGGAACGGCGAGAACGGAGTGATGATGGCCGGTTCCGTGCTCTTTGGGGCTCGCGCGAGGTAATGTTGACCTATATATTTGGGCTGTTGACATCCAGCAACCCTGAATGGTTTGGCGCTGTTCGGGGAACTGGACGTGTTGCGTTCGGTGCACCAAGGCTTGCTGATCGCCTGCTTGGGTCATGCCGGCGTCTTAACGCAACCTACACCCATATACCTCCTGCATAGCCTGACCCGCGGACCTTGCTTTGTGTATAAGGTTGCGTTAAGGGGGATGTTGCGGCTATTAACACGTGGAAAATAGTCAATTGGTTAAGTGTCAACAGACCCTGAAATCATTGGCTGATGGTAGGAGGTTCGATCATGCTGAAAGAGGCCGTTTTCACAATGAAGCTCGAACCCGAGCTGCGCGCCGAAGTCATGGCCGCTGCTGCTGCCGTTCACCGGCCAGCGTCGCAGATACTCCGCGAGCTGATGCGCGAATTCGTGCAACGTCAGCGCGAGACCCGAGAATATGATGAGTTTCTACGCCGCAAGGTCGAGGTTGGCCGGGCCACCATGCACGCCGGTCTGGGCCGCTCGAATGATGAGATCGAAGCCAAGTTTACCGCGCGCGACGTACCGAGGCGACGAGCCGAGTGTGAAGGTCGTTTGGACACCCAGGCACAGCAAGACCGTATCGCTATAAGGAAGGATTGTGGTAACCGTGACGACCGATTAGACCACCGGAGAACACAGCGATGACCGCTTTCTCATTCGGACATGCAGCCGGCGCTGATTGGCGCGAGGCGGCGAATCGTTGCCTGAGCACACTCGGGCAGATTCCTGAAACGGGTAATCTGGGGATTCTTTACGTCACAGATGCGCTCGCGGGACATATGGGTAAGGTGCTCGACCTCTTTCGCGCGTCCACCAGGGTAGCACACTGGGTAGGTACCGTCGGCATGGGGATCTGCGCCACTGGGATCGAGTACTATGAGCAGCCTGCGGTGGTGGCGATGATCGGGGAGTTCCCCGACGACTCCTTCCGCGTTTTTCCCTCCATCCTCAAGGACCTGGACGACTTTACGCGGCGCAACGGCGACTGGATGGAAGCCCGCCAGCCCTTTCTCGGGCTGGTCCACACCGATCCCTGCAATCCCCTGACCGAGGCCCTGGTCAAGCAGCTTGCCGCGCGCACGGTTTCCGGCTTCCTGGTCGGTGGTCTGGCCAGCTCCCGGGGTAATGTCCATCTGTACGCGGACGAACTCACCCAGGGCGGTGTCGCGGGGGTGTTCTTCTCTCAGGAAGTGGGCGTAGTCACTCGCCTGAGCCAGGGCTGCGCGCCCATCGGTCCACACCGGGTCATCACCGATGCCCAGCGCAACATCATGATTCAGCTCGATGGACGCCCGGCCCTGGATGTGTTGAAGGAGGACATCGGAGAAATCCTGTCCCGGGATCTGGCCCGCATCGGCGGCTATATTTTCGCCGGTCTCCCCATCGTCGGCTCCGACACCGGCGACTATCTGGTACGCGACCTGGTCGGTATCGACCCGCAGAACGGTCTCGTCGCCATCGGCAACCTGGTCGAACAGGGCGGACGCGTGATGTTTTGCCGGCGTGACGCCGACACCGCACGGGCGGACCTGCTGCGCATGCTCACGGCAATCGCAAAGGCCCTCGACGGTCCCCCGCGGGGAGGCATCTACATTTCCTGCCTGAGACGTGGCCGTAACCTGTTCGGCGAGGATTCCGATGAGCTCAAGCTCATCGCCTCCGAGCTGGGGGATTTCCCCCTGGTCGGTTTCTACGCCAACGGTGAAATCTCCCAGGACCGGCTCTATGGCTATACGGGTGTGCTGACGCTTTTTATCTAGCTGTATCGAGCAGCTCGTACAACTCCTGACCCGCCGGGTCACACCCGCAGCAGCCACTGTTGCAACCGGTGCCTGCGGGCAGCTTGCGCACCCAGCCCTTGCGCTCCAGGGTCGTCAGCATGCCGCGCAAAGCATCGGCGTCGGTATCGAAATGCCGAGCCATGTCGATCAGGGCCGCGCGTTTGTGCTCGACCAGGTAGCTCCTCAGATCGGAAAGAATCATGGCTATCCTCCAGAGAGGCTCGGCCGGATTCGGTGCCAAGATGTACGCATAGAGCACCGATTCCCGTACCTCATTACTCAGGCGTTGTCGGCAACGGTAACATACGGGCGCTGCCGGTCGCGCAGGCCCCACCAGCGCAGCCCGGCGGTAACCACCAGGAAGATGGCCGACAGCATGCCGATCCACACCATGGACGGGCCCGGATGGCTGGCGAAGGTGGCCGCCTGGTAGAACAGGGTTGCGACCAGGTAGCCGATCCCGGTGGTCCAGCCTGCCACGAACAGGGTCCAACCCATATTGGTCTCGCGGTAGACCGCCGCCAGGGCCGCGGTGCAGGGGAAGTAGAGCAGGATAAACAGCAGGTAGGCGAAGGCCCCGGCCGCACCGTCGAAACGGGCGGCTATGGCACCGAAGGTGCCAGTAGCGACTTCCTGCTCCTCGGCCGCCGTTTCCCGGCTGCTCACGTCACCGATACTCATGCCCAGCGGATCGCCCCAGGTGCCCATGGCGTCGCCCAGGTTGGCCGGGATGGTGGCGAAGGCCTCCTCGATGCCGCCCCATAGGCTGAATCCGGCCGCTTCCTCGGCAACTTCTCCGGCCGCGGCAGCTTCTGCCTCGGCTATGGCCGTGTACATGGAATCCAGGGTGCCGACCACCGCCTCCTTGGCCAGCACGCCGGTAAAGATGCCTACGGCTGCGGGCCAGTTCTCCGCGTCCAGACCCATAGGCGAGAAGGCCGGCGCAATGCCGCGTCCCACCTCGCTGAGCACGGACTGGTCGCTGTCCTCGTTGCCGAAGCTGCCGTCGGTACCCAAGGCATTGAGGAAATTGAGCACCAGCACCATGGGCACGATGATCTTGCCGGCGCGGAACATGAAGCTCCGGGTCCGGTCCCCGGTGCGTATCAGCACACCCTTGAGGGTGGGCAGGTGATAGGGCGGCAGCTCCATCACGAACGGCGCACTCTCGCCCCGCAGCAGGGTGCCCTTCATAATCAGCCCGGTCAGCATCGCCACGGCGATGCCGATCAGATATAGGCCGAACACGATGTTCTGGCCGCCGATAGGAAAAAAGGCGGCGGCGAACAGGGCATACACGGGTAGCCGCGCTCCGCAGGACATGAAGGGGGCCATGACGATGGTCAGGATCCGGTCGCGCTCCTGCTCCAGGGTGCGGGCGGCCATGATGGCCGGGACATTGCAGCCAAAGCCTACGATCAGGGGCACGAAGGACTTGCCCGGTAGGCCTACGACGCGCATGGCGCGATCCAGGACGAAGGCGACCCGGGCCATGTAACCGGAATCTTCCAGCACCGACAGGAATAGGTAGAGGAAGGCGATTATCGGAATGAAGGTGGCCACCACCTGCACGCCACTGCCGATGCCGTTGGCGATCAGGACCGTCAACCAGTCCGGTGAACCCGTGGCGCTCATGAGCTCGGCTACGCCGTCCACCAGCAGGGTGCCGGTGAAGAGGTCGAAGAAATCGATGAAGGAGCCGCCGATGTCGATGGAAAATATGAACATCAGGTACATGACCGCCAGGAAGATGGGGATGCCCAAGGCCCGGTTGAGCACCACGCGGTCGATGCGATCCGAAAGGTTGCGCGAGGTCCGGGACTTGCGCTTCACACTCTCTTCGGTCACCCGGTTGGCGAAGCCATAGCGTCCATCCGCCAGCAGGATGTCCACATCATCCGTTAACTCCGCACGCAGCTCCTCTAGGGTTTCCACCGGCACCGCATCGGCGGCGATGTCCCGCGCCAGGTCGTCGCCTTCGAGCAGACGGGTCGCCAGCCAACGGGGCTCCGCGCTTGCCTCCTGCGCGGCCCCGTCAAGGAGCGGCAGCAGCTCGCCGACGGCCCGCTCCAGGCCGGCATCATGGGTGATCTCGATCGCCGGCACCACCGGTGTCCTGACCGACTCGGCCAGGGTATGCCTGAGCATGTCGATACCCTGGTTGTCGACTGCCACCACCGGTACCACCGGGTAGCCCAGGTAGCCCGCCAGCTTCTCCACATCGACCCGCATCTCCAGTGACTCGGCCATGTCTATCATGTTGAGGGCTACTACCAGGGGTCTACGCATCTCCAACAGCTGTGCGGTGAGGTAGAGATTGCGCTCCAGGTTGGAAGCGTCGAGGATATTGACGATCAGATCCGCCTCGGTGGCATGGACGAAATCCCGGGCGATCTTCTCGTCCAGGGAGATGTCCTCGCTGGTGACGTCCAGGGAATAGGTACCCGGCAGGTCAATCACTTGGTAGTCGGTACCCCCGAAGCGGTAGGTACCGATCTTGCGCTCTACGGTGACCCCCGGCCAGTTGCCGACCCGCTGTCTGGCGCCGGTCAGCGCATTGAACAGGGTGGTCTTGCCGCAATTGGGATTGCCTACTACACCGATCGTGTAGCTATCCGCCATCATCGTTTCTCCACCTGGATGGTCGCCGCCTCACCCTTGCGCAGGCTGAGCTTGAAGCCGCGCACCTGGATTTCTACCGGGTCACCCATGGGTGCCACCCGGGTGATGCCGAATTCGGTTCCGGGGATCAATCCCATAGCCAGCAGTTTTTTGCGATAGCCACGCCCGGCCGCTTCGAAGCCGACCACCTGTCCCAGGTCGCCGACCGCCATGTCCTTCAAATTCACGGGATATCCTTGCTTTCGATTCGATTTCGGTAGGGTGTGGCACCGGTCAGGCCGGCACCACCAGAATCTTCATCGCCATACCGCCGCCTACCGCGATACGGGCCTCACCCCTGGCCACCACCAAGCCGCTTCCCCGGCGTTGTACGATGCGAAGCTCGCTACCGATATTGAGCCCCAGATCCGTCAGCCGCCGGTCGAGATTGTACCCGGCGCGCAAGGCGACGATACGCACCTTACGCCCCTCGTCCGCCATGGTGAGCGCAAAGGGTTGTTCCTGTTTCGGGTTCATGGGGGGCAGCCGCTCGTATGTTCGAGGTGGTCAGGACAATCAGTCAGCAAATTATAAAAACCAACGTTAATGATTCTCACAAACGTTAATGATTCTCAACCGATTTAAGTCAGGGGCTGATCCGAATATCCCGCGCCGCCGGATTTTCCGGTCGCCAATCTTACCACTATACCTGGGAACCAACCGTAAGATGTATTTGATAACGAATTGAGACACTCTGGGGTTGTTGACATTTAACACGAACCAACTGTTCTCACGTGTTTAAATGCCCGCGACATATACCCATAGGCCCACGGTCAGAACCGATGCATCAAAAGCCCCTCTCCCTGAGAGGGAGTCGCAAAAGGGGCACAGTACGCCGTGCCCCAACGAAACCGTTTCCTCTAATTTTGCTGGCAAGTCCCCATCTCCTACGTCCAACCAGCCGTTGGAAAGCCTGGGTGGGTCGAAATCAAAATCGGGATCGCAACCGGAATTTCAATCTCGATTTGGGCTTTTACGACACCCTCCTAGAGGGAGAGGGGTTGGGGTGAGGGTGAATCAATCCGTCGGTTCTAGGGTCTGTTGAGATTCATCGTGAGTTGATGACTGCGGCGACGGAACGGCAAACGCTATGTCAGCGCCGAGGATGTGTATAAGAACCTGTTTACGATCTATTTGATAGAGAGATTCTGACACGGAGAAAGGGCGATGAGAAACACCCAAGTGACAACACCGGATCACCCTCGTACCAGTCTGTCTTTTTGGCGTCTTCCCACATCCTTTCGGCAACGTATCGGTTCTTGCAGGCAAGTTCGGCGCGATAGCCGGCTCGAACGCGGTTGCATCATCCGGCGATGCCGGCCACTCCGCGAACAGGCCCCACCAATCGTGCATCAGGTCAAATCCCTGGAGCGGTGAAACCGCCGTGGGTCCCAATTGTAGGTCGAAGGCGATGGACCAGAAGCGTTCAGTGGCTTCCTCAACTCGTCTCCGTCCATTCTCGGACCAATGTTCTCCTTTTCTTATCTCCGAGAACGATTCCCACTCCGGTTCACTTGATGGAGACGTTGGCTCCGACGGTCCCTCCCATCCGACAGGCAATGAGCGCAAGCCCCACAGATCGGCGAGAGAGAGCTCCACTTTCTGGAGCTTGGTTCCGTAGATCCCTGCTTTCCGTAGATCCGCGCCACTGAAACGACCACTTATATAAACCCAATTTATAGATCAGCGGCCACTTTTTGGAAATTAGGACGCAAATCGGTCTTGCTTCGGAACAGAGTATCTACGAGCTAAATGTCAACGACCCCTAATCTTCGGAGCGCTCAAAGGCGTCCTGGAGCTTCTTCTGGATGCTTGCCGGGACCGCTTCGTAGTGGCTGAGCTCGATCGTATAGGTGCCCTCGCCGCCAGTCATGGACTTGAGCCGCGACTCGTAGCCTTCTAGCTCCGCCAGCGGAACCTCGCCGTCGATGGCGATCCGCCCCAGGCTTTTAGCCTCGCTGCCGCTGATGCGTCCACGGCGTCCTGAGAGGTCCCCCGCCAAGTCGCCCATAGCACTGTCCTGAGCCAGAATGCGGATCTTGACGATCGGCTCGATGATCGCCGGCCTGGCCTTGTCCACGGCATCCTGAAAGGCCTTCCTGCCGGCAGTGGCGAAGGCGATGTCCTTGGAGTCCACCGAATGATACTTGCCGTCGTAGACGGTGACCCGGATGTCCTGCATCGGGTAGCCCGCCACGGCGCCCTCCGCCAGGACCTGGCGTACACCCTTTTCCACGGAGGGGATGAACTGACCGGGGATGACGCCGCCGACCACGGCGTCCACGAACTCGAAACCCTGACCCCGCTCCAGGGGCTCGATGCGCAGATAGACCTCGCCGAACTGACCGGCACCGCCGGTCTGTTTTTTGTGCCGATGGTGCCCTTCAGCCGGGGCGGTGATGGTCTCCCGATAGGCGATGCTCGGCGGCTTGGTGTCTACCTCCACATGGAACTGCTCCGCGAGGCGTCGCAGCAGCACCCGCAGGTGCAGCTCGCCGAGTCCGCGCATGACGGTCTCGTTGGCCGCGGCATTGTGCTCCACCCGGAAGCAGGGGTCCTCCGACTCCAGCTTGTGCAGGGCATCGGTAAGCTTCTGCTCGTCGCCGTGCTTGGTGGGCGTGATGGCCAGCCCGAATAGGGGGACCGGGCACTCGATGGGGAGAAGGTGGTAGTGGTCCTCATCGTGGGAGTCGTGGAGCACCGCATCGAAGTGGATATCCTCCACCCGGGCTACCGCCAGGATATCGCCGGGACTGCCCGCCTTCACTTCGATTTGCTCGTTGCCGTGGAGGCGGAACAGGTGATTGACCTTGAACGCCTTGCGGGCGTCGCCGATGAAGAGCTGGGTGTCCGTGGTCATCCGGCCCTGGTGGATCCGAAAGATCCCGAACTTGCCGCGGAAGGGATCGTTGATCACCTTGAAGACATGGGCCAGGGTATGCCCCTCGGGGTCCGGGCCGACACTGACGGGCTCCGCGTCGGCCCCCTCGCCCTTCACGTAGGGGGGCGGATTACCCTCGGACGGGTTCGGCATCAGCCGGGCCAGGATGTCCAGTAGCTCGGGGATGCCGGTGCTGGTCTGGGCCGAGACGAAGCAGATCGGGATCAGATGGGCCTCGCGCAGGGCCTTCTCGAAGGGGGCGTGCAGCTGCTCCGGCGCCAGCTCCTCACCCTGCTCCAGGTAGAGCTCTATGAGTGTCTCATCGAGCTCGACCACCTGGTCGATGATTTGGCTGTGGGCCTCCTCGACGGAGGAGAAGTCGGTCGCTTCGGCGCCGGGTTGGAGGAAGCAGTCGATCACCCGCCTGCCGCCGCCCGCCGGCAGATTGATGGGCAGGCACTCGGCACCGAAGGTACTTTTGATCTGAGCCGTCAGCTCACCCAGGTCCACCCCCTCGGCGTCGATCTTGTTGACGACGATCATCCGGCACAGGTTGCGATTTTCGGCCGCCTTCCACATGCGCTGAGTGACGGGCTCGATTCCGGTGCGGGCGTTGATCACGATGGCGGTGGTCTCCACCGCGGGCAACACGGAGATGCCGCGGCCCAGAAAGTCGGGGAGGCCCGGGGTATCGATCAGATTGACGTGCCTGCCGTGGGCCTTGAAGCTGGTGATGCCCACGTCGAGAGAGTGCAGGTGCTCCTTCTCCAGGGCATCGAAGTCGCAGACAGTGGTGCCCTTCTCTATGCTTCCCGGCTCTACGATGACCCCGGCGGCGGCGAGCAGGGTCTCCACCAGGGTGGTCTTACCGGCATCGGAGTGACCGGCCAGGGCGATGTTGCGGATGTCCTCGGCGTTGTAATCAGGCATCGAACGGACCTTCTTCAGGGTAGAGGGCGCGACCCATAGGCGACGCATCCGGGGTTATGTCAAATCGATTGATTATATCGTAACCGATCCGTCACGGTGCGCTCTATCCGGGATAGGCCCAGGGCGAGTGTCTATAAACCCTCCGAAAACACAATCTTGTAGGTTGGACAAAGCCGTAGGATGCTGGTGAGCGCGGTGGTTCCGAGCTTGCTGGTCGGTGCACGCTCTCCCCGCGCGAACCGCATCTTTGGACGGTGCGCCGTGCCCTAAGAGATGCTGATGTTGGGCACGCCGCCGTCGGAGCGCCGCCACGGGCACCGGCATCTTGCCGGCACTCCTACCTCTGCCTAACCCAATCCAAATCTACGCGCTGTTCCGCATGGATCAGAAGCTGTCTGGCCAAAAGTGTATCAGCTACAAATGACCCAAAACAGTCCCTGTTTCCGCTCTTTTTCGTTCGGAATCTCCTAGTTTCAAGGTCTTGATATTTCTATTTCTAGTTTTTTTGGAGATTAAAGCATGGGGTATAATATTCGATCAATAACTGGCTTTTTCTTCCATTTGGCTTCGAGTTTCTCCGCCTTCCTAGTCAGCTTCTCCATAAGACACTTGATATCCTCCAGCTCTCCGGCGTCCAGGTTCATCCATTCCAGAGCGGCGTCTTCCAGATGATCTATATCATCAATGTCAAAGTGTGGATAGACCATATTTTCCAGAGTATATCTGGTGTCTTCAGCCTTTTCTCTTTCGTCCATCGCCTTGCAATATAGTTCGTAGGTCGTTTCGTGGGCGAAATCCTCTGGAGAGTCCGTGTAATCCCTGTGATACATAGGGATCATTGTATTGTATAGAATCTCTCCTCCAAGTCCCGGAGGCCGTCTCTGAGTTCAATATAGAGATTGCCCAACTTATTTTCCTGTGATCCCATTGCATATCCTGTTAATCTAATATCAAGACCTTAAACTAGGAAATTCCGTTTTCGTTAAATAGCCTAACTATTCGCCTCGAAAGTGCGAAAAATGCCCTCGTTTTGGATCATTTTCGACACGATCTATTTTAAACCAGACAGCTTCTAAGTCTACGCTATTCGACCGACTACGGAATGGAAAAGACGGAATGAATCCATTTGAGATCCCTGGGCTTGAGAGGCTATGATAGAGTAACTGTTTAGCCTCCACCTCGTCATTCCGGGTGGAACCCCGGAATCCAGGTGTCCAGGGACGACATTCTGCTGGCCTCGAAGGCACCGCAGGTTTGTGCCCGTAGGAAGCGCACAATCAATCACAAACGGCACCGGCTCACCCGCGTTTGCGGGCCAGGGTGAGGCCGTCGCCGATAGGGACCAGGTTCAGGCTCACCCGGTCGTCCGTGTGAAGCCTCTCGTTGAAAGCCCGAATGGCGCAGGTGACGCCGTCGTCCCTATCGGGTTCGGCCACCGAACCACCCCACAGTACGTTGTCCACGGCGACCCACGCCGCCCGGCCGCAACAGCGCAGGATGCTCTCGTAGTAGTCCCCGTACTTCTGCTTGTCGGCATCGATGAAGGCGACGTCGAAGGTGACCGCCGCGCCCCCAGCCTCCAGGGCGGCCAGGGTGTCGAGCGCTGGACCCAGGCGTAGATCGATTCGATCTTCGAGTCTGGCCTCGGCGAGGATTTGGGGCTTGATCTTGACAACGCGGTTTATGCGTGCGATGTCTCTACCATCGACCTCCGCCTATCCGTCTTTCCGTGGGCACTGTTTCGCTCAACCAAAAAGGCAACATCCCAACCTTTATCCACATCTCCGACGGCAAGCTACACGACGTCAATGCCCTTGATCTGCTGATCCCGGAGCCCGGCACCTTCTACATCGGAGGAGCACAGGGAAGCGAGGGAGCATAAGCACCGAGCGGAGTACGCCCCCCGGGTAGGGGTAGGGCCGAGCGTTTGGTCGGAGTGCGGCGCGTGAGCGCCGTCGGAGACGAAATGCCAGGCCATGCGGCACGGCGTCAAGTCATTGCGGGAGTCCTGGTGCCGCGCGGAGTGCGCGCCGGGACGAACGCGGGCCGCCGAAGGCAATGGCCGTCGCCCTATTGTTTACACCCGAAATCGGACGGACCCCATTTCGGGTTGCGCGGAAAATGGCGACGCTCCGGATTCGAAAAAACTCTTCTAGCTCTGTTGGTTACTAGAATGGAATCCATAAGCGATACTGCCTATACCCATAACCAACCGAATCTATTTGATAATTTCACCGGACAGTAGTGCTCCATGCTGTTTTCGTGGAAGCCGAAGGAAGACGTGCTCGACACGGGAGCGGATCTTGGAGCGCGTGCGGTTATTCGCCTGCTGCTCGTCAGTGAGCGGTTGGTTGCACTGACCTTTCTCGCAAATATGACTCTTATAACCGGCGTTCTGCAGGACTGCCGCCGTATCCTCACTGCGATAAGCGCTGTCGGCCCACACCTCCGGGTCCAGGTTATCGGGATCGACGAGGGCGTCAAACATCCGGCTGTCATGCACATGCGCCGGGGTCGTTTGGAAGCGGCGGATGATTTTATGCTCCGCGTTGATACTGATGTGATTCTTGTAGCAGAAAGAGTTTTTGCCGCGCTTTCTCGTCCAACGCCCATCCACACCTTTTTGCGCCCGTTTCGCCCCCACGCCCGTCTTGGGGAAGCTCACCCGCCTTGATCCGGCGGTTCTCCTCACCGTGATTGCGGGGAATCGGCACCGCAACGATGAAAGCATCAATGACCTGTCCCTGCCTGGCTTCGAAGCCCTCCGCCGCTAGGAAATCGTCAAAGCGGTCGAACACCGTCTCCAGCAACCCCTGCTCCTGCAGCTGCTCCCGAAAACGCCACACCGTGGTGGCATCCGGAACTGCGTCCTCGATGCAAACCGAGAAAACGGGCAAACGAGAGCCGATCGCGGATCCGGTACTCTACCTGCTCGTCGACCAGGTTGTAGAGGGTCTGTAA
>Ga0209781_1000076_pt1 | contig 24286 bp, 20 predicted proteins | sample WorMetHERISLAND1_3_FD_187386 | JGI IMG/M metagenome (GOLD analysis project Ga0209781, IMG submission 187386) | Marine gutless worms symbiont microbial communities from Max Planck institute for Marine Microbiology, Germany - Olavius albidus HERON... | ecosystem: Host-associated > Annelida >...
GATCAGACGAAAAAGGAAAGATTCATAAGCGTAATTGAAGACTCAACGGGGGTTGATTTGGGTTCCATCCCCAAGGAGTCGATCGGGAATACCACGCGGAATCTAGGTGAGAAGACGGGGGAAATGCTAAAGGAGCTGGGAGATATACTGACAGATCCCGAGTTGGTTCGTTCATTGGAGAAATGGGGAAAAGATGCCTTGGAACGGCTCGACGAGGAGCAATTCGAAAAACTGAAGAGGGAACTGGAGGCGGGAAGGGGGGAGGATGATTTCGACACTGTTTTAGAGCGCTATCTGGGGGAAGCAGGTGACGCATGAGTGCGCCTTTTAACGAACGGACAGTTTTCGGCGAGTGGCTTGTTCGCAGGGGGCGATTAATGCCTGAGATACTGGAGGCTGCACTGGCAATCCAAAACAGGGAAAGAAGCGATGTACTCCGAGGCTCGTCCCGTTTACTGGGGCAGATACTCCTGGATGATTTCAGAGTTTTCCGAAATCGGATGGAGTTAAATGGCACCTTGGTGGATTTTGAAAAGGTTAAGGCTGCAATCCTGGTTCGTAAAGAGGCACTTAACATCAAGGATGAACTGCCGCCAATTACCAGGAAAAAACCAGCATTCTCGGATTCCGGAATAGCGCAGAAACCGATGGAGGAACCAAACAGCCGCGAACTCTTTGGTCAGTTTTTGGTTGAGAAGAGGAAGGTGAATCATGCCACCCTGGCGAAGGCACTTGAAACTCAGAATTTGGAGCAGAAGGCGAATCTCCGTATGAGTTACCGACTGCTTGGTGAAATACTTATGGACGATCATGGTGTTTTCTCCAGCAGGGTGGAGCTAAACCGCGTGCTAATCGAATTCAATACGTTCAAGGCAAGGCTGGCTGCCGAACGATCGGAGTTAATGCGCCTAACCCAAAGCAGCAAATAGCAAGATGATAATCTTGCACCATGATAATCTTGCACCCGCGAAGAGCCAGAACTATCCGGAAGGCGGCCTCTGCCAAGAGATGAGGCACGAATTCTTTGACTTGGGGTTACGTTGCTAGCCGAATTATGGTAATCAGTCTTGTTTGTGGGCGCAGAAATCAGTTTGGCACCAGGGAGAGGAAGCGCTCGTGGCCTTGTGCAATCCCCCCTGGAGAATCGCGGGGAGCCGCCCAAGGCCGCAGAAATGGTGGTGAGAAGTTTCGAGGTGATACAGCGTGCGCATCTTGAGACTCAAGTCGCATTACTACCCTCTGGAATTGTGCTGCTTAGTCCCCCATTGAGGGCTCTTGGAATGCTCTGTTTTCGCAGCGTCAACAGCCTTTGTAAGCAATGTGAGCAAATGGTGAAAAGCTGCGGGAATTTCTTAGAGGTTTTGCGAAGTAATTGGCCTATCATATTTGAAATTCGGCGGGTGGAATGCTAAGCATACGCACCTCACTTGTTGACTCCAGCCTGGGCGATTCATATATTCTGAAGTCTTGAGTGAGCAAAGTGGGTTTGATTGTGGAAAAAGAGCCTCGGAGAACGGATTTCATTCGTTCCATTGTAAGAACTGATTTAGAAACAGGCCGCGTTAAAAAGGTTGTCACCCGTTTTCCCCCGGAACCAAATGGGTATCTCCATGTTGGTCATGCAAAGGCATTTATTCTTAACTTCTCTATCGCGCGGGAATTCGGAGGTATCTGTCGACTTCGCTACGATGACACCAATCCTGAAAGGGAGAGCAGCGAATTCGTAAACGCCATTGAGGAGGATATACGTTGGATGGGGTTCAAATGGGATGGCGAATCCCGCTATGCTTCCTCCTACTTTGATCAGTTTTATGAGTGGGCCTGTGAGCTGGTTAGGACTGGCAAGGCCTATGTTGATAATCAGAGCTCGGAGGAAATAACGGAGAATCGAGGTACTCCAACCAGGCCGGGAAAGGACTCACCCTACCGCAATCGCGGTGCCGAAGAAAACCTTGACTTACTGGAGAGGATGAAGCTGGGGGAGTTCGAAGAAGGCATCTGCGTTCTCCGTGCAAAAATTGCCATGGACCATGTGAACATACTGATGCGTGATCCCGTGATCTATAGAATCAGGAATGAGGCCCATCATCAAACGGGAAAGAAGTGGAGTATATACCCGATGTATGATTTTGCGCATGGATATGAAGACGTCATAGAAGGAGTTACACATTCCCTGTGCTCATCGGAGTTTGAAAACCATCGGGCCGTGTACGATTGGTTTATCGAGAATGTATCGACACCATGTAGGCCGCGTCAGTATGAGTTTGCCCCTCTGAATCTCACTCACGCCGTACTGAGCAAGAGGCATCTGCAAAAAATGGTGGAGGAAAAACAGGTGCGGGGCTGGGACGATCCCAGGATGCCAACTCTGCGAGGCATGAGACGGAGAGGTTTTCCAGCGTCTGCGATCAGGAAATTTGTCGAAGGAATTGGAGTTAGCAAGGTTAACAGCCTTGTTGATACGGAATTCCTCTTTTTTCACGTTCGAGAAGAACTAAATCAAAGTGCTCCTAGGCGCATGGCGGTTCTCGATCCGGTTAAACTGATAATAACCAATTGGCCCCCGGGAAGGATAGAGAGATTTGCTGCCGAGAACCACCCTGATAAACCGGAGTTGGGCTGTCGAAACCTTGTTTTTTCCGGAGAACTTTGGGTGGAAAGAGGCGATTACATGGATGAACCTCCGAAGAAATGGTTCCGCATGGCCTTAGGGAGAGAAGTACGACTCAAGTATGCCTATTTTGTAACTGTTGATGAGGTGCGCCGCGGCGAAGATGGTGAAGTTGTGGAAGTACTTTGCAGCTACGAGCCGCGGAGCAGGGGAGGCCAATCGCCTGATAACAGGAAGGTTAAAGGAACTCTGCACTGGGTTTCCTGCGATGAGGCGATGGAAGCGGAGATTAGACTGTATAATCATTTGATAACCTTGGCGGATGTCTCGAAGGTAGAGGGGGACAGGGTTTTCATGGATTATATCAATCCGAATTCCGAAATCTTAATTCGAAGGGCCAGGGTTGAACCATCGCTGGCGGACGCGGCCCCGGAGGAGCATTTCCAATTTCTGCGAAACGGCTATTTTGTAGCCGACGCTGTCGACCACAGCTCCGAAAAACCCGTTTTTAACCGAATTGTCGGCTTGAAAGATACATGGGCAAGGCTTGGGGGCAAAGGATAACCTGCGGAGGACAAGCAGTGCTGTGGTTAACTGATTTACCAGCCGCCGCTCGCGCCGCCTCCGCCAAAACCACCTCCGCCGCCTGAGAATCCGCCGCCAAATCCGCGCGAAGTGGAGCCGCCCCTGGACATGCTGCCGAGCATTGAGCCAACAAAGAATGCTCCCAGGGGTGATACGCCTCTGCCCCTGCGCCTGCCTCTCCGTCCGAAAATCCCGATGATGAATACGGCTAAGAATATTATGGCAAATATTGGCACTCCGCCGCCTGCTCCCCTTTCGGAATTCTCTATTTGCTTTGCTGTGATTGCAAGGTCTCCGGATACTACCCCGCCTATTGCAGCAAGGCCGGCAACTATTCCCTCGCTGTAGCTGCCCTTTCTGAATTCCGGGATCATGATATCTCTAATGATGACGCCGCTCTTTGCATCAGTTAAAGTCGATTCCAGACCGTAACCTACCTCAATGCGGACCTCGCGCTCATTCAGCGCCACCAGCAGCAGCACGCCGTTGTCGTTCTCTTTGCCGCCCAATCCCCACTTTTCGGCAACCCGAAGGCTGTAAGATTCAAGATTTTCTCCAGATAATGACGGGATAGTGAGCAGCACAACCTGTGCGCCACTTGCGCTTTCAAGCCCCGCCAGGTAGGACTCAAGCTCGTTTATCGATGTCTGCGACAGCAGGCCGGCATTGTCATTGACGCGTCCCTGCAAAGGGGGGACTTCCAGGGCGGAAACTGCTGTTCCGAGGAGGACTAGGATAAGAATGACTCCCCCCATGCCCAAACTCCGTCTGTGAAAATCCGGCCCTTTCTTCGCGCTTATTCCCCTTATGATCACGATCCTTTCTCCAGCTCCGAAGGTTTGTTGGAAAGCTCGTTTTTATCATCGGGGCGCCGGGGTACATGTGTTGATATAACCTTCCCAATCGTTTCAATCGCGGCTGCCAGCGCTGTTTCAGTTTGCTTTCTCTTCATTCCGCTGACCAGGTTAGATACTATTTCGTTCCAGGTTTCCGGTGCCACAAGCGAGTTAATTCCCTTGTCGGCAATCAATTCGACTCGCCGTTCCAGTCTGGATATGAACAGCAGAATCCCCGTTCTATCGACCGTGTTAAAAGTTTCAGCCTCTGCGAAATGCCTCAGAGCCCTTCGTCTAACTGCCTCGGCCATGCGCTTGCGGCCTACAATGAGTCTGTCCAAGGCGGGTATTTGGAAAAGGAAGTAGAAAGTGGAGCTCACGATGAAAGATAGCGCAAACATCAGAAGGGGAAGAGTAAGGGGGGAAGCATCCCAGAAAAGTTTGTCCACTAGACGCTCAAAGGGCTTGAAGAAAACCGCGAGAAGCACATATGTCAAAATGCCTAATACCAGGGAGAATAGTAATTCTCTAAAAGCGTACTCATCAGATTCCGGGATAATGGCGACGGCAATTTCACCCCCGCTTCCAGCCTCCGCTTTCTCCACTAACCGACCAATTTTCTCTCTGCCCTCAGAGCTTAGAAAAGCCATCCTAGAACTCCACCTTGGGGGCAGTTTCGGCGCCGCTTGCCGATTCAAAATATGGTTTGGCTTCAAAACCGGCCATTCGGGCAACAAGCACTTGGGGAAAGCGTCGGATCAAAGTGTTGTAGTTCTGTACTGCCTCGTTGAAGCGCATGCGTTCCACTGCGATTCGATTCTCGGTGCCTTCGAGCTGGTCCTGGAGGGCAAGAAAATTTTGATTGGCTTTGAGTTCCGGATAATTCTCGGTTACAACAAGCAGTCTCTGCAGTGCGGAGCCCAGGCTGTTCTGCGTCTGCTGAAAGCGTGCAAAGGCTTCGGGATTGTTGAGTAGATCCTCATCGATATTCATTACCCCTCCGGCCTGGCTTCTGGCCTCGGTTACGGCCGCGAAGGTATCTTGCTCATGCTCGGCATATGCCTTTACGGTTTCAACAAGGTTGGGGATTAGATCCATCCGCCTCTGGTATACGTTTTCAACCTGGGCCCAGGATGCCGTAACGTTCTCCTCAAGGCTCACCATTCGGTTGTATCCGCAGCCATTGAGCACGAGCAGCACGAGAATCGCGAGCCAGATTAACCCACTCCGATGATTTTGCATCTATTATCTCCGTCTTCTATTTCTCGTGTCCAGGATACCGGCAGCAGGACATGTTGTTCAATACTCTAACAAAATACCGGGATATTTCGATTTCAAGCAAAATCTTCAAAACGATGTAGTATTATATGATGTTATATTATTGATTGCTATTTCACTAGTTTCATGGTATAATATCTATAAAAGTTTTCTTAAGGAGGAGTCTTCATATGAAGAAGACAATTTTTATAGTAGCGATTGCGTTACTTACTCTGCCTACCGCCGTTTTTGCTAATGGCGACTCTGAGGGAGGAAAAGAAATCAACATTGGGGCTAACATATACAGCTTCGCGGATAACTTCATGAACGGCGTAATGAAGCCGGAACTTGAAAGATATGCGGACGAGAGGGGCGCTTCAATTGTGATAGTCGATTCCGAGGGACAGCAAGCTAAACTGAACGATCAGGTTGATGTTTTTATTGCTAAGGGAGTTGATGTTCTGGCTATTAATCTAGTTGACCCCGCATCTGCGGCCAGTGTTATTGAAAAGGCATCGGCGGCGGATATTCCCTTGGTTCTATTCAACAAAGAAGCCACGGAGGCCGGCATCATGGGAACCTATGATAAGGTGTGGTATGTGGGCACCAACTCCGCCGAGTCCGGTATCATCCAGGGTGAGATGATGGTGGCCGATTGGAAAATGCATCCCGAATGGGATAAGAACAATGACGGCACAGTTCAGTATGTGCTGCTCAAGGGAGAGCCTGGACACCCCGATGCCGAGGCCAGAACCGTTGAATCGGTTAAGGCCTTTCGAGACGCGGGAATTCCGGTTGAGGAACTGGCCTTGGAGGCCGATCCAAACTGGTCTACCCAGCATGGAAACGATAAGATGCAGGCTTGGTTAGCCTCATCGTTCGGCAATGACATTGAGCTTGTCATCTGCAACAACGATGGAATGGCGTTTGGGGCAATAAACGCGCTAAAGGCCGCTGGTGTGTGGCTACCTCTCTACGGTGTGGATGCGCTTGATCAGGCCCTAACTCACATCGAAGATGGTGAGATGAACGGAACTGTTCTGAACGACGGTGTTGGGCAGGCTCGTGCTACTGTTGACTTGGCTATCAATGCTGCCATGGGCCAGGATGTAATCCTGGGCACGGATTGGGTAATAGAGGACAGCGTATCCAAGGCGGTGCGAGTACCTTACGTGGCTGTTACACCCGAGAACTACGAGGATTTCCGTTAAAGCCAGGAAATGGCTGCAAAATCTAAGGCGCGTTCCGGTTCCGGCTGGATCCGGATTCCGGATGCTGTTCAGAATACCCACCCTAGTTCGATGTTGTGAGGAGTGCAGGCTCCTCTTCGGCTGGGGTGTGATTGTTTTTTGAGGCTGCAGAAAGGAAGGTGTCGGTTGGATGATTATCTGCTGAGTATTGAAGGCCTTTGTAAATCTTTTTCCGGGATAAAGGTTTTGGACAATGTTCGTCTAAATGTTCGTCCGGGCAGCGTTCACTCGCTGATGGGTGAGAATGGGGCCGGGAAATCCACAATGATGAAGTGTCTGTTCGGGATTTATCGGCAGGATTCGGGGAAATATTTCCTCGAAAACAAGGAGTGCAATTTCGTCAGTCCCAAGCACGCCCTGGAAAACTGTGTGTCAATGGTCCATCAGGAACTTAATCAGGTTACCCAAAGAACCATATCCGACAATATCTGGCTTGGCAGATATCCGACGAAGGGGCCCTTTGTTGATGAAAAAGCTATGCACAAAGCCTCCGAAGCCCTGTTTACGAAACTCGGAATTTCACTGAACCCGAAATTGAAACTGGACGTGCTCTCTGTATCTCAAAGACAGATGGTTGAGATAGCCAAGGCGGTCTCCTATGAGGCTAAGATAATCGTTCTGGATGAACCAACCTCGTCACTTACGGACAACGAGGTTAGGATGCTTTTCGATATAATGGCCGTGCTGCGAAACCACGGCGTTGGAATAATATATATTTCCCATAAAATGGACGAAATCTTTGAGGTATCGGATGAGGTTACAGTTTTGAGGGATGGGCAGTATATTGGTACCGAGGCAATAGAGGATTTAAGCCTGGAGAAGATTGTCAACATGATGGTTGGACGGGATTTGAGTCATCGTTTTCCGCCAAAAACCAATGTTCCCGGTGAAGTACATATGAGGGTTTCCAACGTCAGTACTAAGTACCCACCACTTATTCGCGATGTGAACTTTGACTTGCATAGAGGAGAAATCCTGGGAATTGCCGGATTGGTTGGAGCTGGCAGGACCGAGCTGGTCGAATCGCTTTTTGGCGCTCGAACTCTGAAATCGGGCGAAATTTATATCGACGGAAGGAAGATTGATAACAAAACCGCACAGAAATCCATTGATAATCACTTTGCCCTTCTGACAGAGGAAAGACGAAGCACCGGTCTGTATCCCGTGGCGGATATCACCTTCAACAGTACAATTGCCAATGTGAAATCGTATAAGGGAATCATTGGGCTCCTCAAAGATAAGGTTATGGTGAGAGATACGGAAACTCAAATTAGCAATATGCGGATTAAAACGCCAGGCTGCAGGGAGCAGATCAGAAATCTGAGCGGTGGAAATCAGCAGAAGGTTGTAATCGGGCGTTGGCTTCTAACCGATCCGGATGTTTTGCTGCTTGATGAGCCTACCCGAGGTATTGATGTGGGAGCGAAATTCGAGATATATCAGCTAATAATCAATCTAGCTAGAAGTGGTAAATCCGTAATTATGGTTTCCTCGGAAATGCCGGAGCTCATAGGAATTACCAACCGAATTATGGTGATGAGCAATGGAAGGATGGCTGGCATAGTTGAGACGGAAAAGACAGATCAAACCGAAATATTCAACCTCGCGATGAAGTATCTAATCAATTCGGCGGAAGCTGAAATCTAAAATGGAGATATGATGACGAGAATTGCACAAAAAATTGGAAGGATGACCGGCAGACAGTGGATGGATCTTCTGGTACAAAATGCAATTTATCTGGTTATCCTGGCAATCATTCTGACAATCATTGTTCTAGACCCCCGTTTTCTCTCTCTTAGAGTCCTGGAGAATATTCTTACGCAGTCATCGGTTCGATTGATTCTCGCCTTGGGAGTTGCGGGCATCATTATCCTCCAGGGTACCGATCTTTCTTTGGGAAGAATGGTGGGTTTGGCAGCGGTGGTTTCGGCATCCATGCTGCAGCGTCAGGATTACGCGGGCAGATTCTATCCGAATTTGGAAACCATGCCTGTGCTGCTGCCAGTGCTAATCGCTATTTTTGCAACGGTTTTGTTCAGCGCCATAAGTGGTTGGGTGGTTGCCCAATTCAAGATTCATCCTTTTTTGGCCACAATGGGTATGATGACAATCTTATACGGCGTGATTCAGATTTACTTTGACACGGGAGCGGGCGGTGCCCAGCCCATTGGAGGTCATGCCCGGCTTTATACGGCAATTTCCACCGGTAGACTTGTAGAATTTACGGTGGGAGGGGTCCGTGTCGGTGTGCCGTATCTTGTATTAATCGCGGCGGTTCTTTCGCTTATCATCTGGGTTATTTGGAATAAAACGGTTTTCGGCAAGAACATGTATGCTGTGGGTGGAAATCCGGAGGCCGCAAAGGTTTCCGGAGTGAATGTTACGGGCACCATTATTTTGGTTTATGTAATGGCGGGCATACTCTATGGAATTGGTGGATATCTGGAAGCGGCTCGAATAGGCTCCGCCAATCCGAGCACAGGCTTTGGATATGAACTGGATGCCATCGCCGCATGCGTCGTGGGCGGTATTTCGTTTAGCGGAGGCATAGGGAAGGTGTCGGGCGCAATCGCGGGTGTGCTGATGTTCACCATTATCTCATATGGCATGACCTTTGTTGGGCTGGAACAATACTATCAGTACATCATCAAGGGCGTTATTATTGTTGCCGCTGTCGCGCTTGATACGAAAAAATACCTAAGAAGAGTGTAGTCAGCCGTACTTTTCACGATATGCGCCGAAATTTCTCTCTTCATCTTCCAGCCAGGATTCGAAATCTCCCCTCAATATGCCGTCAAAGTCATCCCATGGTGATGGAGTGGTAGGGGTGATTGCTTCACTGGGTGCCGGTGGTTTGGATACCGCATTCGAATTCTGCTCCTTTGGGAGAACTCTCCGGGCCGATATGTATCGGTCTCTCCAATACTTTGAACTTGCCCTAGTCATTATCACACCGGTTTCAGGCCCGTCTGACACGCTGTGAATCAGCGTATCATTGCCATACCACAGCGCCACGTGGTTTATGAGCTTGGGATTACTGCCCGTGGCATAGAAGAGTAGATCACCAGGTTCCCATAAGCCAAACCCTACTTCCCCTCCGATTTTTGTCATATCGCGCGATAGACGGGGAAGGTTGGGAAGCAGGGTTTTATACAGGTATGTGATAAAACCTGAGCAATCGAAGCCTTCTGTCGTGGTTCCACCGACTCTATATGGTTTCCCAACGAGAGCTGCCGCTTCTTTCAGTATCGAATTTAAGGTTTCAGCCTTGATATGAACGGCAGTTGGCATCATTAGCACGCCCATGAAGATGCATACCCTTGCCGCAAATGAGAAAGATCCCTTTCCTCTGATAACCACTTTATTCCAAGATTCTTGTTATTTTGGGCCGGCGTTTTTTCCTTCCGGCAGCAAGAATTGTGATTCCAATGCCTAGTGCCAGGCCAAGTGCAGCAGCCAGGGCCCTTGCAGGTTCGCCTATGTCCGAAAAAAACGTGCCAATGAGCTTCCGACTTAGAAATCCAGCGAGTACCGGTATGCCTATTATCACAAACAGGGCGCCAAATGCATTGGCAGTGGATGCCGACACCTCCACCTTATCCCCCACCCTTATGTTCAAATTCTTGGGTATGTCGGCGCGAAACGGCCGCCCGCCGACTCTGCAGCCACAGTGCCCATCACCCTTGGATGCAGAAGCATAGCATTTTTGAGGTTGTGTATTTTCTACTTCATCAAAGCTGAGTAAAACAATCCAAGAATCGTTCATTTCAGCTACTACCGCTGTACGTGTCATAGACACCCCCAATTCAAGCTGATTGACGTTCGGTCACAATAGCTCAGTCTATCCTAGGATATATACTTATCGGTTAGTATACTATGAGGTAGAATCAGGAATATCGGAGTTAGATTCAGCAGACCTATGTTAGAAAAGGGGTGGAATGCAAGTGTTTCAGAAGCAACTGATGATGAGGAGGGTTGTTTATTCCCTTATTCCGATATTCGTTTTTTCCGTTTTGCTGTATGGATGGAGAAGCTTGGTGATATACGCTGTGGTTTTTCCACTTGGGATATTCACTGAATACATTTTTTCGAGACCGAGGGGAAAAAAGGTTAGCGAGGCTGTACTTGTAACCTGTGCGCTCTATGCTCTCTCGATGCCGCCCGCGGTTCCCCTGTGGATTGCCGCAATTGGTATCGTTTTCGGTGTCGGATTTGGCAAGTGTATATTCGGTGGTTTTGGTCGCAATATTTTTAACCCCGCCATTGCCGGCAGGCTCTTTGTCTACGTTGCCTTCCCCCAGGGTATGCAGCGCTCCTTTCTCCCTCCGTGGAAACCGGGAATGCCCTGGACTTCCTGGTTGAATACTTCTGTGGATTCGGCTACTGCGGCAACTCCCCTGGTTGACATAAAAGAGGGGGCAGCTCTGAATCTTTTTGATCTGCTTACTGGTTTCCGAATCGGTGCCCTCGGCGAAAGCGCCATAATTTTGATTATGCTTGCGGGTTTATACCTGATATTCACGAAAACAGCGAACTGGAAGATTATGCTCTCTACTGTTTTCAGTTTTTCAACCGTTATCGTGGTTTTATGGATTGCCTCTGTTTCCTCTCTTGGCAGCTCGATGTCATTTCCTCCCATAGAATCTCTACTTTCGGGAAGCATACTGTTTGTTGCGGTATTTATGGCAACAGATCCAATAACGGCTCCAAAAAAGCCGGGGGCACAATGGATATATGGAATACTGATAGGGAGTATTTCGGCATTAATCAGGGTCTTCTCGCTGTTTCCCGAGGGGGTTAGTTTCGGGGTTCTTATTGGCAACACCTTTGCCAGTCTATTGGATGAATGCTTCCCGGCTGCCCGCAGTGGAGTGAGTTCGTCAAAGATCGGGAGAAAGCATAAGGAAAAATCGGGGGTGTGATATGAACAGGGAATCCCTTGCCTATGTAATAGTTTTCACATTTGTTGTAGCCTTTGTCTTTGTGTTTGCTATCGCTCTTGCCGATAGCGTTACCGCCGAGAGGGTCGCTCAGAATCGAAGACTAGTTACCGCTGAGGCCTTTTTGGACTCGGTTGGTTATCTGGAAGACGAGCCTTCAGAAGAGCTTGCCGAGTTCGCGGCCGAGTTTGGTGAGATTGAAGATGATTCTGTAGTCCGAACGGTGGTAGGAGGACAGAGCATATTGGTTAGGCGTTTTAGCGGTCAGGCCCTGTGGGGTGCGGTAAGCGGCATTATTGCCGTGGATGAGGAGGTTTCAAGAATTATTGGATTTGAAATAATCAGTCATAATGAAACCCCCGGTTTGGGAGGCAGAATCGAGGAAACCTGGTTCACCCGGCAGTTTAGAGGCGAGACCATTCCTTCTGACGGAATCACCGTGGCAAAGGGGGAGGGAAGGCCGAACTACAACACTGACGATGGGGTAATTGATGGTATTACGGGTGCCTCACTTACAAGTGCAAGTATAGAAAGGATCGTTAACAACGAAATCCCTAAATTCCGAGAGAAGGCGGGGCGGTGAACGGAGAGACACCTGCTGCGATACTCAAGAAGAATCTTTGGACTGAGAACCCGATATTTGTACAAATTCTAGGTATCTGCTCCACGCTTGCGGTTACAAACAACCTCGCCAACACATTGATAATGACTGCTGCGGTAATGTTTGTAACCGGTCTGTCAAATATTACCGTATCAGCCTTGAAGGCTCTTATTCCCCGTAAGGTTAGAATGATGGTTCAAACCCTGATAATCGCCTTCTATGTCATCCTGGTCGATATAGTGCTTCGCGCCTTTTTTCCGGGGATTTCCAAGGCCCTTGGCCCCTACGTTGGGCTCATAATCACAAACTGCATCATCATGGGCAGGGCAGAGGCCTTTGCCCAGTCAAACCCGCCGGTTATGGCGCTGTGGGACGGACTTACAAGCGGCGCCGGATACATGTGGGTGCTAGTGATAATAGCGATAATTCGTGAATTACTCGGCGCCGGAACATTGCTAGGTTATCCAATATTCGCGGAAGAGTTCACTACCTGGACTATTATGGTGATGCCCCCAAGCGCTTTCTTCCTGTTGGGAGCTCTTATTTGGGCGGCAAAGACGATTATGATTAGAAAAGAGGGGGTCTAGGGTGACTCCCCAGATAAGTCCGCTGATACTTCTCTTCGCTTCGGTTTTCACGGGCAACATTTTGCTCACAAATTTTCTCGGGCTTTGCTCCTTCATCTCGATAAGCAAGGATATGAAGTCTGCTAACGGTCTTGGAATGGCTGTGACAGTGGTGCTTACCTTAACCGCTTCGATCAATTGGGCGGTTATGAATTATATCTTAGTTCCGCTTAACCTAATGGTGTATCGATACATAGTTTTCATCATCGTTATTGCGGCTACGGTGCAAATGCTGGAAATGATAATCGATAGGGTTAGCCCAGTGCTCTACATGGCCTTGGGCATCTTCCTTCCCCTTATAACCGTGAATTGTGCAATACTGGGCATTGCCTTATTCATGCAAATTCGAAGTTATAGTTTTTTTCAAACCCTCGCCTTCAGTTTTGGATCGGGCCTCGGGTGGTGGCTCGCAATAATGGCACTTGCCGCCATTCAGAAGAAGGTTGCGCGTGCTCCTGTGCCGGCCGGGCTGCAGGGACCGGGAATAACCCTGATAACCATCGGGTTTATGGCCTTGGCCTTTGTTGGTTTCAGCGGCATGCTAAACATTAGTTAGGGGATTTCCAGTGGAGTTTCTAGTTGCGCCGATTGCCATAGCTGGGATAGCGGGAGTTATGGCAGCCCTTGTGGCCCTTGTCGATATGGTGGCAAATAACTACGGTGAGGTTGCTATCAATATCAATGAGGGCAAAAAGGACATGGTGGTTCGCGGCGGCTCGTCCCTTCTGATTACGCTCTCATCCGAGGGGCTCTATCTGCCCTCGGCCTGCGGCGGGCGCGGGAGCTGCGGCGCATGTAAGTGTAGGGTTACCTCCGATGTTGGCCCCTATCTGCCCACTGAAATCCCTTATCTGCTCCCCGAGGAGTTGGAGGAAAATATCCGCTTAGCGTGTCAGATAAAGGTTAAGGCCAATGTCGGAATCGAAATCCCAGAGGATTTATTCAATGTAAAGCAGTTTAGTTCCACTGTAGTAGCCATCAAGGATCTTACTTATGATATCAAGGAGATTTTGTTCGATCTCGGGGAAGAGACAATTGAATTCGAGGCGGGGAAGTATGTTCAGATTGTTATTCCGCCTCACAATAAGATAAAAGAGAGTACGCAGAGAGCGTATTCCATGTCTTCAAAACCATCCAGTAAGAATCAAATCGAGCTGCTTGTGCGCTTAGTACCAGGTGGAATTGCCACCACATATGTCCATCAGCACTTGGAAGTCGGGCAGAAGTTGGATTTAATCGGCCCATTTGGAGATTTCTGCCGAACTGAAGGCGATGCCGTTATGCTTTGCATCGCCGGAGGGTCTGGGATGGCTCCATTCAAGTCGATGCTCTATGACATGTTGGAGAAGGATGATACGAGTCGGGAAGTTTGGTATTTCTTCGGCGCCAGAACTACCGAAGATATGTTCTACCTAGATGAAATGAGGGAGCTCGAAAGGCAGCTTCCCAACTATCACTTTGTACCAGCCCTTTCCGAACCCCAGGAGGGAGATGGGTGGGATGGTCCAACCGGACTTATCACTGATGTGTTGGATCATTACCTGAAGCAGATAATTGAAATAAAGGGCAAGGTATTGGAAGGTTACCTCTGTGGAAGCCCCGGCATGATAGATGCGTGTAATCAGGTTATGAATAACAATGGTGTTTCCCAGGATAATGTCTACTATGATAAATTTGCATAGTGAGGTCCTAATATGAAAATGACGCCTGAACTGAAAAAAGCTCAGGAGAATATGAGACCCGGAGTAATAACCGCCGAGGGATTTCTTGGTACCGACAGGCGTAGCCTCTCATCTATTTTGGATGATGACGCGCAGATAATGAGACGTTTGGGAATAAATCCTGAGGAAACGGCTAAGACGCTAAGATATTTGATGGAGGAAGGTCAGAGAGGACTTGGTGAACCGGTAACCGTCGATGCCAGGTGGATAGTGAGAACTGATGAAGCTCGAGGTCCCTTAGTCTGTCCCTGGGAAGATGGCATATTTCGAAAAGTAAACGTGACAGTTGAGCGAAAAGATACCGGCGAAAAAATGTATTTCACCGATCTATCAATTCACTTACTGGAAGCCCACGGTTTTCTTGAAGGGAAGGGCTCCACCTTTCGTCTCAACTTGGAAGCAATGACGCGAATCCTAATGCCATAGCGCGGCGGATTAAGGAATTTGGAACTCTCTGTATCGACTTCTGCGTTCTTCCTCATCCGAATAGCCGGAAAGAAGGGCACCGGGGGGTTTATACGGGAGGTTAGGCTATTCTTAGGGCAAGAAAGGTTTGATCGTCATGCTCATAACCTTCGCTGTATTCTTTGAGAAAGTTCTTCACAAGCTTCACCAACTTGTTCGGATTCGAGTTCGTATGCCGGGCAACGAATTTCAACAGTTCCTGATCCCCCAGTTCCTCACCCTTGCTATTTCGAGCCTCAGAAATCCCATCGGTGAATAAAACCAGGTAATCATTCTTGTTTATTTTGATTTTCCTATGCCCGAAGGCCGCCTTATTCTCCACCCCCAGAGGAAGACCCTCAGTATCGAACATGTAATACTTGCTGATGTCTCCGCGAAATATGTAGAGAGGGAGGTGGGCGGCGTTTGAGTAGGAAACAATGCCGCTTTTTGAATCCAGTATGATAATCGCGATAGTAGCGAATTTCCCGGATCCTACACTGCCCGCAATTGCCCTGTTCAGTTCAATCATAATTCTATCCGCCCGTTTTTCCGGAGACGAGATTGATCTGATGATGGTGCGAATCATGACCATTATGAGGGAGGCTGAAACACCCTTTCCGGCCACATCACAGATTATGATAGCTGTCTTATCTTCCCCGATATCGAAGACATCGTAAAAATCGCCTCCGATTCCTTTCACAGCATCGCTGAAGGCTGCTACCTCAACTCCTTGCATAGCGGGCATTTTTTCAGGAAGCAGTGATTTCTGAATTACGGCGGCCACGCTTATTTCGTGTGCAGTTTTGCGTGCATTGATTAGTTGATTATACCTATCCATGTTATCCAGAGTTAGGGAAATAAATTCGCCATAAGAGCACATGTAGGTGTAGTCCAAATCGTTGAAATAGTTTCCCTCCTTAGTGTGAACTAAGGCAAGGATGGCCATCTCCTTTTTAGCTGGAATAACAGGAATAAAAATGGCTGAACTGATAAACATCTTGGAATTCGGATCCGCATTTTCCGGTAGTTCTCCCTCATTTCTCCGGATAAGGAGGGGTTTGCCGGAGGTGGTGAGCGAGTTGAGAATTTTACGATTAGTTAGTGCAAGTGACGGAAAATCTCCCTGGGTATGCTTTGGAGAGAATTTTTCATCTTCAGAATTCATAAGAATTCCGGCATCGGCATGGGTGTTTTTTATCGCGAGCCGAAGAATTAATTTCTCAATTTCCTCAATGGCATTCACACTCTCCGTCGCATTGCCAACCTCGCGCATCATATCCTTCATTGACTCGATTCTGGCCCATAGTTCCTGGGTTAAGAGGTTGAAATTATTGGCAATGCCTTCCAATTCATCGCCGGAGTGTATATCTAGTTTTATATCGAAAATACCATTACCCACCTTGGCGAGAGTATCTCCCATTTGAGTTACATGCCGTCTGAGATTTCGCGAGAAAATCAGCGCAAGAAAACTGCCTGCCACCTGGAAGGCCAATGCAATTGCAATTGTGGTGTAGAGGAGAGATGACAGATACTCGGATATTCTCAGTCTTAATTCACCGATGAAGTTTTCGGCCGATTTAAAAATATCTCCAAGCAGAAGTTCCCGTTGTCGAGCAAAATCTCTTTCAATTCTTGCCAGCTCCAGATACGCTGGGGAGTCGGGGCCGAATTCTTCCGCAATTAATTCACGTGAAATGCTTATTGCTGTTCTTCCCACCAGGCTCCGCACTTCTCCAGATACGTCAAAGGCGGACTCCAATTCAGCAATCAGGGGAACGAGTTCAGTGTTTCTGAAAGAATCCCACTCAAGGATCATTGCATTCTTCAAAGTAATTTCATATTCGCCTAGAAGTTCGTGTGTGGGATTATTTAACATCTGGGTATAGAAGTAATTGAAAGATCGGATAGAGGATATCCAATCCTCCAATAACAGATCTAGAGTTTGATTTCGCTTGCTGAACAGAATGGTTTTCAATTCAAGAGTTTTGAGTTCTTTCAGCGAATTGGCGCTTTGTAATTCCAGAGTCTTCAAATTGCGTATGCCATTCAAGCGCAGTACGATGAAAACCATTGAGGCTAGGAAACCGATTGCGATAAGAAGATGCATAAGGGTGATTTTGCTTCTAATGATCATGCGGCATCCCCAGTGGCTTTCTTGCCATCAAATCTGAAAACTATCGCTGTTTGATCGTCCTGTTGCTGGGTATCTCGTTCGAAGTTTTCCAACTCGGTTCGTATGACGTTTACCATCTGTGCCGGGCCGCTCTCTGATTGCTCTTTTACAATGTTCAGGAGTTTTTCTACACCGAATTCGTTGCCGTTCTTATCACGCGATTCAGGAATACCGTCGCTGTGAAACAGCACCAGGTCCCTGTCTTCCAGTTTTCCGATTGTCTGCTGAAATCGCGCATTGCCATCGACTCCGATTGGGATTTCCTCAATATGAAGTGTTTCAATTTCATTTGTAGCCGATCTAAAGATTCGCGCAGGATTCTGAGAGGCCGCCGAATAGGTAAATTGGCCATCGGGATCTATCAGAAATATTCCAACACGGGCATAATTCTCAATGGGAACTTGCTTGGTTATATCCTGGTTGAGCTTGTTCATAATCGAGCGTGCATCGACATCCGGCTTGGCGGAAATTCTTAATAGAGTTCGGATTATCACCATCACCAGGCTCGCTGATATGCCTCTGCTAACAACTTCGCAGATAGTAAGCATTACCTTACCCTCACTCATGGAGTATACGTCGAAATAATCGCTATTGAGACCCTTCATACTGCGTGATAGGTAGGCTACGCTCGCTCCGCTGAGTTCCGGCATCTTCCCGGGCAGGAGATCTCGTTGAATTTCTTCGGCAATACTGATATCATGCTCAATCGCCGCGGAATCCAGAAGGTCTGAATACCTATAAATGTTATCAAGCGAGATGGCGGCAATTTCAGCGAAGGATTGCAGGTTCACAAATTCCAAATCGGTAAAGAGATTACCGGCAGCATTTGAGGTAATGGCCAGCACCCCGATAACCGTTGAACCCGCCTGAAGCGGGACAACTATTACCGATGCTATATAAAGCGGATCGTCTTTCAGTTTTATCCAATCAAATTTGTCCTCTGCCTCAACGTCCTGTATCATGATGGGTTTACCCTCAGATGCCGATTTGCCAAGTATTGTTTCACCAAGGAGTATAATCTGCGATTTCAGCAGAGCTTCAATATCCTCCTCCGAAGGAGAATCCGGGAGATCGGATACCGCAAAGGGGGGTCGGAATTTACCTTCCGTGGTTGATAGAACCAGGTTGTTCGATTCACTGCCAACTCTATAGAAAGCCGCGCCATTGGCCGTAGTCTCCTTCATGGCCAGTTTCAGTAGGGTGGATTCGACTTGGGTTGATTCAATCTGAGTGGCTTCAAGCTCTTTTTCCAGGGTGCTGCCAATATCATGCATGATGAAGCGAAAGCTCTCCAACTTATGCCCCAAAGTTTCGGTAAACGCATTGATACTTCCTGCCAGACTGGTAAATTCGTCATCCCCCTTCATTTCCACTCTAGTCGAAAAATCTCCTCGAATGACTTTGCCGAGTGCCTTATCCAGGACGGTCAATTCCCTGCCCAGGTACGCGGCGAATAGTAAACTGCCTCCAAAAGTAATGAGCAGTATTATCAGGGGTATCGCAATCACAAGAGCAAAAATGCGGATTCTGTATCGTTCAACAATTTGCGAAAGAGAGAACATAGTATCCCGAAGCAGCACTTCGAAATCAATGAGAGCATTCTCATATAGGATTATTCTTTCAATTGCACTACTCACTCTCTCCGCTAAATCACTCTCTTCCTGAATTCTGGTCTGCGTAGAGAGGAGAGAGTTGGTATAGCCGCCTGCCTCATCGCGAACACCTAGAGAGGATACAATGTCCTCGGTGCTAAGCAATTTGCGGGTTTCTTCCCAACCGACTTTTACTTTCTGGTACTCGTTTCGAATATCTGGCGCAAGTTTAGCGACATAACTCTCGCCGAGATCGGCGATATTCCGGGTTAATTGTTCTTCCAGTGTTTCGTAATCGGAAATAATCGATGCCGTTGGATTGACGCTCGCCAGCATTTCCAGCAAGTAGTACCTTGAGCGTATGACGGAGCTCTGCACGGTTGTCGTCTTGATCTCAAAATCCCTGTACCTGGTATAGGTTACGGTTAAAAGAATTGAGAAAAGGACAGAAAGAAAAAGAACCAGGCTAATACCAGCTTCGACTAATATGAATTGATATCTAATCTTCAAAGTAAGCCCCCGATTTTTTGCCTGAGGCAACAATCAACTTCCAAACTACAATCGTATTCGTTCTTTGCCGCAATATCAAGTTCCGGTTGGTATTTACGGAATAGGAAGCATGTTTTCCAATACAGACAACTGCATATCGACATTGTCTGATACGAATTCCGGAATTTCCGGGTCGGTCCAGTCGGAATTCGGTCCGGACATGATGAAGGGCAGAATCTTAGGTTTTAGCCTCGATTATCCTTATAGTTACATCTCGGTTCTCAAGGACGGCATCAAGGGGAAAACTCATTGCCACGGTCCATACACGTCTTTCGCCTCTGGTCATCGCGGGGTCTCCAATCTTCACTGGGCTGTAGAAAAAACCCGGAAGATCTGAACCCAAAGAAATATTCAGGGATAATCGAGAAATATCCGGCATCCCGCTATTTGTTAGGACAAGATCCATTGTCAATACCAGACGATCATATGCCTCAATCACTTCGAATCGTCGAATCTCTGCGTCAATTGAGACATTCTCGGGTCTTAACGTATCCCAAACCAGGACAGGGTTCTTTCGATCCCACTCTGGCTTTTCCTGCAGCAACGCGAGATTAAAGGGTTCAATTGCCAGTCTATCGACTGAGGTTTCGGTATTAACAAGCCAACGAAACAACATGAAAGTTGTGCTATCGCCTGGAAACATGACGGGTGAATCATTGTCTAGAACGGTCCAGGGTATGGTAAACAGTGTATTTCCTGAGACATCCTTACCCTTGGCAAGTAAGTGCATCGCCTCTATATATTCCTTTGAAACATTCAGTTTCCCCAATATTTGCACGAATGAGTCGTCATTTCGCCGTCCCACTTCTGCCCGAACAATTTCAACTTTCCAGTTGTCAACATCAAAACCGCCGATATCGACATCAACTGTTCTCGCTTCGGGAGGATTTTCATACTCAAGCGGTGCTGTGCTTGGGGCATCTCCGTTTGTCGTACCGGGATTGCCCGGGAGAGTTCTTTGCCATGCGATTATCGCTCCGATTATTCCGGCGAGAAGAAGTATCGGCAATATGTATTTGCGGTTCCTTATCAATGAAAAATCGGAGTTCATTCGGCGATAATTTTGAAGAAGGGATTTGGCTCTGCTGTCTGTTGGATTCAGTGTCAGAGCTGTTTTGGCAAATTTTACCGCCCGCTGACGGTCACTTCTTTTGTAGCCTCTTGCAAGGGATCGTTGAAGATAGATATGAGCCAATTCAACACGGGGGGTCGGATCTAATGGCCTAAACTGAACTACTCTGGTCATTTCGATTATTGCCTGGTTGTAGGCATTGGTGTTCAGGGCTGCCCTTGCACGATGGGCATGACCTTCCGTCAGGGAGTCCAGTCTATCCTTTTCGGCGTTTGTGAGAGATGTTTCTTTTTGCAGGCGCTCGAAACCGGTTGGATTAGGCGGTTTGTCTGCGGACCATTCCTCTAATTTTTTGATATAATGCCTGAGTTTTTCACTGTTTACGGCTTCTTTTTTCATCGCCTTATCTTGAATTTAAAGTTTACAATCGGGGTTAGGATAGGACAACCAAGTAACGCTTAATCCGTGCCACGGTATGGGATACATTGCGATTAGGGCTGCAGGGGCCGAATTAGTTCCTCTTTGACGCTTAGGAATCTGCGTGCGGTAATCAGCATTTCCGTCGCTGGTGTAAAAGCTGGATCTAGGGAAATGACATTCTCGAAATAGCTAATGGCCAGAACCAAGTCTCCCTCCGTGTAGGCGCTAATCCCCTTCAGATAAAGAGTCTGAATCTCATCCCTGAGCAGGAGCTGCTTCACTGTATCCAGATTCATTTTTACGGCTATGCTCATTCGATCAAATAATTCGGGCCGACTGGCGAGATCGAAGGTATAATTTGTCTGAATGGAAAAATTCCCCAGCATGAGGTCCGTCCCAACCGCAAATCTGGGTTTGCCGCTTTTGATAAGTATTCCGCTATGGGCGGAAATGAGCTTTGTGATATCGGCATTTACGCCGAAGGCGACACCAACTTTGCCGGGTGGGTTGTTATTCAGATTGAACGGCACATTCAAATCAAGGGCCAGGATAATCGATCGTGCCGGTTTGTACGAAAGCCCAATATTAACCGAGGAGGGTAGAGGATCAGGATTGCTGACAAACTCTTTCCCAAGATTCTTCACGGTGATTCCGACACCGCTGTTCATATCACGCCCCACATAGGTTTTGAGCAAATTGAACCGTGTCAATACTCCAAAATCGCCCATTAGGCTGGGAGCGCCCTGATTCGGCTCCAAAGTCGAGCTAATCCCACGATATCCTGTCTTGAAATTTGCGCCTATAGAAACACCGCCAAAATAAAAGCTTCTTAGGAAGTTGTAAGACACAGCCGTCGTTACCAGTAATTCAGTGTACCAACCGACGGCGGATGAATCTCCATGCCTATCGTACTGCGCGCCCCATAGATTGTATCCCACAAACGGCACATGAAGAAATTTTGTGCTAAATCCAATCCCGAAATTCTCGTTCTTCTCCGGCCTGAAGGCAAAGATGATTGTCTCCAGTCCGGAATCCGCAATCCAATCCAGATGAGAGAAGCTGAGTACAGTTTCAGGCAGGAAGGAGCCGCTTGCAGGATTTGACTCCAGGTAGCCGCCATCAAGAGCTACAGCGGTATGTGCCGTGGCCATTCCTTCGTACTTGCCCCCGCCCGGGATGCTGAGGATGTGAAAAGAATTTTGTCCGGCGTTTGGATCTATTCCGGAAATTTTGGACAGACCTCCATAAGCATCATTTCCGTCGGCCCAAACGGGATGAGCTATTGCAGCAATTCCCAGAACTATGGATATCACTTTCATATTCTTTCCCCAATATACCGCATTTTCTGTGAAATAACCCTACAAAAAAATCTGTAATTTGTAGCGGAAGTGGATTTGTCGATATATTTTGTAAAAAGATTGGCAATAACTGTCCTGGGAATATTATCGGGAAATCGAAAAGGAGAAGAGGCGCACATCGGTGATGGCGAAAAACTCAAACAGATGGGAATGCGGTGTTTTTCTGCTGATCCTCTTGTTTATGAGTTTCAATGCTTCCCTGTCTGCCGGCGGCGGAGTCAGTGATAAGCGGAATGCGATGCCGCACTCCGAACTTGAACGCGCCTCAAGGCTAATCGAAGAAGGGGAATTGGATGAGGCCATGAACATATTGGCCGAAGTCGGCAGAGCTTACCCCAGCCAGATAGAATCGGTACAGGAACTTGTTCTTGAAATCCGAGATATTGAGAACGAAATTATAGAACTCTTTGAAAAGGTGCGGGATATCCTTGCTTTAGAGGAACTGAGTTTAGATCAGAAAGTTGTGGGGGTTGAAGAGTTAATACGTCAAATCAAATTGAAGGACAGGAATCCTACAGGCAAAACATGGAGAACGATAGCGATTGTTGACAGCATATTGGGGCGATCCCTGGATTTGCTGCGGCGGGAAGTTTTTTTTGCAAGAGGGAACGAAAAACTTGAGCAGGGATTGTATCGTGAAGCTGTACATGAATATAGGCAGGGATTCATCAATGATTCCTTTGGCGAAAGTCAAACCTATGAGAGATATATGGACGCGGCATATCCCTCTGATATTGAAGTGATTTCGCCGTTTCCGGACAGAAACCTGACGATTTTCGAGGCATATAGGCAGTATGCCTCGGAAGGAAATAGAATCATTTCAGAGATTACATCGCTTATCGACAGGTGGGATTTGGCCAACGAGGAATTCTCGAGAAATAAAGATGAGGTGTCCGCGGTTATATCTCCCGAGAATCTAGCTAACTGGATTGAACTTGACCTTGTTAATTCATTGAACCTCGAATATCAGGAAGGGAAGGCCATACTCCCATTGATTCCGAGGTTGAACGAGGTGATGACTCGGCTTTACGAGAGCCTCGATGGAATTCCCGAGGATTTCCGTTACGACAGGGTTTTATCCCTTCTAAGTGGTAGAACCGGCAGGGAGGATACTGAGGGAATAATTCACGCTCAAACGCTTCAATGGGAAAATTCTTTTGCTGAGGTTCTTTCGGCAATGTTGAGTATCGTTTCTCATACATACTACGAGGGAATTAGTAAGTATCAATCTCAGCTATGGACCGAGGGCGTGAGTCTGTTTTCACTGTCCGGCGCCAGTTCCGGGCATGTGCTGGAATTCACGGCAATCGCGGACAGTCATTCAGAGGATCTTATCAGTGCCGGAATTTTGAGATTTGCAAACCGACTTGAGCCCATTTTGCTGGAACTGGAAACGCTCGCGGAGGCATCTGAAATTCGCGCGGTTCTAACCGAAATTTCAGAAGAGCTGCCCCAACCCGGATCAGAGGTTTCACAGGCCGCTGATATTGAAATGGTGCAAGTTTTGTCGGAAGCAATACAAAATTCGGTTAATCAGATAGAAAACCTCTTGGCTGCCTGGAACAGGTATTCGGATCAGATTGCGAAGAAGGGGGAAATTGCCAACGCGAACGTTCGAAGGATTGTCAGTGATTTGCAGGCAGATATATCGGAGTTGCTGCGGTCTCTATCAGGTGAGAAGGCCGGTGCCTTTCTTCAGTACTTTGAGCCTCGTCACCAGATTCTGGATTCCATGGTTAAGGATTTGATACGGGAAAACGAGGCAAACATTGCCAGCGCCAATAAACTCTTGGACGAGGATAGGCCCAGGGAAGCAATAATTTCTCAAATTAATCCCTCCCGGGAATTGATGGACACTCTATCCGAGAACATTGATGATTTTTTTGTCACAGTGACTGGATTACAGCAAACTGAATTAGATGATGAAATTCGGCGAGATTTGGCTGAGTATGAAGACAAAACCAATGCGTTGCTGGCTGATATTGATCAATTGGGAAACCAGTGGACAGCTATCCGAGAGGGGGCAATTGTCAAGCAGAATGCCGCATTGCGGGCCGAAACCATAGCACTCACAATTCTTGAGGAAGCCGAAGAAATACTGGAGGTGGCGCGGGCGGCTAACACTCAGGGACAGACTACAAACAACATAGATGTCTCCTACCGGGCCAAGGATTCCTATGTTTCATTGGTAGATCTTCTGGCCCGCGGCCGCGATTCGTTCTCGGAGATTGAAAGCAATGACATAGAT
>Ga0209781_1000077_pt1:0-7500 | contig 24124 bp, 20 predicted proteins | sample WorMetHERISLAND1_3_FD_187386 | JGI IMG/M metagenome (GOLD analysis project Ga0209781, IMG submission 187386) | Marine gutless worms symbiont microbial communities from Max Planck institute for Marine Microbiology, Germany - Olavius albidus HERON... | ecosystem: Host-associated > Annelida...
TGATTCCGAGAGCAGGATTAACCTGGCCGGAATCACCGCGCTGCGGGGAGATAAAAGAGAGGCTCTGAGACTATATGACGATGCCCTTTTTGATAGCGAGAGTATTCAGGCTCTCAAGGGCGCGGCCGAGATTTCCGAGGAGTTGGGCCTGTATCGACGAGCCGTGGGATATAGAACCCGATTACTGAACGCCGGCGATGACTCGATTGACGGGTGGTGGCACATGGCACGCTTGAGATTGAGTAAGATTGACGACTACGAAGGGGGATTTGAGGCGCTGGAGCGAGCAATGAACGAGGGATTCTCCGATATGGAACTCATAGAGGTGCTGGAGGGAGAAGTTCCGGCGGCTGTGAAGGAGGCGATTAGAGAAAGGGTTGAAGCCCAGCTTAATAGTGGAGAGCTGTAAACAGGGCCTACGCGTCTTTCTGCCTGGAGCTAGCTGTCCACAATTTTTTTACTCTTTCGAAAACCATATCCGCCTCTCCTGAACCGTCTACAATCCGCAGCAATTTCTTCTCTTCATACCAGTCGCTTAGCGGCTGAGTCTCCTTCGCGTAGAGGATAAGCCGCCTACTAACCGATGCCGGCTTATCATCTTCTCGGGTGTACAGACGTGCACCGTCTTCATCGCATATGTTATCCACCGCCGGCGGCATCGAATCCACATGGTAGATACGCCGACACACGGAGCAGGTTCTGCGTCCGCTTAAGCGTCTGATCAGAATTTCTTGAGTGCATTGAAGCTCAATTGCGTAATCGATATCGCTGAATTCCGAAAGGGCCTCGGCCTGGGGGATAGTTCTTGGGAAGCCGTCAAGAACGAATCCATTAACGGCATCATCCAATTCAAGTCGGGTTTTAAGCATCTCAATTGTCAGTTCATCCGAAACCAGAGCCCCGGAATTCAAGATTTTTTTCACCTCTATGCCCAGCCGTGTTCGTTCCTCAATATTCTTCCGAAAAAGATCGCCTGTTGACACGTGCGGAATGCCCAGCAAAGCGCTAATTCGAACTGCCATGGTACCTTTGCCGACGCCTGGGGGACCAAGAAACAATATTTTCATTTCTCAACTTCTCCATTCGATACTCTTTCGAAATTCGCAGCAACTCTGCCGAATCCCGAACCGATAGTTTGCATTGATTCCCGAATATTTGACTGAACAGGTTCCATCCCAGCATGCAGTGGGCAGATTTCATTCCTGCATGTGTCAAACACGAATGCTATCCGCATATGAAGATGAATCGCAAACTATTCCCTATTTTTTCATCCACAGTTGGAATTGTATCACAATCAAATCATAGTTTGGCAGTATCGTTCCCAAGCCAACGTCGTAAAACGAATCACATATTTTTCCATCTTGGGGGGGTGTCAAATTTCTTGCGTATCCTGCATACTGCCGGATGCTGTTGACCGTCCGCGAGCATTCTGGAGGCACCTGAAATGAAAACTAACGGGACGGTTGTTTTTCAAAGCGACTTTGGCTTGTTAGACGGCGCGATTTCGTCAATGTATGGAGTTGCGCACTCGATATCGCCGAACCTGAAGCTTTTCAACCTTACCCACGAGATACCACAGTTCAATACCTGGGAGGCTTCGTATCGCTTGATACAGACAATAAAGTACTGGGCGCCTGGCACGGTATTTGTGTCTGTTGTTGATCCTGGAGTAGGCACCGACAGACGCAGCGTGGTAGCTCTGACTGAGAGTAATCACTACGTTGTAACTCCGGACAATGGAACGCTCACCCACACTGCACGGGTATTGGGAATTGCCGCATGCTACGAAATCGAAGAAGAGACGAATAGACTGGAAGGATCCCATTATTCCTATACTTTCCACGGACGGGACCTATATGCCTGTACAGGCGCGAGACTCGCGGCCGGGATAATCGCCATCAACGAGGTTGGCCGGAAAATCTCTCCCGACGAGCTCATCTTTCATCCCCATACGCCTCCTACTTGCGTCAATTCCACAATCAACGCCAGTATTGACATCCTGGATGCCCGATATGGCAGCCTGTGGACTAGCTGCTCACGTGAGATGTTCTCGAGGATTGGGGTGCGTTATGGCGAGTACGTGAGTGTTCAAATCTCTCACCACGACAATGTTGTGTATGGAAACGATCTCAAATATGTGAGGTCCTTTAACAATGTGAACATTGGGGTTACTCTGGTGTACATCAATTCGCTCCTCAATGTAGGCGTTGCAATTAACCGTGGAAATTTCGCCAAAGCCTATAATGTGGGCGCGGGACAAGATTGGTTGATAAGCTTCAAAAAGAGCATTGATTCTGGCTCAGACATTTCTTAGCGAGTGTCGGGAGAGTGACCGTTATTCCAAAACATCCGAACCCTGGCCCGGGTCTCCTTGCATATCGGGAAACGTCTTGCTCCCGCTATATGGTATGCGGGTGCATGGCTAGGGCCTAAAAATGCCGGAAAAGGCTTTAGAGACGGGGCCCCCAAATGGAATCCTGATTTTTCAAAGTGACTTCGGCCTGCTGGAGGGCTCCGTTGCCCAGATGTACGGCGTTGCTCTGAAAATCGATTTGAAACTAAGGATATTCGACATAACCCACAGCATCGAGGCATTCAATACCTGGGATGCCTCATATTCCCTTTTTCAAACGTGTCCAGTTTTTCCTGGCGGCTGTGTCTTTGTTTCGGTTGTTGATCCCGGAGTTGGAACTGACAGAAGAAGCGTGGTAGCTCTAACGAGGCTGGGGCACTACGTTGTTACGCCGGATAACGGTACGCTCACTCATATATGCGAGCATATTGGGATTGTGGCACTCAGGGAGATTGATGAATCGGTGAATCGTTTGCCGGGGAGCGAGAAATCCCATGTCTTTCACGGAAGAGATGTGTATGCCTACACCGGCGCGCGTCTGGCGAGCGGCATCATTGATTTTGATGAAGTAGGGAGAGAATTGGATATTGAGAGTGCTTTTCGCCATCCGATTCCCAGGGCGACAATAGTAGATGGCAGGATTGAAGGCATGATAGATATCAAAGATCCCCATTTTGGAATGGTATGGACAAATATTCCGATTTCGATGATTGAGGACGTTGGTTTTGGTTCGATGGTTGAGGTTGAAATTCGATATAGGGGTGGAATCAAATACCAAAACAAGTTGATTTACGGAAAAACCTTCGGAGTTGTCGAGGTAGGCGAAGATGTTCTATACAACAATGAGATTGGATTTCTGGCGCTGGGCACGAACAAGGGTAGCTTCGTTGATAGGTATGATATATCATCCGGGTACGATTGGACGATAAGTATTGTCATAGATTCTAATGAGCTGAAAAACGGAGGTATTTCGTATGTTTAGATTCGATACGAGGCGGATAGTTGCCACAGGAATTGGGGCGGCCCTGTTCATGGTGCTTTTTATGTTTGTAAAGATTCCCTCATGGGTTCCGGAAACGCAATTTCAGTCTGCCTATGCGCTCGGCTCGCTTATGGCCGTTATATTTGGCCCCATTGTGGGTGCCCTGGTTCAGTTCATAGGCCATGCTATTAGCGATGCGGTGCAGTACGGAAGCCCATGGTGGAGCTGGGTGATAGCGAGCGGCGTTAGTGGATTTATTTTTGGCCTGGCGTATAGGAGAACTGGACTCGAGAAGGGTGATTTCAGAATCAAAGGCATCCTCAGATGGAATCTCATTCAGGTTATTGGCAATGCCCTGGCCTGGCTGGTTATTGCGCCAGTGCTGGATATCCTTATCTATGCGGAGCCCGTAAGTCTGGTGTTTGTGCAAGGTTCTTTGGCAGCTCTTTTTAACATAATTACCTGCGGAGTACTGGGAACTCTGCTGATGCTTGCCTGGTCGAAGACCATTCCTCAGAAGGGAAGCCTTGAATAAGCTTCCACGATGGAGCCAGTAGTCATATTCGATAATTACTCCTTCAAGTACTTTGCTCAGTCAAAGGCGACTTTGAAGAACATAGATTTGAGAATATGCGCGGGGGAAAAAGTATTAATAATCGGACCTAGCGGGAGCGGTAAGAGTACGATGGGATACTGCCTTAACGGCTTGATCCCATCCGCTTATGCCGGTGAAATTGAAGGCTCGCTTGCAGTGGCAGGCCGCGAGGCTGGAAGCCTTGATATCTTTGGACTATCGAAATTCATTGGCACGGTTATGCAGGACACCGACGCCCAATTTGTCGGACTTTCCGTTGCCGAGGACATTGCCTTTGCACTGGAGAACGACTGCGTTCCGCAGGATTTGATGTTCGAACGGGTGGCCGCGGTTGCCTCGGCTGTCGGGTTGAGCTCCTTTCTCAAGCATCCTCCGCAGGAACTTTCGGGTGGTCAGAAGCAGAGAACTTCCCTGGCCGGAATCCTGGTGGACGATGTGGATATCCTGCTCTTTGATGAGCCCCTGGCCAATCTGGATCCTCAAACCGGAAAGTACGCTATTGAACTGATTGACAGGATACACAGATCGGAGGCCGGGACAAAATCAGGAAGACCAAAAACAACGATAATAATCGAGCATCGTGTCGAAGATGTGCTGCACAGAGAAGTTGATAGAATCATCCTGATCAATGATGGACGGATAATTGCTGATAAGGACCCCCACGAGATGATTGCGTCCGGACTCCTGTCAGATTATGGATTGCGGGAACCTCTCTATGTCACTGCGCTAAAATATGCGGGTGTTGCTGTTACAGGCGAAATGCTTCCCGCCTATATCTGGTCGATGAATTTCAAGCCGCTAAAAGCGAAGTTTATTGAGTGGTATGAAAGTGTAAATAAAACAAAACATGAGTTGGGAGAGGATGAAGTATTATCGCTCAGGGGACTTAGCTTCGCGTACAACGAAGGCATGCCGGTACTCACTGATGTGAATTTTTCGGTTAAAGCTGGAGAAATGCTTTCAATTGTCGGTACAAATGGCGCCGGGAAATCTACCACCGCGAGGCTGATATGCGGATTCGAAGAACACAATAGCGCTGAAATATTTTTTGACGGGATAGATGCCTTTGGTAAACCAATTGACGAACGAGCTTCCTTTGTGGGGTATGTGATGCAAAATCCCAATCAAATGATAACATGCTCACACGTGTACGATGAAGTTGCCTCCGGCCTGAGATTGAGAAAAACACCCCAGAAGGAAATCGATGAAAGACTGGATCGCGTCCTGGAAATTTGTGGGCTTGGCAGATTCAGGAAATGGCCAATTGCGGCCCTGAGCTATGGCCAAAAAAAAAGGGTTACGATAGCGGCGATTTTGATATTGAATCCGAAAATAATCATACTGGACGAGCCTACGGCGGGTCAAGATCTTCGTCACTATACGGATATAATGCAATTCCTGAACCGGATAAACAAACTGGGCATAACGATTATTTTGATTACGCATGACATGCATCTGATGCTTGAATATACGAGACGGTCAATCGTTTTCTGCGAAGGCAGAATAATCCGGGATGCCGATCCGAGTGCGATTCTCACAAATCCAGAGACAGTTGCCGCGGCCAGTCTAAAGGAGACTTCGCTTTATCATCTGGCTAGTGAAATGGATATTCAAAACCCCAAGTCCCTGGTAGATAGATTCGTTGACTACGAAGAGCATTGTGACCATCTTTGACTATCGCTTCAAAGATACTGTTGTTCACCGTCTCTCAGGAATCTCGAAACTACTCTGCTTCCTGATATTAACCGCTACCGTTATGTACACCTACGATATCAGATTCTTCATAGCAGTTCTTGTTTTCTCGTTCATAATTCTTGAGTTGGCCAAAATCAGAATCAGAGAATTGAAGCTTATTTTCATGTATGTAGGGATCTTTCTGATTATAAATCAGGTGCTTTCATTTGTTTTTGCGCCCGAATATGGTACGCAGATTTACGATTCCTACACGCTTTGGTTTCCCATCTACGGGAAGTACAATGTAACTTATCAGCAGGCTTTTTATCAGCTTTCGAAACTCTTCAAGTATAGCTCCGTTATTCCATTGGGGATAATTCTCCTGTATACAACCGATCCAAGTGAATTTGCCTCGAGTCTAAATGCTGCTTTAGTGCCCTACAAGATTTCCTATGCTGTATCATTAGCGCTGAGATACTTTCCGGATATCCAAAAAGTATATCGTGATATTTCCAAGGCGCAGCAGGCACGGGGTTTGAGTATTTCAAAAAAAACTTCGTTTTGGCATCGGTTTAAGAACGCGGTCGCCACTATGGTGCCCCTGATTTTTTCATCTCTTGACCGAATAGATGTGGTTACGAATGCAATGCAGCTTAGAGGTTTCGCCAAGCATAAAACCAGAACCTGGTATAGTCGCCGTAGGGTTCAAAGGAGTGATTTCATTGCCTTGGCGATATGCCTTGGCATGGCTGCGGCGGCAATCTGTGTCGCGGTTTTTGTGAACCATGGCAGATTTTACAATCCCTTTGTCACATCGCGGTGAGACCCGCCGCCCTGTGGGAGAATCGTCGCTGTTCGCTCCGCAAGTTCCAATATTCGGTCTATTGCTTTGAGCGCCGCATATCCATCTTCCAATGAGGACTTGCTCTTCTGTCCGGGATTAATGCTTAGGGAAACCACATGCTCCATCATTCCGGAAAAATACTCAGTGGCGCGGCTCCATTCACCCTTTTTCCGGACTAGCGATTGAAAACCGCCATAATAAGGCGATTCCTCCGATTCCCAGATTTCATATGTCCCATTTCCAATGCGAATTCTCCCCGATGCAAAACTCAAATCCAATTCGAATACCAGATGATCATGACTGCCCGAGATATCAATAACTACGGCAGTTTCGCCAATCCTTGCAATAGCTAGAAGTCTGCCATCTTTTTTGTCCGGCTCTCCCAGGGCCTGCTGAATGTCTATCTCCGCATCACAGAGAAATCGCAGGATATCAATCATATGAGTGCCGTCGTGGTAGATTATTTCTCTGCTGGATTTGTTCTTACCCACAAAGAGTCGGGAGTTCAGGGACAGCAGTTCACCCAAGGTGCCTTTTCTGATAATACTTCTGACGGATAGGTAATCACGTGAGAAGCGCCGTTCGTGATTTACAACCACCTTAGATGATTTAGATCCTGCCGATTCCATTACCGGCCTGATATCCTCTATTGAATTGGCCAATGGCTTTTCACAAACTATCACGGGAATTTTATAGCGAAATCCCATCTCAAGAAATTCCGGGTGAGTATCGGTCCAGGAAGCTATGTGCAGTATGTCGGGGTTCTCATTGAGAATCATTTCCTCTGCATCTTCATATACCCGAACCGAATCCCAATCCGCCTGGAATTCTTTCCGACGTTCTTCCGATGGATCTGCTCCCGCTGCCAGGATGGTATGGGGGTTATCGGTGATTGCTCCGGCATGGGTGGCGGGCTGCTCCCTCAGGTTGTCCTTTTGCAGTGTCGATCCTATACGACCAAGACCAGCAATCACGCATTTAAATCGATGATTGTCTTTTTGCACCATTTCCGTGTAATTATAAGGCATAAAACACTGTGGATTGGATGCTTC
>Ga0209781_1000077_pt1:12500-24124 | contig 24124 bp, 20 predicted proteins | sample WorMetHERISLAND1_3_FD_187386 | JGI IMG/M metagenome (GOLD analysis project Ga0209781, IMG submission 187386) | Marine gutless worms symbiont microbial communities from Max Planck institute for Marine Microbiology, Germany - Olavius albidus HERON... | ecosystem: Host-associated >...
TGGAAATCGTGAATGAAGTGTAAAGGCATAAGAGAGCTTGACTGCAAGAGAGACATTTCGAGCAGGTACGAAAGTAGGTCTTAGTGATCTGGCGGTTTTCTGTGTGGAAGGGCCGTCACTTAACGGACAAAAGGTACTCCGGGGATAACAGGCTGATTTTGCCCAAGAGTTCACATCGACGGCAAAGTTTGGCACCTCGATGTCGGCTCATCGCATCCTGGGGCTGTAGCAGGTCCCAAGGGTATGGCTGTTCGCCATTTAAAGCGGTACGTGAGCTGGGTTCAGAACGTCGTGAGACAGTTCGGTCCCTATCTGCCACGAGCGTTGGATGTCTGAGAGGGTCTGTTTCTAGTACGAGAGGACCGAAATGGACGAACCTCTAGTGTACCAGTTATCCTGCCAAGGGTATCTGCTGGGTAGCTACGTTCGGACGGGATAACCGCTGAAAGCATCTAAGCGGGAAGCCTTCCTCAAGATTTGACATCCCCTTACCTTTTTGGTAACTAAAGGAACCTGGGAGAACACCAGGTTGATAGGCTGGCTGTGGAAGTGTGGTAACATATGCAGCAGACCAGTACTAATATTCCGTGAGACTTGACCATATTATCCTTATATCCTTCCATCTGAGAAGTTCAAACCTCGTCCAAAACATCCCGCGCCATTTCTAATTTTGAGTAAATAACCTGGTGATTATGGCGGCGGGGCCACACCCGTTCCCATCCCGAACACGGTAGTTAAGCCCGCCAGCGCCGATGGTACTGCACTTGATGTGGGAGAGTAGGTCGTTGCCAGGTTTTCATCCCCAAATTGTGACTCATTTGTGCATTTTTTGCTTTTTCATGAGCAGTTGCAATTTGGGGATTTTTTTCGTGCCAGGTATCGCGGCAGGCTTTTCCCCCCGGCAGTGTTGATCACCAACGCAAAAATCGATTTTCGAAAATTCTCGGAGCCATAGAGCCTTCTTCAGAAGCTGGGAGCAAACATGATAAATTCGAAACTCGTCCAAAACATCCCATTGCGTCTAATTCTGAGCAAGCAGCCTGGTGATTAGATGACGGGGTTATAACAGAATAGCCGCGATTAAAGAGAAATTGTCCATGTATCCTCATCCGCAAGTACGTCTTTGTTGACTCTGATTCCCGGATGTGGAATAGATTGGCACATGGATATCAACGAACGTCGGATTCTTGCATTTACGGGTATCGGACATTTTTTTACTCATTTTACTATGCTCTTGTTTCCGCCGCTGGTTACCACGATCGCGCGGGATTTGGGGATGGAACTGGGTGAAGTTTTTTCTATCAGTTTCCTCATGTATCTGTTATATGGAATTTGTGCCGTTCCCTGGGGCTTCCTGGCCGATAGGTGGGATCCAAGACTCACGTTAGCACTCGGTACCATCGTTGCGGGTATTGGACTGCTTGGGGCGGGTTTAACCCAAAATCCACTGATACTGTCCGTTTCGCTCGCAATTGTCGGAATTGGCAATGCAGGCTACCATCCCACGGGACTTGCCCTACTTTCAAAAGGGATGCGGCTGAGGGGCCGCGGATTGGGTTTGAATGGAATTTTCGGAAACCTCGGCATCGCGTTGGCGCCGTTTTCTGCCGGCATTCTTGGGTGGATTGTAGGCTGGAAAATGACATTTGTTATTTTTGGATTTGTGGGAATTCTTGGCGGATTACTTATCGTGATGCTGCCTTTTGCTGTTCCGCGGCTGGGAGACAAGCAGCGCGGGGAGAGTGTTTCGGGACAGAATGCCCTTGTTCTTTTTCTGATACTATGTGCGGTAGTTGTTTTTTCAGGATTGATGTATCGCTCATTTACCCTTGTGCTGCCAAGCTGGCTGGAGTTCAAGTTTATCGATGGTTTTGACAGAATAAGGAGACTGTTCGAGGACTCGGAGAAAACCTCGATGGGGATGGGGATTAATGGCTTGATAGCAGCATTGGCAACTGGTTTGACGATGGTAGTTGGAATGATTGGCCAGCTTGCAGGTGGACGAATTGCGGATAGAATGGATTTGAGAAAGGCCTATTTAATGTTTTTCTCGCTGGCGCTTCCGTTTCTCCTCCTGGCAAGATTGACTTCCGGGTGGGCCTCCCTGCCTTTCCTTGGCATATTTGCCTTTTTCTCGCTGGGTTTGCAGCCGATTGAAAACAGTCTATATTCGATGCTTATTCCGGCGAAATGGCGATCATCCGGATTTGGGATTAAATTTACGCTCGCATTCGGCGTAGGATCGATTGCGGTTGCAAATATCTCAAAATTTGAGCCGCGGATTGGATTGGATGGCATTGTCAGTCTGATAATTGTCTTCTTGTTTTTGACCACTATGACCTCGCTGGTTTTGCTGCTTACAAGCCGCGGGGCAGTGATAAGACATATGACTGACGAAGTTGCATGAGAATATGCAGAATGAGCAGGCGGGTTGAATGGAAGAGTTGAGATTCGAAGGCCACCAGGGAGTTAGGCTGTACGGCAGAAAATGGGAAACCCCCGCAGCCAGGGCCTGCCTGGTAGTGGTACATGGGTTTGGCGAGCACTCCGGCCGCTACTCCGAAATTGCGGCCTACCTTTGTTCGACGGGAATCAATGTTATGGCATTTGACTGGTGCGGTCACGGGCTTTCCGGCGGGAAGCGGGGATTTATTCTTCGCTGGGAAGATCTCTCGGATAACTTGGATTCCGCACTCAAACTCGCCGCAGGATTGTACCCGGTAATCCCTGTTTTCCTACTTGGGCACAGCATGGGCGGAACCATTGTGCTGGAGTATGTTCAGGGCAGCGATTTTGTGCCTCGCGGAATGCTTATATCCGCACCAGTGCTCGGCACCCCCGGGGTCTCGAAGTTCATGTTAGCCGTCTCAAAGCTGCTTACCCTGCTTACGCCAAAGCTAAGGGTGAGCGTGGGGCTTGATACTAATGCGATAAGCCGAGATTCCCTGGAGTGCCAAAAATACCGAGAAGACCCCCTTGTGCATGATAAGGCATGTGTTGGTTTTGGAGGAGAACTCGCCGACGCTCAGAAAAGGATTTTTTCGCGGGCTCCGTCGATTACCTCACCGATTTTACTTTGCTATGGGTCAGCCGATCGGCTCGTATCGCGTGAGCCCATTGAAGAATTCCATGCCCAGATTGGGTCTGAAGACAGGCGATTGGTAATCTTTGATGATGCATATCATGAACTTCACAATGATATCATCCGGGAGGAGGTGTATCATCTGTATTCGGACTGGATTCTCGAGCGCGTTTAGTCTAGGGTTCTCAGCGTCAGAGATATAAAGGGATTGAATCGGGATATACTAACCGCATGAATATCTTTCACATTATGTTTATTTGCACCGGAAATATTTGCCGCAGTCCACTGGCACATGCTGTCTTTGAGGAGATAGCTGGGAAGAACGGCTTGAAGAATAGAATCAGAGTTGAGTCGAGCGGTACCCATTCCTATCATAGGGGCGAACAGGCCGATTACAGGATGAGAGAGACCGCGAAGAGACACGGATTGACAATTGATCACGGGGCACGCAGGCTGTCCCGATTGGATTTGGAGAATTACGATCTCCTTCTAACCATGGACGAAGGGAATTTCGCGGATACCTTAGCCTTGTGCCGGATAGATAAGAACAGGAAGAAGGTTAAGATGTTCAGGGATTTCGATCCCGAGGGAGAGGGCGATGTCCCGGACCCCTGGTATGGAGGGATGGATGATTTTGAGCTTGTCTGGCACATTGTCTATAGAACCTGTGAATCTCTCTTTGACCATGTTAATGGCATATTGAGAGCGCAGCCCGATATACCTGGCGCCCGTTCCGGATAGGAATCGGACTTGGGCTGCTTACGCGGAGACTTGGCGGCACTCTTATAAAAACCTCAGCAGTGTTTGGGAGAAGAGTTCCTACCGGGTTTATCTTGTTTTGCCCATTTTTTCCAGATATACTCCCATGAGAATTGGACATGAGGGAGATACAAAATTGAAATTGCGGCGAATTTCCCTTTCGGCTTTTCTGGAAATTTTGACTCTTACATTTCTCTGGGCAGGTGGTGCGAGTGACCGCATTGACGAGGTTTCAGGCGATACAGATGAGATATCTGCCGCATTGCCTGAGCGAATAGTCCAGGTTGGGTCTTCGGCGTTTATCGTTACCAACGCGTTATATCTGTTTCCAGAGGCCGCCTTGAGGCTAGTCGGTGTTGTTGATGGAACTCAGAGGAATGGCTTTTTCGCAGATGATATAGACCCTAACTTCGATGATAAAACAGTGCTGCCCAGAAAGGCGAGTACTGAAACGATTTTGGCCCTGGAACCCGATGTGGTGGTAATGAAGGATTTCATGAAAAAACGGATGGGTGAGCCATTGGAGCGAATGGGTGTGGAGACTCTATACCTCAATTTGGAAACTCCCGAGGCCTGGATGGACGATTTGGATAAACTCGGGAAGCTGTTTGGGAATGTGAAACGCGCCAACGAACTGAAGCTGGCCATCAATAGCAGAGTTAGATCCGTGGAAGAAACCCTGGCTGAACTGGCAGAGGAAGATAAGCCGGAGGTTCTGCTGCTGTACTGGTCGGTTAAGGATGGCGCGATGGCTTTCAATGTTCCCCCCCTGTCTTGGATTCAAACTCGTATGGTTGAAATGGCTGGCGGTATTCCTGTGTGGAGGGACGTGAATCTGGATAGCAATTGGACACTGGCGAACATCGAGCAGATTGGGCTGTGGAATCCGGATGTGGTTTTCGTGGTGGCATACCATGTGAGTGCCATTGAGGCGGTTGAGGCGATGAGGAACAACGATGCATGGCAGCAGCTCGAGGCAGTGAAAAACAATCAAGTACATGCCTTTCCAACTGATTATCACAGTTGGGATCAGCCGGATATCAGGTGGCTGCTTGGCTTGAAATGGCTGGCCACGATTCTTCATCCGGAGTATTTCGAGGATGTCGACATGATGGATGAGGCCAGGGCATTCTATGGGAAAGTTTACGGCATGGGAGAGTCAGAATTCGATAGTCTTATCCTGCCGCGTTTAACGGGGTTGGATTGATTTGCTCAAGCGGGAAGCGGAGGAAAACGCTTAGACTCGCGGCCCTGTCGTTTCTTCTGCTTGCTGTTTTTCTGCTTTCTTTGCTTTGGGGACGATATCCCCGGCCCGGATTGATTGGCTTGGACGACCTTATGATTGATGGTTTGGCCCAGGCCTTGGTGGTGAATATTCGTCTGCCCCGAGCCCTGATGGCCATTATGCTGGGAGCCTCCCTGGCAAGCGCCGGAATGGTTTTGCAAACAGTCCTTGGAAATCCTCTTGTTGAGCCCGGATTGCTCGGAGTAAGCCAGGGTGCCGCCTTTGGCGCCTCGCTGGGGATTCTATTATCGACGAAGGCCTACTGGCATGTTTTTGTCTTAGCCTCCTTTTTTGGACTGCTGGGTCTGATGCTTAGCTGGCTATTAGCGCGGAGAATAAGGTATGGGGGGAGCATACTGCGACTTGTTCTTTCGGGTGTTGTGGTCTCCGCGCTCTTCTCATCGGGCCTGGGCGTGTTGAAATACCTGGCCGATCCTCGCAGTCAGCTCCCTGAAATCACTTTTTGGATGATGGGGGGCCTTTCCGGTTCAAGTTGGTCGCTGGTAATTAGAACCCTGCCGCCGGTTGCATTAATGCTTTCGATTATCCTATTGGTTAGGTGGCGCGTAAACCTGCTTTCGCTGGATGATAGATCCGCCTTTGCCTTGGGAAGCAGTCCAAATCGAGAAAGAATTGGGCTAGTCGTCTTTTCGATCATCGCCGTTGCAGCGGTTACGGCGGCTGCTGGGATTATCTCGTGGGTGGGACTGCTTATACCCCATGTGGCGCGGAAATTTGAGGGTGCCGATACATCGCGGTCCCTTCCAGTATCGATGATACTTGGGGCAGTCTTCGTGCTCCTATGTGATGATTTTGCCAGGTACCTAAGCGGTGGCGAATTGCCATTGGGCTTACTGACAGCCTTCTGCGGAGCATTGATGTTTGGCGCACTTATGACCCGCCGTGAGAATACTTACAGCCAATGAGTTGGGAGAGAACAGACGCTGCCATTGTTATCAATGACTTAGTTTTTTCCTGGCCGTATGCAGATACCCCGCTTTTTGAGAATCTGAATTTGCGTTTTCGCAGGGGGGATACTACCTGCCTGATTGGTCCCAACGGCTCGGGAAAAACAAGCTTGATAGAGCTAATGCTCGGGTGGAGGCGGGCTAAAAGCGGTTATGTTGAAGTTGACGGACAGTCAATTACAAAGATGCCATCCCGCAAACGCGGGCGAATGATGGCCTTGGTACCCCAGGAGGAAAGAATTCCATTTTCTTACAGCGTACTTGAATATGTGATGCTGGGCTGCGCACCATATCTGCCGTCTTTGGCCTCTCCGGGCAGAGATGATTGGGACTGGGCGATAAGATCGCTCGATAAAGTTGGCATCAGGCATCTCTCTCAGCGCCTTGTGCCCAGCCTTAGCGGTGGGGAAAGAAGGATGACTCTGATAGCGAGGGCCCTGGTGCAAAATCCGCAGATTATGTTTCTTGATGAGCCGATTAATCACCTGGATCCGGCAAATTGTGAGCGGATTATCGAGATTCTAATCGATTTGAAAAACTCGGGGATTACCGTAATAATGAGCTCTCATGATCCTGACATAGTGTTCAGGGCAGCAGATAAGGTTGTTATGCTGCACCGCGGCGAGGCTCCAATGATGGGCAGCCCAAGCAAACTGCTGTCTTCCAAACGCCTGAGCGAGCTCTACGGCGTTGGCGCCCGCGTTGTCGATGTCGAAGGTAGGAAACTCATCCTTTGGGGTAGATAGCAGGATTCCAATCAGGAATGAGAATCAGTCTCATAGCGATGGGCCCGGGCAATCTAGCCTGATGGAACCTGGGGCAGATTGGTATAACAATCGTCAAATAACGCGCGAAAATCCAACTCCCTATATCCGCTGTCCCAGAGCGCCGCGGCTTGATCCGCTGCAGGCGTACCGCTTTCAAAAACCTCAGATTCCCAGCGGCAAAGAGTCAGCGCAGCACGTCCAAAGGTTCGGTGCAAAGTCGGTATCTGCCTATCGGAAACACATCATGGGTTATTCATCCAGACCATTGGCATAGAACGCAGCCAGGATCAAGATTGCTACGGCTGCATCGCCTGGCGCCGAATGGTCCAGATTGGGGAACAGACTGTCTCAGCATAGTTAATGAGGAAAGCAAAACCACAGAACAGAGTAAAAAACTGACAATGCGAGAAGTGTCACACTGTTACAAAACTACAAAGCACTCAAAGTCGTATCGGGAATAAATCTGAAACGTCGTTTTTAGAGGTCTCCCGCTGATATTCCGGTTAGAGACACCTTGAGCCGGCAAACCTAGGTATCGTATATCAAACGCAGATAATCTATCCTCCCAAAGGCTCTCTTCACGCTTTTACTAATCTTTTCCGGTGAGATTATTCTTCGTTTACTCCCGAAGCTCCGGATTATTTCAATAAAGGATTTCAGGTATTTACCTTCTCCTGAATGAGATTCCACAACGTGATCCATGCTTTGAGGTTTTGCTTTTAAGGTGCGTTCAGCCGATTCCAACAGTTCCTGGTTAAGGTTTCTTGTCTTGCTGAGCCATGTATCATCTTCAATAGCCAGCCTTAGTGCCGCGAGTTGATCTTCTGCAAAGAGATAGGAAACATCGATGCCCCCGCCCATTGCGAGCTTGGAGACAGCCGTGGAAATTGATTTCAAGGCCTTTTCGGGTATGTAGGATTTCAACTGTTCGATTTTGCTCAGATAGCCCGTTTTTGTCCGTTCCACAAGCTCTGGTGTTGCCGGAATGCGGAAATCGGTCCAGAAACGTCTTGGATAGTCGCCGAATAACTCCAATACCCCGTCCAGAATATCAAGATATCTTGCCAGCAGTGGTTTTCGCCAGAGCAGCGAATTGAGAAACAAGTAACCGAATCCCTCCTGTATGGAGGAGGAGATTATCGCATCGCAAGCTGATATCAAATGGGCATATTCTAATCTCGCGTCGCCGGAAGACTCGGGGCACCATGCCCCGGAGATGAGGCCCTTTCTGTAGGCCCCTTCAACGAGATTGGAATAAGCTTTTTCCCGGGTGGAGAGGCCGGGGAGAGTTACAATCAGATTGGCCGGATGGTATAGAATGCGGGCAAAAAGGGCAGATTCAAGTATGTTTTTGCGTCTGATTGCCCGAACTGGGTATAGTAGAATCGGAGCGCCCGGAATGTATCCGGGATTATCCGGTAATTCTTCCAACGCCTTCTTTGTTTCGATTGTGTTCATCTCCTCTAATCTGGAAATTGGAGCGGGGTTCGGCAGTAAGTAGACAGATCCCTCCAAACCAGCGTTTAGCAGGATGTTCAAATCTCGCTTGTTGATAACCGCATAGCGAATTTTAGGGCCGCTAGGATAGGGAGGCTCATTGAGCAAATTGTCGATTCTCTTCAAATTTTCCAAGCGGCCGCATTCCGGGAAGTCATGAATCTGCAGCAGCATATCACGCCTACCCTGGGCTGCTACCCTCATCAATGCCATGGTTAATGCGGGATTTTTCCCTATGTGGTAATTATGCACCCAGAAAACAGTGTCTTTGTCGTAGCGCGCTTCCAGCCTCTCGGCCAGTTTGTCCGGATTTGGACCCCGTCCTTCCTCCGTATAGGCGATTTCATCCAAAACATCCAGGCGTATTTTGTCTCGCTGCCCGCGTTCGAGTCCATCTCTTATCCTGCCTAGAACCCCCTCAGAGTTATCACGGCATCCCGTAACCAATCGAATTTCTTGTACGCTGCCCAGGCGGGAGAGAAGTATTCGGACGGATAACACTATAGTATCCGTTACCCCGCCAGGATTCAGATGGTAATGAAAAATGGCCAGCTTCATATATCGGATTCCAAGCTGAGGTCTCCAAAGTGTCGGGTTAATACCGCTTTAAGCTGGTTTTTAAGTATGCCATATGAGTAATATCGCAAACCAAGGGCGTAGTTTGTATCCACCATTTCTCGTGCAAGCTTCTCATCACTGAGGACCCTCTCCGTAAGCCTTATGGTTTCACTGGAAATGAAATTATCCATTTCGATAACTTTGAAGCCTTTGGGTTTGATATCGGTTGCATATATGGAGTAATTGTTAACCAAAATCGGCTTTCGAAACCAAATTGCCTCAAGAAATGCGTTGCCGAAACCTTCTATCAAGGAAGGGTATGTGATCAGATCGGCATGCGGATAAATATCTTCCAAAACATAAATTCGGCGTTTATCTTCTGTTTCTCCACGGGTCTCTTTGATAATATCATCTACGAATATGGCTCGTATTTTCATCAAATCAGCATATTCCCGAACACGTGTTTGATATTCGTGTCCTTCATCACCGGACGCATGCGAAATTACCAGCACTGCCTTTTTGCTGATACGTGCCACCAGCTCCACTGCATGTTCGATTCCCTTTCTTTGTACGATTCGGGTTGGCTGGAGTACGAAAAGTTCATCGTCCGCGATATTGAGATCGGCACGGACGCTGCTGTTAAAACCATCTGGAGGCAGTGGCCCCAGCTCAAAATTCATCACGTTTGGAATTAGGGTTGATGAGATGCCGGTTCGAAGAGCCAGTTGATTCTGCCCCGAGGTGTTTATAACAACATGCTCCATGTTCGAAAGGTGGGGTGGGAAAGCCATATTGAAATAATCCCAAACGCAGTTCCGAAGGAATCTTTTACGCTCCCAAAAGAAATCGTGATGATGTGCAATTACCGGCATTCCTGTTTCGGAAATAACCTCAGTAAGCGCGAGTGCAAGGGGGATGTTCAGAGGTATGGTTAACGTGTTTTCGGCGACGATTAGATTGATATTGAAAGTTCTGATGAATTCATAAATTCTTGACTTCAGGAAGAGTCGCATATCATGAATTTTCGCCGTCAGAGGACGGGATCGTGTGGTACTGCTGAAGCTTTCGTCGCACAGCTCCTGTATTTCGGGATGTTTGAAATGGAGTTTTTCCTCTGTGAAGGAGTGATCTGGTGCGGTATTTAGCTCTCCGGCCATAAAAAAGCATTCACAGCCTATCTGGTTCAAAACGGTGGCCCATTTCTCCGTTTCAAGGGACACCCCGTCAGTACCCGCGAATCTAAATGAGATGAAACCGATTCGCTTTGATATCATGCTCATATTTCTCCTGAAACGCTTATTATTCTGCGTTACGTCCTAAGATAAACAAAATCACATCTGCGTCAAGGAGATATTTAGAGTTGAAATTCATTCTTTGTCAGTTCTGATATAGTAATAGACGTTATGAATAGTTTAGGAATAGAAATACTTCTTTTTGCTGTTTCGACTGTATCAGTGCTTCTTGTAATCTTGGGGATACCCGGGAATTTTGTACCGGTTATTGTAGCGTTAATAGCTATTCTGATAGGTGATGGCCAGAGCTTCACCTGGTCTCACTTTGTTGCTTTCTTGCTTATCGCGGTATCAGGGGAAGTTGTAGACCTTCTTCTTGGCTTGGTTGGTGCAAGGAAATACGGAGCCTCGAAAGTCGGGATGATAGGAGCCGTGCTTGGAGGTTTTGTAGGAGGAATTCTAGGCACCATTATACTGCCCCTAATTGGTTCGTTATTGGGAGTTTTTCTTGGCTGCTTCTTCATAACCTTTCTGTTCGAACTGCTTTACTCCGGAAGAAGTGTAGGTGAGAGTCGACGTGCGGCTTTTGGGGCACTCTTTGGCAGAGTCATCGCGAGTTGCTATAAGATAACAGTTGGTTTCATCTTACTTGCGTTAATGGCTTGGCGCTTCTGGTTTATCTAGGTTTGATTTCGACCGCATCTAACAAGGACTTGGCAAATGGAACATAGTATTAGAAAGAGATTGAAAATGATTTACGGTGATACTCTGGGAGCCGCGACTGCCCAAAAGCTTGAGGCGCTGATGGAGAAATGGCGCGGCGACCTCCCCGCCGTGCCTGGGGATGGCCATCTTCCAGCGGATGAACGAGATGTAGTATTGATTACATACGGGGACAGTATTCAAAACAGGGGGGAAATGCCTTTAGAGACATTGCGAAATTTCATGGTTGAGCGACTCCTCGGTTTTATCTCCGCTGTTCATATTTTGCCATTTTCGCCTTATTCATCCGATGATGGTTTCTCAGTGATTGATTATCGAAAGGTTAATCCGGACTGGGGGGACTGGGAGCATATTGCTGCCATCGGCAAAGAGTTTCGACTTATGGCGGACTTGGTGCTAAATCATTGCAGCGCCAAGGGAATTTGGTTCGAAAGCTTTCTGAAGGGACATGAGAAATATAAGGACTTCTTTATCACCGTGGAGCCAGGTGCTAATCTCTCGAAGGTCTTTCGCCCAAGAGCTCTGCCCCTGGTTCATGAATTTACCGTGGCTGGCGAGAGGAAACTGATATGGACAACATTCAGCGAGGATCAGGTTGATCTCAACTTCGCCAATCCTGAAGTTCTCCTGGAATTTATAGATATTCTGCTGGATTACATCGCAAGGGGTGTTCGCATTATTCGATTGGACGCGGTCGGTTTCCTGTGGAAGGAAATTGGGACTAGCTGCATACACCATAGAAAAACACACGAA
>Ga0209781_1000078_pt1 | contig 24033 bp, 25 predicted proteins | sample WorMetHERISLAND1_3_FD_187386 | JGI IMG/M metagenome (GOLD analysis project Ga0209781, IMG submission 187386) | Marine gutless worms symbiont microbial communities from Max Planck institute for Marine Microbiology, Germany - Olavius albidus HERON... | ecosystem: Host-associated > Annelida >...
CGCACGGAAAGGTTTAGAGAGCACCAAGGCGATGATGGCCCAGCATGGGCGGTCCGCTTACTATCAGGAGAAGTCGATTGGCCAGCAAGATCCCGGCGGAACCGCCGGATTATTCATTGTAGAGGGAATGTTGAAAACCTTCAAAACGGAGAAATGAGATAGCAGACGGGACTCATTTCACCTGCTATCCTTAACAGGCACGGAACCCGGCGGTGAAGGTAAGAAGAAGGGCGCGGGAGAAACGAAACGTTCTGCTCATTGCACAACTGATCTAAGCTTTATTCGCCAGTCGCCTCTCTCCTCAACGTTTTCCCAGGCAATCTGGCGCCTGACAACTAGTTTTTCCCGACGGTAAGCCTTAAACTCTACTGCAGCAAAACTTCCCTTCCCCAGATATACAATCTTTTCATCATTCCCGGGTTTCAGTTCCTTGCTCACTATGCTCAGCGCGCATTCAAAATGAATAGGCAGATTGCTGCCAGGCTTGGCGATTGCGGTAGTTATATCGTTTATGGGTTTATTGCAAATTTCACAGGATGGTCTTTGAAGCAGTGCCTTCCGCCGGAAAGGCGACCGCGAACCGCCCCTTCGGCGGCCGCGAGAACGTTTGTTCTTAGAAGTTGGACTCATTCTGTTTTTTGTCGCGACTAATTATTTCGTTCGATAACTTGACAGCAATCCTATTGATTGCTGTCTGGAGATATTGCTGATCGTTTATTTTGATTCTCAATTCCTCTAATCTATCGGAATCGGTTCGCTTCGCTATGCGCACTATCGGAGCTCCTTCTCCCTAAAACGCATTTTCCCAATGATCCAGTCTCTCCATCCTCCGTGACAAAAAAACAAGATCAAAACGGACTCGACAAGTCTCGAATTCTGGATGGCATCCTAAAAAGCAAGACGCCGCCTTTCGTATTCTACTGCGCTTTCGAGCATCAATCGAACGTTCTAAGCTCTCCATACCCAGTACATCCCAGGTTTTAACCTCTACAAAGGCAACTGTATCCCCCCTCTTCACTATAATATCGACTTCATTTGACTCTGATCTGAACCGTCTTTTCAGAATTTTATACCCATTATCTACAAAATACTGCGAGACTCTATCTTCCCCCTCCAGTCCCTTGACGCTATTCTTCACTCTCGGAAATTGATTTTACCAGCAAACTGCCCGGATTTCCGCTTGTTATTTCCAAGTACCATTTTCTATACCTTATCCTAATCATGGGGTTACGCCACAGGCGCCCCGAAATCATAGCCGCGCTGAATCTTCCAGGTTCAAATTCTTTCTAATCGCGGCCCCAGCCGGAACAAGGATGGCATCATCCCCGATATATACGAGATGGGGAAAAATATATCCGACCTTCCCCTAATTTCTCAGCTCTTATACTGCCCGTCATCTCCCCTGGTTTCGTAAACCAAACTCAAGATTTCCGCCACCGCTGCCCAGTACTTCTTCGGAACATACTCGAATGGGTTTAAATCAGAAAGATAGTGGACAAGTTGGGAAGACTTGACGATGGGAATACAATTCTCCTGCGCAATCCGGCAAATTGCGTCGGCGGTAGCACCCGCTCCCCTGGCCAAAATTCTCGGTGCGTAATCCCCGGATTCGTAATTCAGTGCAGCGGCTTTTTTTTCTTCCACTAATCCTCACTCCAAACCGCGCCAGCAGGTGAGAGATTATCAGGCGTGAAACCATCGCTATCACGCATCGTCAAGACAGTCTCATCAACCTCAATGCCCAATGAAGCCAGGGTTTCACGGAATGAATTCCAGATCTTGGTATCTATCTTCGCTTCTGAATCAGAAAAAACAGCCATCCGGGTTTTTTCAAGACCTTCCATAAGGAATTCAAAATTTCGCTTGCCGTCCTGAATGCTTAATGCCAGGGCCGGATTGATTCCCCTGCGAATCTTCCACATCATTCGGATTTCACTATTCCCCAAAATCTTCTTCATTCGGACAAAGAACCAGCCGTTATCTCCCCTGCGATCGTAAGCCAGCAGATTCAAAAGATGATCGACATCGATATCTGAATTGCGAAATTCATCTGATATCTGATTACTCCCTGGCGGAATAGACCACCTTCCCTGCCTCCTACTGCCTCCCTCGGAAAATGACTGACTAATCATTTCAAGAAATTCGGCCCTTGGATCGGCACCCTTAGCTAGTAATTCGGCGTAAAGTCGAGCCATTCTCTTTCTTATGCCCCTTGTGCGCCTGAGTAAGGCAGTCCTTCTGGCCCCTTCAGCCTCCTCCGGAAGCGGCAGTCCCGCCCGAATCAAAGCGGCCGAGAGCATGGTTCCTGTTGAAGTACCCGCAAGACTCTTGTTCATCAGTTCGGGTCTGGATGCCAGTAAGCGAAGATATACCCCATCTCTCTCCCTTGCAAAGCGCGCACGGATTACCTGCCCCTCCCTGAAAACGAGATTACTCCTAGCTATAAGGGTATGCTTATTTAAGACTAACCGATACCTCCCATCAGACAGAATCGATTTGACGCGAGCAGTTACAAGATCGCCCGTTCGAAAGCCGAGCCTCGTGATTAACCTTGAAATTCTTAGACTACCGGGTACAGTCATTACTCACAATATGCTAGCTGCTTTACTTATTACTCTTGATGAATTCCTTTACCTTGGTGGCCTTTCTTCCGATTCGATTACGAATATAGTATAGTTTGGCACGGCGAACCTTGCCATACCGTACAACTTCGATTTTTTCGACTCTCGGAGAATTAACCGGGAAGATGCGCTCAACACCCACACCATAGGAAATTTTGCGAACCGTAACACTGCGTCTGATACCGGAGTTTTTCACAGCTATCACAAGGCCCTCGTAAATCTGAACACGTTCGTTTTTCCCTTCCACAATGCGGTAATGCACCCTTACCGTATCCCCAATGCCGAATTTATCGGTCTCATTTTTGATTTGCTCCGCTTCAAGAGCTCTTATTACATCCATCATCTCACCCAATCTAATTGTTCAGTACATCATCACGAATCTTTAACACGTCCTTCCCAACTTTGTTCTCTCCCAGAAGATCAGGCCGAACCGCGAGAGTCTTCTCCACCCTCTTTCTCAGACGCCAGGCTTCAATCTCAGCATGATGCCCTCCAAGCAAAATTTTCGGAACCCCAAGACCTCTGAAAACCTCCGGTCTGGTATAATGCGGGTATTCAAGAAGTGGTTGGGCAAAGCTCTCCTCTTCCAATGAGCCCTCCGTGATAACACCCTCTATCAACCTGTAAATCGCATCTACAAGCACCAACGTCGATATCTCTCCCGAAGAAATCACGTAATCGCCTATGGTTATCTCATCATCAACATACAGCTCTACTATTCGCTGGTCGATGCCCTCGTAACGCCCGCAGATGAAGACTAATTCTTTTTCTGCCGCAAGTTCCCTGGCAAGGCTCTGCGAAAAAATCCGCCCGGATGGCGTAGGATATATTACCCTTTTCCCCTCCACTCCAATCGAATCAAGAGAATTCGCCAAGGGCTCAGCCTTGAGAATCATACCGGAACCCCCACCATAGGGGCTATCATCACAGATGCGCCGCTTATCGTATGCGTAATCTCTGATGTTGACAAGTTCGTAATCGACTAGCCCCCTGCTGACAGCTCTAGACATTATCGAATCTTCGAAATATCTCCTGAGTATATCAGGAAACAGGCTGAGAACCGAGAATTTCATTTTCAGCTCTGCAGCCAACCTGCAGTGAGCACTATGGTTCGGTTTTCCAGGTTGGGTTCCTGAACGAAATTCGAACGGAATGGAATCATAAAAACCGTTCCATCCGGCTTACGAACTTCCATGATATCATCCGAAATTTCAATCATACTGATAACCTCTCCAAGTATCCGTCCTCCGGCATCCAAGACGCGAAGCCCGACAAGATCGCACAGGTACCATTGGTTCTCTCCCAGGATCGCCCCCTGATGCTTGGAAACCAGTACCTCATAACCAATGATGGATTTCCCATCCTCCGGCGTATTGATTCCCTGGAGCTTAATCGTTCCAACTCCATGAATAATCTCGAATCCTTCCACCTGATACCTGCTCTGCTGCATGTGATTTTTCGATCTAAGCGTCAGTGATTCAACTCTGTGGAAATGATCCCACTCACCTGAGAAACTATGGAGTTTCAGCCATCCTCCAACCCCCCGGGTTGTTCTGACTATACCAACAACCAATAAATCCATCTTTCCTCGGAATCGGTGCACCAGTCAGATCAAAATCTCCAGCACGAGACGTTTTTTCGAACTGCTGGCTGTGGCACTAAGGATACTGCGCATTGCCTTGACAATTCGACCATGCTTGCCGATAACTTTGCCTATATCCTTCTCAGCCACCTTAAGTTCCAGGATAGTAGTTTTGTCGCCTTCGATTGCTGTGACATCCACCTTATCTACATCCACTACCAGGGATTGCGCCATAAATTCAACCAAATCTTCTTCCATTTCGACTACCTGACAGTTATACCGTTCTTATTAAGCAGCCGCTTGACTGTAGAAGTTGGCTGTGCCCCCCTGCCAAGCCACTCTCGTACTCTGTCCACTTGTATGGAAACCTGCTCATCATGAGAACTGATGGGATGATAGTAGCCAAGCTCCTCGATAGTACGACCATCACGGGGCGATCGAGAATCCATCACTACAATCCGGTAATACGGACGCCGTTTAGTACCCATCCGCTTCAATCTCATTTTTGCACTCACTGAATGTTCTCCCTTTGTTACAGTTTGAAGTTCGCCGCGCCGCCCATGGGCTCTCGCTGTCAAGATCTACTCTTTGCAATTTTTTCATTTAACAGACGAGCCGCATCAGCTACGTTAGTTTCGCTTCCCCTGCTATTCGTTTTCTCCCAGGTGGACAGATTATATGATGATTGCATCTTTCTTCCAAGGTAATTGATAAGATAATCGCCTCTTATTCACGTCTACACGTCTTCACATCCTGCAATATCGGAAAACGTTTCCGTCAATTTACATCTTCAAAAAATCTGGACACAAGGCAGGTAGACAGATTTACCTTATACGAAAATAGTGCCGCTGCAGCCACAGCAGCCTCTCCTCACTGAGATCACGCCACTCACTAAGAGGCCAGCCGTTTATCACCTCCTGGTATAGGTGCGTGGCACGATCCAGATCTCTCTCCTCTCCCGGTTTTTCCAGAAGAAGAGCAAGACGGTAAATCCACTCGGGTTGGTTATTCCCCGATTCTCCCAATTTCTCCAGTATTATCCGACTCTGGTTATCATATCCCGCTTCATTTGAAAAGACTTCCAGCGCCTCACGAAGCACTTCCGGACTAGGGTTGTCCTCCAAATAGCGCGGGAGCCAGGTAAGTAAGGGTCCAACCGTGCCAAATTTTGCGGCAGTTTCCACTAGGGCGCTGCGGGCGCGAACGCCGGCAGAGTCATTTCGGGATGCATCCTGTTCGTAATACTTGATTGCTTCATCGATTTTATCTGCCTCTACAGCACCAAGGGCTGCCAGATATCTGGCATCCGCGTCCGCAGGAGGCGTGCCGGAGATGGGATTTGGAGAAGGAAGGGGAAGCGGGCCACTTTCAATACCTGGGGAGTCGTCGACTTCGCTTACCGCAACCCTTCTGACTACCTCTTCGCTTTCACCACCTGAAAGGTTTTGCCGCTCAAATACAAGATCCCACTTACCAATCTCGCTGAACAGAAAACGAAAACTGGTTGAATTACCGATATTTTCTCGACCCAGAAAACGCCATGCACCCGGTGTCGAACGATCTGACCGAAATATCCAGCCAATGCTTTCCAACGTAATTGTGAGTTCTCCGGGGGTCTCGAGAAAGCGTGCCGGGGCTGCTGCTGAAGCTGCCGCATCGTTTGATGCCTCATTCGGTTGGTCAAACTGGCCTGCTTCGGCAATGAGGGGGGCAATCTCGGAGCTAGTCGGGCCGGAAATCGCGTTTCGAGTCTCATCTGTCCCTGTAGATTTGGCTGCCGGCTTCTCCGCGGACAATAAGGGATTGCCTTCAACCGCTCCTGATTGCCGGTTTGAAGCGGCAGTTGGCGCGGTTGCCGCGAAACTTGGGGTATCTTCCTCTGAAACTGCTGCCTCAAGATTGGAATTATCGACTTCAGGGCTCGAAGCTTCTAAATCGGCAATCTCGGAGCTAGTCGGGCCGGAAATCGCGTTTCGAGTCTCATCTGTCCCTGTAGATTTGGCTGCCGGCTTCTCCGCGGACAATAAGGGATTGCCTTCAACCGCTCCTGATTGCCGGTTTGAAGCGGCAGTTGGCGCGGTTGCCGCGAAACCTGGGGTATCTTCCTCTGAAACTGCTGCCTCAAGATTGGAATTATCGACTTCAGGGCTCAAAGCTTCTAAATCGGCAATCTCGGAAACAGAATCATCTGGCGCGGGAATCTCGGAATTGACACCATCATCCACGGTGATTTCCGGCGACGCCAATGGAGAGGGCGCGGAGTCGGATGGGTCTCCACCGCCGATATCCTTGCTGGTATTAGGCAGGGTGGGGGATTCTTCCTCTTCCTGCGCCTGAGGAGCTTCGACATCAGGTACATCTTCTTCGGGACTCCGCGACAAGCAGGAAAGAAGCAAAATCGAAAAGGCCAGCGCCGATAAGGGAATAGTTTGGCGGGAATTCAGTTTCCGCTTCAAGGCTGCCCGTCTTCCGGCACAGCCAGGGATTCAAGTATCAGCATGTCGTTATCTTCCGTGAGTGTTTCCAAACCCGCCTCGGTGGGATCAATCCAATATGAATCCACCATTTCCCTGCTCCAGAAGCGCCTCTGCTGCCTGAGCGGATAAACTATCCCATCTTCAATACCCTGACTTTTAAGGTAGAAATCTTCCATTCCAATTTCCAAACTGTCCGCCAAGGCCCAATCCGCCCTCTCTTGATGCTCAACACCCTCTCTCAGAGTCTTTCGTCTCCTGCCGGACACCACCACAGCAATCACAATTACGGATGCGAGCGTCAGCAAAATAAAACTAACAACTATGTTTTTTAGACTTTTTCTACTGACCAACCGCAATAAGTTCTTCATTTTTTTTGCCCTTCTTTCCATCCAACTTCAAGGTTATAATGCTCGAAACACCCGATTCCTGCATTGTAACACCCAAGAGATTACTGGCACAGGATATGGTTCTCTTATTGTGAGTAACGAGTAAAAACTGACTCTTTTTCTTGGAATCAGCCAGCAGGTTCACCAAGCGCTGTATGCTTGCCTCATCTAGGGCCGCGTCTATTTCGTCCAGTACGTAAAATGGTGATGGTTTTACTAGAAATGTGGCAAACATAAGAGCTATGCCACAAAGCGATCGCTCACCCCCTGATAGTAATGAAAAGTTCTCAAGTTTCTTCCCCGGTGGTTGAACATAGATTTCCAAGTCCGAATTAAGTGGATCTTCGCTATCAACCAAGCGAATCTCAGCCTTCCCCCCGCCAAAGAGCAGGCGAAATACCTCATGAAAGTGCTTCTTTATTTCCTTGTGGACTTGAAGAAAGTGATCTACTGATTCCCGCCTTAATTTCTCGGTAACCACAACAAGATTGTCCTTTGCTTCTCCCAGATCCCCGAGTTGATCGCCAAGAAAATCATGACGCTTGGATACTTCCGCAAAATCCTCGGGTGCCATTAGATTAACCTGTCCAAGTTCCTTTAACCTTGTCTTCGAAATTTGCAGAGCTTCTTTGATTTCACTTGAAGACTGTTTAGCGGTATCGGCAGGAAAGCTTCTTAAATCCTTCGAATACCGGCTCCTGAACTCACTGAGAAGGGATTTTATTTCTTCCTCCTTGTAGTCTATTTCCAATCGGATTTTTTCAGCCCTAAGTTGTGCCTTATTTTTTCGGACAAAGAGTTCTTCCAGACTGTTCTCGCGACTGGCAATCCCCCCGTTCTTCGAGTCAATTCCCTCATTGAGTTTGGTAATTTCACGCCGCAAAACCACCTTATCATTCTCCAGTTCTTCCCTTTGCGATGAAATATCCGATAGTTTTGCATCCAAGCTCTGGATGCGAGACTCCTCGGAACCAAGCTGCTCTCGAATTTCTCTCAAACGCATCTTCTCCGAATCAATTTCCCGGGTGAGGCCAATCAGAGAATCCCTTACGGCGTCCATTTGGGCTCCTACACGAGCCTGGGTCACCTTCAATTTTTCAAGTTCGCCGCGTGCCCTCCCTACTTCCCCCCTCAAGTCAGTCTCCTTTTCAGACAGAGAATTCAGCCTATCTCTCAACTCCCTCGAATGGCTCACCGAAGTGAGAATTTCCTCATCCAGTTTCCTCTTTCTTGTTATTATGCCCTCCGGTGCCAGAAACTCCTCCAGGAAATACGCTTCAAACCGGGTGTATTCATTAAACAAGCGGCTCAATTCCTCCACGGGTTCTCTTAAACCCAGAAAATCATTGACCCCACGTTCCAGCAATTCCAAAGTTTTGGCAGGGTTGCCCGGATTCTTTGTCAGTAATCTGCCGCTCCTCTCAACGCGAATGCGTAATTCATCTATCATCCTGAGGATTGAATCTTCCAGATCACGCCGCGCATTCTTATTGTAGTCCGAATCCTTTAATCTGCGGTCCAGCTCCGATACTATCCTGTCGGCTATCGCTCTGAGTTTTTCCCCGAGTTCCTCTCCGCGCTGCTCCTGCACGGCTAATTCTCCGGCAGCCTTCTTCGCCTCATAGAGATTCTCTCTAATGCGCCGCTCAGTCGATTCGATATCCCGTGTCAAATTGCCAATGCCCGATTTTATCTCATCGTATCGAGCACCAAAGGATTTCAGTTCACCCTCCCTATTCCCCCTCAATTCCTCAAGTGAGTGAATTGCTCCGAGCACACTGCTCTCCCTAATCTTGTTGGAATCGCGATTTCCTTCGGCCTCATCCAGCTGTTCTCTGACACCGCGAACCAAATTTTCCTGACTCTCCTTTTTCAAGTCCATCCCATAAAGCAGCTTCTGACACTCGATTAGCCTGGATTTCATCTTATTGACGGTATCCAGCTCACTGGCCAGCTCGGCTTTTATCTTATCGATTTTCTCGGTGAGTTTTGAACATCCCTCCTGACACGATTGGAATTCTTCCTCCTTCCTCTCCCGTCCCGACTCAAGCTCCCGCAGTCTGCCTAGCTTCAAATCTCTATCGAGACAGAAAACTGTCTTCTGCAATCGACGATATTCCAGAGCCTTCTCACTTTGCTTCCTGAGCGATTCGTAATTCTTCCCTACCTCGTGCAGAACATTCTTCACCCGCTCTATGTTCTCCTCTGTTTTGGCCAACTTCCGCTCTGCCTCGGTTTCCCTGGCACGATATTTGGTGATTCCCGCGGCCTCCTCAAGTAGATGGCGAAGATCCTCGGGCTTACTGTGCAGAATCTGATTGATTCTACCCTGTTCAATTACCGAATACGCGGACTTGCCTACTCCGGTATCATGGAAAAGTCCTCGAATTTCCTTAAGTTTTGCCGCCGCGCCATTCAAGAAGTACTCATTTTTCCCATCTCGAAAAATCCGGCGCTTTATAGCAATTTCCGGCCGCTCAATCTCAAGCAAACCTCCATCATTGACAATGGTAATGGTAACCTCCGCCACGCTCAAAGCCTGACGTTTCTCGCTGCCGCTGAAGATGACATCTTCCATGTGTTCAGCCCGCATATTTCGAACCGATTGCTCCCCCAGGGTCCATTTGATGGCATCGACAATGTTGCTCTTGCCGCAGCCATTCGGACCCAGCAAGACAGTGATACCATCTAGGAACTCAATGGAAGTCCTATCGGCAAAGGATTTGAAGCCGAGCATATCAATGCGTTTGAGAAACACCCTTACCCCCGTTCTACCTCATTATATCCCACTATGCGGAAGCTAAGCGATCAGAGTTCGATCAAACTACATCCATCATGGATACTGCCTTCTTCAGTGCTTCAAGGAAGATGTCAAATGAATCGGCCGGCAGTATTAGGGATTCGCGTCGGGAACCCGTGGAATCCTCTCGCTTTTCGATTAAATGCAGCGCCGGCCTACCCTTCGAAAGCAGATGCAGCAAATACTCTCGCCTGCCGCTGCTTACGGCAAAGGTTACCTCGGAGCTACCCGTTCCACTGCGAAAGTCTTCCATCGTCTTTTCAAGAACGACTAAAAACTTATCAATATCGGTATCAAACACCACCAGCGATGAGCGTTTAAACCCATGATCAGTTTTTCTGCTTTCAACAATGTTCAAGTAGCGGTCTTTATAGCGGTTTTCCTTCACATTGAAAAAGAAGGTTTTCTGGCCGTCGTCTATAAATATTCTGGTGCTATAAAGCTCACCCCGTTGGCCCATAGCGGCCCCCTTCGGTTGTTTTTGGAATCAATGATAGCCAGTGTGATGCAATTACACAAGGAGATAGCAGAACTGGAAGATGAACTCCAAATACGACTGCTCCCCCTAAGTGCTATTCTCTGCAATCAAACATATTGAACATCTTTGAAAACCTGCCCTGATGTAATTCACGCTAACCAATAAGTAACGCGAGGTTTCATGGAGGGAAGTTCGAAATTTATCCAATGCGAGTGAATTCGGTTGTGAGAGTTGAGGTGTTCCTCATGACTTTGCGGCCAGTTACGGATGAAATGACGGAATTATGCGCTGTGATCACAGCGTTTCCCCTGCTGATTCAATACCGCTTCCAATTTTCACGACTTATCACTTGATTCAAATCTTCTGAAACTGCATCTTTGCTCAGTACGATGCATTGGATATGGATAGCTATTTTAACTCTGCTCCCCATCACCGAACTCAGAGGCGGTTTACCATACGCGTTATCCCTAGGCATCCCCTGGGTTCTGGCCTATCCGTACTGTGTATTGCTCAACTTCCTGGTGGCACCAATTGCCTATCTGTTTTTGGACAGCGTTCACAAGTTATTCTACCGCTGGCAATTCTACTCCAAAATATTTGATAGGCTCGTTGAGCGAGCCCGAAGGAAGCTGACAACGCAAGTTGAACGCTTCGGCTTCTGGGGCGTTGCAGTATTCGTGGGTATCCCTCTACCGATCACCGGGGCGTGGACCGGTACTCTAGGTGCCTGGGTGCTTGGGCTCAGCAGGTGGAAAACCATACTTGCCGTCCTGGTTGGAGTTGCCATATCGGGATTAATTGTATCGGCCGTGATGTTATTCGGAATAGAAGCGTTGGATTTCATCATCAAGCACAGGTAACAGAGAACAGGGCCCCAATTCCGGAAACGTCGTTAAGCTGCCGAAAAATTTGCAATCGCTTCATCCTCCCATTCCATGACGCCGCAAGAATTCCACGGCTCCCCTCAGCACCTTTTTCCCGGATTCATAGGTAATCTTCTTCAAGGCCTTGGGGTAGGTTAACCACACTCTTCCAAGAATTTCTTTGCCGTTCGGAAGGCTGCCCTCGTTCTGTCGCACGGAAACTGACATGGTGGTTCCAGGGTTCAATTTTCGAGTTTCATCAGAAGCGTCAATCTTCCTTCCCAGATAGTACACAACTTCCTTTCTACGGCCATTGGGCAGGTTCCAAGTTTCTCTCATTTGAAATCCATTCACCAGCATCACTTCGATTTTTCCCTCTTCACGAATTTCTCTTACAGCTGTTTCAACTGATGTTTCGCCGGGATTGGCATGTCCCTTCGGATGGCTCCAGTGCTGTCCGTTTGAGTGCTGAACCAAAAGGAATTTCTGCTCATTGTCAACAACTACAGCCCCCCACGACCGATCGATTTCCATTATCCGATTTTCTCCAGATCATACGGAGTTAACTGATAGACATAGTAGTTGAGCCAGTTAGAAAAAAGTAAGTGCGCGTGGCTGCGCCATTTGATAACAGGATTCTCATTCGGATCATCATTGGGGAAATAGTTACGCGGAACGAGAGGGTTGTTCCCCCTCTTCAAATCACGTTCATATTCTTCCTTGAGAGTAAGAGGATCATATTCGGAGTGTCCGGTAACAAAAATCTGCCTTCCATCCTTGGCGATCACAATGTAAACACCTGAATCCTCGGATTCCGAGACTATCAAAAGGTCTTCTATTCCTTCGATATCCCCCCGTCTCACCTCAGTATGTCTGGAATGCGGCGCATAAAACTGATCGTCAAAGCCACGAACAAGGGGTATCTTGGCATCTACAACACTGTGTCGAAACACACCTGAAATCTTCGCTTCAACCGGATGCTTAGGGACACCGTAGTGATAGTAAAGCCCTGCCTGTGCCGCCCAGCATATATAGAGCGTGCTATACACATGTGTCTGCGTCCAATCCAGTATCTCCGAAATCTCATCCCAATAATCAACTTCTTCAAAATCCAGGTTTTCAACAGGTGCGCCAGTGATAATCAAGCCATCGAATTTGAAATTTCTTATATCCTCGAAAGACCTATAGAAGATATCCAGATGCTCCCGGGGAGTATTCTTGGACTCATGAGAAATAGGTAGTATCAACTCCACCTCGCACTGAAGCGGAGTGTTTGAAAGCATGCGCAAAAGCTGATTTTCGGTAACTATCTTAAGCGGCATTAAATTCAGAATAAGCAGCTTCAATGGCCTTATATCTTGATGTGACGCTCTGGAAGCGGGCATCACAAAAATGTTCTCCCTTCCTAATACCCCAATTGCGGGCAGGCCGTCTTGAATGGTTATTGGCACGAACACCCCTCCAGATGTGAATTATCCAAATCATTAATTGCCAGGACAAGTAACTGGAAAATCAGCCCTAACCTCTCACGAATGGGTTGCTGAGTTTTTCATTTCCAACCCTGGTTGAAGGACCATGTCCCGGATATATTATTGTTGAATCATCCAGACTGTATATCTTAGTTTGAATGGACTTTGCCAACTGATCAAAATCACCGCCGGGAAGGTCGGTTCGTCCCACGGAATCCCGAAATATCAGATCTCCGACAAAGCAAATCGAATGGTCTGGAATGTAATATGCCAGCGAATTCGGCGAGTGTCCGGGCACTTCGAGTACTTCAACTTCAAACCCAGCCACCGATACGCTGATTTCTTCTGACAATAAAACGGAAGCACTTCCCCTCGGATATTCATCGACATAATCCCCAAGCATACCAAAGGTTTGAGGATTAGCAATTTCATCCTGTGAGGCACTATGGGCATAAATGGGAACATTGTCTTCGGCGAAATACCCAAGATCCAAGATATGATCGAAATGCGAATGTGTAATGAAAACGGCCTCAAGTCGGCGCCCCGTCTCCTTCAGTATTGTGGCGATGATATCAAAGCAACCCTGAGGGGCGTCTAATAGAATTACTCCTCTACCGGCATTCAATCCTACAAGATAGGCATTCGTTTCAAAATCACCGCAGGTTAAGGTTCTAAAAAAAAGCATAGACAGATAGCACTTGGTTATTCGAACTTCCAAAAATTTCGAGCATTATAGTCTGAAACGTGTCGAGAGAGTATCTATTTTGGAATTCAAAACTGCGATATCTTCACTGTCTAGCCAATGTTCGGGCGGAAATTGCAACTTGACTGGATCAATTGGAGTTCCATAGCTATGAACCTCATAGTGACAGTGGGGTCCCGTTGAAACACCAGTGGAACCTACATAGCCAATAACCTGACCCTGGCTTACCTGAGCCCCAGCATAAATTCCGGAGGCAATTTTGCTAAGATGGGCGTACATGGTATCATAGTGATTCACATGGGAAAGCTTAACCCTAAGGCCATAGGAATTATGCCAACCCGCAATCAGAACCTTCCCATCCCCAGCCGCCATAACCGGGGTTCCGCTTCGGACAGCAAAATCAATGCCATAGTGCATACCATCAAAGTTGAGTACCGGAATTTTCCGATATCCAAATCCCGACGAAATACGGGCACCATCTACCGGTGTCTTCAGTAAGGTCTTTTTGACGGATTTTCCATCCGATTCGTAATAATCAATTTCTCCATCCAGTCTTGTGTATTGCCAAAAATCAACATCCTTCTCGTCGCCCTCCAACCTTGCGTATATCAAATCGCCGGCAGTCAAGTATTCATCGTCGTGGTTATATACTTTTTCATAGAGAATAGTCAGTCTGTTGCCAGGCTTGATATCTCTCTGAAAATCGACATTGAAACTGAAAAGTCCTATTGCTTCCATCACAACTGAGGAAGGCACGCCATTATTCCTGGCGGTTTCAAAAAGAGAGCTCTCAATAGTGGCAACGGATACTGTGGGAACCGGATAAGTATCCATGATATCCTCTTCGACTTGCCAGAAATTGCCATCATATTTGGTTTTAACGGTCCGATCAAAATTAGTTTTCAGTTCAATTTCCTCCATCCGTCCATTTCCGGAAGACTTGACAAGCACCTTCTGTCCCGCAGCAATTTTTCTCATATCCAATATCTGACTGAGACTGTCCACAGCATCAAAAACGGCAACCGCTGAATAACCGACACTCAATAACAGGCCAGACAGAGATTCACCTCTGGCGAGTCTCAGAACAGCCTTGTTGTAGGTATCACTGTCCGGAATTGTGGGAGGCTGTGCAATATCGATAAGCTCTCCACTAGCCGAGTCTCCTCCCTCTTCAACCTTCACACCAACTGCCGCATGAATTGGACGATAGAAAACGGCTATTGACGTAAAAATGAGAAGGGCGGCAAACAGATAACCATGTGTAGCGATGAACTTGGACGCATTCATATCACAACCCCCTGAAAGTACAGTTAGTAACATAGGCATGAAGGCGATCCCTGTCCCGAATGCTAAGCCTGGCCCTGATTACAAGCCGCTTATCGTTGTATTTCTCGCTCAGTACTGTCGATTCCCTGTGCAGCTTGGCCCTCAAATCCCACCTGCTGGGAGGTAAGTTCAAAGTCACTATCGGATAATCGATATCCAAGGTTTCAGCAAATACTTTCAGCAAATCTTCAACTCCCTCTCCACTTCTAGCTGACACCAGCAAGGCATCGGGATATCTCATGCAAAGCTCTTCCCGCGTATGCTTGCCTAATTTATCGACCTTATTGAGAACAAGTATTCGTTTTTTGTCACCGGCATTGAGCTCTCGCAGCACCCTGTTCGTAATCCGAATATGCTCATCTAACTCGATACTGCTTGCGTCAACCACCAGGAACAGTACATCGGCATTAAGAGCCTCTTCCAAGGTGGATTTAAATGCCTCGATAAGATCGTGGGGTAGTTTTCTGATAAATCCAACGGTATCAGTTATAAGTAGTTCGCGTCCATCCCGCAGCTCGAATTGCCGTGTGGTAGGATCCAAGGTTGCAAAGGGTCTGTTCTTCACAAGTACATTCGAATCGCTTATTGAATTCAGTAAGGCGGATTTCCCCGCGTTGGTATAGCCCACTAACGACGCCGATGGTATGGGTCGTTCCAGCCTTCTTTTTCTGCGGAGCTTCCTCTGATTACCTATTTTTTTAAGTTCTCTTTTAAGCTTGGATATTTTATTGAGAACAAGACGCCTATCCGTTTCCAACTGCTTTTCACCTTTTCCTCTATTTCCTCTGGCACCACCCTGTTGTCGGGAAAGGTGGGTCCAGGCGCGGGTTAATCTGGGGAGGCTGTATTTCATTCGAGCGAGGGAAATCTGCAGAACAGCTTCCCTGGTGGTTGCTCTGACAGCGAAAATATCCAGGATTACCTCCTGCCTGTCTATAACCGCTGTCCTCCACCTATTCTCGAGATTCCGCTGCTGAGCGGGTGAAATATCACAGTCGAAAACTACAAGATCAATTTTCTTATCTGCTATTTTTCGGGCGATTTCGTCCACCTTTCCGTTTCCGATTAAATAACGCGGATTGATCGATTTGAGCATGATCGACATAGACTCATTCACGGAAATTGCTAAAGTTTTTACAAGGCTTCGCAATTCATTCAGATGAGCATGTGTGCCGGCCTGCGTTTCCTTTGCGTCATATATTCCAATAAGGAGAGAGTGCCTGCGGGAGCGAGCAAAAATATCGTGCCTTTCTAACACAGAAAGGCATTGTCCACTGAAAAGAAATTTTACTCAAGAATATCTTCTTTCACCACAGCGGCTATGATGTAGACAGGGAGGCATTTTTCCAGCGGATGTCCTTCTCAAAGTGCTCTTCGAGTTCTCCGCGCAGTCGTAACAGGCATTCTTAGCTTCCCCGGGATTGGCACCGATTTTTGTCCCATCATATTTCTCGAACAATCATTGCTCCTCCTTGACCCGGACACATTGAAGTCTCTACTCTCCTGCTATGATTAATGGCATAGGGAGGTTCAGGCGGAGCGATGGCCAGGTAAGGATAGGAGGGAGTATCCCCATCCCGGCCTCAAAATCACATACCATTCGGGCCCTGCTCGTTGCCACCTTCGCCCGGGGCAGCAGTAGACTGCGACGCCCCCTGGTAAGCCTGGACACTCTTAGTTGCCGCGCCGTTGCGGAAAAATTCGGCGCTAAGGTTGAAATTGACGGGGAGGACTGGGTGTTACACGGCATCGGGGGTGAAGTTAAACCGGCGAAAAACCTCGTAACTGCTATGGATGTCGGAAACTCCGGCACAACCCTGTACTTTGCCATGGCCCTTGCGGCACTCTTCAGCTATCGAATCAGATTTGATGGGGATGAGCAGATTCAACGGCGATCGGCTGCACCGCTAATCAGTGCACTCACTGCTTTAGGGGCAAGAATTGAAGGAGCCAAAAATGGATGCGTGCCATTTACAATTTGCGGACCTCTCAGACCAGGCACAGCAGCATTGGACTGTCCGACAAGTCAATTTCTTTCGGCCCTGCTGCTGGCAGTCCCGCTAATTACATCGGATCATCGGAGCACCGGAATGACATCAGAGTTCGGCAGACAGGGGTGCAAAAAAACCAAAAAACATCATAAGAGAGCTGGAAAGAGCCGGGCTGGGTTGGAAGCAACAGGGATAGAAATTCGTTCTCTGAATGAGATTCCCTATGTGAACATCACCCTAGACTGGCTAGACAGCCAGGGTATAATCTATACGCGAGACAGGTGGAGGCGCTTCGATATTCCCCCGGGACAGTGCTATCAGGCCTTCGACAGAGTGATACCGACCGATTGGTCGTCGGCAGCATTCTTCCTGGCAGCCGCGGCAATCACAAAAAGCAGGGTGATACTGGAAAACCTGGATTTAGGAGACTCCCAGGGAGACAAGGCAGTTGTGGATATGCTCCGGACAATGGGATGCAGAATCGACGAACTCGCCGGAGGGATAGAAATAACCGGAGGGCCGCTTCGTGGAGGAATTTTTGATCTCAACGCAACTCCCGACGCATTACCGGCCATGGCGGCTACCGCCTGCTATGCCTCCGGAACAACAAAGCTAATCAATGTCCCTCAGGCTCGCATTAAGGAAACCGATCGCATCGCGGTTATGTGTGCCGAATTGCGTCTTCTGGGAGCCAAGATTGAGGAATTGCCCGGCGGTCTTGTTATTCATGGCAGCCTGGGAATGGAAGGCGCTATGGGTGACTCGCAGGGCAACCGGGGAGGGAAGCCCGCGGGAGCACTCTCCAATACGACGGTTGGGAACAGTCGTAATGCCGATTGCATAACCGTGGATGGCCATGGCGATCACCGCGTGGTAATGGCCCTGGCAGTTGCCGCCCTCGGAATCCGAAAAGAGGTTTGCATCCGGGGTGCCGAAGCCGTCGAAGTAACATTCCCCGGTTTCTTTAACCTGCTTGACCGCGCCCTGGGAGTTGCTGCCGCGGAGTCTCGATAGCGATGGATTTTGATATATGAAGACGAATAGACATCCGATAATCCCTTCCCCCCGAAGGAAGTTCATGAGGCTGGCGGTCCTCATGGCCGCATTATCGATATGGTTTCCCCGGACGGTCCTGTCTGATGAGGCCGGAGCGCGGAGTACAGATGAATCCTCCCGGGAAAAATCGGAACTTAGCGCCTTGGAGGCGGATGAGCTTAGCCCGGAAACTCCCGGTTTCGATGACAGCCTGGCCACCTTGGACGAAGCACTCATGTTTCTCAACCCCATCAGGCGCAAGAGACTAGTTGAAATCGGAAAACTACAGCAGTTCCATCCCACTCATATGGAAACCAGGCTTCTGCCGAGCACTCCTCTCTCCTCAACCTTTGAGGATCAGATAAGGGAAATTGGTTTGAATATCGGAATTGAAGTGCTGTATTTCATGCCCAATTCCAGCCTTCCATCAACCTATCACAGCATTTCCATCGACGAGCGGCGGCTAACCCTGTACAACATTCTGCGCTCAATATCAACCCTTCAGGGTTTGACCTATTACTCGGCTTCCCGCGGTGAAAACCGCCTACTCTTCGAAGAATCATGGACCATCGCCAGCCAAAGCGAATCCGAAATTGCCCTGCCCGATCCCATAGTGGACAGCATAGCTCCCCTAGATGCCATCCTAATCCACCAGAAAGACAAAACCTTCGGCAGCAACCAGTCCAGAGTCACCTACAGTTCCGTGGGCCATGACATATCCATCGCCATCGAAAACCTTACTCCAATGCGCTACAAGGGCCTGATTCGAGTGATTAATCCAGGCAAAATGCAAAGCCGCATCATCGTAGTACCCGTTCAGGAAGGCCTTCTGGTTTACGGTGCCATGGCCGCCAAGACTATGAACGTGAAGGCCTTTCTCAAACGCGCGGAAGCCTCCTTTACTAACCGGATAATCGCTCTCACGGAGTGGTACTTAGACCACATCGCCGAGGAATTCCAATGATAAGGCCGGCCCCGGTGCCTTGAAGATGTAGATAGGTTCCCCGAAGCCCATCCCCATATTGCAAACCGACATCCTCCATTGACTAACCTTCCTCAAAAATGTATCTATACGCGGAGATACGAAAAGAGGCTGGAAATGAATTCCAAGAGAACCGAAATGCTTTTGACAAGAACTCTGGCAGGTGAGAAATACACTCCCTTCGGACTTGCCGGGAAGCTGAATGCCAGGGTGATTTTAGAATCATCCTCACTCTCCCGTGGCAGGGAGCGCTACTCCCTCTTGCTGGTAGAGGAGGCATTTCAGGTGCGGCAGGAGGGCGAAATAATCATTCTGCGGAAGGGACCGGAACGAAGAGTGATGGAAGGAAGGGATATTTTGGATGTACTTGCCGAGATAGCTTCCGGGCACGAAGGCTTTGAAACCGACTATCCCTTCCCGGCCGGCGGAATTGGATTCCTCTCTTTCGAGTTTGCCTCCTTCTGCGATTCTTTTGGGCTTCCAAACCGCCCCGACCCCTTGGGGCTTCCGCTCGCGGCCTTTATCTTCGGCCATGTCTATGTGGTTTTCGATCATTATACGGATCAGATTCACCTAATGGGTGTGAATTACGAGGGGGAAGACAAGCTTGATCTCGAGAAGACCCTGGACAATATCGAGGCAAAAATTGGTGATTTGGATTTCAGCTATATGTTGGAAAAGCCCGCAGAATACCCGGCGATTATAGCCTCATCCATACAAGAAAGCGAAGATTACAAGGAGGCTGTATCCAAGGTACGCCAGGAGATAATCAGAGGAAACCTTCTTCAGGCGGTTCCATCACGGCGCCTGGAGATTGCTACAGAGATGGCCGCAATTGATGTGTATCGGGCACTGCGAAGCTCCAACCCGTCACCCTACCAGTTTTATCTGGATTTTGGGAATTGGCAGCTTTTCGGAGTATCTCCCGAAATGCACGTGAAGGTGCACGACGGACGTGTGATTGTGCGGCCAATAGCAGGCACTAGGCGCCGCGGTAGAAATGAGGCCGAGGACAGAGCCCTGGCGGCTGAGCTTACCAGTGATGAGAAGGAAAGGGCGGAGCACCTGATGCTCGTCGATCTAGGGCGCAACGATCTTGGAAGGATATGCAAGGTTGGTACGGTAGAGGTTAGCAAAACGATGGAAATTGAAAAATACTCTAAGGTGATTCACATGGTAAGCCAGGTTGAGGGAGACTTGGCCGGGGATAAGAGCGCCATTGACGCCATTCGAGCAACCTTCCCGGCCGGAACGGTTTCGGGAGCACCTAAAATTCAGGCGGTGAAAACCATAGCAAACTTGGAAAAAATGCCGCGCGGGTTCTATGCCGGGCTTGTAGGCTATTTGGAATCCAGGAATTCGCTCGACACCTGTATCACGATTCGCAGCGCCCTGAAGAAGGAAAATCGACTTTTCCTCCAGGCTGGCGGAGGGATTGTATACGATTCAAATCCCGATAGAGAGCTTGAAGAAACCAATGAGAAACTAAGGGCGATTGCCGCGGCCGCGGGAGTAGAGGTTTGAATGGGACCAACCATCATAATTGATAATTACGATTCTTTCACCTACAACATCTACCAAATTCTCGGAAAACTGATGAAGAACGCGGGTATGAAAAACGACATTCAAGTATACCGGAACGATGAAATTTCAATCGCGCAGCTACTCAAGCTGACGCCGGGGCGGCTGCTTATCTCGCCAGGTCCGGGAACACCCGCCGACGCTGGCATTTCCGTGGAGGCCATTCAAAATTTTGCCGGCAAAATTCCCGTTCTGGGTATCTGCCTGGGGCTCCAATGCCTGGCAACGGCCTTCGGCGGTAAGATTGTCCAGGCAAGGAACATTGTGCACGGCAAGGTTGAGCGGATTTCCATTGATGGGAAGGGAGTGCTGCGAAATCTGGGCGTCTCGGAGTTGTTCACCCGCTATCATTCCCTGGCAGTAGACCCCGCGCTGGTGCCCGATGAGCTGGAAGTGAGCGCCTGGGCAGCCGATGGAGAGATTATGGGACTTAGACATCGGAGTTTGCCGGTTGAAGGGCTGCAATTTCATCCGGAGTCCATCGGTAGCGAGAAGGGTCCTAGGATTCTGGCCAACTTCCTGAACTGGCGACGCCAGCCCCTGAACAAAAAACAGATTCTGAGCCAAGTGATAAACGGAAATGACTTGAGCAGTGAGGAGGCCAGCTCCTTTATGGAGGAGCTAACGGATGGAGCGCTTGATGATAGCTTCACCGCCGGAATACTGGTTGGAATCGCCGCTAAGGGCGTAAGCGCCGAGGAACTGGCCTCATGCGCCTCGGTACTGATTAGGAAAAGAAGGGTGGTGCCCTTTGATGAGGGCAGCGTGCTTGATACCTGCGGAACCGGGGGAGATGGAATGGACACCTTCAATATCTCCTCGCTTTCGGCACTTCTGGCGGCAAGCTGCGGCGTGAGAATTGCCAAGCACGGGAACAGGGCCGTAAGCTCGCGTTCGGGCAGTACGGATTTTTTCGCGGCATTAGGGATAAGGGTCAATCTAGGTCCCGAAGAGGTGGCTCAAAGCCTCAGGGAGGAGGGCTTCGCCTACATGTCGGCGCCTGTTTTTCATGGCGCGATGAGACATGCGGCCCCCGTGCGCGCCGCCCTGGGCATAAAAACCCTGCTAAACTGCCTAGGACCCCTGACTAACCCGGTGGGTACCGAATTTCAGATTATCGGAGTTTACGAAGAAGGCCTGCTTCCGACGATCGCGCGGGCGGCTAAAATCTTAGGAACAAGACGGGTTATGACCCTTCATTCAAACGATGGCCTGGACGAGATTTCACCAGCCGCGCCAACCAAGTATTTTTTTATCGACGAAAAGGGCCTCGAAACCGCTGGATTGATTAATCCGGAGGATCTGGGGATTTCAGGGTTTAGCGTTTCAGATCTCAAAGGAGGCGATGGAACCGAAAATGCGCATATCGCCGAGGAATTGATTCACGGGGGGGGTTCTGATGCGATTCGGGAGGCCGTCTGCCTGAACACAGGGGCCGCCCTCTTTGTATGCGGTGCGGCTGAAGAAATTAGCGTGGGATACCGGCTTGCAAAGAAGGCCCTTGCGGATGGCCGCCTCACCGCCAAACTCGAATCGCTCCGGCGACAAAAGTGAGCAAGCCGCCAAGCATCCTCCTCCAAATCGCATCGAAGAGGGCTGAGCGTATTCGTCAAAATGGTGCTGCGGGAGGTTTGAACCTGCCGAAGAGCCGTCTTCTGCCCCTTATCCCATTTGCCGGCAAACAGAGCAATGCCAATGGCATCCTGATAGCGGAGCTCAAACGGCGTAGCCCATCTAGGGGTGCCATCGCCGACATCCCAAAGCCCGTGGCCCTGGCCGGACTATATAAGCGGGCTGGATTCAGACACCTTAGCGTCCTAACCGAGGAAGCTGAATTCTCCGGATCCTTGTCGGATCTCGTCAAGGTGAAAACGGCTCATCCGGATTTAGCCGTACTTAGGAAGGACTTCCTCCTAAACGTGGAAGACGTGGAAGTCAGCTACTTGGCCGGTGCTGACGCAATTTTGCTAATCGCGGCCCTTCTGGACGCCAATCTACTCAAATCAATGTTTTCCCGAGCGAAGGAACTGGGCCTGGACTGCCTGGTTGAGGTTCATACTAGCTCTGACGTTGAAAAGGCGCGAAATTTCCGCCCCCCCCTTGTTGGAATAAACAGCCGCAATCTACGCAATTTCCAGGTTGAGCCGCTGCTTCCTATGAAAATTCGAACATTTATCGATTGGCCCTGCCATATAGTATATGAATCTGGAATTAAGACACCTGATGATGCGTTATTTGTAAGAGGGAGCGGTTTCTCCGGCTTCCTTGTCGGAGAAGCGCTCACCCGTACGCCCGAATTGGGGGAGCGCCTCCTCGGTGCATGGGCGAATGAAACCGAGGCGCGCCGCCGCTATGAACCATGGACAAGGCTTTTTCGTCGCCGCCGAGAGGGAGGTCCGCTGGTTAAGATATGCGGCATCACCAGGCTGGAAGATGCCGAGGCCGCCAGCGATTTGGGGGCAGATATGATAGGTTTCGTGATGGCAGAATCCTCGCGTCGTGCCGAGATAAGCCTGATCCACCGATGCGCCCGGCTCGCGGTTTGCAAGGCGGCCGTTGTAGTGCTCGGTCCTGAAGAACCCCTCCCCCTCTTCCTGGCAAACCTGCTTTCCGAAGGTTTACTGGATTTCATACAATTCCATGGGGATGAGAGAGCGGAAACAGTGGCAAACTGGCCGGGATACAAGGCTGTTAGACTTCGAGATGAGTCAGATTTTGAAGCACTTGAACAGTATCCCGGTCCCGCGATACTGATAGACTCCTTTTCCTACAAGGCAAGGGGAGGTACGGGGAAGCTTTTGAAACCAAAACTACTCAAAGGCGCCGCCCAGCGAGGGAGAGTTTGGCTCGCGGGCGGTCTAAATCCGGAGAACGTAGGCCAAATAGTAAGAACCTGTAATCCGGGCCTTGTGGACACTTCCAGCGGTGTTGAAAGCGTGGCAGGTAAAAAAGATTACGGCAAAATCAAGCAATTCATCGCGGCGGCCCGGGGCCGGAGCAAATGAGCGAGGGTGGTTTTTTTGGACAATACGGGGGACGATATGTCGCCGAGGTACTCCGCAGACCCCTGGAAGACCTGGAAGCAGAATTCAAACTTGCCAGGGAAGACGAAGAATTTGCCTTGAAACTCGACGAACTCAGACGAGATTTCATTGGCCGCCCGACTCCACTGCTGCCCGCACGCAACGCGTCGGCATCCATCGGTGGCGCGGACATCTATATCAAGTTGGAGGGCCTTGCCAACACTGGCGCCCATAAAATCAACAACGCAATAGGCCAGGCTCTTCTCGCAAAGCGTATGGGCAAAACCAGAGTAATAGCCGAAACCGGCGCCGGTCAACACGGTGTTGCGTGCGCCGTGGCCTGCGCGAAGCTCAGGATCGAATGCGCTGTCTATATGGGTGAGGAGGATATTCGGAGACAAAGGCCAAATGTTTACTGGATGAAACTGCATGGAACGGAGGTGAAGCCGGTTTCTTCGGGAACCCGAACCCTGAAAGACGCGATAAATGCAGCACTTAGAGATTGGGCATCGAGCTGGGAGAACACGCACTACCTCCTGGGTTCCGCCCTAGGTCCCTCCCCCTTTCCTGACATAGCACGTGATTTTCAATCGGTGATAGGCAGGGAAACCAAGGCACAGCTGGGGGATATTGCACCCGATGCCCTGGTTGCGTGTGTTGGCGGTGGTTCCAACGCAATCGGATTTTTTGAGCCCTATCTGGAGGACACGCGTCCA
>Ga0209781_1000081_pt1 | contig 23593 bp, 26 predicted proteins | sample WorMetHERISLAND1_3_FD_187386 | JGI IMG/M metagenome (GOLD analysis project Ga0209781, IMG submission 187386) | Marine gutless worms symbiont microbial communities from Max Planck institute for Marine Microbiology, Germany - Olavius albidus HERON... | ecosystem: Host-associated > Annelida >...
ATCAACAAAATCAAACACTTCCGACGTATTGCGCCGCGCTACGAAAAGACCGCCACAGCCTACTTGGCCATGCTACACCTCGTTGGCACCATGATATGGTTGCGTTAACTGTCAACAGGACCTAGATGACATGAAGGATACTGTCGACGATGTTGTGTTGGTCGACGACCAGACAACGCTGAAGGCGATGCGGCTACTTTTACATCATACCGGTCTCCTGATCGAACCGTCGGGCGCCGTCGGCGTCGCCGCCCTACTGGCCGATCCGGCACGCTTTCAGGGGAAACGGGTCGCCACCATCCTCTGCGGCGGCAACGTCACCGAGGAGCAGTTTCAGGCCTGGTTCGCGGCCGGCGCCAACGGCGGTTCCGAGTAGGTGGCAATCCGGGCAGCCCATTCGCGAACGGTGTACCCCGTCTCCGTGTCGGGTAGCCGCGCCGGATCCGTCGAAAGGTATGCTGCCGCCGTTCCCGGATCACCGGGCGTCATCGACGCGCCGAGCCGCTCCATCAGATGAAGCGCACGGTTGTTTCCGCTGAGGACCATACCGACCAGCGTATCGATCCCGAGGGACCGCGCCGAGGCCATCAAAGTGCCGAGCAGCACCTTCAACAATCCTTGACCTTGAAAATCGTCACAGACGGTGACGGCGGCCTCGGCGATGCCGGGAGCCTTCCCGTTGCGGACCCAGCGGCCGAGGCCGGCCCCTTCGTAGGTGGCTCGGTCGATCAGACACCAGGCGACATGGTCGCTGCCGTCGACATCGCTCAGGTAGTCAATCTCCTGCCGGCCGGGGCGAAATCCACTGCTGTGAAACCGGTGATAGCGTGTCCTATCCGACAGGCGTTCGATGGCACGGGCCAAATCCTCGCGATCCTCCGGTTCCAACCGGCGAAGAACCAGGCGACGCCGGCTTGGCGCGACCACCTCGATACCCGTCAGGTTCCTGCAATGGACCACGACAACCCCTTTCGACACAGCCTAGACTAGACGCCTTTCTCGGCAGCGAAAAGGACCGGCACCCGGACGGTCATCGAGATGGATAGGCCAACGGAGGCTGGCAGGACTATGTCTATCCCCATGCAGCTGCGCGACGCCCAACTCTCCGACCTGGATCTCCTTCAATACTGGGACGACAAACCCCATGTCGTCGCCGCCATGGGTGAGGACGAAGGTTGGGATTGGCCCGCCGAACTCGGGCGCCGTGCCGATTGGCTGGACATGCTGATCGCCGAGGAGGACGGCCGGCCCATCGGCTTCATCCAGATCATCGACCCGGCCAGCGAGGAAACCCATTATTGGGGTGACGTCGGGTCCGGCCTTCGCGCCATCGACATCTGGATCGGTGAGGAGACGGATCTCGGGCGCGGTTTCGGCACTCGGATGATGCAATCGGCACTGGAACGCTGTTTTGCCGATATCTCCGTGACCGCCGTCCTCCTCGATCCCTCGGTTTCCAACCACGGCGCCCATCGGTTTTACGAACGGTTGGGATTCGAACGGATGGAACGCCGCCGCTTCGACAAAGAGGACTGTTACGTCTACCGGTTGGAGCGCATCCGGTGGGAACAGGCCAAAACGTCCACAAGCAGCGCCAAACCCTGATAGACTGTCCGCGACAACAGAGGGTGATATCCGTGACACAAACCTACGAAGAATTCCGCCAGGCCTTTCAGTTGGACCAACTGACCGTCTATCGAAACACCGGCTGGACCTGGTCGGTGCGCCCGGGGCAACCGACGCTGGGCGCCTCGGTGATTTCGCTGAACCGATTCGTCGAACGTTTGTCGGGTATGACGGTCGATGAGGCCGCCGATTTTCGTGACATCGTCGTCAAGGCGGAAACCACCCTGCGGCAGGTCTTCGGCTACCAAAAGATCAACTACCTGATGCTGATGATGGTCGACGCCCACGTGCATTACCATGTCATCCCTCGATACGACGCACCGCAATCCTTCCAAGGGATAGACTTCGTCGACAACGGGTGGCCGAAACAGCCCGATCTCGGAACCGACAATGCCGAGGGACGGGCGGAGCTGCTGGCGGCCATCGCCGAGGCGCTCGGGAACGGCCTTTGACGCCACCCAACGATGGCCATTTACTGTATCCGACACGGCCAGTCCGAGTTCAACGCGGTCTTCGAGCGGGGCGGCGATGATCCGCTGGTATTCGATGCGCCGCTTTCACCCCTTGGCCGCGACCAGGCACGCGGACTCCGCGACCAGGTCGCCGGCCTTGCAATCGAGCGAATCGTCACGTCGCCGCTGACCCGGGCCATTGAAACAGCGCTGCATATTTTCGAAGGCAAGTTGCCCATCGAGGTCGATGCGCGGGCCCGCGAGTTGCTGACGCACAGTTGCGACGTCGGCCGATCGCCGGCCCAACTCGCCGCTCAGTTTCCGACGGTGACCTTCGGTCATTTGGACGACATCTGGTGGCACCAGGGCCCGGCCAACGAACACGGCGTCGGGCGCGAACCGGTTCCGGTGTTTGAGGCGCGTGTCGCCGACTTCCGAAACTGGCTGGTCGAGCAGCCGGACCGGAACATGGCCCTGATCGGACACGGAAACCTGTTCAAGGCCCTGACCGGGCAGAAGCTCGCCAACTGCGAGATCCATCTGTTCGACAAGGATGCGGAGTTCGAGCCTGGGCCTTACGCCTGACCGGTAGATCGAACGGGTGCCGTCTAAACGCGCTCCAGGGCCAGCGCGATGCCCTGGCCGACGCCGATACACATGGTCGCGAGCCCGTAGCGGGCGTCTCGGCGGTTCATCTCCCGGGCCGCCGTCAGCACCAGGCGGGCGCCGCTCATGCCCAGGGGGTGTCCGAGCGCGATGGCGCCGCCGTTGGGGTTGACCTGCTCGGCGTCGACGGGAAGGTCGAGGCCGCGCAGGCAGGCCAGGGCCTGGGCGGCGAAGGCCTCGTTCAGTTCGATAACACCGAAGTCCCCGATGGTCAGGCCGGTCAAGGCCATCAGCTTTTCCGTTGCCGGCACCGGCCCGATGCCCATGATGCGCGGCTCTACGCCGGCCACCGCCGTCGCCAGCACCCGGGCCACCGGTTCGAGCCCGTGTTTCTTCGCGGCTTCTTCGGAGGCGACGACAAGCGCCGCGGCGCCGTCGTTGACGCCCGACGCGTTGCCGGCGGTTACCGTGCCGCCATCGCGGAACGGTGTCGGCAGGGAGGCCAGGCGCTCCAAGGTCGTCTCGGCCCTCGGGTGTTCATCCGCATCCACGATCACCGGATTGCCTTTCCTTCTCGGGATCGAGACCGGGACGATCTCTTCGGCAAAGATGCCGGCGGCCTGGGCCTTGGCGGCGCGGGCCTGGGAACGGAGCGCGAGGGCGTCCTGGTCTTCGCGTTGGACGGAGAATTCCTCGGCCACGTTCTCCGCTGTTTCCGGCATGGAATCGATGCCGTAGCGCTCCTTCATCAGCCGGTTGACAAAGCGCCAGCCGATCGTCGTGTCGTGGATCTCGGCCTTGCGGGAGAAGGCTGTATCGGCCTTCGGCATGACCATCGGTGAACGCGACATGCTTTCGACGCCGCCGGCGATCATCAGGTCCGCCTCGCCGGCCTGGTTGGCGCAGCCGTAGAGGACGTCATCCACTGCGGCCCAGTCGGTGCCCGTGTTGCGGTCGATCAGGGCCTTGATGGGGATGGCGCCGAGGTCGTCGGTGCGCACGGTCGCCAAGCCGCCGCCATAACGTCCGATCGGCGTGCGCACACCGTCGCAGATGAAGGCGTCAGGCATTTGAGCGGGCTCCGTCGATCTGGGTCAGCTGTGCAAGGCCTCGTACTTGGCTTGCAGTTCGTCTTGCGATTCCTCGAAATCGGGATTGGGCACGATGCAATCGGCTGGGCAGACCAGTTCGCATTGCGGTTCGTCCTCGGCGCCGACGCATTCGGTGCATTTCAGCGCATCGATGACGAAGATGGGATCGCCGTAGGAAATCGCTTCGTTGGGGCACGGGTCGACACAGGCGTCACAGCCGGTGCAATCTTCGGTGATCATCAGGGCCATGGTCCGGTTCCTCCGTCTTTGTTCGTTACTCTACGACACCATGGCCAACTGACCCAAGCGGGCCAGCTTCTCGTGGCGGAAGGCGCCCCAAATGGCGGCACCGATGGCGCCGGCATAGATGGAATCCGGATGGTTGTGGACGTCGACGGCGACCTTCTGCTCGACCATGGTTTCGTTGAGAGCCGCCAGAAGGCCGGTGTCCAAGGCAAGGCCGCCGGTCATCAGGACGTCACCTTCCTTGACCTTGATGGCGCGCAGGAGTTTGACCAGTCGCGTTGCCATGGACATGTGGATGCCCTTGAGGATGTTCGCCGCCGTGATCTGTCGCGAGACCATGTTGATGACGTCGGTCTCGGCGAGGACGGCGCAGATCGACGAGACCTTTTCCGGGTCATCGGCCTGTCGCGACAGCTCGCCGATCTCTTCGAGCGTAATGCCGAGATAGCGCGCGATGTTCTCCAGGAACTGGCCGGAACCGGACGCGCATTGCGACGTCATTCGGTAACTCAGAACCTTGCCCCTCTCATCGATGACGATAGCGCGCCCGTGCAGCGCCCCGATATCGAGAACGGCGCGGGCCTCGGGCTTGAGGAAGATGCCGCCTCTCGCGTGCGTCGTCATCGAATAGAAGTGGCCGGTCGAGAAATCGAGACTCTCCGCTTCTCCTGTCGTCGCCACGTAGGCGACGTCGTCTACCGAGACGCCGGCGTCTTCGAGGGCCGCGTCGTAGGATTCACGGGCCAGCTTCAATGGATCGCGCTGGCGGATCTTCTCGATGTGCCGGCTCAACCATTTGATTTCGCCGTTGCCGCCGTCCTCGACCTCGAAGACCACGGCCTTGACGGCGCCGGTGCCGACGTCGATGCTTGCTGTGATGGTCATGTCTGGTCTCCTCCGATCAGTTGACGGCGCGGCGCGCGAAGGTGGCCGCACCCAGCGCGCCGGTGTAGATGCTGGCCGGGTTGATATTGATGGTGACCTCGCCGTAGTTTTCCTTGATCAGCTTCTTCAGTTCGGTCACCGCCGCCTCGTTGTTGGCGACGCCGCCGGTGAAGGTGAACTGATCGGTGATGCCGCCGGATCGCGAGATAATCGACATGGCGCGCAGAATGATGGCTCGGTGCAGTCCGGCCAGGATGTCCTCGCGTTTTTCACCGAGCGCCAGACGGTCGCGCAACTCGGCGCCGGCAAAGACCGTGCAGGTCGAGTTGATGCGCACCGATTTGGTCGCCTTCATGGCCAGCGGGCCGAGCTCATGGAGGCCCATGTTCATCTCGTCGGCGATGTAGCCCAAGTAGCGCCCGCAACCGGCAGCGCAACGGTCGTTCATCTGAAAGTTTTCGACGATGCCCTTGCCGTCGATCTGGATGGCCTTGGTGTCCTGACCACCGATGTCGAGAACCGTGCGGGTGTCTTCGTACATCATATGAGCGCCGAGGCCGTGGCATAGGATCTCGGAGCGGATGTGCTCCTTCGGAAACGGCAGGGTGACGCGGCCGTAGCCGGTGCCGACCACGTAGGTCTCCTCCAACTCGACGTCGACGGCCTGGCTCATGGCGGCCTGCGCCTTGTCCTCGTCGACCTGAAGGTGCGGTTCGGTCTCGACGACCCGGTGTAGGCCGCGTTTGAACTTCTCGCCCATGTTGCCCTCGGGCGGGCGGTTCTCGACGTCGATAATCGATTTGTCATAGAGGTTGAGGAGCGTGTCGAAGGGCACGTCCGCCTCCTTGGCGACCTCCTCGCCCAGGCTCATGACGCGCGATCCGGCGATGTCGCGGAAGAAGTCGGATTTGCGTTTGGCGTCGCGGCTGAACATGTTGGGGGCTTCCGCCTCGATGCGGCGGAAGACCTCATTCAGCGCCTCCAGGATTCCTTCCTGGCCGTCGCGCACGTGGCCGGCGCAGGTCTCGCGTAGGTCTTCCAGTTGTTCAAGGAACTGGATCATGCGGATGTTGAGCTCCAGGTCCTCCAACAGTTCGTCGACGTACTCGGCCTTCACGGCGTCGCCCAGGTTACGGCTGAACAGCGTCAGCCGGGCGCCGAGGCGGGCTTCCTGCTTGGCGACGGCGGCCGCCGTCTCGTAGTTGGAGCGCGAGTTGGTGATGCCGCGCCCCAGGACCTCGAAGTTCTCGTCCATGAGGACGGCCTTGGTCGTGGTCGAGCCGAGGTCGATGCCGATGAAACAATCCATGTCTCTGTCTCCCTCGTCCCGTCAGGCCGCTGCCGCCGGCGAACCGCCGCCGGTGCGTTTCTGGTCGATCATCTGGAAGTAGCTCTCGAGCCGGTTCTTGACGTTGGCCGCCGAGAAGTAGCGCGGATCGACGAGGTCGGTCTCGATGAAAGCGGCCGGCTTGCCGGTGCGTTTCTCCACCTCGCGCATCATCATCAGCTGGCCGGCCGAGAAGCTGTTGCAGCTCTTGATCGAATTGACCAGGAAACCGTCGGCCTGGTACTCGTCCATGTAGGTCTCGACCATGTCGACACGGCTCGGCAGGTTGCGGTTGGTGTAACAGCCCAGGCAGTACTCGGCGAGGCTCTCCAGCGGCCGGTCCGGGTCGTGGCGGAAACCGTCGTAGTCGTAGACGCCGCCGACCTTGGTATAGGTCGAGGCGACGACGACCGCACCCTCGTCGGCGAACATCTTCCAGAAGTCGCGGAAACTGGTCCAGTTGGGCGGTCCCTCGACGACCAGGCGGTACTTCTCCTCGCCCATGTCGCCGTCGGGCGTGATCGGTCCCTCGCCCTTTTCCATGCGCTGCTGGATCTCGCTCTTCAAGATCTTGTAGTAGTCGACCGCTTCGTCGGTGCCGCGGAACGCGGTGAAGATGGGGCCGATGTAGTAGACGCCGCCGAAGTAGGCGTCGATGGGTGATGGCTTGTTCTTGGCGCTTTGCAGGACCCAGACGAAATCGTCTTCGGCCTGGGCGGACTTTTTTAGAATCTCGCGCAGCTTGTCGATGTCGAACTTGACCCCCGAAACTTCCTCGAATGTCGGGATGACCTCTTCCTTAAGCTGCTTGACCACATAGTCACGCATGTTGTCGGTGGTGTGGCCATCGCCCTCGTAGGGGACCTGCAACATCACCGTGCGGCAGCCGTACTGGTCGCGCAGCAGTTCGAACCATTTCATGAAGGTGAAACAGCCCGTGTAGGACAGCAGCAGCAGGTCCGGCACCGGCATCGGCTTGCCGTTGGGCGCGATCGAGCCCCTGGCCATGTTGCCGATGTCGGCCTTGACGTAGGTGCAGACGTCCTCAGAGTGGCCCATCTTCTCCGCATCCATGATCATGCCGCCCGACTTCTTGCGCATGCCGTTCTGGATGGCGTTGATCTCCGGCAGGTTGTTGAGCATGTCGAAGCACATGACCAGTTCGTTGAGATTGCCGGGAACATAGGTGGCCGATACCTTCTGGCCGCGTTCGGTGGCACTCGTCAGCTTCTCGTAGTTGTCGGCGATCATCTCCTTCTGCTTCAGCATCGAAGGTTCTTTGACCACCTCTTGAGTCTGGTTCTGGGTGCTCATGCTTCACTCCACAATTTGATGGTGTCGGCGAAGGTTCCGGCCTGCTCGCGGATCGGCTGCATCTGGCCGGAGTTCTCGGCGTATTTGAACGAGATGTGCGGGATGTTCTCCCGGGTCAGCGCCCCGGCCAGCATTGGGCGATCCAATAGCGCCGGATCGCAGAAGCTGGGGGCGGCGAAGATGACGCCCTCGGCGGCACGCTGGCGGACCGCGTCGACCAAGTATTTGCCCTTGCGCGATCCGTCCGGCTCGTACTTGGCCGCCGTTTCCGTCGAATACTTGATGAAGGCGTCCGACAGGTTGGCGATGGGATCGCCGTCGGTCGGCACGTCTTTCAGCAGCCAGCGGGTGACCAGCATGTAGTCGTCATCGACGATGTAGCAGCCGGCCAGTTCGATCGACTTAACGAGATTGAGCGGCGGCTGTTCGCAAAACGACCCCTGCAGGATGATGCGGCAGTTGTCGCGCATGGGCCGGTCCTCGGCCTCGGCGGCGGCTAGATAGTCCTGCATCAGTTGCGAGTGTTCCTCGACCGGCAAGACCATGCCGGCCCGCATCAGGAGATAAACTTCCCAGGCCGGCGCCTTCCAGGGCGCCTTGGTGCGGAAGTCGTAGACTTCGTTGACCAGCTTGCGGTTCTCGTTGAAGACCGCGATCGAACGGCGGATGTCGTCGTCGCTGATGGTCCGCCCGACGACACCCTCGAGGCCGCGCTTCAATTCGTGCAGTTCCTGGGTGTAGTAGTTGCCGCCGATCTCGTCCTGGTAATTCTGCGGCACGTCGAAGTAGCGCGCGTATACGTCGGGGAACATCATCTTCCACATGCCCGACAGGTTGCGGATGACGTCGCAGATCGACGGGAACAGCATGCCGTCGACGAAATCGAGGCGCTTGGTGATGGCCAGCTCGATGGTCGAGCGCGGGATGCGGCAGATGTAGCTCTGGTAATAGGCGTCGCCGTGGATGACCTCCATGTTGTCGCCGCCGCCGAGGATCCCCAAGGGCAGCATGCCGCCGGCATGGATAATCTCACGCGGTACGTAGACCGGCATGTAGCCGATGACCTTGCGGCTCGGCTCGGCGTCCTTCCACTTGCGGGCCGCGGTGAAATCCAGGTCCTCGTAAAGTTCCTGGCAATAATCGACGATCTCGGAGACCTTTTTCATGACTAGCGGTGCTCCCAACTGGCTTTGCGTTTCTCGATGAAGGCCTCGAGGCCTTCGACGGCGTCGTGGGTCTTCATCAGTCCGTTCAGGTAGAGCGCCTCGACCCGGTCGAGGTCAGCCGTCACTTCGTCTCGGAACCGGGCCCGGGCGGCATCGATGGCGAACATCAGCGAGCTTCCGGAGAGGCCGGCCAAATTGTCGTTGTAGTAATCGAGGGCCGCCGCTTCCGGGTTTTCATCGGTCTTGACGGCGAGGCCGATCTCGGCGGCCCGTTCGCCGCTGATGGAGCGCCCGGAGTATAGCATATCCTCGGCGTGTTGGCGGGCGACCAGGCGCGGCAGCAGGCAACTCGCCGCCGGCGCGAAGACGGCCAGCTTGATTTCCGGCTGGCCGAGGCTGGCGTCGGGGGCGACGAAAAGCAGATTGCCGGCCATGGCCACTTCGAGGCCGCCGCCGAGGCATTGGCCCTTGATGGCGACCAGGATCGGCACCGGGCAGGCGACCATCTTCTTGATCAGGCCGTGCAGGGCCGAGAGCATGGCGGCGCATTGATCGGGCAGATGCTCCTCGACGCTGGCGCCGAAGCTGAAGTGGGGCCCGGCGTGGTCGAGCAGGACGGCCTGGACATCGCGGCCTTCGTTGACGCTCTCGAAGGCGGCGTTCAGTGCCGCAATCATCTCGGCATCGACGATGTTGGCCTTGGGTCGGCCGAGGCGGAGCCGCAGCAACCGCCCGTCGTCCTCGCGCCAGACCGTGAGCGGCGCCTCACCCATCGCTGTCGGCTCCCGGCATCAGGCTCTCGATCAGTTCCGGTGTCCACGGCGTGCCGACGGCCAGCGCCTGGCGCAGCTTGACGAAATCGATCTCGCGGCCGGTCTCCTTGGTGCCCTCGTTGAAGGCCCGGAACCCGGTGCGCGCCTCGTTCATCATGTTGAGCGCCAGCCAGGAGCGCGAGCTCTCCTTGTTGGCGTTCCAGGCGTTGAGTTTCGGCTTGCGCAGTTCCTCGAGGCTCTTGGTCATGCACTCAGGAAACGTCTCGATCAGCTTGGAACACAGGCTTTCGACCTCGGCGTCGAGTAGGGACAGGTCGACCTCGCCCGATTTGATGGTCTCGCGCCCCGCCTTGAAGTCGGCGCCGCTCTTGAACTCGCCGTGCACGATCCGGCCGTAGTCGTCGAACATACGATCCGTAACCACGGTTGGGTTGGCGACGAAGTCGCCGTTCACCTTGAGCGCCGGGACGATGCCGGAAACGATGCCCAGCCGGTAGGCCTTGTGGGCCGAGAAGGGCTCGCAGAGCGTGCCCGACACCATCGCCTGTTCGCAGCCGATCATCACCGGCAGGAAGTCCGTCGCCCCGCCGATGGCGGCCGAGCCGTGCTTGGGTCCAGCCTGGCCGAAGTTGGACAGGTCCTGGGTCACCGAGAAGTCGCAGGCCATGCCGATCTCCTGGCCGCCGCCGATGCGCATGCCGTTGACCCGGCAGATGACCGGCTTGTCGCAGCCGAGGATAGCCGAAACCATGTCGTTGAAGAGCCGCATGTACTGGCGGTACTCCTGCGGGTTGCCGGCGTAGTACTCGGCGTATTCCTTGGTGTTGCCGCCGGTACAAAAGGCCTTGTCGCCGGTGCCGGTGAACACGACCGCGTTGACCTCGCGGTCGACGGAAGCCCGGCGGAAGGCGAGGATGGCGCCCTTGACCATGTCGGTGGTGTAGGAGTTGTGCTGTTTGGGGTTATCGAGCGTGATCCAGACGTTGTAGAGGCCGTCAGCTGGCGAGCCGTCGAGGCGCTTTGCCGGTCGTTTGTCGTAGAGGATGCCGGGAACGACGGTTTCCGCCGCCGCGATCAGGTTGTGGTCGTTGAGGGCTTCCGGCTTGGTTTCGGCGATGATGGCGTCGGTATCGGGCATGGTCTGAAAAACTCCAAAAACTATCCGTGTTGCGGCACCAGGATGGCGCGGCGTTTCAATTCGTGGCCGTGGGCCGCTTCGAAAACTCGGTTGATATCGTCCAGCGGATGGCGCTCGACGAAGGGCAGAACCTGGACCTCGCCGTCGAGGACGAGGTCGAGGGCGCCGGAATAGAGATCCGGCGTGCAGCCCCAGTTGCCGAGCGCCCGGGCGTGGAAGGCCATCAGGTTCGACAGGCGCAACTCGAGCTTCGCCATGGTGAAGCCGACGACGCTCAGCGTTGCCCCGTGAACAAGCAAGCCGAAGGCGGTTTCCTGGCCGGCCGCCGTACCGGAGCATTCGAAGATGAACCATTCGGTCATCGGCAGGCCGTTTTCCTTAGCGAAACCGCCGATGGCCTTCTTCAGGTCACGCCCCGAGAGCTCGCCGGCGTTGAAGGTGGCGGCGGCGCCGTACTCCGAGATCATCTTCAGTTTCTCGTCGTCGACGTCGATGGCGACCACAGTGGCGCCCATGGCGGCGGCGATCTGGGCGGCATAACCGCCGACCCCGCCGACGCCCATGACGATGGCGAGCGAACCGGGCGTCACTCCCGCCTGGACGGCGGCCTGGTAAGGCGTCGTCACGGCGTCGGCGACCACCGAAAGGTTTCCCAGTTCCATGCCGCGGGCGGCGAGGCGCGTCATATCGACCTCGCAAAGGCCGTTGGCCGGTACCGTGATGTGCGAGGCGAAGCCGCCGTGGATGTCGTTGCCGGGCATTTTCTGGTTGCGGCAGATGGTGCCGCGGCCCCGTTTGCAGACATCGCATTCGCCACACGGGATGACGGCCGAGATGATCACCGGTTTGTCGTACCAGTCCTCGGCGCCGGGACCGGTGTCGACGACACGGCCGGCGATCTCGTGGCCGAGGCAGAGCGGCAATTCGTGGTTGGTGCGCACGCCGTCATAGAGAAAACCCAGATCCGTATGGCAAACGCCGCAACCGTCGACGGCGACGGTGACTTCGCTGTTGGCCGGCGGTGTCGGCACGAAATCTTCCCGGGTCAGCGGCTTGCCGACTTCGGTCATCATCCAACGGTGCGCAGAAGCGTTCATGTTCCCGTGTCCCCCCGAGGTTGATCCTCGTGTCTCCCCTGAGGTGCCGGCCCGCCCTTTTCTCAGGCGGACCGGCGACAGGGAGGCTTAATACATAATTCAGTACTGTAATGCGTATTTATGGGTTTGTCCATAGGTTTTTTGCGGGTTTGGGGAATCTACGGATCCAGTTTTTTTGCTGATCCGGCGCCTGATAGGACGATCAGCAACCAATGTATGCGGGAGACTTCCGAAACTCCAAAGGAGAGGATACCCTTCAGGCAGAGCAGGCCTTCAGATCTTGGTCCGCTTGCAGGGAGAAATGTACCGTGACACTGAGCCGCGCTGACATCGCGTCCTACAGGGAGCAGGTTATCTCCTGGTGGAGAACGCCGTCTCCGCCGACCAGCTGGCTGCACTCCGCAAGACAACTGACGGTCTCATCGACGCGTCGCGGGCCATCACCAAGTCCAACGACCAATACGACCTCGACGAAGGACATTCAGTCGAGAATCCCCGCCTGACGCGCATCAAGCTGCCGCACAAGCTGGACCCCATCTACTGGGAGGTCCTCGTCAACAGCCGCATCATCGAAGTCCTCACCGACCTCCTGGGTGCCGATGTGGCGTTGCAGACGGCGAAGCTGAACATTAAAGGCGCCGGGCGGTGGCATGGCCGTCGAGTGGCACCAGGACTGGGCCTTCTATCCCCATACCAACGACGATCTCTTGGCCGTCGGCCTGATGCTGGACGATGTGGACGCCGACAACGGACCCTTGCAGGTGATCCCCGGTTCGCACCGTGGGCCGGTGTTGGATCACAGCAACCGGGACGGGGTCTTCTGCGGCGCCGTCGATCCCGACGACCCGGACTTCCACCTGGAGGACGCGGTGACCCTCACTGGTCGCGCCGGCAGCGCCACCGTCCATCACGTGCGGATGCTGCACGGCAGTGCGCCCAACCGGAGCCAGCGCTCGCGCATGATCCTGTTCTACGAATGTCTGGCCGCCGACGCCTGGCCGCTGGTCGGCGCCGACAACTACATCCACCGGCAGGGCCCGTCCGCTGTTTGGGAGGATCTTAGCGAGCGCATGATCTGCGGCGAGCCGTCGCTGCAGCCCCGGATCGAATCCAATCCCGTCCGCATTCCGCTGCCCCTGTCACCGGAATCCGGGTCCATCTTCAAGGTTCAGAAGTCCGGCGGTGCCCATTCCGCCTTCGAATAGGGCTGCGCCTATTCCTGGAGTGTCGGCGGGTCCGGGTCCTCGTCCCAGTCTTCGTCCGGCAGTGGCACCTTGGCGAGCCATTCCTGCATGAGTTGGATGTGCTCCTTCTCTTCCTCCATAAGCTCGCGGGCCAGTTCACAGACTTCGCTGGGTCCGACCGTCTCACAGACCCGGGAGAAGAAATCGAAAGCCCGCTGTTCGCCGCGCAGCGCCAGCTTGAGGGCGTGATGCGGCGTCATCAGGTAATGGACGTCGGTGGCCGTAATCGACTCCGGCGCCTCCTCGTCGAGCCAGCGGAAATCCCAGGGTGAGATATGCGGCAGCGTCATGTTTCCGACCCGGTCGAGAACCTTTTGCACGTGGATGGCCTCGACCTTTGCCATCTTGCGGAAGAGGCCGGCCACCTCCTCGTTGTGATGGACCTCCATCTGCTGGGCCAGTTCCTCGTAGCGTTCCAGCGCCTCCTCCTCAATGGCCTTGGCGTGGGCCAGGAGTTCGGCGACAGTGGCGATCGACTTGTCGGTGGTCACGTCGTTTCCTTTGCCTCTTTTAGTCCCGCGCTAGACCGCGAACTGCTCGCCGAGCCCGGCGGCGTCCTGTTCGGCTTCGCCGACCGGCACCGCATAGGGCTCGCGATTGCCGACGTATAGCACACCCAGGTTGAAGCCGTCGTCGGTCATCAAACGCCGCGCCGCGCGGCCGATCTCTTCGGTGGGATCGACCGGGGCCGGGCGGGCGACCTTCTTCCAGTCGCGCTGGTCGGGCCGGAAGGTGACGCAGGGGCTCAAGACCTCGACGAAGGAAAAACCCGGGTTTCGGATGGCCTCGACGATCAACTTGGCGGTGCCGTTGGGATCGCCGGAGAAGCCGCGAGCAATGAAGTTGGCGCCCGAAGCCAGCGCGATGACCAGCGGGTTGAAGGGGCGGAGCCCGGTGCCGCCAGGCGACAGGGCGCTGTCCCAGTCCGGTTCCGTGGTCGATGATGGTTGGCCCTTGGTCATGCCATAGACTCGGTTGTCCATGACGATGTAGGTCATGTCGACGTTACGCCGGCAGGCATGCAGGAAGTGGTTGCCGCCGATGGAAAAACCGTCGCCGTCACCGCCGGTCACGAGAACCGTCAAATCGGGGCGCGACAGCTTGAGGCCTGTGGCCAATGCCGTGGCGCGGCCGTGCACGCCATGGAAGCCGTATGTGTTGAGGTAGGCCGGGATGCGCGATGAGCAGCCGATGCCGGAGATGACGGCGACGTCCTCCGGCGGCAGCGCCAGTTCGGCCAGCGCTTTGGTGATCGAGGACAATACCGTGAAGTCGCCACAGCCCGGACACCAGACCGGTTTAACGTCGGACTTGTAGTCGCGGGCCGACAGGGTCGGCAGGGGGGCCGGCGCTTCGCTCATGTTGCGCTCCATTCACGGATTTCACGGGTCAGTTCCTCGACCCGGTAGGGCAGGGGGCCGGGCCGGTGGATATGGTCGACGGGGCACGGGAAGTCGAGGTGCCCTTTGAGGTAGCGGTAGAACTGGGCGGAGTGGTTGAGCTCGACGATAAGTGCCCGCTCGACGCCGTCGAAGGCCTTGGCCCAGGCGGCGGTCTGAAGCGGCGCCAAAAGGCGCGGCGCGATCAGGCGAATGTCCTGGCCGCCGGCCCGGAGCCTCGCCAGCGCCTCACGCACAGCACCGGTGGTCGAGCCCCAGGTGATGACGGCGGTCGAACCGTCGCCTTCGATGTCGGCCCAGTGATCGCCGTAATCGTAGCCCTGGATCTTCTCGGCCCGTTTGTCGAGCTGCTCCGCATGGTCCGAGACCTGGCTCGACGGCAGGCCGGATTCGGCATGTTCGAGGCCGTCGGCCGTGTACTGGCCGCCGGCCACACCCGGCACCGACATGGGTGAGACGTTGCCGCCGCCGAGGGCATAGCGCTGGAATCCTTCCATTTCACCGGCGGCGGTCAGGCGCTGGCCGACGAAGGCGATGTCAGCCGGCTCGTCGATGATCGCCTTGGTTTGGCCGAGGAGTTGGTCGGAAAGCACGATGGCCGGCGTCTGTGTCGCCTCGGCGACCGTCACCGCCCATTGCGTTGTGAACAGGCAATCGCCGACGGAAAGCGGCGCCAGCACCAGGTGCGGCGCGTCACCGTGCAAGCCATGGAGCGCGATGTTGAGGTCGCTCTGTTCGGACTTGGTCGGAATGCCGGTCGACGGGCCGCCACGCATGACGTCGACGACGACGATCGGCACCTCGGAGGCGACGGCGAACCCGATGCTCTCGGTCATCAGAGCCAAACCGGGACCGGAGGTGGCTGTCAGCGACGGCGTGCCGCCGCGACGCCGACGGCAATCATGTTAGGGCGGCCCTTGGAAATGGCCTTGGCCATGTCCTTCATGGGCAGTTCGATGACCTTGGCGCCGGTCGAGGCGATGACCTCCGGCACCTCACCCTGAGACGGGTCGGCGAAAACCAGACTGTCGGAGCCCAACGGCAGTTCGATGGCGAAGCGGTCGATGTTGTGCCAGTCGATGGCGATGAGGATGTCGAAAACATCGCCCGGTGCCGAGACCGGTTCGCTCGAAAGGCGTAGCATGGCGGCGGCCTCGCCGCCCCGGATCTGTGGGCCCGAGGAGCGGATGAACAGGCCGTAGAGACCGGATTTGGCTGCCGCTTCAAGGAGCATGTTGCCTGCCGTAATGACACCGGCACCGCCGCTACCAGTCAGTGCGATGGAGATGCTTCCCGATACGGCTTTCTGATCGTTCATCAGCCCCTCCTCATTGGCGCCATCCAAGGATCCAGCCCGCCTTGACAGGTCCAGCACCCGCCAGTAAGCTTAAATCAGTAAATAAGTACCTTAATACCACTTTATAAAATTCGTCAAGGCAGGGACGCTGTGGAATGAAGGATTATTTCGACTTTCAAGGACGCGTCGCATTGGTCACCGGAGGGGCAAGGGGGATCGGCCGGACGATCGCCGGGACTCTGTCCGAAAGGGGCGCCAATGTCCATGTCTTCGACCGCGAATTGCCAGAAGATGCCGACGCCCAGGCCGGATTGATTTATCATGCTGTCGACATCGCCGATGCCGGGAGCGTCGTCAACGGCATTGCCGCTATCGGCGCCCCGGTGGCGCTTTTGGTCAACAACGCCGGTATCACACGGGACCGCTCCATCGCCAAGATGAGCGACGACGAGTGGTCCGATGTCCTCACCATCAACCTGACCGGCGCCTTCGTCACCGGCGAGATCCGTGGCCAGGTCCAACAAGTTCGTCGTCATCACGTAGTTCTCGCCCTTAATCGTCGGCCTGACCGCCGCCTGTATCTCCTCGCGCAATCGGTCGATGTCGCCGCGAATGGTCTCGGCCATTGTGCGGGCGGTGTCGCGCTCGGTCTCCAGGGCGGCGACGAAACCGCCGGGGTCGAAGACCCGGGCGCCGGCCAGGTCATAAAGGCTGTGGGCCAGGTTCACCGGCTGATGCCAGCGGATGATCTTGGCCAGGACCTCTTGAACCGTCTCCAACGGCAGCTCGCGCCTGGTTAAGCACCAGCCGGTGATACCCGGCGCCGTCAGCAGCGGCGACAACGTGAAGCGGATGGCGCCTTCCGGCCGTTCCAACTGCAGCCCGTTGTCCGTGTCCTGCCAGGTCTCCGTGAGCGCGCGGACCTTGGTGTTGTGTTCCGGCGACAGGGCGCGGAGCCCATTGGCGTCGGTGAGATAGATGTCGATGTTGTCGCAGACCCGGTGCTGCAGGTGCTGGGCCAGGGCCGCACCGCCGCCCCACGACCACACCGTGCCGTCGGGCAGTGTGTCGACGGCGCCGAGCGCCAGGTCGAGCAGCCTGCGCCAGCGGGATCGGAGGGCCGATTGGGTCATCTGTGTCGTCCGCTTCGGTTCTTCTGCCGCAACTGGTGGCAGGTAACCCGATATTTGTCATCTTCCCCCTATTGTTCCCGTTCTCATTTATTTTTGCCAGGGTTGACCACCGCTTTGCCAGTTTTCGGCGCCGTCGATCGCGCCACCCAGTTTCCCATTGTCCTCTTGGGGTCATTGCGCTAAATTCACACATTGTTCGGTCGGCGAACATTTTTCGTTCACGCTCAAATCAGGGTCCGCCCGTCCGCGAGGTGCCGATGGCCAAGACGCTTTTGAAAACCACCGTCAACGGGAAACCGCGCGAGGACGCGGTCGCCGGCAACATGTTGTTGATCGACTACCTGCGCGAGGTCGCCGGCCTGACCGGCACCAAGATGGGCTGCGACGGCGGCGAATGCGGCGCCTGCACGGTGTTGGTCGACGGCAAACCGCGGCTGTCCTGCATCTCCCTGGCCGCCTCCTGCGAAGGCAGCGCCATCGAGACCATCGAGGGTGGCCAGACCGACGGCGCGCTTTCGGCCCTGCAGCGGGGCTTCCACGAGAAGCTCGGTTCCCAATGCGGCTACTGCACCCCCGGCATGATCATGGCGGCCCAGGGGCTCTTGCTGAAAACCCCGGACCCCAGCGTCGCTGAGATCGAGGAGGCCCTGGGCGGCAACATCTGCCGCTGCACCGGCTACGTGAAGATCATTGAGGCGGTGCAATATGCCGCGGCGGAATTGGCGGCTGAGCTTTCCAAAGAAGCGGCGGCGGGAGCGGCGGCATGAGCAAACAACAGGCAGACCTGACCAGCGTGCAGCCGGCCAAGATGGTCGGCGCCCGGGCGCTACTGATCGACGGCGTCGAGAAGGTGACGGGCCGCGCCGAATACACGGCCGACCTGGCCGCCACCCAGGCCATGGCCGGGCGCATCTACAGGAGCCCCTACAGCCACGCCGAGATCGTCCGTGTTGATACCTCGGAAGCCGAAGCGCTCGACGGCGTCGTCGCCGTCATCACCGGCGACGTCTGCGACCAGCCGTTTGGTATCCTGCCGATCGCCCAGAACGAATACCCGCTGGCCAGGGGGCGGGTCCGTTACCGGGGCGAGCCGGTCGCCGCCGTCGCCGCCGTCGACGAGGCGACGGCCGAGCGCGCGCTCAGGCTGATCCGCATGGAGGTCAGGGAACTGCCCGCCTACTACGACGCGGCCAAGGCCCGGGCGCCGGGGGCCGAGACCCTGCATACGGACCGCCCCGGCAACTTGGAGCGCGAGGTCCATCACGAGTTCGGCGACGTCGATGCCGGTTTCGCCGAGGCCGACATCGTCCGCGAGGAGAGCTACGACTGCGCCGAGGTCACCCATGTCCATATGGAGCCCCATGCGGCTCTCGCCGAATACGACGTCGAGCGCGACCGCATGACGCTCAAATCCGTGACCCAGGTGCCCTTCTACGTGCACAAGCGCATCGCGCAATGTCTCGAGATGGACGAGAGCCAGGTCCGCGTGATCAAGCCCTTCATCGGCGGCGGCTTCGGGGCCAGGACCGAGACCCTCAATTTCGAGATTGTCGCCTGCCTGCTGGCCCGCGCCGCCCGTGGCACCGTGCGCATGAAGCTGTCGAGGGAAGAGACCTTCCTTACCCATCGCGGTCGGCCAAGGACCGGCGTCAAGCTCAAGGTCGGCATGACCGAGGCCGGGCGGCTGACGGCGTGCGCCTGCGAGGTCGAACAGACCGGCGGTGCCTATGGCGGCTACGGCATCGTCACCATCCTCTATGCCGGCTCCTTACTGAACGCCATCTACGACATTCCGGCCGTGCGCTACGACGGCTTTCGCGTCTACACCAACACGCCGGCCTGCGGTGCCATGCGCGGCCACGGCACTGTCGACGTGCGCTTCGCCTTCGAGAACCTGTTGGACGCCATGGCCACCGAGCTCGGCCTCGATCCCTTCCAAGTGCGGCGTAAGAACCTGCTGGAGGCGCCGACCAAGACCATCAACGACCTGATGGTCGAATCTTATGGCCTGCCGGAATGCCTCGACTGGACCGAAGAGGCGTCCGGCTGGCAGGGCCGGGAGAGCCGTCGGAAACCGGGCAAGGGGTTCGGCATGGCCTGTTCGCACTACGTCTCGGGTGCGGCCAAGCCCGTGCACTGGACCGGCGAGCCCCACGCCGTGATCAACCTGAAGCTCGACTTCGACGGCGGTATCACCATCCTCACCGGAGCCGCCGATATCGGCCAGGGCTCCTCGACCATCCTGGCCCAGGTCGTCGGCGAGGTCTTGGGCGTCGATTTCGACCGCCTCACCGTTATCGCCAACGACAGCCGCATCACGCCCAAGGACAACGGTTCCTACTCGTCGCGCGTCACCTTCATGGTCGGCAACGCGGCCCTGGAGGCGGCCCAGAACCTCAAGAAAGTGCTCGTCCAAGCGGCGGCCCGCAAGCTCGACGCCCAGCCCGACGACATCGAATGCCTGGGCGAGGTCTACAGGGTCAGCGGCGGCCAGGATCCGGGCATCCCCTATAAGGACGTGGTCTCGGAAGCCCTGGTCGACACCGGTACCATTACGGTCAAGGGCACCTTCACCGTGCCGCGCTCGCATCAGGGCGGCAAGTACCGGGGCGCCGGCGTCGGACCGAGCATGGCCTATTCCTATTCCGCCTCCGCCGTCGAGATCACCGTCGACGAGGACACGGGACTGGTCACCGTCGATCGTGTGTGGACGGCCCACGATTGCGGTTATGCCCTCAATCCGCTCTCAGTAGAAGGCCAGGTCCAGGGTGCCGTGTGGATGGGCCTCGGCCAGGCTATGAGCGAGGAGACCCGCTACATCGACGGCCTGCCCGTCGGGCCCAACATGCTGGATTATCGGGTGCCGACCATCGTCGAGTCGCCGCCGATCGAGGTGAAGATCGTCGAGAGCCTGGACCCCAACGGTCCCTTCGGCGCCAAGGAGGCGAGCGAGGGGGCCCTGGCCAGCGTCATCCCGGCCATCGCCAACGCCGTCTACGACGCCGTCGGCGTGCGCATGGTCGTCACGCCCCTGACGCCCGAGCGTATCCTCGACGGCATCACCAAACGCGACCGCGCCGCTAAAAAAGCGGCCCGAACAGCGGCGGAATAGGGAGCGCCCCATGGAATTCCTGCCCGATTTCGACGTCCTGCGCCCGGCCACCATCGAGGACGCCGTCGCCGCCCGCGCCGTCCACCCGGAAGCGCCGCTCTTGGCCGGCGGCACCGACCTCATTCCCAACCTCCGCCGCGGTATCGGCGAGCCCGACACGGTCATCGAACTGACCGGCATCGAGGCGCTCTATGGTATCGAAGCGACCAACGACGGCGGGGTCCGCATCGGCGCCGCCGTGACCCTGGCCGAGATCGCCGACGGACCGGAACTCTTGAAGGGCTACACGGCCCTCGTCGAGGCCGCCTCCGTTGTCGCCGGCAACACCCACCGCCAGGTGGCGACGCTGGGCGGCAACCTCTGTCTCGACACCCGCTGCGTCTACTACAACCAGAGCCACTGGTGGCGGGCAGCCAACGATTTCTGCCTCAAACACGAAGGCGACACCTGCCACGTGGCGCCCTCCGGCACCCACTGCTTCGCCGCTTTTTCCGGCGACGTGGCCCCGGCCGTTCTGGTCTTCGGCGGCCAGGTCGAGATCGCCGGCCCCAATGGCACCCGCACCGTGCCGCTGCCCGAGATCTACACGGACGACGGCCAGGACCACCTTCGCCTCGAGCCTGGCGAGATGCTGACCGCCGTCCTGCTGCCGCCCGCCGCCGGCGCGACATCGGGTTATGCCAAATCCCGTGTCAGAGGGTCCATCGACTTCCCGCTCGCCGGCATCGCCATCGCCCTGACGAAGGACGGCGACAACCTGACCCGTCTTGACGCGGTGCTGACCGGGACAAACTCGTGTCCCATCGTGGTCGACGGCACGGCCGACCTCCTGGGCCAGGACTTCACCGAGGAAGTTGCCGAGAAACTCGCGGCGCTCCTGCCCAAGCAGATCCAGCCCATGACCAGCACCTTCACGCCGCCGGGTTACCGCAGGAAGGTGGTGGCGAGTATGGCGAAGTCGCTGGTGACGCGCCTATTCGAGGAGCCTTAACCCCCACCCCCGACCCGCTTCAACAAATCCACCAAAATCGCCTTCTCGTCCGCATCGAGCCTGTCTGCCATCCTCGTCTCGTGGTCCTCGACCATGGGGCCAAGCTTGTCGGTGAGGGCGCGGCCCTGATCGGTGAGGGAGAGTTCGTTGGAGCGGCGGTCGGTCTCGGAGGCGCGGCGGTCGACGAGGCCGCGGGTCTCGAGGCCGTCGATGACGGCGACCATGGTCGAGCGTTCGATGCCGAGGGCGCGGGCGAGCACCGACTGGCTGAGGCCGTCGTTGGCGCCGATGAGCGCCAGCACGCCATACTGGCCGGGCGTGATCTTCTCGGCGGCCATGGTCTTGCGGAAGTCCTCGAAGACCGCGGCCTGGGCGCGGCGCAGGTGGTAGCCGACGAGGCCCTCGAGGACGCTGCGGTCGACGGGCTCGGCCGGGCCCGGCCCCGTTTCCGGCCGTTTGGTTGCGGTGCCAGCGCTCAAGACATACCTCCGACTTCATCGGCGGCGATCTGTCGCAGCTTGAAGCGCTGCACCTTGCCCGTCGGCGTGCGTGGGAAGTCGTCGAGATAAACGAAGCGGCGCGGGCATTTATAGATCGACAGGTTGCCGGTCAGGTCCTCGCAGACCTCCTCTTCCAGGGCTTCGCGGTCAGCCCTGGGGTCGGCCAGGATCATGCACAGAGCTAGGCGTACGAAGCCGGATGTGTCGGTGACGCCGACGACGGCGGCCTCCATGACCTTCGGGTTCTCCAGTACCCGCTCCTCGATCTGAACCGGGCTCACCCATTGGCCGGAAATCTTCAGCATGTCGTCGCCGCGGCCCTGGTGGTGGTACCAGCCCTTGTCGTCGAGGACGAACATGTCGCCGGTGCGGTACCAGCCGTCCCGGAAGGCCTCCGCCGTCTTGTCGGGCTGGTTCCAGTAACCGTCCGCCAGCGTCGTTGACTTGACCCAGAGGATACCGGGAACGCCGGCTTCCTTGATCGAGACGCCGTCCTCATCGGTCAGTTTGACCTCGACCCCGGGATAGGGTTTACCGGTGGCGCCGGGCGAGAAATCCTTGGGCCGGTTGCCTATGAACATGATCAGCGCCTCGGTGGCGCCGATGCCCTCCAAGAGCGGCTGACCGGTGACCGTCTGCCACTGGCGGCAGAGCTGTTCCGGCAGCCGTTCACCGGCCGAGATGAAATGACGCACGTTCCGGAACGCCGGCGAGCCGGCGAAGCCGCCGCTGACAAGGGCCCGGTAGAAGGTCGGCACGCTGAAAACCACGTCCGACTTGTGGGTCTCGATGGTGTCGGCGACATCCTCCGCGTTGGGCCAGCCCGAGTGTACGACCATGGTGGCGCCGAGCATGAGTCCGGCCAGCAGCATATGGCCGAGGGAGAAGGCGAAAAAAAGCTTCGACGAACAAAACAGCGTATCGCCGGGACGGACGCCGTAGACTTCCTTCAGGTAGCGCGGCACGTAGGCCAGGGAAGCCAGCTGGTGGACTGCCGCTTTCGGTTCGCCGGTAGTGCCCGACGTGTACATCCAAAGGGCGGTGTCGCCCGGGTCCAGGTCGACCGAATGCATACGCTCGTCACGGCCGACCATCAGGGAGGGGATATCATCATGGCCTTCGGCGGGATCGGTGACCACGACCGGTGGGAAGAAGCCACTCAATTTCCTGGCACGCTCCACGGTCTCCAGGAACTGGCTGTCGGCGACGAGCAGCTTGCAGGCGCTGTCGGCAACCATGAAGGCGAGTTCCTGGGCCGAGGCGCGGAGATTGATGGCGACGGGCACGGCGCCGATCTTCATGGCGCCGAGATAGACGTAGTAAAACTCCGGGCCGTCGTCGGCGAGCAAAAGCACCCGGTCCTGAGTGCCAACGCCGAGTTCAGCGAAGGCGCCGCCGCAGCGGGCGGCGGCCGCCTGCAGTTCGGCGTAAGTAACCTTGCGATCGCCGGCGATGACCGCCGCCTCGTCGGCCTGGCCGTTCTTCAGGGCCGGCCCCAAGAGTTCGTCGGCGGCGTTCATGAGTGTCCCGTTGCGTCCCCGCACCCGTTTTCGGGTTTCGTTCGTAGTCGAACGAATTTCGGCATTCGTTCGTGTACCGAACGAGTTTCCGCTTTCCCGCGCCGTCCTGTCAAGGGAGCGGAACAGGCGGTATGCTTATCGTATAGCATGCCAAGGAATGACCATGCCCAAAGGTCCCAAAGGAGAGAACCGCCCCGCCGACGTGATCGGCGCTGCCGTCATGGTGGCGAAAATCGCAACGGGCGAGATCGAAGACGCGCCCGAGGACGACGGCAAGAACAAGGCCGCCCAGGAACTCGGGCGCTTGGGCGGGAAGGCGCGGGCCGAGAAACTGACCAGGGCGCAGCGGTCGGAGATCGCAAAGAAGGCATCGGCGAAGCGTTGGGCCACGAAAATCAATTAGAGAAAAATCACCCCAAAAATAAACCTCTGCACATTCTCACGAAACACTGACGCATAACAAAGCATTGAATTTACTAACTAATTACGCGCCTCATGCGTTTGTCGAATATTTCTCACGAGATTTACTCGCATCCCTCTTGATTTGCTAGGTCCTGTTGACAGTTAACGGACTATTCATGGTTGGTGTGATCGAGTGAGACCAGTGCAAGGTGAGGGGCCTGGTCATGCTTCGCAGGGAATTGACGGATGGGCAATGGGACCGGATCAAGGATT
>Ga0209781_1000082_pt1 | contig 23422 bp, 21 predicted proteins | sample WorMetHERISLAND1_3_FD_187386 | JGI IMG/M metagenome (GOLD analysis project Ga0209781, IMG submission 187386) | Marine gutless worms symbiont microbial communities from Max Planck institute for Marine Microbiology, Germany - Olavius albidus HERON... | ecosystem: Host-associated > Annelida >...
AGGCCTTCTCCGTCTCCTCGGCAATCACCTTGCGAAGCCGTGTGTAAAACGAGGCCGCCGTGTTCCGGTGGACGCCAACCAACTCAGCGGCTGCTCGTGCCGTCGTCGCCGCCACAAAGTGCTCCACCAAACGATCACGCTTCCAACCACTGAGCCGGCTTCTTCTCGCATACATCCTGCAATCCTAGCCCAAGCATCTCGCTTAGCTAGGACAGCCCCTAACTATATCCCCGCCCTCACTTGGGCTGTGCGCCCGGTCACTTCCAATATCTCCCGCGTCTTTATAAGTATTCGTTCCCGCAAGAGCTAGGGAGAAACATCTCCTGGCACCGTTTTTTCCCGTTTTACCAGCAATTTATTCAGCGCATTGATGTAAGCGCGGACGGAGGCGACGAGCGTGTCCGTATCGGCTCCCGAACCATTGACCGTTTTTCCGTCTTCTTCCAGGCGGACTGTCACCTCGGCCTGCGCGTCGGTGCCTTCGGTCACCGCGTGGACCTGATAGAGCTGCAACCGAGCGTGGTGTGGGAAAAGCTGTTTGACGCAGTTGAAAGCAGCGTCGACCGGGCCATCACCGGTCGCCTTGCACGATGCCGAGTCACCGTTGATCCGCAGTGTCAGATCGGCTTTCGGCGGGCGATGCACGGTACCGCAGTTGACTTCCATATCGATCAACTGCACGCGGTCGTTGGAACGGACGACCTCGTCGTCGACGAGCGCAATGATATCCTCGTCGAAAATCTCCTTCTTCAGATCGGCGAGGTCCTTGAAGCGCTTGAAGGCATCCTGGATGGCATTGTCGCCCAGCTCATATCCCAGCTCCTTGAGCCGTTCCTTGAAGGCATGCCGCCCCGAGTGTTTGCCCAGCACGATGTCGGAGGTCGCCAGGCCGACCGATTCGGGGGTCATGATCTCGTAGGTCTGGGCGTGTTTGAGAACACCGTCCTGGTGAATGCCCGATTCGTGGGCGAAGGCGTTCTTGCCGACGATCGCCTTGTTCGGCTGGACAGCGAAACCGGTGATGCCGGAGACCAGCCTGGAGGCCTTCATGATGTGTTCGCTAGTGACGCCGGTGGTATAGGGCATGGAGTCGTTGCGGGTGCGGAGCGCCATGACGATCTCCTCCATGGCCGCGTTGCCGGCGCGTTCGCCGAGACCATTGACCGTGCACTCGACTTGCCGGGCGCCGGCCTTGACGGCGGCGAGCGAGTTGGCGACGGCGAGCCCAAGGTCGTTATGGCAATGGACGGAAACAGTCGCCTTGTCGATGTTGGGAACACGGTCGAACAACATGGCGATCAATTGGCCGAACTCGTCTGGAACGGCGTAGCCCACGGTATCGGGAATATTGATGGTGCCGGCACCGGCATCGATCGCGCTTTCGACGCAGCGGCACAGGAAGTCATGCTCCGTCCGCGATCCGTCCTCCGGCGACCACTCGACGTCGTCGGTGAAGTTCCGGGCCAGAGTGACGCTGTTGATGACGGCCTGGTGAACGGCTTCCGGCTCCATCTGGAGCTTGTATTTCATGTGCAGCGGGCTGGTCGAGATGAAGGTATGGATGCGGCCACGTTTGGCCGGTTTGATGGCGTCCGCAGCCCGCTCGATATCACCCCGGGTCGAGCGCGCTAGCCCGCAGATGGTGGCGTTCTCGACGACCTTGGCGATTTCGTTGACGGCCTCGAAGTCGCCGTCGGAGGCGATCGGAAATCCGGCCTCGATGACGTCGACGCCCATGCCGTCCAGCACGTGAGCGACGCGCAGTTTCTCCTCGAGGTTCATGGAAGCGCCCGGCGACTGTTCGCCGTCACGCAACGTCGTGTCGAAAATGACGACCCGGTTCGACTCACTATCGGTCATTGCCCGACTCCCTCAACCACTCGAATTTCCAGCCGCCGGCCGAATACCGGCATAGCACAATTTCCCGGAAAAACACCCGTCATGGAAAACGAACGGTAATTCCCCTTTTCTCGCCTGTCATTTTCGTCGTCAGCCGTTGAAGAAGCGTTAACGCCCGGCCCCTGCCATCCGGGCAGGAACTCAAGCTATCGACCTCGCTCATTGGTTGTAACAACTCCGCCATGATTCCTGATTGCGTCGCCCACCGAAGGCGCGATACCCTCGTATGCAGTTGAGGAACTACAACAAACAATCGACTGGGGCTTCCAACCAATTTGGAAGGGCTTCTTTTCTGAAGCCGGGGGCTGATCAGTCCGACGTCAGGGGTCGGGATGGTCGCCATAGCCGATTTGAGCCGGTAGGGGTCACCGGCTCGGGACGGCGGTATCGGCCCCTTATCGGGTTCGTCCTTATTACACAAGGTGACGGAATTACACAAGGTGACGGACATGCTTAAAAAGATCCTCCTCCCCGTTATTTTCGTCATTCTCGGTTACGGTTTCTGGGTCAGCCCGAACGTCAAGGAGATCGCAGCCGGCGTCTCTATTTTCCTGTTCGGCATGTTGTTCCTGGAAGAGGGCTTCAAAGCCTTCACCGGAGGCCTGCTCGAGAAGCTGCTCAAAAAGACCACCGACCGTCAATGGAAAGCGGTCCTCTTCGGTATCGTCTCAACGACGATCATGCAGTCGAGTTCGCTGGTCTCGGTGATCACCATTTCCTTTCTCAGTGCCGGGCTGATCTGGCTGGCCTCGGGAATCGGAATCATCTTCGGCGCCAACATCGGCACCACGACCGGCGCCTGGCTGGTCGCCGGCTTCGGCCTGAAGGTGAAGATCTCGGCCTATGCCATGCCGATGCTGGTGTTTGGCATCATTCTGGTGTTCCAAAGCCAGAAGGCGCTCAAGGGTATCGGCTACATTCTGGCCGGGCTCGGATTCCTGTTCCTCGGCATTCACCACATGAAGGAAGGGTTCGAGGTCTTCCGGGAGACCATCGATTTGGCCGAATACGCCATGTCGGGTTTCCTCGGCCTCATCGTATTTACCCTAATGGGAACCGTGGCAACGGTGATCATGCAGTCTAGCCACGCCACCCTGGTGCTGATCATTACCGCGCTGGCAGCCGGGCAGATCACCTATGAAAACGCGCTGGCGCTGGCCATCGGTGCCAACATCGGCACCACGATTACCGCCATCATCGGCTCCATGAGCTCCAACTACCAGGGCAAACGCCTGGCCGCGGCGCACTTGATCTTCAACGGCGTCACCGGCGCCATCGCCATCGCCTTCATCCACCAAATCGTCTGGATGGTCGATGCGGTTTCCGTGCGGGTCGGCATCGCGGCAGACGACTACACGCTGAAGCTCGCCGTGTTCCACACGATCTTCAACATCATCGGTGTTGGCGTGATGTGGCCGCTGACCGGCTGGCTGGTCAACTTCCTGCAGCGCGTCATCCCGAAACCGAAGGTGGAAACGGCGGAACCACGGTTCATCACCGATACCGCGTTTGGCTTCCCGGAGACCCTTCTCAATGCGGTTCGCCAGGAAACGCAGCACCTTTACGGCAATGCCCTTGAGGTGATGTCGAGAGGACTGGCTCTCGACCGCACCGTCATTCAGTCGAACGGCGATCTCGAGGCTCATGTGCAAGCCTCGGTGAAGCCCGACGAATACGACATGGAGAAGGCCTACGTCGGCACCGTGAAATCGCTTTACGCGGCCATTCTGGAGTTCATCAGCAAGGCCCACAACGAGATTCCGGCGGAATTCGGCAGCCGGCTCTACGAACTTCGGGACGCCTGTCACGGCATCGTCTTCAGCGTCAAGGGCATCGCCCATCTGCGCACCAATACCTTGGAACACATCCGTTCCGACAACGACGACGTCCGCCAACAATACAATTTCATCCGCAACCAAATCGCCGGTATCATGCGCACCATCCATGAATTGGGGCAGATGGATGACGAGGAACGTGATGTTCTGGTTCTTGACGAATTCAAGGTTACCATCGACGAGGACAACCTGTTGTTCAAGAACGCCATGGACGACATGATCCGTGACGGCAAGCTCCCGCCATTGGTGGCGACGTCCCTGATGAACGATCTCGGATACGCCAAGACCGTGATCTGGCACCTCGCCGATATGGGCAAAGCCCTTTACGGCGCCCATGATGCCATCGAGAAGGAAGTCGAGGACGTCCTCTCGCTCACGGAAGAGGACGTCGATGGGCTGCGTAGCGACGCGGCGTAGTAAACACGGCGCCTGTTGTTTAGGTGTCAGATAATCAAAGGATGACTACCATGAAGATGCCGAAAATGATCGACAACCTCCGCGACGCTCTCGACATGAACAAGAAGAAGCGCAAGAAGGAAGCCCTTCAACGTATCTTGAAGAAGATGAAGAAAAAGGAGCTGTCACTGAAAAAGAGCCTTTCATCGGCCTCGGGCAAGGAGAAGAAACGCCTGCAGGACTCGATCAAGGTTTCCAAGGCCCATCGCAAGAAAGGCATCAAGGCGCTGCGCAAACTCAAGGGCAAGGGCTGACGGTCGTCACGATCGCCACCTGCCGCCGGCCTTAGACGCTGCCGCGTGAAGCCTCACGCAATTCGCGGCTTGCCACACTGGCGGTTACAGCAACAATGGGTGGGTCGATCTAACGATCAATTCGAAACGGTTACGATCAACTGTGGAATCATGACTCTCCGACCCGCATTCATGTATCGCCAGTCCGGTGTCGTCCCGTTCCGCTTCGGCGCCGATGGTCTCGAAATCCTGCTGGTCCGAAATCGCAACGACACGAAGTGGATCTGCCCGAAGGGCGTCGTCGACAACGGCATGACGGAAGCGCAAGCCGCGGCGAATGAGGCTCGTGAAGAGGCGGGCGTTCTCGGTGAGGTCTATCCGGACCGGCTCGGCACCTACCAGCAGAAAAAGTGGGGCGGCGTCTGCACAATCAACATGTACCCGATGGCCGTCACCCAGGTGCTGAATACCTGGCTCGAGGCCAACCTGAGAAAACGAGCCTGGTTCCCGGTCGCGGAAGCGAGCGACGTCTGCGACCGGGCAATCAAGGACATCGTCGCCGCGCTGCCAGAAGCCGTCGGCGGTTAACTTAGGGCGAAAACTAGGCGATCGACACCTCTTAACGGAAAAGCCCCCGCTCGAGCCAGGGCCGGCGGGGGCTTAGACCGTTCGGGCGCAGCAGATACCCGGCGCTCAAGTCTGTTCTAGTTCTTCGACTTGTCGACTAGGGCGTTCTCGGCGATCCACGGCATCATGGCGCGGAGTTTTTCGCCGACCTGTTCGACGCCGTGTTCGGCGGCGTTGCGGCGCTCGGCCTTGAAGTTCGGCAAGCCGGCTTGGTTCTCAAGCATCCACTGGCGGACGAAACGGCCCGACTGGATGTCGTCCAGGATCTCCTTCATGCGCGCCTTGGTTTCGTCGGTGATGACCCGCGGGCCTGAGCAGTAGTCGCCGTATTCGGCCGTGTTGGAGACCGAGTAGCGCATGTTGGCGATGCCGCCTTCGTAGATGAGGTCGATGATCAGCTTGACCTCGTGACAGCACTCGAAATAGGCCATCTCGGGTGCGTATCCGGCTTCGACCAGAGTCTCGTAACCGGCCATGATCAAGGCGCTGAGGCCGCCGCAGAGAACCGCCTGTTCGCCGAACAGGTCGGTCTCGCATTCCTCCTTGAAGGTCGTCTCGACGATACCGGCGCGCCCGGCACCGAGGCCGGCGGCGTACGATATTCCGATCTCCTTGGCATTGCCGGACGCGTCCTGGGCGACGGCAATGAGGCTCGGCACGCCGGCTCCACGCACGTATTCGGAACGCACGGTGTGGCCCGGACCCTTTGGCGCGATCATGAAGACGTCGAGGTCGGCACGCGGCTCGATGAGGCCGAAATGGACATTGAGGCCGTGGGCGAAAGCGAGCGCCGCACCCTCTTTGAGGTTATCCTTGAGGTGGTCGTTGTAGAGTGCCGCCTGACCCTCGTCCGGCGTCAAAATCATAAAGACGTCGGCATCCTTGGCCGCTTCGGCCGCCGACATCACGGTGAAACCGTCGTTCTCGGCCTTGACGGCGCTGCCCGAGCCTTCGCGCAGGACCACGACGACGTCCTTGACCCCGGAATCGCGCAGGTTCAATGCGTGAGCGTGGCCCTGACTACCGTAGCCGGCGATGGCGATCCTTTTGTCTTTGACGAGATTGACGTCGGCGTCACGATCATAATAGACGCGCATGATATTCTCCCCTTACTAAAAGCGTGTTGCTGTCTACAGGTATTCGGTTGTGGGTATCGGTCCCCGTTCGGGGCCTCCTAGGCTTCCTCGATGGAGCCGGTGCCGCGCAGAATGGCGACGACGCCGGTGCGCGATACATCGGCCAGCCCCAAAGGCCGCATCAGGTCCGTGAAGGCATCGATCTTGCTGGAATCGCCGACGATTTCGAAAACGAAAGACTCGCTCGTCGAATCGACGACGCGGGCCCGGAAAATGTCGGCGATACGGAGGCTCTCGACCCGCTTCTCACCCTCACCGACCACCTTGACCAGGGCCAGTTCGCGTTCAACCGAATCACCGTCGAGCGTCAGGTCGCTGACGTTGTGGACGGGCACCAGGCGCGATAGCTGCGCCTTGATCTGCTCGATGATCATCGGCGTCCCGGATGTGACGATGGTGATCCGGGACAGATGGCGGCCGCGACGGGTCTCGGCGACGGTCAGGCTCTCGATATTGTAACCGCGCCCCGAGAACAGCCCGATGACGCGTGCCAGCACGCCCGGCTCGTTGTCGACAAGGACGGCAATGGTATGGGAATTTTCCTGTTCCTGGCGCGGGTTCACGGTGGTCACTCCCTCGTTGGGCTTGGGTGGAAAGGCGGCCGCGCTTTTCGCGGCCTTTCTTATAATTGTCGAGACGGACTTTTCAATGCCGGTTTACGGCCGGCCCGCCAAGGCGATTGTCAGACCAGGACCATGCCCTCTTCCGAGATGGCCGGTTCATCGCCGTCGCCGCCGTTCGGGCCCAACAGAATCTCATTGTGGGCGGCGCCGGACGGGATCATCGGGAAGCAGTTCTCCTTGGGGTCGACCTGGACATCGGCGATGACCGGCCTGTCGGTCTTGATCATCTCCTCGATCAGGCCGTCGACCTCAGAGGCCTTGGTCGCGCGCAAGCCGACCATGTTGAAGGACTCGGCCAGTTTGACGAAGTCGGGCAGGCTATCCATGTAGCTCTCCGAATAGCGCCCGCCGTGCAGCAGCTCCTGCCATTGGCGCACCATGCCCATGTAAAAGTTGTTGAGGATGAAGCCCTTCACCGGCAACCGGTACTGAGAGATGGTCGACAGCTCCTGCACGTTCATCATGAAGGACGCCTCGCCGGCGATATCGACGACCAGGGATTTCGGATGGGCCACCTGCACGCCCATGGCGGCCGGCAAGCCATAGCCCATGGTGCCGAGGCCGCCCGAGGTCATCCAGCGATTTGGTTTCTCGAAGCCGAAATGCTGGGCTGCCCACATTTGGTGCTGGCCAACCTCGGTGGTGATGAAGACGTCCTTCTTGAGTTTCTTGGTCGCCTCGTAGAGGCGCTGGATGGCGTACTGCGGCTTGATGACGTCGCCGTCCTGTTCGAACTTCAAACACTCCAAGGCCCGCCATTCATTGATCTGTTTCCACCAGGCCTTCAACGCCGTGGCGTTCTGGCGCGCCTGACTGGAGCGCCAAACCTTCAACATGTCCTCAAGCACGTGCCCAACGTCGCCGACGATGTCGATGTCGACAGGCACGTTCTTGTTGATGCTCGACGGGTCGATGTCGACGTGGATCTTCTTCGAACCCGGCGAGAACGCATCCAGACGACCGGTGATACGGTCGTCGAACCGGGCTCCGATGCAGACCATGACGTCGCAATCGTGCATGGCCATGTTGGCCTCGACGGTGCCGTGCATGCCGAGCATGCCGACGAAGTTCTTGCCGGACGCCGGATAGGCGCCGAGGCCCATCAGGGTCAGCGTGCAGGGCGCACCGGTGAGGTCGACGAACTGGGTCAGCAGCTGCGAGGCTGCCGGGCCGGAGTTGATGACGCCGCCGCCGGCGTAAATGATCGGCCTTTCGGCGCCCTTGATCAGGTCGACGGCGTTCTTGATTCGCTCGAGGTCGCCCTTGACCTGCGGCTTATAAGTTTTGTGGGTGACCTTGTCCTTTGGCGTATAGGTCCCAAGAGCCATCAAGACATCTTTCGGCAGGTCGATGACGACGGGACCGGGGCGGCCCGACTGGGCGACGTGGAAGGCCTCGTGGACGACGCGGGCCAGATCTTCGACATCCTTGACCAGGTAATTGTGCTTGGTGCAGGGCCGCGTGATGCCGGTGGTGTCGGCCTCTTGAAACGCATCGTTGCCGATCAGATGGGTCGGCACCTGGCCGGTCAGGCAGATCACAGGGATCGAATCCATGAGCGCGTCGGTGAGGCCGGTCACCGCATTGGTGGCACCGGGCCCCGAGGTGACGAGGACGACACCGACCTTGCCGGTCGAGCGGGCATAACCTTCCGCTGCGTGAACGGCACCGCCTTCCTGGCGGACCAGGATGTGACGGATCTTGTTCTGGTTGAAGATGGCGTCGTAGATCGGAAGGACAGCGCCGCCGGGATAACCGAAGATATCCGTGACGCCCTGATCGGCCAGCGCCTTCAAGACGATTTCCGATCCGTTCATTTGACCCCGTGACATGGTCCCGATCCTTTTCCGATCACTGGTTTCCGAGCCGGTTTCGCGTTCCGGCTCAGGCGATAACAAACCGACGGCCGGCGCTCCCTAACAGGTGCTCCCGGCCGCGTCCCTCACCTCCGCAGACACCCCTTCGCGAGCGCCCTTATCGAAGGCGCCCGCAACCTAATCTTTCACCCCGGGAGGGTCAAGAACTTCAGGCGAATAAATGAAAAGTTTTTTTTCGTTTCGCGAAATATTATTTCGCGCCAAAAAGGGCGATCTATGGCGTTGCGGCGTCCAATTCGGCGATCAGAGCGCCGACGCGAGCCATCGCCTCGGCCCTTGGCGTACCAGCCTTGAGGCGTTTGTCGTAGAGGGTGCGGATCAGGATTTTGTCGGTGCGTGTCAGTTCCTGAAGGACGCTCCGATTGTTGAAGACCGAGGGTTTGGCCATATCGCTATCGTTGGGCAGGCTGAGGGTTTGCGTCAATTCCTCGAGCAGACAACTGGCGATTTGTCGGTCGGTCATTTCGATGTTGACGATGATCGTGCCCCAAACGATTTCTCCGTCCTTGGCCGCGGTCAGGAAATAGCAGACGCCGGCTTGGGCAAGACGCTTGAGGATGCCTGGATCAACGCCCTTGATCAGGAACGGCGCAGCCATGGCCAGGCGCGGTACGAATCTGATGATCAGGTTGGACACTTTACCGACCTTCTTGCTGTCCTCGGTCTTGACGCCCGTGAGCCTAACCAGGGCCGTCAGGTGGCGGCGGATGGCCTTGACGTGCGGTTCCTTCGGCCGAATCTTCTCGAGCTTCAATTCGCGCCCGCCGCCGGCCTTCGGCATCACCTTCCCGGTCATCGCCGACACGGTCAGCCGGATCGGTCCGGTCCACTTCTTGACCACTTTGGACCCCTGGATCGCCCCTTTGTATTCCGACTCGAAGACGACCTGCTCGAAGAACCCGACCAACGCTTCGACACTGGGCCGGGTTTCATCGGCGGACACGCCGGTGCCGGAGGACGCCAGTGCGGTGAAGAGGACGGCAACGATCCAAGCCCGAGGGCGAACCATGCGGGTAAGAGATTTTACCATGGAGGGAGTTTATCCCCGCCACCCCGCCCCTGTCCAAGGGCATCCGAAACCGGCGGCGCATTAGTGAAAAAGGGTGTACGCCCGCAGATAAATCGGCGATAGGTTTTCGTCGGACAATGGCCGCGCATTCCATCGGCCGCCGAGCAGGGGAGGAGGGCATGGGTGAAAGCGTGAGAGACAAGGACCGGCCGCGCCGCGGGCGACGGGCGGGCGGACGGTCGGGTGGCCGGGCCGGCAACGTCAGGGGCAAGGGTGCAGCGATCACCCAGATTCCGTGGAGCCTGCCGGTCAATACCGACAAACCGACCGAACCGCTGACCGAAGAGGGCGTTCACGCCATTCATGACGGCGCCATGCGCATTCTCGAAGAGATCGGCATCGAGTTCCTCAACGCGGAGTCCATCGACATACTGGCCAAGGCTGGCTGTATCGTCGACGGCGAGAACGTGCGCATGGGCCGCGAACTGGTGATGGAACAACTGAAACACGCGCCGGCGCAATTCTCCGTCACGCCGCGCAACCCGGAACGGCGTATCGAAATCGGCGGCAGCCACATGTTGTTCGGCAACGTCTCGAGCCCGCCCAACTGCTCGGACCTTGACCGAGGCCGGCGCACCGGCACGCGCGAGAGCTTCCGGGATTTCATCAAGCTGACCCAGTACTTCAACTGCATTCACTTTGCCGGCGGTTATCCGGTCGAGCCCATGGACATCCATCCGTCGGTACGCCACCTGGACTGTCTCTACGACAAGCTGACACTGACCGACAAAGTCGTGCACGCCTATAGCCTGGGCAAGGAACGAGTCGAGGACGTCATGGAGATGGTGCGCATCGCCGGCGGCCTCAGCCACGAGGAATTCGATGCGACACCGCGCATGTACACCAACATCAACTCGACCTCGCCGCTGAAACACGACCACCCCATGCTGGACGGCGCCATGCGCCTGGCCCGGCGCGGCCAGCATGTGGTCGTAACGCCGTTTACGTTGGCGGGCGCCATGGCGCCGGTGACCATGGCCGGCGCCGTCGCCCAGTCCATGGCCGAAGGACTGGCCGCAATCGCCTTGTTGCAGCTGATCAATCCCGGCTGCCCGACGGCCATCGGCACTTTTACATCCAACGTCGACATGAAGTCGGGCGCGCCTGCCTTCGGCACGCCGGATTACATGAGAGCGACCCAGATGTCGGGCCAGATGGCACGGTTCTATGGACTGCCGTTGCGCGCATCGAATGCCTGTGCGGCCAACTGCCCGGACAGCCAGTCAGCTTGGGAGAGCATCTTTTCGCTATGGGCGGCCGTGTCGTCGGGCGTCAATTTGGTTTACCACGCCGCCGGTTGGCTCGAAGGCGGTCTCTGTGCGTCCTATGAGAAATTCGTCATGGACTGCGAGACGCTGCAGCAGTTGATCGCCTATATGGAACCGGTCCGGGTCGGCGAGGCCGATATCGCCCTCGATGCCATCAGGGAAGTCGGTCCGGGCGGTCACTTCTTCGGCTGCGCCCACACTCAGGAGCGCTACGAGACGGCCTTCTACAGCCCGTTCCTGTCCGACTGGTCGAACTTCGAGAGCTGGGAGGAACGAGGCGCCGTCCACACACCCGAACGCGCCAACAAGATCTGGAAACAGATCCTCGCTGAATTCGAGGCCCCGCCCATCGATCCGGCCATCGACGAAGAGCTCCAGACATTCGTCGCCAGGCGCAAGGAGGACGGCGGCGCACCGACTGATTTTTGAGCCAACAAACCGCAAAGAGAGCCGTGAACGGCCGGAAAGCGAGGTTCGAGGGGAACACATGGATTTGCGGTACGGCGAAACGCCCGGCGACGAAGACTGGCCGCTCCCCATCAAGACTTGCCGCAAGGCCCAGGGATTGAATCAGGACGCCCTGGCCATGCCGCTCGCGGTCGATCAGACGACGATATCGCGCTGGGAGCGGGTCGTCACCTATGGTGGAGATGAACAGGCGCTGGAGTCGGCGAAAACCGACGTATTGGCATTTCTCCGAACGACGGTGCTCCGATAGACCGAGGTCCGTCTTGCGTTCCAGTGGTCGATTACGGCAAACAGGCCTCGACCGTGTCGAGAAGGGTCTCCGGCGTTACCGGTTTTTCGAGAGTCCCATCCGCGCCCAGAGCTCTCGCCGTTTCCAGGTAGCCCGTGTAGCCGTCGGGGCCGCCACCGGAAATGGCAATCACGGGCAGAGACGGAAACTTCGTTTTCATCTCGATAATCGTGCCGACACCTTCCTTTTCCGGCATGATGATGTCGGTGACGACCAGGTCGATTGATTGGCCGGGAATCTTGGACAATCCGTCGACGCCGTTTTCCGCCTCGACAACTTCGTGCCCCGCGTGTTCGAGCGCGCTCTTCAACGAATAACGGACCATTGCGTCGTCGTCGATTACCAGGATTTTAGCCACGATATCCGTTTTCCATAACTGTTACTGCCGGTTTTTTTACCGTCTGCTCCTTCGCAACCGGCAGCAACACCTCGAAAGTCGAACCGCGCCCGAGCGCGCTCTCGACCCGAATGGCGCCGCCGTGTTTGGTGACGATGCCATGGGCTGTCGCCAAGCCAAGACCGGTGCCTTTTCCCACATCCTTGGTCGTGAAAAAAGGGTCGAAGATGCGTCTCACGGTATTTTCGTCCATGCCCTTGCCGTTGTCGGCCACCCGAAGTTTCACGTATTCGCCGGGCCGCAGTTCGGGTGTTCCTGCGCGGTCAACCTCGGTGACATAGATTTTGTCGACCGAGACGTCGAGGACACCAGGCATATCCGTCAAAGCATCCGCCGCGTTGGACGCCAAGTTGAGTATGACGGTCTGCAGTTGCGTCGCGTCCGCCGTTATCTCGGCTTCAAACCCATCGATGTCATCCTTGATCTCGATCGACGACGGGAATGACGCCCGAATCATCTCAAGCGACTTGCGGACGATCTCGTTAAGGTTCTCGCGTTTCATTTCAACGGGGTTGTCCCGCGAAAACTCGGTCAGGCGATTGACCAATTCGGACGCCCGGTTGCCCGCTTCGCGGATCACTTCCAGGTCTTCCTTCAGCTTGCTGCCCTTGGGGAGTTTCTCCATACCAACCGACGATAGAAGGATGATCGGTTGCAGCAGATTGTTGAGGTTATGGGCAACGCCGCCGGCCAGTCCAGCGAGCGATTCCATTCTTTGATGGCGTTTCAGGTCCTTCTCCACGCGTGCGTGTTCCTGAATCTCGGCAAGGAGTTCTGTCGTGCGCTCGACGACCTTGGCTTCCAGACTTTTGTTCGTTTCGACGAGTTTCCTCTCGGATTTTCTCAATTCTTCGGCCATCTGGTTGAAGGCCAATGCCAGCTCCCCCAGTTCATCGTCTTGATCGGCATCGACGCGGTGCTCCAAATCGCCGGCGGCAACCTTTTTAACGCCCGTGTTCAATGCCGCGACAGGGCGCACGACGATGACCCGCAACACCCAATACATGACCGCCGCAAATAGGATCATCAGCAAGGCGTAGCTGGTGACCGATATCTTGATGGCATCGAAAATCTTGGCGTCGACAACCTCGGTCGTGAATTCGATTTGAAACGTGCCGGCATGGCGTCTGGCAATATTGATAGGCTTGACCACCTTCAGTATGCGGCGCCCGTCACGCTCAACGAACTTTTCTATGTAATCACCGGTTTCGAAGGATCGCAGATTATCCGCGTCAGCGGGCCTGTTCAGATTGTAGGCGCGCGTGGTGACGTATGTGACCAACCTGCCATCCTTCGGGACGTTGGCATCGATGGCGAGCACATCGGGCTCCGCCCACAGGTATTTCATCAATCCCTCGAACAAGTGATCCCTATCCTTCAGCACCACGTCATCGGTGATCGACGCGTCAAGCACGTGTGCGATCGACTTGGCGCGTTCGAGGAAGGAATTGGTAAGGGTCTCGCGAGACGTCTCTATGTTGAAATAAGCGAACGGCGGGAGCACGACGACACAAACGAGTGCCGCTGCACCAACGATCTTGATCCATAGGTTGCCCTGGGTGAGCACGCGCATCTTATTTTCCCGGCCGTTCTTTGGCTCGGCTTTGTGTTTGGCCACACTTCGTTGGGAGAAAACCCCCGCGCGCGATGCTACCATACGTGCCCATTAAGATCACGGACGAGGGCTTGAATAGTTACATCGGCTTTATGGGGACTTCTGACTTGCCGTTCAACCCAATCTCTCGGTGAGCGCCGCGCCGATTTGGGACGGCGTGTCGAGGACGGTGACGCCAGCCTCCTCAAAAGCCTCTTTTTTCGATTTGTAGGTTCCCGTGTCACCCATAACAATCGCACCGGCGTGCCCCATCTTCTTGCCCTTCGGCGCCGCACCGCCGGCGATGAAGGCGAATACGGGTTTGTCCATTTCGGCCGCGTATTTCGCCGCCAGTTCCTCCATGGAGCCGCCGATCTCGCCGACGATGACGACCGCGTCGGTGCCGTCGAACTCGTCCAAGGCGCGAAGGGCGTCCTCAGTGGTCGTCCCGATGATCGGGTCGCCGCCGATGCCGATGAACGCCGACTGACCGAAGCTGGCAGCGGTGATGTTCTGGCACATGAGCGTACCGAGTGAGCCGGAGCGCGAGATGACGCCGATCGAGCCTTTGCGGAAGATGCGCTCGTTGAAGGCCGGCATGAAGCCGACGAAACACTCGCCGACGGTGACCGATCCCGCCGTGTTGGGACCGGTGACATGGGCGTCGTGTTCCGCCGCCGCCGCCATGACGTACATGACGTCGCGCACCGGCACGTGTTCGGTGAGAATGCAGAGGTATTTGGCGCCGGCTTCGATGGCGTCGAACGCCGCCGCCTTGACGCCCAAGGGCGGTATGAACAGCACCGAGGCATCGAAACCGCCGTTCGCCTGCATGGCGTCCTTGGCCGAGGCATGGACCGGTACGCCGCAATGGACGGTGCCGGCCTTCTTCGGGTTTACGCCGCCGACGACTTGGGTGCCGTAGTCCTGCATGCGCTCGGTCCAGAAGGTGCCCTGCTTGCCGGTGATACCCTGGATCAGCACCCGGTGGTGGTTGCGGACGATCTTCATGAGCCGCCTCCGGCACTTGCGGCGGCCTCGACGGCGGCCTTGCTCGCCGCGTCCATATCCGCATAGGGGTCGAGGCCGAGCTTCGCTTTGAGCATGGCGATGGCCTCCTCGTCGCCGGTGCCGGCGATGGAGAAGAACACCGGGACATCGGGTTCGAGCTCGGCCCAGGCATTGAGCAGCCCCTCCATCATCACGTCGCAGCGGGCAAAGGCGCCACAGAAGTTGACGACCAGGCTCTTGACGCCCGGTTTGGAGAGCACCAGGTCGAGGGCCGCCTTGCCCTTGGTATAGGCCTCGCCGCCGATCTCACAGAAGTTGGCCGGCCGGCCGCCGTGGTGGCGGACCACGTCCATGGTGGTCATGGTCAGGCCGGCACCGTTGGCCAGGACGCCGACATCGCCGTCGAGCTCGATGTACTTGATGCCGAGTTCCTCGCCTTTCGCCTCGAGCCCGGTCAGTTTCTCCGGCGAGCCCTTGGCCGCCAGGTCGGGCTGGCGCTTGATCGCCGAGTCATCGAGTACGAACTTACAATCGAGAGCCACCACGTCGCCGCCCTCGGTGACGACCAAGGGGTTGATCTCGACGAGCTCGGCATCGTTTTCGTCATAGACCTGGTAAAGCCGCGCCGTCGTCTTGCCCAATTGGTCGAGCACCGCGGGTTCCCAGTGCTCTTCGAAGAAGCTCGACCAGGGGAAGCTGGCTGCGTCGGCATCAATTCCGACGTCGACCTGAAGCGGTATCCAACGGAAGACGTCGCCGCAGATCTCTTCGACATCCATGCCGCCTTGGGTCGAGATCGTGACATAGGGGTTCTTGGTGGTCGAATTGTTGATGATCGAAACATATAGCTCTCTGGCGATGGCCACCTGTTCCTCGACCAAAACCTTCTCGACCAAATGTCCATCGATCTCCATGCCGAGAATTGCGGCAGCGTGATCGCAGGCTTCGTCGGGCGTTGCCGCCAGCTTGATGCCGCCGGCCTTGCCGCGCTTGCCGGTTGGGACCTGCGCCTTGACCACACAAGGTCCGAGCTCCATCGCCGCATCGGCCGCTTCATCAGCCGTCGTCACTAAGCGGCTTTTCGGCACCGATATGCCGGCTGCCGCCAGCAGAGGCTTGGCTGCGTGTTCCTCGAAATTCATGGCTCTATTTCCCGTACTTGGCCCAGTGGTTGCCAAACATGTCTTCTTCCGACGGCTTGTCCTCGGGTATCTCACGGACCAGGTGCGTGACGTTGATGAAGTGGCGGTAATTGAGGTTCTCGGAGATGGAGTTACCGGCCCAGGTGCCGCAACCCATGGATAGGGTGAAGTTGAGACCGTTGGTGAAACTGCCGCCGTTGCCGAAGGTATGGGCCTGGTTGACGAGCACCCGGACGACGCGGAGGTCTTCGGCGAGCTCGCGGGCGTGGTCCAAATCCTCCGTATGGATACCCACCGAATGGCCCATGCCGACGAAATCGAGAATATCCTGGACATGTGCCTTGGCCGCCGCGAAATCGGGAACGCGGTAAACGGTCAGGACCAGGGACAGTTTCTCGTCGGAGAACGGATGCGCCTTGCCGACGGCGAGCGGCTCCTCGACCATGAAGAATTTGGCCTCGGCCGCCTTCTCAGAGAGCCCGACGGCACGGGCGAAGACATCCGGGTCCTTGGCGATCAGGTGGCGGTTGAGCTTGCCGTCGACCCAGAGGTTTTCGAGGATCAACTGCCGCTCCTCGGCGGAGCAGAGGTATCCACCGGCCTCCTCGAGGGCCCCGATCGCGTCGTCGTAGACCGCATCCAGGACGGTCACCGAGTTTTCCGAACTACACGACGTCGAATTGTCGAAACACTTGGACAACATGATCTTCTCGGCGGCATTGGCGAGGTCGGCCGTCGCGTCGATGATGACCGGCACGTTTCCGGCACCGACGCCGATGGCCGGCGTTCCCGACGAATAGGCGCGGCGCACGTTGTTCTGCGAGCCGGTGCAGACGACGAGATCGGACTGGTTCATCAGCTCCTGGGTCAAATCCTTGCTGACCGGTGCCGGCAGCACCTGAACGAGATCAGCCGGCAGGCCGATTTTCTCGAGTTCAGACCGCATGTAGTCGACCGTGTGCGCCGTCGTTTTCTTGCCGGCCGGGCTCGGCGCGACGATCACCGCATTGCGGCCCTTGATGGAAAACATAGCCTTGTTGACCGGCGTTGCTGCCGGGTTGGTCGAGGGTGCGATGGCGGCGACCACGCCGACCGGCTTGGCGTATTTGACGAGGCCCTTATCGGGGTCCTCCTCGATGATGCCGACGGTGCGGACCCGGGACAGGTCACGCAGGCAACCGAAGGTCTTGCGCTGGTTCTTGATGATCTTGCTGTCCACATTGCCCAACCCGGTGTCTTCGACGGCGAATTCAGCCAATTCGCGGGCCCGGCCCGGTTCGTATATGGACCAGGCGAGTGCGGTCACCGCTTCGTCGACCCGCTCCTGATCGGCGCTTTCGAACTGCGCCATGGCGGCACGGGCGCGTTGGATGAGGCCTTCGACGACGGCCTTGGCATCGAGCGCGGGTGGTTCAGCACGTTGCGAAGCTTCGGGGTTCATGCGCCTTGCTCCTTCATCGATAGTTCGGGGGATACCGGATCGGCCGCGCCGAGACCGGCCGCATCGGCACCATCGGTGGAGAGGCAATCGGTCAAACGCCGGGCAGCGGCCTGAAGCGCCGGTAGATGGCCAAGTGCAGTATCGACGCTCAGGCGAGCCGACGGGCCGTGGGTTGCCAGACCGGCAATGACCTTGCCGTTGTCATCGAAAACCGGAACGGCCAGGCCGATCAAGCCGGCAAGGCGTTCGGCGTTGTTGATGGCATATCCCTGGCGGCGAACGGCCTTGATCTCCCATTCCAGGGCGACGGTATCGGTTATCGTGTTTTCGGTGAACCGCTCGAGGGGTGCTGCCGTCAGAATGCGCCTGCGCGTCCGGCTCGGCAGGTGGGCCAGCAGCATTTTACCGATGGCCGTGGCGTGTATGGGAACACGGCTTCCCGGTCGGAACTGCAGCCTCAACGCCCAGTCGCACTCGACCCGCTCGACGTAGACGATCTCGTCGCGGTCGAGGACGCCGACATTACAGGTCTCGCCGATTTCATCGACCAGATCTTTCAGGACCAGGCGCATCGGGGTCAAGCCGCTCGCCGCCCGCAGGGCATCGAGTCCAAGATCGAGCATGCGCCCGCCGACGGTGAAATGGTCACGGGCAAAACCCCGATTGATCAATCCGATCCCTTCCAACTGGCGGACTATGCGGTGAACCGTCTGGCGCGGCAGATCGAGCCGAGACGACAGCTCGGCGAGCCCCATCGGTTCCTGCGACTGAAAGAGCGTCTCGAGCACAACCACGGCTTTTTGCAGAGCCGACCCGTTTTCCTTGGCCGTTTGCATGTCTCTCCCCTGCCCATTGAAGCCGACGGCGGTAGCGATCATGTGGCAAATCAGGTCCCTTTTTCAACATTTATTATAATTTTTGAGTTAATTTGTCTCAAAAAATTTATTTTTGCACTGCTTTTGGTTCTCCGGCGCCTTGACTTTTTGTGACCCGCCCCGCCAAACTGAAAGGTGGTCATTTTGGGAAAAGGGAGGCCGGTTCGATTTCCGAGCAAGAAACATCTCCGCCGGCGCCATTGCCGTCGTCACCAACACCGTTCCGGTCGGGAATAATGGCCGGCCTGGCGATGCCGGCGTGGATGGTCACGGCGAGCATGGTCGGTTTCGGTTCCATGGCCCGAGATTCTGGTGTCGGGCTCGACATCGCCTTGGGTTCCAGCCTCGGCATCTGGGGACTGCCGGGACAAGTTGCGATGACCGAACTGTTTGCCATCGGCGCACCGGTTCTGGCCATCGTCGTCGCCAGTTCCATGGCCAACTTAAGGTTCATGCCCATGGCCGTCGTCATGATGCCCTATTTCAAGGGTGACGCCCGGGCCATGAGTTGGCGGTACTTCGTCGCCCACCTGATGTCGATCAACATCTGGTCGGTCTTTATGGTCCGCGGACCGGCCATGCCCTTGGCCGAACGGTTCCCTTTTTATCTGGGCCTTTCGTTGGTCTGCATGTCGGGCGGTGCCATCGGCACGATCCTCGGCTACCTGCTCGCCGCGTTCATGCCGTTCTATGTCTCCGTCGCCCTGGTCTTTTTGAATCCGGCCTATTTCGTCTTCATCTTTTCCAGTGTTCGCGTGCGCAATTGCCTGATCGCCGTTGTCGTCGGCGCCATCATGGGCCCGCTCCTGCATCAGGTCACACCGGACTGGGGCGTACCGATCACCGGAGTCGTTGCCGGGTCGATCGCCTTCGGACTGGACCGGATGTGGAGCAAACACCCGTGAGCGACACTGGACCCTGGATCTTGCTGCTGTTAGCGTGGCGGCGACCTATGTCTGGCGGCTGGCCGGCGTCGCCATATCCAGCCGCATCGATCCCAATGGACCATGGCTGCAGTGGTTCAACTGTGTCGCTTACGCCATGCTCGCCGGATTGATAACCCGCGTGATCCTGATCCCGGAAGGCATGCTCGCGGAAACACCGATCACCCATCGCCTGATCGCCATGGCTGCCGGCTTTATTCTGTTCATCGCGCTCAAGCGCAACGTTTTCGCCGCAACGGCGATCGCATTCGGTGTCTTTCTTCTCCTGTCATTCCTGGCGGACAGCGGGCTCGCCTAAGCGCCACGATATGTTTCCGTGTCCCTTGAGGGACGAACGGATTCTGCCTAAGATTTCCCAACGTTCTGAAAGATAAGGCATTCTCGCAACTCCTGGGTGGCCAAGCCGTCGAAAAATGGAACCTTACGTCCAGTTCGATGTTTTCGTTCTCAATCAGGGCCGTTGGGATTTCCATAGCCGCTATCCGGCGACCGACGAGAAATCCGCGATTGAGCTGGCCCGCAGCCTGGACCGGGAAGCGGAACTGGGCGGTGCCAAAGTGGTGAAGGTCAGCGGCCGCGAACAGAGCCGGGACACCGAGGAGGCGATCGTATGGGTGTCGCTTCGTGCCGAAACACCTGGAAATCCGGCCCGACAAGCGAAAGGACCGGATAGCGGGACCCAAGCCCAGGGTGAACGGCCGGTCCGCTGGCGGTTGATGGCGAAGGTCTTCGCGATCGTCGCCTTCGCCGGGTTGACCGCGTTCTCGCTATCGGTACCGCTGTCGCTGTTGATCGGGAAACTCCCCGATTACGGCTGGACCCTGTCCCCGGCTTTCCAGAACATCGCCGTGTTTACCGGATCGATCCTCGTCTTTCTCGGCGCTCTTGCCATCTGCGCCTACCTGTTCGTTTCGCCCAAGAACTTCCGGCCGGCCCAATCGCGGGAGCCGGCGCCTGATCCCACCGGCGCGCCGGCGAAGCCGGCACCACGTCCTGAGTTGCCGGCACCGGCACCCGAGCCCGCTCTGCCGCCACCTCCCGCCGCGGACGAAAACCTCCAACAGCTCCCGGCCGCCGAAACGGCCTCCCCAGCAACCGGAGAAAAGGCTCCGATGTCGGATGGCGAGCGTCAGGAAGCTTTCGGACCGTTGCCGTCTTTCCTGTCGGACGACACCGATGAACCCCAGGCCGGAATTCCGACCTTGTCCCAACCGCCGATCGAAGACGTTTCGGCCGAGTCAATCGAGGCCGATGCGGAGCCCGCGGCCGCTCTTGCGCAGGAGCCGACACCGGCAAAGTCCGACACGGCGGCCGTCGGTCACGCACACCGGGTCACGATGTTGCGGTTTCTGGAGGCCGCCGTAACGGTGTTGAAGGACGCCATCCCCGACGACCGGGATACGTCCTTCGCGCTGGCGCTCTTCCTCGGCGGGGCCGGCGAACAGTTCGGACAATCGCTCGGCCTCCGTAACATCCAGCGCCTGATCATGGTCCGCGAGTGCCTGACGCCGCTTGGTCTTTCGCCGGAAGATGTCGAGACGTTTTGTGAGCACTTCACGGGTTACGGCAGCGACCCTACACATCGCATCATGGTCGAAGCCGGCGCCGAGGCGATGGCCGGTTATCTCGAACACCAGCCGAATTGCTTCACTCGTGTCGGGGGCGCCATACAAGATTGGCATGACGCCCTGGATAGCGAAGATCCTTCCGACGCCCCGGAAGCGACCGATACGGAACGGCTGGCGGTGGCGGTGCTTCTCACCGACCTCAGTGAGGGCACGGCGGCGAGCGGCGACGCGAAAGTGCTCCGCGTCCACAATTCGATCGTCCGCAATGCTCTTGCGAGATCACACGGCGAGGAACTGCGCCACACCGGCGACGGCATCCTCGCCATATTTGCTTCCCCGCTCCACGCCCTGGCGGCGGCGATTCACATTCACACCGATCTGGCCCGCCATAACCGGGCGACCACGGGTGTGCCTGTTCATGTTCGTATCGGCGTTGCCGGTGGTGATGCGGACCCGGAGACGTTCGATCTTTCCGAACCTTCCGTGCGCCGTACGGCCGAGGTGTGCGACACGGCGCGGGCGGAGCAGATCGTGGCCACGCAAGGCATCGTGCGCACCGGCGGCACCAGCGACCTCACCTACCGTGAAATCTCCGATGAGCAATCGGATCCATCAGTCGGCGAACAACTCTACGAAGTCGTGTGGAATGAAGGCTGAGCCGACCGCATGACTACCTACACGAACCCTTTGAGCGCGTTATAAACCTCGCGCGGCCGTTCCGTCATCATCATGTGACCGCAGTTATCGATGACCTCCGCGACCGACCCGTCAATGATATCGGCAAGTGGCTTCGCCTTCTTGGTCGGTGTCATCTTGTCGCCCCGACCCAGCACGAAGAGCGTCGGACAGGTCACTTTTGCAGCCGCTTCGACGGCACCGCCATATTCGTTGCAGGCTTTGAGGTCGTTATGCAGCACGCCCGGCCCCGATAGGTCGAGCAAGGTCCTCGAGGCGCCGTGAATCCATAACCCCGGATGCGGGTGCCCACCGACCTGGGCCTGATCGCCCAGCCCCCAGTAGACGATCAATTCCGGCACCAGGGGTTCGTTTTTCTCGGCCGCGGCGAGCAGATCCGGATGGACGGGCATGCTTTCGGCGACACCCATCAGACAAAGGCCGTCTAGCCGGTCCGGGAAACGCGCCGCCGCTTCCAAAGCCGTCAGCGCACCCATGGAGTGGCCGATCAGCTTGCACTTTTCGATCCCGGCCGCATCCAGGAAGGCACCGATCCAATCGGCCATGTCTCCGATTGTCTCGAGGAGCGGCCCATCGGATCGCCCATGGCCGGGCAGATCGACAGCGAAGGCGCGCCGCCCCATGTTGGCAATATTGCGCGTTTGAAGTTGCCACACGGTGCGGTCCATGCCGGCGCCATGAACCAGAACGACCGCCGGCTCGTCGGGGTGGATCGCCCGGCTTCCCGTCGCCGCATGAACGGTACGTCCATCGATCGATAGATCCATCGCTTCGCTCCCTCACCCTCTCTGCGAGGCGCGGAGCGCCTGCTTAAGATCATCAATGATGTCGCCGGCGTCCTCGATGCCGACGGATAACCGGATCATGCCTTCACCGATCCCCGCTGCCGCTAAAGCCTCCGCGTTCATCTGCTGGTGCGTCGTGCTGCCGGGGTGGATGACCAGGGTCTTGGCGTCGCCGACGTTGGCCAGGTGGGAACTGAGGCCCACCGTCTCGATAAACCGACGTCCGGCATCACGCCCACCACGGATGCCGAAACTGAGGATGGAGCCGCAGCCCTTGGGCAGGATGCGCTGGGCCAAATCGTGGTCCGGGTGGCTGGCCAGGCTCGGATGGTTGACCCACTCCACCTCTTCGGCGCCTTCCAGGAAGGCGGCCACGGTCGCGGCGTTCTCGACATGGCGCGCCATGCGCAGAGGCAGGGTTTCGACCCCCTGCAGGATATAGAAGGCGTTGGCCGGGCTGATGCAGGCGCCGAAGTCCTTCATGCCCTCGGCCCGGGCCCGCATGATAAAGGCCTGCGGGCCGAACTCGTCGGCGAAGTCGAGACCGTGATACCCGGCATAGGGTTCGGTCAGGGTCGGGAACTTGCCGTCGGCCTCCCAATCGAACCGCCCGCTGTCGACGACGACGCCGCCGATGGCGATGCCGTGCCCGCCCATGAATTTGGTCAACGAATGCAGGACCAGGTCGGCGCCGACATCAAAGGGCTTCATCAGGAACGGCGTGGTGAAGGTCGAGTCGATCATCAACGGCACGCCGGCGTCGTGGGCGATCTCGGCGACGGCGGCGACGTCCATGACCTCGATTCCCGGATTGCCCAGCGTTTCGCCAAAGACGAGGCGGGTGTCGTCGCGGATCGCCGCCTTGAAGGCATCCGGGTCGCGGGGATTGACGAAGGTCGTCTCGATGCCGAAGCGCGGCAGGGTATAGGTAAAGAGATTGGGGCTGTCCTAGCTAAGCGAGATGTTTGGGCTAGGTCCTGTTGACAGTTAACGCAACCATATCATGGTGCCAACGAGGTGTAGCATGGCCAAGTAGGCTGTGGCGGTCTTTTCGTAGCGCGTCGCAATACGTCGGAAGTGTTTGATTTTGTTGATGAAGCATTCGACGACATGCCTTTCCTTGTAGAGTTCGGCATCGTAGCGGATGAGCCGTGCGCGTGTCGGGTTGGGCGGGATGACCGCCATCATC
>Ga0209781_1000083_pt1 | contig 23175 bp, 32 predicted proteins | sample WorMetHERISLAND1_3_FD_187386 | JGI IMG/M metagenome (GOLD analysis project Ga0209781, IMG submission 187386) | Marine gutless worms symbiont microbial communities from Max Planck institute for Marine Microbiology, Germany - Olavius albidus HERON... | ecosystem: Host-associated > Annelida >...
TGCACAGAACAGGGCGTTTCTTCGTCATCCGCGCCAAGTCCACTACCAAATACAGGCGTCGCTACTCTCATCCCGGGGACGAATCCGGTGGTGTTCGATGCGATCGGACCATTGCGCTGAGCGGAGTTAAGTCCGTGCGTGACTACCCCCTGCCATTACGCCGTATCTGCTACCACGATGTTCAGACCAGCAAGACGTTCAACTTCTTGACCAACAGACGGTGGCGGATCTCTACCGATACCGCTGGCAAGCTGAATTATTCTTCGAGTGGATCAAGCAACGCCTACGCATCAAATCGTTCTTCGAGACCTCCGAGAACGCGGTCAAAAGCCAGATTTGGATCACTATCTCGGTTTACATCCTCGTCGCTGTCATTAAGAAACGCCTTAACAGCAAATCGGATCTCTACACAATTTTACAGATTCTGAGCCTGACCTTACTCGAAAACACTCTTCTAGCTCTGTTGGTTACTGGAATGGAATCCAGAAGCGATACTACCTATGCCCATAACCAACTGAATCTATTTGATAATTTACACAAACAGTAGTGATTGGATTTATTAAGTGGTCGTTTCATTGGGTGAGAAGAAGCGGCGGCTGTCGGAGGGAGAGTTCGTTCTAAGCATGCATGGATGGCGAGCAAGAGTTTGCGCATGACCGTGCAGACGGCCTGGAGCTCCTTGAGGCTGCGGGTATCGATAGAAGGCCCTGACATTGGGGTCATGGCGGGCGGCGCTGAGAGTGGGCATATAGAGAGCGATCCGCAAGTAACGGTTCCCGATCTTGGACAGGTGGGGCTTTTTGCTCACGCTGGAGCCGGACGGTGCTGGCGTGGATCGAGGTCGGCCATGGCACCCCACTGCTTGGCGCGCATATCGTCGGGCAAGACCAGCCGCTCGCCGAGGAGCTGGATGGCACTGGCGGCGGCGATACCGGTGGCGCTGACGAGCAGCTTGCAGGATTGCCGGAGCGCTTCATCCGCCGCAATGAGGTCGAGGACCTGGCGGCGCAGGTACTCGATCTGAGCGTCGAAGTGGGCGATACTTTGGTGCCGGCTAGGTTTGTCGCGCCGCATGGAGCTGGTTCTTGGTCTGGGTGCGGAGCTGGTTGAGCGCCGCGATGCGGCGGGCAACAAGCGCGGATGGCCAGGGCCAGGTTCGTCGGGGCTGTTGCCAGGGCGTGAAGGGCATATGCTGGGCGAACTGAGCCAACACCGCGGCATCGACGGCATCGGTCTTGGTGCGGGTCTGCATCGCCTCGGCGAAGCGTTTAGTGATCTTGGGGTTGATCATCATGCGGGCCAGCCCGCGTCATCCAGAGCGAGGGCGAGGGCGAAGTGATACTGGCCGGTGGCCTCTAGGCGGACACGGCTCACCTTCGCCTTACGCAGACGGTTGCTCAGGGGCACGTGGCCCTGGGGGGTGTTTTTGAGTTCGCAGGGCTTTCCCATGCGGCCATCGCGGAGGATGACCAAAGTAACGGTTTTGCTGCTGACATCAATTCCGGCGACCTTCATGTTCGGTTTTCCCGTGAGTAAAAACCCGTTAGGAAGGTGACCTGGTTCCCCGACCCTGAACCCTCGTCTACCGACCTTATGGGACGGCTTCCCCAGGTTCTCTCCATCAACTCCCTTTGTAACCCACCTTCCTTGGCATTTCCCTGGAAAGAACATACAAGGGTGGGTTAGGCGCACTGCCCGATCTCGAAGGACACAAATACCCTTGAACGCGCCGTAACCCAACACGCCGGATCCCACAATCAACGCCAAGCAACCCAAGACTGCGCCCGGACGGGCACGGCACTGGACGCGGCGTAACGCAACCCGCACCAGGCTCCATTTTAACCGGATAACTTCTAAGATCACCAGTGCTTGTAAGGATGCCGCGCCAGATTGACATTGTAGTAGCGTGGATCGTCACTCACGTCCCCTCCCGCCCATGGCGGCAGCTCGAAAGGCTCATGCTCGGAGTCGAGCTCCAGCTCCGCCAGCACCAACCCCGCGTTCTCCCCGGCGAACAGATCCAGCTCCCACAAGTGTCTGCTGGACCGGACCCGGTAGCGCGTCTTGTCGATGGAGGGATACACCGCGAAATCCCGCAGCATGGCTCGGGCGTCCGCGAGTGGAATCGGATACTCGTACTCGCTGCGCCGGATTCCCACCGTAGGCCCCTTGATGGTGAGACAGGCGGCATCGTCCGTTATCCGAACCCGGACCGTCGCTTTGTCACCGTCCGCCAGATAGCCCTGCATCAAGTGCGCCTGTGATTCCACGTCGGAACGCCAGGAGTCGTCTTTGACCAGGAACTTACGCTCGATTTCCACACCCATTGCTCGAGTACCTCGTTCCGCCTTATTTTTGCATTTTTAGAGCCTCTCATTCAGAGCCTCCCAAATGCGCCAAGGTACAGCGCGCAAGGGAATAGCCCTCTCTCTTGCCGAGCGCTGTAACTCAACTCAAGGTAAGGCAGAACAGGGAGCTGGCCCTCCGCGACTGTGTATCAACCGCGCTCGAATACCGCCATCGACTCCAGATGCGCCGTGTGCGGAAACATGTCCAGCACGCCAGCCGCCCGCAGCCGATAGCCGAGACCATTTACTAAGCGGTCCGCGTCCCGCGCTAGGGTTGCAGGATAGCAGGATATATAGAGGATACGCTCGACCCCTATCGCCGGCAGTAGCTCCACCACCTGGAGCGCACCGCTGCGGGGTGGGTCCAGCAACGCCTTGTGGAACCGCTGCGAAGCCCAAGGCGGATGGTCCGGCGTGCCGTAGAGATCGGCGACGACGAAGCGGACGTTCGTGATGCCGTTGTGCGCGGCGTTGGTCCGGGCCCGTGCCGCCAATCCCACGTCCCCCTCCACGCCTAGGACCTCCGCGGCTCGGCGGGCGATGGGTAGGGTGAAGTTCCCGAGCCCGCAGAAGAGATCGAGTATCCGCTCGTCCGACCAGGGGTCGAGCAATTCCAGTGCCTGCTCCACCAGCAGACCATTGAGCGCCAGGTTGACCTGGGTGAAATCCGTCGGCCGGAAGTACAAGCGGACATCCGCACCGGGCAGCTCATAGTACAGATCCACGCCTTGGCCGGGCAGAGGACGAACGGTCTCGGGTCCGCCCGGCTGCACATAGAAGCGCAACCCATGGGCCGCGCCGAAATCCGTCAGCCGGGCCACATCCCGTGCCGAGGGCGGCTCCAGGACCCGCAACACCAGCACGCCGGGACCCTCGCCCATCGCCAGCTCGAGTTGCGGTATCCGCGCGCGGATCGAGAGGCCGTCCAGGAGCTCGGCGATGGTCTCGATCTGCTCTCCCACCGCGGGATGCAGGACAGCGCAACGCCGCAGCTCGGCGACATAAGAGGTCCCGCGCTCGCGAAACCCCACCAGCGTGCGTCCTTTCCTGGCCACATAGCGGACCCCCAGGCGGGCCTTGCGCCGATAGCCCCAGGGTGCGGCAGTCAACGGCGGCAGCCACCGCTCGGGGCGCACCTGGCCGGTATTCGCCAACACCTGTTCGAGTATCCCCTGCTTCCAGCGGATCTGGGCGGCAGGGTCCAGATGTTGCAGGCTGCAACCCCCGCAGATGTCCGCATGGGGGCAGCGTGCCGGGACCCGCTCCGGAGCCGCCCGCAGAACCTCCACCACCGTGCCCTCGGCGCGGTCCTTACGGATTCGGGTGTAACGGAACCGCACCCGTTCCCCCGGCAGGGCCCTGTGGAGTAACACCGATCTGCCGTCTACCCGGGCCAACCCCCGCCCTTCCGGTGTCAGGGCTTCGATCTCCACCGCATCGGAAGGCTCGGGAAAAGGTCTAGTACCCCATTTCACCTTATTATACATTCTCAGCGCGGCGAGAAGTGGCCAGATGCCAAGTGCGCGAGCGCAGGAATAGCAAGCCCTCTTTCAAGCTTGTGCAACAACGCAGTTGGTCGCTTTATCGCCACGCCCGAAGGGAGCTCCCCAAACGCGCCAGCAAGACGCCGCGCTTGGAATATAGAGAGGTGCTATTCCCTGTGCGCGGTGCCTTGCCTGGGCACGTTTGGGAGGGCGTTGATACCGTAAAATAAGGTGAAATATGGTACTAGAGAGCCGGCGCGAGTGAATAGCTGCGCAGCTGGCGGGAAAAGGTCTCCAGTGCTTGGATGCCGGTGGCCTCCGCCTGTTGACACCAATCCTGCAATGCGTTGAGCAGGGTCTCCTGGTTGGGCGCGGTTCGCTCCCACAGATCCCGCAGACGCTCGCGGAACTGATAGACGGTCTCCAACGTCTGGTGCTGGGCCAACACCTGCTCCAGGCGTTGTCTGGCGCTCTCGTCCAGCCGCGGACCTTCCAGGACCAACAAGCGTTGCGTGCGTCTGAACAAACGGCGGCAATGGCGCTTGCTGCGGCATAGCTCGGCGCGGGTGACTGGCGCCAGCACCTCGCGCGCGTAACGGGCGGCGATATACATATGTCCGGCGACTACCGCGCGCACCGTGTCCATATCGATATTGCCCTTGCCCGCGACGACCCGCGGCCGAGGTGCGACCTTCCTCACCTTGGCCAGGCCGAGCGCACTCAGCAACCGCACGTAGAGCCAACCCAGATCCAGCTCCCACCACCGGGAAGACAGCTTGGCGGAGCTGGGAAAGGCATGGTGGTTGTTGTGCAGCTCTTCGCCACCGATCAGGATGCCCCAAGGCAGGATATTGGCTGAGGCGTCCGGCGTTTCGAAGTTGCGATAACCCCAGTAATGGCCGACGCCATTGATCACGCCGGCGGCAAAGAAGGGGATCCACAGCATTTGAACCGCCCACAGGGTAATGCCGTAGACCCCGAACAGCAGCAGGTCTAGGATCAGCATCAGCCCTACCCCCTGCCACGTGTAATGGCTGTAGAGATGGCGCTCGATCCAGTCATCGGGGGTACCACGACCATACCGGGTGAGGGTTTGCGGATTACCGGCGGCTTCGGCGTATAGCTCCGCGCCCTCCGTCAGGACCTTGCTCAGCCCCAGAATCCTGGGACTGTGAGGATCGTCGGACGTCTCGCACTTGGCATGATGGCGGCGATGCACCGCCACCCACTCCTTGGTTACCATTCCGGTGGTGAGCCACAGCCAGAAGCGGAAGAAATGGCTTGCCGCCGGGTGCAGGTCGAGCGCTCGATGGGCCTGCGAGCGATGCAGAAAGACCGTAACGGTCACGATGGTGACATGGGTTAGGGCCAGCCCGGCCAACACCACTTGCCACAGAGAAAAATCCAGGATTCCATACAAGTTCATCAGGGGCCTCGGGGGAAGCGGTAGGGGCAAAGCCGTATCGCCCGGAACAGAGACGGGTGCAGTGATTGCAGGGCCGATCACGGTCGAACCAGGGGAAGTGCTTAGCACGGCTCTTGGTTCTCACCTACCGACACAGCATCAGCCAGCAGGATAAAGCTACTATAGCCAATACGGGACTAGAAGGAAACCGCCCATCTATCCAGGGCCACCGAATCATCATCAAGGATTCCAACCTCGGCAATGAATCTCTGAGGACACAGCAAATGCACGGAAACGCGCTGCGTCCTAAGTAGCTCAGACTACACGACCAGTTGCTCTATATCTGTTTTACATACCGCGAGCTCGCGTAGAAAGGGCCGCGCTCATCTCAAACCGACTCTACGCGGTTTCCCACTTGGCATCTTTAAGGCCGGTTAGGAAGCGGGAGGGAGTCGCATTGACCTCCGGGGCCAACTGCTTCGCTCCCTCTCCCACCGAGGGAGTCCCAAAAGACTGTGGCCGGGGTGCCGCCTTCCAGGCGGCAGGCGTCGCTGAGGCGTTGATCCGAGGTTACCGCCTTGCTCTCCCACCGACCGGCTGGTACCCGAGGATGCCGGCAAGATGCCGGCACTCCCAGGGGCTTGGGGAGAGGGGAGCAGAGGGCGTAGTATCTCCATTACTCCGGGAGAGGAGCGGGGTGAGGGAGTCCAAAAAGAAACCGGGAGTGGTTGCTGAACTTCCTCCAAGCTACCACTTTAAAATTTACCATTACTCTATATTTTATTCGGTTGCCCTGACCGTCCGGCGCTATTCGAGATGCAGGTTGTTCAGGATGCCCGAACGGGCGGTCCAACCGGGCGCCAATCAGGTGGTGGATACCCTATCCAGGACTACCACCGGACCCGGCACGGGGTCGGTGCCGACCAGGGCCGTCCGTTGCAGCACCGGCACCGGTTGCTCACAACCCGCCACCAATACGGATTGCCCCTGGGGCGCGGAAACCTCGCCGTTGACTCAGCTCAGGATCAGCTTGGGCGGCGCACCCGTCGCCCGCACCCGCACCCACAGGTTGACCAACTCGATCGGGAGCGTCAGCCGATGCCCGTAACGCTTCTGATGCAGCCGATGGAAGGCCTCGACGGTCGCGGTCCGTCCTTCCCAACCGAGATTCAGGGTATATAGGACCGCCCGCGGTGGCACAGATCCAGAGACGAGACGGTCCGCAGATCTGCCGGGCCAGTCCCTCACGCGCCAGGGCTGCGGTGGCCTCCGCGGCCAGTGCCTCCAAACGCTGCTCGATCTGCTGGCCGCTACGCGCATCGAGCCGCTCCAACCAAGTGCAGGTCAACAGGCGTCCCGGCAGGGCTGCCAGCACGCCCCATGCGGAGAGCACCCGGCATGGATCGGCACCAGGGCCCGCCGTATCCCCAGTGCTTCGGCCAGCGCGCACACGTGCAGGCCTCCCGCACCACCGAAGGAGGTCAAGGTATAGTCCCGAGGATCGAGCCCCCGCTGCACCGAGATGACCCGCAAGGCCCGTACCATATTGCTCGTCGGCGACCCGTAGAATACCCAGGGCCATCGCCTCGGCATCCAGTCCCATAGCGGACCCAAGCGGCCGACCACCCGCTCGGCGGCGGTGATATCCCGGGAGGAGCACAGGGAAGGGAGGGAGCGTAAGCGCCGAGCGAAGTGCGATGCCCCCTGGGTAGGCGTAGGGCCGAGCGTTTGGTCGGAGTGCGGCGCGTGAGCGCCGGTGGAGACGAAATGCCAGGCCAGGCCATTTCAAACAACCCCGCAGCCGAAGGCTGCATTGCCGGAGGTCGGCGACGGATAGCTGAAACCGACCTCAACGCCGCCAGAACGCAGGCGAGAGCAGTACCAACAGGGTGAAGATCTCTAGGCGGCCGAGCAACATGGCAAAGCACAGGATCCACTTGGCCGCGTCGTGCAGGTCGGCATAACTGGCACCGACACGGGCGAGCCCCGGCCCCAGGTTGTTGATGCAGGCCGCCACGGCGGAGAAGGCAGTCATGAGATCAATACCCGTCGCCGCCAGGGCCAGGTACATGACGGTGAAGCTGGCTACATAGAGGGAGAAAAAGCCCCAGACCGCGTCCACTACCCGGTTGTTGACGGTTTTCGATCCCATCCGCACCGGCAGCTGGGCATTGGGGTGGATCAAGCGCGCGATTTCGCGCAATCCCTGTTTGATGAGCAGAAGGAACCGGATCACCTTGATGCCGCCGCCGGTGGAGCCGGCGCAGCCTCCGACGAAGCTGGCGAACAGCAGCAGGATCTGGAGAAAGGGCGGCCAGAAATAGAACTCGGCCGTGGTGAACCCGGTGGTGGAGCCGATCGAAACCACCTGGAACAGCCCCTGGGTGAAGGCCTCCGACCACAGGCTGTAGGTACCCGTGTAGTAGAGCGCCAGGGTGACGACGACGGCAGAGGAGCCCATGAGGAAAATGTAGAAACGGAACTCGCTGTCGTGGAGGTAGGCGGTCGGCAGGCGCCGGTTCCAGGCGATGAAGTGGAGGGCGAAATTGACGCCCGAGAGCGCCATGAAGACCACTGCGACCATTTCGATTACCGTATTGTCGAAAAAGCCAATACTCGCGTCGTGGGTGGAGAAGCCGCCGATGGCGACGGTGGAGAAGGCATGGCCGATGGCGTCGAACGTGGACATGCCGGCGATCCGATAGGCCATGATGCAGGTGATCGTCAGCCCCAGGTAGATGTACCAGAGTGCCTTGGCGGTCTCGGTGATGCGGGGGGTGAGCTTGGAGTCCTTGATGGGTCCCGGGGTCTCGGCCCGGTAGAGCTGCATGCCGCCGATGCCGAGCATGGGCAACACGGCGACGGCCAGCACGATGATGCCCATCCCCCCCAGCCATTGGAGCTGCTGGCGATAATAGAGGATGGAGCGGGGCAGCTCGTCGATGCCGATAATGACCGTTGCCCCGGTCGTGGTGAGTCCGGATATAGACTCGAAGATGGCATCGGTGACGGACAGGTGGGGGCTGTTCGTCAGCATGAAGGGCAGCGAGCCGCTGACTCCGAGCACGGTCCAGAACAGGACCACCACCAGGAAGCCGTCGCGCAGACGCAGGTCATCCTTACGCCGGATGACCGGCACCAGGATGAGCAGACCCATGCTCAGAATGAGCCCGAAGGCACCGAGGAAAGGCAGCGCCGCACCGTCCTGATACCACGAGGAGACCAGCACCGGCGGGATCATGCTGAGGCTGAACAGCGTCAGCAGCAGACCCAGGACCTTGCGTACCGCGAACAGCTTCATTGCTTCAATAACTTTAGTGCGCGAAGCGCATCATAGTCGAAACTATGGACTTCAAGTCCCTTCACTTTCAGTCCGTGGCTCGTCCATGGATGAGGGCTTTAGTCCTCCGCACTATGGACTTTCAGTCCATAGTGGTTGATTTATACCCCTTCACAAAAAGGTCACGTCGACCTGGAATAGCTGCTCGACTTCCGGTACCCGCCGTTTGTCCTGCAGAAACAGGATCACGTGGTCCTTGGACGCGATGACGGTATCATGATGGGCAATGATCACCTCATCGCCGCGCACGATGGCGCCGATGTTGGTCCCCTTGGGCAGACCGATGTCCTCGATGGCGTTGCCGATGACCTTGCTGGAACCTGCATCGCCATGGGCGACGGCCTCGATGGCCTCGGCCGCGCCGCGTCTGAGGGAGTGCACCTCCACCATGTCCCCCCGCCGCACGTGCTTCAGCAGGCTGCCGATGGTGACCTGTTGGGGTGAGATGGCGACATCGATGGGACTGCTCTGGACCAGATCCACGTAGGCGCTACGGTTGATGAGTGCCATCACCTTGCGGGCCCCCAGACGTTTCGCCAGCATGGCCGAGAGGATGTTGGCCTCGTCATCATCGGTCACGGCGCAGAATACGTCCGTGTTCTCCACGTTCTCCTCGATGAGCAGCTCTTCGTCCGCCGCATCCCCCTGGAGCACGATGGTCCGCTCCAGCCCTTCGGCGATGTGCTTGCAGCGGTCCCGGACGCACTCGATGACCTTGACCCGGTAGTTACGCTCCAAGGCATTGGCCAGCCGGGTGCCGATGTTGCCGCCCCCGGCGAAGATGAGCCGCCGGTATGGTTTCTCCAGCCGGCGCAGCTCACTCATCACGGCCCGGATGTGCCGCGGCGCCGCGACGAAGAAGACCTCGTCGTTGGCATCGATGACCGTGTCCCCTTCCGGCTGAATCGCCCGGTCCTGGCGGTAGATGGCGGCCACCCGAGTATCCACATCGGGCATATGGTCGTAGAGGGTGCGCAGCTTGTTGCCCACCAGAGGACCCCCGTGGTAGGCCCTCACCGCCACCAGACGCACCCGGCCGGAGGCGAAGTCCTGCACCTGGAGGGCTCCGGGATGCTCGATCAGACGCATGATGTGCTCGGTAACCAGCTGTTCAGGGCTGATATGCACATCGATCGGCAGGGCCTCGGTGGAGAAGAGCTCGGGGTGGTCCAGAAAATCCTGGGAGCGTACCCGGGCGATCTTGGTGGGCGTGTTGAAGAGCGTGTAAGCGACCTGGCAGGCCACCATGTTCGTCTCGTCGTTGTTGGTGACGGCGATGATCATATCCGCATCCCCGGCACCTGCCCGCACCAGCACGTCCGGATGGGCCCCGTGACCCTCTACCGTGCGCAGGTCGAAGCGGTCCTGCAGCTCCCGCAGCAACTCCGGCTTCAGGTCGACCACCGTGATGTCGTTGGCCTCACTGACCAGGTTGGCCGCTACTGAGGAGCCCACCTGGCCGGCGCCGAGGATGATGATTTTCATTTTGAGCGTTCGGCTGTCGGCTACCAATCACCAGTCGCCGATAGTATAGGACAGGCTGCCTGCCCGACGGTAGGGAGACCGCCCGATCGGGATGTGGTTCACTGGCTGCCTGTCTAACAAGGTCCGCGCGTGCCAGCCATGCGGTGGGTCATGTGGGTGTAGATACTCTGTTCCGAAGCAAGACCGATTTGCGTCCTAATTCCCAAAAAGTGGCCACTGATCTATAAATTGGATTTATTTAAGTGGTCGTTTCAGTGGGTGAGAAGAAGCGGCGGCTATCGAAGGGAGAAGTTCGTTCTAAGCATGGCATGGATGGCGAGCAAGAGTTTGCGCATGACCGCGCAGACAGCCTGGAGTTCCTTGAGGCCGCGGGTGTCGATAAGATGGCGGTAGAAGGCCCTGACATTGGGGTCATGGCGAGCGGCGCTGAGAGCGGGCATATAGAGAGCGATCCGCAGGTAACGGTTCCCAGCCTTGGACAGGTGGGGCTTTTTGCTCACGCTGGAGCCGGACGGGTGCTGGCGTGGATCGAGGCCGTCCATGGCGCCCCACTGCTTGGCGTGTGTCGGTCGGGCAAGACCAGCAGTTCGCCGAGGAGCTAGATGGCACTGGCGGCGGCGATACCGGTGGCGCTAACGGGCAGCTTGCAGGATTGCTGGGGCGCTTCATCCGCCGAATGAGGTCGAGGACCTGGTGGCGCAGGTACTCGATCTGAGCGTCGAAGTGGGCGATACTCTGGTGCCGGCTAGCGATCAGGAAGTCGGGTGTCGTCGTGGTTTGTTGCGCCGCATGGAGATGGTTCTTGGTTTGGGTGCGGAGCTTGTTCAGCGCTGCGATGTGGCGCGCGCAGGCGCGGATGGCCAGGGCCAGGTCGTCAGGACGCTGCCAGGGCGTGAAGGGCATGCGCTGGGCGAACGGAGCCAATACTGCGGCATCGACGGCATCGGTCTTGGTGTGGGTCTGTATCGCCTCGGCGGAGCGTTTGGCGGCCTTGGGGGTTGATCATCATGCGGGCCAGCCCAGCGTTATCCAGAGCGAGGGCGAAGTGATACTAGCCGGTGGCCTCTAGGCGGACACGGCTCACCTTCGCCTTACGCAGGCGGTTGCTCAGGGGCGCGTGGCCTTGGTGGGTGTTCTTGAGTTCGCAGAGCTTTCCCATGCGGCCATCGTGGTGGATGACCAACGACCTTGTGTATGCAGGCTCACGAGCACCGCTCACGGCCTCAGATACTCTCTGGCGTAGATGAAGAGGGCGGGGAGCCAATCTGTCCGTTTAGGCTCGAGGCCTCAGGATGGGACGGCTTCCCCAGGTTCTCTCCATCAACTCCCTTTATAACCTTCCTTGGCATTTCCCTGGAAACAGAACATACAAGGATGGGTAAAGCAAGCGTCCCTCAAGATGGTTTTTAGGATGCGGTCATTCCACAGAGGTTTTTGAACCGCAACGGCTTGATCGGAGGCACAAAGCGTAGCGTGCCTATCGATAATGGGTACTTTCCGGTGACAGGTACTACCTGGGACACGGAGTATCCTGACAATAGTTGGGGGCAAGATTATTTATGAAGCTGAGGAGTCGAAGTAGAGCGGTATGAAACCTGCAGAAGGTGTCCTGCCGCCCTCACAGCGCTGTTTGTGGGATATGAGCTGATCGATGCGTCGGAAGCGTTCATGCTTTACGGTAGAACCACTATCTCTTTGCATTTGGGCCACCGCGCAAGCGTAGATTTCGATTTTTTCTCAACCGTCTCTTTCGCGCCGGGGTAGTGGTTAATGTTTAAATGTATACTGTCCGCGCGTCATTTTTTGTTTTTTGAGTCCCATGGGAGCGTCGGCATTCTGCCGGCATCCATGGGCACGGACTACCTTGGAGGGGAAGGAGGTTCCCTCGGACTGGAAGGCAGCGCTCCCAGCGATGGACTTTTGCGACACCCTCCCTCCGGGAGAGGGCTAGGGAGAGGGGATCGGTAGTGGTTAAATTTTAAGTTGTGAAATCTGCCGACCCCTACCGCGTCATTCTGGCAGCGATTGCCGAAATCCAGGTGCTAGGGATGGCAAAAACAGTGGGAGTATGAATCATTACTTCACCATGAAGGCGGCCACGGTTCCGCACCGTGGCCGAAGCCAGGGATTACCTCGATATCGCCGCCATACTCGAAGCGGGCGTTATCGATTTTCCGACTGCCCTTGTCGCCGCGTCCGTGAGTTACGGGCAGCAGTTCAATACGCAACTGACTCTAAAGGTGTTGTGCTACTTCGACGACGGAGATGTGTCCTCTATTCCGCGGGAGATCAAAGGCCGGCTGGTGCGCGCCGTGGCCGCTGTCGATCTATCCCGATTGCCACGCCTTGATCCGGTTGCGCCCATGGACGCCTAAAGGGAAAGGGCCGGAGAATGGCCGATGAAACCTCTGAAGCTCACTGCAGCCCTGGAGCGCGTGGCACGGCGTACACTGTGGTTTAAGTCGCCCGAAGAAGCGGTCCGCGATCCGGTGCATTTCATCGCCCATGTCTTGACCTACGGCATGCACGAGACCCGGCAATGTCATTGAGTTGGGTGCTACCGGACTGCTTGTAAGGGTCTTTAGCTCGTTCCCACGCTCCACGTGGGGAGCAATCGGCCCGCTCTAGCGGCGAGTGTCTCGTGACGCCGAAGGGTGGGGGTCAGAATAAAACGAAGCAATCTGTGAAAATCTGCGTAATCTGCGGATTAAAAAGTGTGACAGAGTAACCTCTCCATGACTCATTACGCCAAGCTGAAATGGCATTGTCGCAGGGGTATGCGTGAGCTGGACCTGCTCCTGGAGGGTTTTTTGGTAAATCAATACGAGGCGCTCTCCGCAGCCGACCGCGCCAGTTTCGAACGCCTGCTGGACTGCTGCAACGAGGACCTCATGGCGTGGTTTATCAACGGGGATTCTTCCCAAGACGAGCAGTTGGCGGGAATTGTGAATCAAGTACGAGATCAATTTTAGGTAGTGGTAAATTAAATAGTTAGCGCAAACTTGTTTGATCCCCTCTCCCCGGCCTCTCCCGACGGGAGAGGGAGTGCAGCCTGTGGCGCGCCAAACCCACTGCTAGTGGCGATGTTTCCATTTAAACTTTAACTATTACCCAATTTTGTTGGTGATCGTAGTGCACAATCGGCTCAGGGTCTATGGAAGTCATTGCCGCCAGTCTATCGCCAGTGTGCTGTTTGTTATACGGATTTTTGGGAAGCGTATCGTCAGATTTTCCCATCGAAATGGAACGGCAGCCCGGATAATGCCCCCTTTAAATGAACGAATCGAGGTAGTGGCTGAATTTTAAGTATAGAGTTTGCAGCCCCTACCGCGTCATTCTGGCAGGGATTGCCGGAATCTAGTGCCAGGGATGGCAAAAACAGTGTGGGTATGAATCATTACCTCGGGTCGCACAACCATACCACTTGAAATTTAACCACTATCCGAATCGGAGTCAGTGTGTTCAGGAATGTCCGCCTTTACCGTTTGGAAAAGCCGTCCGCCATCGTTGCGGATGACCTCGATCAGCGGCTCCCGGAGCGTCGGTTCCACCCCTGCAGCCCGCTGCAGACTGCCAGTCTCGGCTGGTACCCGCCCCCGGGAGAGCAGGCGCAGGCGCTGAGCCACGCGGGCAACGGCTGCATCGCCCTGTGCGCACGGCGCCAGGAACGGTTGTTGCCTTCTACCGTCGTCGTCGAGGCCCTGGACGAGCGGGTGGCGGAGCTGGAAGAGCGGGAGGTACGCACCGTCGGGCGCAGGGAACGCCGGCAGCTGCGCGAGGAGGTAGTGCTGGACATGCTGCCGCGGGCCTTCACCCGCTCGCGTCAGATTCACGCCTACCTGGATCCGGTGGCCGGTTGGATGGTGGTGGATGCTGCCAGTGAAAAAGGCGCTGAGGAGCTGGTGGAATTATTGCGGGAGACCCTGGGCTCGTTTCGGGTCCGCCCGCCGCGTCCGAGAAACGCGCCGGTGGCCTTCATGACCCGCTGGGTCGCGAGCGGAGCGCTACCCGATGGTCTAGAATTGGGGGATGCGTGCGAGCTGCGCGATCCTCGGGACGAACGGGCCCTGGTGCGCTGCAGCGGACAGGACCTAGGCGGAGAAGAGATTGCGGGCCACCTGCGCGCCGGTAAGGAAGTGATCAAACTCGCCCTTCACTGGCGGGAGCAGCTGGAATTCCTGTTGCAGGAAGACCTCTCCCTACGGCGTCTGCGGTTTGCCGACGCCCTGCTTGATGAGGCCCTGGAGCCGGATATCGAGGACGAGGCGGCCCGCTTCGATGCCGAGTTCGCCATCATGGCGCTGCAATTGCGCGAGCTGATCGGATACCTGGAAGGGATATTTGAAATGGCCGGCGAGGCCTGATGTGGAGAAGCGGCACCCGTGAGGACCGCGCCTGTTGCTCACGCTCCAAGGCCGCTGTAAGTCCCTGTTCCACGAAGCGTTCACGTGCCGTAAATACCACAGGAGAACGCCTCGGCGGCTTGCTCATCGCGTCAATTCGGACCGTTGGCATCGATTTTCAGCAGCACATTAGCGTGCTTGATCTTGTATGCTGCCGCTTTGCCTTTGCTGACCAACTCGGTAAGCTGCCCGCGCTCCTCCTCGTTCAAACGCACAATGTATTTTCGGGTCATGGAGATACCTCCTGAGCAAGAGATCAAGAATTACCACCAAGACCTAATGAATTTGCAAGACTATTCGAAACTGAGCACTAGGTCCTGTTGACATTGAGTAGATACTCTGTTCTGAAGCAAGACCGATTTACGTCCTAATTCCCAAAAAGTGACTACTGATCTATATTGGATTAGGTCTAGATAACTTTAGAGAGGATCTTCGCTCAGCGGAGAGAGTATTTTATCATAGAGATTTTCCTCTCGATGATGAAATCTGAATTCACATTCTTTAAGGTGTATATGAAGCGTATGTTTGGGAACGCCCTTGAATTTTGTAAGCCTCCGTTTAGCAGATGACCAGAATGACTCAATGCCGTTGATATAGCAATTGCCTCGCGCAAATTCGTTACGGATGGACGCGGAGATGCTTCTGATAACCCATATCCACCAGCCCATTGTAGCCCCTCCAGCCATCCGAGTGGATGATGCTCTCGAAGGACTACCTGGCCCCCGAATCACGGTCTGTAGCGGCTATCCGGGACGATCTACGTGTAGACTTTCCCTGCCGTTCCAGGATTCCGAAGACGATTGTTTTACCCCCGGCTCCACGCCCCTTTTTTCCCCGAACACGGCGGGCGCCAAAAGAGGATTCATCCCCTTCAACCTCGCCGGAAAAAGGCGATGAGGTGTTACAAAGCTGGGCGATTCTAGGGTCTGTTGAGATTTAGGACTCCCAAGCGTCGTGATTTGTGATTCAAGCTACCTTGTCGAAGGAGGTTTGGATGACGACGGAGCGTTTTGTAATTACGGATCGTCAATGTGCTTTGATGGAGTCGCATTGTCTGGGCAAGGAGACGGACCCTGTCCGGACGGGTGGCGACGGTTGTTTTTGGAGGCGGTGCTCTGAATTGCGCGGACCGGCAGTCCATGGCGTGACCTTCCGGCGCACTTCGGCAAATGGAATTCGGTGTTCAAACGGTTTCGCGATTGGGTGAAGGCCGATGTATTCCAACGCCTATTCGACGCCGTGTCGGATGAACGGACATGGAGTTCGCGATCCATCGTCAAGGTCCACCGGCACAGCCAGGGCGCAAGGGGGACTCAAAGCCAAGCTATCGGCAAGTCGAAGGGCGGGTTGACGACCAAAATCCTGGCCCTGACGGACGCCTTGGGTAACGGCCCGCTTCGTCCTGCTCCCCGGGCAGCGGATACCGTCGGTGTGGCCCCACTCATCGAGGATATCGAATTCGGCGGCCTGATTGCCAACAAGGCGTTCGAGGCCGGTAGATTCTGCGTAAAATAGCGCATGATCATTCTGAATGTGGCTTCCGAAAGGCGTGAACGCCTGAAATACCTGTTTTTTTCTTGCATAACATAACTGTCATGTCCCGTGTGATTATATACCGAGGAGGAGCTATCCGCTGCTGCAAGCGAGGGAGGTATTACGGTTGCTTGCTGAGGAGGGAGCGGAAGGAACCGCGAAGGCAGAGACAAGCGAGGTCGGCAGAGTTTGAGCTGGCTCTTACGGTAGCACGCAACCTGAGTCGAGGCATCACAGCTCATGAATATCCAACTCCACGAGAATGCACGCACGACGCCGGCGATTCGTCTGGAAATACAGGCCCAGCCTGAGATCGGTAAGCAACCGGGAGTTAGCAGGGGCTTACCACCTCAACCGCCACACGGTGGCGAAATGGCGTCGCCGTGAGGGGACGGAAGATGCTTCACACCGCCCCCAGCGGCTTCACACCACCCTCACCCCGGTCCAGGAGGCGGTGGTGGTCGAGCTGCGCAAGACGTTGTTGCTGTCGCTCGATGACCTGCTGGCGGTAACCCATGAGTTCATCCACCCCGCGGTTTCCCGCTCGGGTCTGGACCGTTGTCTACGCCGCCACGGGATTTCTACCCTCAAGGCGCTGATGCCCCAAGAGGAAGGCGCCAAGACGCCGGTGAAGACCTTCAAGGCGTATGCGCCGGGCTTTGTGCACGTCACGATCAGCAAGGTGCTCACCGACAACGGCAAGGAATTTACTGATCGCTTCTGTGCCACCGGCGAGCGCCAGCCGACCCGGTGCCCATGCCTTCGATCGGGTCTGTACCGAAAACCAACGGCATGATCGAACGTTCCAACGGGCGCATCGTTGACATTCTGGCCGCCACCCGCTTCGACTCCGCCGAGCACCTGACCGATATCATCAAACGCTACGTCCAGGTCTATAATCAACACATCTCCCAAAAGGCGCTAGGTCACATTCCACCTCTTCAAGCCATGAGAAACTGGTACCAAAAACAGCCCAACCTCTTCAAAAAGCGTGTCTATAATTTGGCGGGACTTGAGATGTAGAGATCCGATTTGCTGTCAAGGCGATTCTTGATGATGGCGACGAGGATGTAAACCGAGATAGCGATCCAAATCCGGTTTTTGACCGCGTTCTCGGAGGTCCCGAAGAACGATTTGATACGTAGGTGTTGCTTGATCCACATGAAGAACAATTCAACTTGCCAGCGGTATCGGTAGAGATCCGCCACCGTCTGTGCTGGAATGGCGAAGTTGTTGGTCAAGAAGCTGAACGTCTTGCTGGTCTGAACATCGTGGTAGCGGATACGGCGTAATGGCAGGGGGTAGTCACGCACGGATTTAACTCTGCTCAGGACAATGGTCCGATCGCATCGAACACCACCGGATTCGTCCCCGGGATGAGAGTAGCGACGCCTGTATTTGGTATTGGACTTGGCGCGGATGACGAAGAAACGCCCTGTTCTGTGCAACGTGAACAGGCGCTCGAAGTCCACATGGCCACGATCCATGATGTAGAAGGCGCCGGGCTCCGGGATCAGCAGATCAAGGACATTGACGTCGTGTAGCTTGCCATCGGAGATGTGGATAAAGGTTGGGATGTTGCCTTGAAGATCGAGCAGGTTCTGGAGCTTGACCGCGGATTCGGTTGAGCGAAACAGTGCCCACGGAAAGACGGATAGGCGCAGGTCGATGGTAGAGGCATCGAGCGCATAAACCGCGTTGTCAAGATCACGCCCCAAGTCCTCGTCGGCATACAGGGGCGAGGGGTGCGAATCAATGCCTGAGCGAGATCTGCCTAGATACGCCAATCTCGGCGTTCATTCGCGTCGGCCACGGTGCTTCTGGAAACGTTGCCCCGGAGACCCCTGTGGTACAACCTGTCCTTCTGGGCGCGCAGGCAAACTTCAATATCGGGTAGGCTCTCGCGATGGGTTAACTGCGCGAAGGTCATGCGCAGGTATTGGTCGAGACAGGAAAACGTCTTCTTGTAGCAGTTGCCGTCGCACTGCGCAACGCCTCGACGAAACGCATGCATCGGTAAAGAGTTAATGGCCTGAGAAAAAACGAGCTTGCCGATGTGCATAACCGGGTCCCCAACATCCCCTGAAGGGGGTATTTGGGAGATGCGCGAGGTGATTCAAGTCGGTGATACTTAAAGTGGCTGTCTTTCATTTCCTTACAAGGAGTTACGCAACAAAAACAAACGTTTTGTCGGACAGCAGTGGCTGGAGGTAGAGCTTGTTAACCCCGCGAAAAGGACGCAGAAAATTGCGTACGCCGGTCCACACGCCTTCGATGGTGTTGGTGTGCACCTCCCGGATCCCGTCGCCATCCTCATCGCGCGCCCACACCCGCTTCCCCGGCGCATGACAAACCGTGACGTGTTGACGTTCTGCCGCCGACAAGTGTCGGTAGGCGCCCCACTCGTCAGTGTTGATGGTCGTTCCTTTCTGGGTTTCTGGCAAGACCGGCGGCTCCAGATCCGATCGCGCACTGTTTTTTAAACTCAGTTGAATCTGGCCGCTGTCACGGCCGACAATCCCCAGGATGGGAGGCCGGTTCGGTGTCCCAGGTACCGTGCGTGGTTGGCGCGACGACGCGGTGGGTCTTCGGGATCGGGGTGTAAACGGCCCTTCTCACCGGCATTTTGGTCCATCTCATCGGCTTCCACTTGGGGAGCTGATTCTCGGGCTTGACGAGGTGGTTGGATAGCTCTCACTCAGTTGGCCCCATGAGCCGTTATTTTTATGTCGTTACTGACAAGAATGGGAAAATCAAAGAAATGTCCTTGGGCAAACCCTAGCGAGGCTTCGCTCGGACCGGCGAGTCGTATCTACTCGGACCACGGAAGACACCCTGACTGGAGATCAAGCGGAGACAAGTATGACGAAGATGGCAGACCGTGACGGCTACATCTGGCTGGACGGTGAGCTGGTGCACTGGCGCGAGGCCAAGGTACACGTGTTGACCCACACCCTGCACTACGGCATGGGGGTCTTCGAAGGCGTGCGCGCCTACCGCACCGACCGGGGTGCCGCTATTTTCCGCCTGCGCGAACACACGGACCGCCTGTTCGATTCGGCCCACATCCTGGGGATGACCCTGCCCTACGACCGGGAGACGCTGGATGCGGCCCAGCGGGCCGTGGTGCGGGAGAACGGACTCGACTCCGCCTACATCCGCCCCATGTGTTTTTACGGCTCCGAGGGCATGGGCCTGCGCGCTGATAATCTGAAGGTCCATTGCATGGTGGCGGCCTGGGAATGGGGCGCCTATCTGGGCAAGGACAACATGGAGAACGGCATCCGCATCAAGGTCTCCTCCTTCACCCGCCACCACGTCAACATCACCATGTGCCGGGCCAAGGCCAACGGTAACTATATGAACTCCATGCTGGCCCTCCAGGAGGCCCTGCGCGATGGCTACGATGAAGCCCTGCTGCTGGACGCCGAGGGCTATGTCATGGAAGGTAGCGGTGAGAACGTCTTCATCGTCCGGGAAGGTATGCTCCACACCCCGGATCTGACCTCTGCTCTCGACGGCATCACCCGCAAGACGGTCCTGTCCCTGGCCGACGAGCTGGGAGTCCGGGTGGTGGAGAAACGCATCACTCGTGACGAGGTCTATATCGCCGACGAGGCCTTCTTTACCGGCACCGCGGCGGAGATTACCCCGATCCGGCAGGTGGACGGGCGCGCCATCGGCACGGGCACCCGGGGGCCCATTACCGAGCGCTTGCAGGGTCTGTATTTCGACCAGGTCCACGGCCGCCGTGACGAGCATCCCCAATGGCTAACGTTGGTCCGAGGCGGGCCCTTACCGCCGACCACCTGATTTTCCCATGGGAAAAATCCCGGCATTACTTTCGATTTTCTTGGAAGCTGGTTAAAACGGATTCTACTATCCACGCAGAGAGACCTGCGCGGGCAGGCAGTACGGAGGGTAATATGGTGTAGGTTGCGTTAAGACGCTGGCACTGGTGTTACAGGAGATCAGCGAGCCTTTGTGCGTCGCAACGCAACGCGTCCGGTTCCCCAAACAGCGCCGGGGAATGGTTGAAGTTTAAATAGAAACATCGCTGCTGGCAGTGGGTTCGGGGCGCCACAGACTGCACTCCCTCTCCCTCCGGGAGAGGGCTGGGGAGAGGGGATCAAAGCAAGTCTACGCTAGCCATTTAAAAATTTACCACTACCCAGTGCCGAATAACTCAGAGCCTGTTTACGATCTTTGGAGTAGCAAGGCCAGAAAAGCCAAGGTAACAAACTGCAAGCTGGTATTGAGCTTTCGCTCACAGTTTTTCCATCACTTTCGACATTTCTCCAACCAAGCAAACGAGCGCTGACAACCCAGCATTTGGGAGGCATGGCAAAGGTGCGCAGTTCGTTTCGCTTGGCAGCCGTTACCGTGGCCCCCAGAAGGTTGTGTACGGCATCGGCAAAGGGCTGCCCGGTATAACGCCATCAACCAGCACGTTCGTCACCGCGGACAAGCTATCCTGATGTTCCGACAAAACCACCAAGGCGCCTTTTCTGTCGGTGACATCCGCTGTCATAATGGCAATCGCATGGGGAAGCCCTTGCGTATCCACGGCACGATGGCGTTTGATGCCAGATACCTTCTTCCCCGTGTTGTAACCTTTCTGCTCCGCCGGATCTGTATTCTTCACGCTTTGCGCATCAACGATCACGAAGCTGGTCTCCTCGTTCCGACCACGGCTGATACGGACCGCGCCAACCCCATTTTTTTAACGCCCGCTCAAGCAGGCTGAACGCTTCCTCAGAGGGTTTTTGGCCCCATTATCGAAAGTAATTTATACACCACCGGCCAGTTGGGAAAATCATTCGGGAGCATTCGCCATTGGCGGCCGCTTTTCAATACATATGAAACAGCACAAAAACATAATATAAATCAACAACTTGCTTTTTGATCCTCTTCTTGGCTTGTTCCCATAAAGCTTGGGTGGACGCGAACTGCTCTCGGCTTCCGTCACTTGGGTAGGTGTTTCTCATCGCCCTTTCTCCGTGTCAGAATCTCTCTATCAAATAGATCGTAAACGGGTTCTCAGGATTGCTTTTAACCGGACAGCTTCTTGATTACCCGTAATCCATCGAGGTATCGATATTCGGAGGACCGGAAGATGACAGAAACCGCCGACAAGACCCAGGACAGCCGGCAAGCGACGGCGATCAGCCGCAAGGATCTGCCCCTGTCCTGCCCCCGTCCCCAGGATGAGGTGTGGAACCTGCACCCCAGAGTCTATCTCCCCATCGGGAAGACCGGCGCAGCAGTCTGTCCCTATTGTGGCGCGCACTATCGGCTCGCAGACTGAGCCCGATTCCCCATCGGAATTCTTTTTAGCCCTTTGTAGATTCCGGATAGATTCCGGACTGTTACCAGCCTCCACCCTCGACGTGGCCGTAGGATAATGGAATGGACCCATCCCCTTTCATAAACGGCGTCAAGAGCGCCCGATGGCAAGCCAACGTCAGCCATCGAAAGAAGCGGGAGGGTCCGACAAGAATAGTAGCAAGACCGTGGTGCGTTTGAGGCCCTGGGCATCCGAATGCCCAATCGAGGTCTATCGCACTGCCGACGATCCGGCACCCACAAGGAGACGGCCCACTACGCGACCTGGCGCGATACTGTCGCCCCCATGATGACCGCGCCGCGCCCTTGAAATACGCGAACATCTTCCCGGACGAGCAGGGCGGGGATTTGGTGCGGACATGAGGGTATCGCCATGACATTCGAGTTCGCGACCGCTGGCCGCATCCTGTTCGGTGCGGGCAGCCTGGACCGGGTAGGAGATTATGCGACCGAGCTGGGTAGCCGGTGCTGGTGGTAGGCGGCGGCACCCCGGCGCGGAGCGAGCCCCTGTTGACCCGGCTCGCGGACCGGCGGCTACCGGTCAGTACCTTCGCCGTCCTCGGTGAGCCCAAGGTCGCGTCGGCCCTGGAGGGCGTGGAACAAGCCCGCGGCTTTGGCGCCGATCTGGTCATCGGCATGGGGGGTGGCAGCGCCATCGACGCAGCCAAGGCCATCGCCGCCTTGCTGGCCAATCCCGGTGACCCTTTCGACAACCTGGAAGTCATCGGTCGCGGTCGGCCCCTAGTCAACCCGGCTACTCCGCTGATCGCCATCCCCACCACCGCGGGCACCGGCACTGAAGTAACCCGCAATGCCGTGCTCGTGGCACTCGAGCAAGGGGTTGAGCCTGCGCCATCGCTCCATGCTGCCCGAGATCGCCCTCGTCGACCCGGAGCTGACCTATACCATGCCGCCGGCGATCACCGCGGCACCGGCCTGGATGCCCTGACCCAGTGCCTGGAGCCCTTTGTCTCCCATCTGGCCACTCCCTTGACCGACGGCTTCTGTCGCGAAGGGATGCGGCGGGCGGTACGTTCCCTGCGTCGTGCCTTCCATGCGGGCTCGGATGTCGAGGCGCGCCAGGACCTAGCCCTGACCAGCCTGTGCGGCGGCCTGGCCTTGGCCAATGCCAGGCTGGGGGGCGGTCCACGGCTTTGCCGGTCCCATCGGCGGTTTGTTCGATGCGCCCCATGGCGCCGTCTGTGCGCGCCTGCTGCCCTGTGTGATGGAGACCAATATGCGCGCCCTGCAGGAACGCGCCCCCGACGCGCCGGCCCTAGCCTGCTACCGAGAGGTTGCGGCCATCCTCACCGGCGATGCCGCCGCCGAGGTCGCCGCCGGCGTCGCTTGGATCCAGGCACTCGGTGACGAGCTGGCCGTACCCGGCCTTGCCGACTATGGCCTAACCCGGAGCCATGTGGGCCCGATCGTGGACAAGGCCATACCCTCCAGCAGCATGCAGGGAAATCCGATCACCCTGACGGAAACGGAGCTGACGGACTTATTGACCCAGGCGCTGTAAACAGGAGCCGGGGTCACACCGGTGCCGCGAAGCGGTGGGTAACCCGATAAAACCCCCTTTTAATCCGCAAATCAATGCAAATGGACGCAAATGATGAAGGTAATTAGTAGTTACAGGCTTGAGGTCTGGGATAATCTAGGATAGACTTTCAATCAAGGAGGGTAATCTGATGAATTTGTTCAAAATTTTCACACTATTCCCAGGTCATTTCACACTGTTCCCAGATCATGATGCGTGCATTGAGGATCTTGAGAAAATCCGCTTCCGGGATGGCGATTACTGTCCACATTGTGGGAGCTCGAACCTCGG
>Ga0209781_1000084_pt1 | contig 22865 bp, 22 predicted proteins | sample WorMetHERISLAND1_3_FD_187386 | JGI IMG/M metagenome (GOLD analysis project Ga0209781, IMG submission 187386) | Marine gutless worms symbiont microbial communities from Max Planck institute for Marine Microbiology, Germany - Olavius albidus HERON... | ecosystem: Host-associated > Annelida >...
GATGATGGCGGTCATCCCGCCCAACCCGACACGCGCACGGCTCATCCGCTACGATGCCGAACTCTACAAGGAAAGGCATGTCGTCGAATGCTTCATCAACAAAATCAAACACTTCCGACGTATTGCGACGCGCTACGAAAAGACCGCCACAGCCTACTTGGCCATGCTACACCTCGTTGGCACCATGATATGGTTGCGTTAACTGTCAACAGGACCTAGCCGACCTTCTCGGTCAAAATTATTTTGTTCATTAGGCTGTGCTCTTTTCGTTTTCGCGGCGCCTTCGTCGCGCCGCCAGGAGTTCTCTCGCAAGGATCGTGAAACCGATCGTGATGATCACGGCACCGACGGCAATCTGAAGGAAAAGCGAGTAGTCGAATTGATACCGATCGGCTGATGGATCGTAAATCGTACAGAACAAACGCACCTTCTTGACCAAATCGTCGAGCGAGCGGAACGGTGCCGTGGCGCCGAACACCATCGCTTTCAACGGTTCGATCAACAAGGGTTTGTCAAACAGGTCGCCGTAGATCTGTGATTCAATAACTCCTTCGCCGTTGATGATCGTCATCTGGTCAAGGTGGTCAAATCCCTTTGGCGACGGGAAATAGGTGAAACCGACGGCATCGACCAGCTTCCCAACCGTACCCTCTCCGCCGCTCAGGAAATGCCATCCGGCAAATCCTTCGACCCCCTGCTGTCTCGCATAGGCGCGCATGCGACCGGGTGTGTCGTTTTTCCAGTCGAAGCCGATGGTGAGCGCAGTGAAACTACCATCGCCCAGGGCATCAAACGCGGTCTCATAGGTGTCGGCGAGCATGGCCGTGACGACGCCGCAGCTTTCGGCGCAGCTGGTATAGATCAGGTTGATGACTAACGGCTTGCCGAGGAACTGGGACAGTCTGACCGTGCGCCCTCCCGCGTCACGAAAACTGAGATCGCCGACCTTCTGTCCGATGACGGCCTGACAGCGTTCAAGCGCGGCTTGCTCTTGGCCCGTGCGCGACAACGGTTGCTGGGCCGCGTGCTCCTCGCGCAGCCGCTCGGTGGCCGTCTTCGCCCCGGCGTCGCCGACAACCAACAACAGCATGACGGACGTCAGAAACGACGTCAGAAAACGTCTCAGATACATCAAGTTCATAATCCGGTGACGGCCCCCACATGAGCGCCGAGAGCCAATAGGCCTGACTGCACGGGCGATGCGAAAAAGCTCTTCATCGCCTTCGGTAGCGCCGGGTTAGCACCGTAACGCATACCGTGGAAAAGGAAATAACTTCCGGCAAGCGCGCTTGCCATGATGGCGATGCCGATGCGGATTTTAAAGACGTTGTAGAGAAGGGAACTCAATTCCCTCATCGCAGACCTCGGGTCTCAATCAATTCAACGAAAGAAGACCGATGGAGACGGGGGCCGTCGAAACGGCCCCCGTCGGTCCACGGTGACTTAGCTGAGGGGCCAGACGCCCGACAGGTATTTCCAGTTCACGAAGTAGTAGAGAATGAACGAGACCAGGAACACCATGGCCAGGACGAAGGTCCCCGGTACGGCCAGAGTGCCGGCGCTGCCGTAACTGGCAACGGCTGCCGGTTCCGGCGCCGGTTCGGGTGCCGGCTCGTTGACCTTCGGCTTACCCCAAAGGATGGTACCGACCATGTTGAGGATAAAGATCAAGCCGCCAAGACCGCCCATCAGGGCTGCCATGCCGTTCAATCCCATCATCAAGTGGGCGGCGCCGGGGAAGTCGTAAGTCATGACCGCATCGGCGAAGTTGATGTCCCAATGGCGGCGCGGCACACCGAGGGTACCCGCTCCCATCATGAACGTCGCGGCCAGGCCCATGCCGATCCCGAAGAGATAGGGCTGCCACTTGGCCATGCCAGCGCCCCAAAGCTCCTTCTGCCACAACACCGGCACCACCCAGTAGGCGAGTGCCATGAACGCCAGCGTCGTGCCGGTGACGACCGTGCCGTGGAAGTGGCCCGGTACGTATATGGTGTTGTGGATGATCAGATTGAGTTGCTCGGCGCCCATCATGACGCCCGAGATCCCGCCGAGGAAACCGAACATGATGACCGAAAGGGCAAAGCCGGAGAAGCTCGGGTTGCCCCAGGGGCATTTGCGCAGCCACTCGAAGAGGCCCTTGTTGAAGCCCTTCTTGCGTTGTGCCGCTTCAACGGCACCTGGAACCGTGAGCCCGTGGATCATGGAACCCAAAACCGCCAGGTAGAGCGCGTAGGAGGTATTGAACACCTTGAATTCGGAGCTCAAACCCGGCTCGACCAGAAGGTGGTGGGCGCTGGCGATCTGCAGGAACAGGATGTACAGCAGGAACGCCGTACGGCTGACCTTCTCGGACAGCGGCTTGGCGCCGAACAGGATCGCCGCCAGGGCATATCAACAGGCGATATGCGCGGCCACGTTGATCTGCTGCGAGGAGTGCCCCATGGCCCACCACACGACCTTGTACATCACCGTGTCGATGTGACCGACGTAACCGACGGACCACAACAGGGTTGGGATCAGGATGATCGCGCCTGCCGCGATGGTGAATACGGCGATGATCGCGGCGACGATGGCACCGAAGGTGACCAGAGGTATCGACCCTTCATAGGTCTTTTCCTCCTTGGCGATGACCAGCGTCCCGAAAAAGACGAAGCACGCGATCAAGGCGCCGACGGCAAACAGGATGATCCCGAGATAGAAGTCGGGCGCCGCCATCATCGGCACACAGGAGGTGAACATCACCGATGAATCGCCGCGCAGGACCGCAATGTTGGTCATGACCGCGCCGATCATCATCAGCCAGTATGCGATCCACGCCATCTTCGGTGTTGCCAAGCGGCAGCCGAGAAGGATGGCCGAGGCGAAATAGAGGATCGCGATTTCGAAGAAGATGATCCAGACGAGCAGCACGTCCAAGCCGTGCGCCGTCAGGGCGAGATAGAACCAATCGGCCGGCAGCAGGTGCACGGCCGGCCACCGGGTCAAAGCGACGCCGATGCCGAAGATACCGCCGATGAGCAGGAAGACAACGGCCGTGACCGCGTTCCACTTGATCAGCTTGTCGGCGGGAAGGTGGATCTTGAACCCGGTGGTGGGGCAAGTCCGAAACTCATTATTTATAGCCATGATTTCGCCCCTTACTTGTCCACCACGTGGATCTTGCCGACCATCGTGTGGTGGCCGATCCCGCAGAATTCGTTACAGACGATCGCGTACTCGCCGGCCCGGTTCGGTTTGATGGTGATCACCATATCGTAGTCCGGGTGTACCTGGATGTTGATGTTCTCCGGCAACAAGGACCAGCCGTGCTGCCAATCGACCGACGACAGGTGCAGACGATACGACTTGTCTTTTTCCAGTTCGAGAACCGGGTACCACTCCCACAGGCGGGCCAACATGTAGATGTCGGAGCCGGCGGGCGGACGGACAACCGGCACGCCGGTGTCACCCTCTTCTCTTACCGTATATTTATCTACCATCGCCTCAGTGCGTTCAGCGAAAACGTCGGGCTTAATACGGTAAGCCTCGTTATTCAGGTTCTGTTCGCCGACGATGTGCCAATAAGGCATCATGAAAAACATAATGAGCGCCCAGACAAGGGCGATCGCGATCCATAAAACCTCAGAGCGCTCGATTGGTTCTTTCCACCAAATCCGCTCTTCGGGAGGGAAAATTGCCATCCTAGCCCCCTATCAGTTTGCAATGGGAATGGAGACGACCTCCATGATCCCCCAGATCAGGTACGAGGCGGTAGGAACCGTGATCCCGATGAACAACAGGAGAAATGGGTTATCCAATAACTGTTGCATAAAGGGTATGGGTTCACTCTCTCCGCCACCTCCCGACGCGTTTTCCGGCGCCGGTGCGCCGGTTTCGGTTTCATTCATAAGAAATGGCTCCTTATCTCTCTGCGCAGTTAAGAAAGCGGCAGTCAAAAGACCACGCCTGCCCCATTCACGCCTTGATCTTTGTTAAGTTCTGAAGGGCCATCCCAGGCGACGAGCCGGGTCCGGGTTGGCAACGGTGAAGCTACTTTTCACCTCAGAAGGGCGGCTGCAAGAGCTTGATCTAGGTTAAGGCATTCCCACAAATCCTTTGGGATTATAGCGCCAATTCCCGGCCGCCGTTGATGCCGCGAGCGGCCAATGCCTTGATAACGGCATAAGAAATGGATGGACTATGGGGGGCACCAGTACGTCGTTCCACGGCCGCTGATATTGAATTGATTCGCGGCGTGGGGCTGTTCTCGGGATCGACGTCGGAAGTCGTGGACGAAGTCATATCCGAATCGTCGGTCGAGCGGTTCAAGAACCGCGATTTCATTTGCCGTGCGGGTGACTCCGCTGAAGTCGTGTTCCTGGTTCTACAGGGAAAAGTCCAAGTTGTGCGCGGGACGCCGACGCGCCACGCCGTTCTCATGGTCATGCAACGCGGTGATGCATTCGGGCTGCGCGGTGTCCTCGAGGTCGGCGAATACACGGAGACCGTCGTCGCGGTCGGTGAATGTCAGATTCTGACGATTCCCGCCGCTACCTTTGCCCATGCGATGGAGCAGAACGCGGCCGTTGCCAGCAGTGATTCGCTTGCTGGCGAAGCGCCTCCAGGAGGTATCAGACCATTTCGAGAGCATTCTCCTGATGCCGACGATGCCGCGCCTTGCCTGTTACCTACTTCGCTTGGCGCCATCGGACAATAACGGCATGGAGGTCATCCTGCCCTACAAGAAGGCATTGACCGCCAACTACCTCGGGATGGGGCCGGAAAGCCTGTCGCGGGCGCTGAAGAAATTGCAGCCCTACGGTGTCACCTGCCACGGCCGCAAAATCCGGATTCGCGATGCCACCGCCCTGCGCAATCTCTGCGAGATCAGCGACGACTAGCGCCCCGCGCCTTGTTTTTTGAGCGTTTTCAACGGTTCATGTGCCAATCGGTGCTTGCGAATGCCAAGAAGTTGGGCACTCTTGGTAGTTCGGGGGCATAGTCGGGGTGCCAACCCGTGTTTTGGCCTCAAGCAAAGGAACCGATCATGCCCGAGCACAGCATCGTTTTTCTTGATCGCGATACCATCGCTCCACAAGTCACCGTCAGGCGGCCGGACTTTCCCCATACATGGACCGAATATGACCGTACTTCCGCCGATCAGGCGGTCGAGCGGCTGGCCGGCGCCACCGTTTGTATCAACAACAAGGTGCAGCTCAGCGGCGACACACTGGCGAGACTGCCGGACTTGAAACTCATCTCGATGGCGGCAACCGGTACCGATTGCGTCGACAAAGCCTACTGCCAGGAAGCCGGCATTGTGGTTTCGAACATTCGCGGTTACGCGGTGCATACCGTTCCCGAGCATACGTTCGCCCTGATCCTGGCTTTTGCCCGCCATATCATACCCTTCCGCCAAGACGTCATCGACGGCGAATTGATCAAGGCCGATCAGTTCTGTTTTTTCAACCAACCGATCTGGGAATTGCACGGAAAGCGTTTGGGCATCATTGGTGAGGGCAGCCTTGGGCAAAGTGTTGCGGCGTTGGCCCGCGCCTTCGGCATGGAGCCGGTGTTCGCCGCCCACAAGGGCGTCAGCGGGTTGGGGCCACTTTACACGCCTTGGGAGGAAGTGCTGGAAACAGCCGATGTCATCACGCTCCATTGTCCTTTGATCGAACAGACCCGGGGCCTTTTGGCCTGGCGGGAGTTTGAGCAGATGGAAAAGAAGCCGTTGATCGTCAACACCGCGCGCGGTGGGTTGATCGTCGAGGAAGATCTGGTCCGCGCCCTCGACGAGGGCCTGATTCGGGGAGCCGCCATTGACGTCACCTTCCCCGAACCGCCGCCGGCCGATCATCCCCTGATGAAAGTTGCCGCCCGCCCCAACGTTATCTTCACGCCGCACATCGCCTGGGCCAGTGACGAGGCACAGCAGGTCTTGGCCGATCAAATGATCGACAACATCGAGAATTTCGAACGCGGTGAACCCAGTAACGTCGTTGAAGGCGCGTTCTAAGCGAATTTGCGGAACCGCCGGCGTCGAGTAGCGGCGCTTCCAACGGGCGATCTAGACATATTTTCAAGCATCCGGAAACGGTGAGCGTTGACCCCTTGCTATGCGCCAGCGACGCAGGTTTTCACTGCGTTCCGGGCATATTTCCAGAAACGTTGTGTTGTTTTTATTGACAATGTATACATTATCTGATACGTTTATTTATTCTTAAACCGATCCATCACTTCCCCTATCAGCGGTCGGAGGGCGCCATGCTGAAACTCTCGATCATCACCCTTTTTCTCGGTCAAACGCGCAATCGGTTCCTGCAGTATGGCGCCCCCGTCGGCACCGAGGAGGTTCTCGGATTCGCCGGCGAGACGGAGGGTTGTGACGGCGTCGAACTGCGCTACCCGGCCGATTTTTCGGACGTCCGCGTCCTGCGCGAGGCGTTGCAGCGCAACGCCCTTTCCGTATCCGCCATCAATTTCGGATCGGTACGCAACGACCGCTGGTTGCGCGGCGCCTGGACGTCCGAGAACGCCGCCGACCGGCGCGAAGCGGTCGACGACTTCAAACGCGCCATCGACCTGTCGGCCGAGCTCGGCGCCTACCGGGTGACCAACTGTCCGCTCAACGACGGTTTCGATTATCCGTTCGAGATGGATTACGTGCGCGCCCTCGACTACGCGGCGGAGTGTTACGCGGAGGTCGCCGCCCACAACCCGGAGGTCAAGGTCTGTATCGAATACAAGATCAGCGAGCCACGCGTCCGATCGCTCCTCGGCAACGCCGGCGAGACCCTCGCCTTCTGCCAGATGGTCGGAGCCGACAATCTGGGCGTCACCATGGACACGGGGCACGCCATGTTCGCCAACGAGAACTCCGCCGCCTCGGCAGCAATGTTGGCCCGGGCCGGTAAGCTGTTCTACGTGCACCTCAATGACAACGACGGCCGCGCCGATTGGGACCTGACACCCGGTTCCGTCCACACCTGGGAGTTCGTCGAGCTATTCTACTTTCTCAAGAAGCTGGGCTACGACGATTGGTTCACGTTCGACATCGTGCCCAAGGAACACGACGCGCGGGCCGTCTTCGCCCACGCCGCGAAAATCACCAACAAACTAAAAGAAGTCGCCGATCGAATAGACGATCCGAAAATGGACGAGCTGCTGACAGCGCGCAATCCAACGGTCGTCCAGTCCTATCTCCACGACCTCGTCTAGGAGGACCCGTCATGACTTTTGTCGACCCACGCCTTGGCAGCCGATCGGCGGTCGATTCCCGCCTGATGGCCAATGCCATCCGCTTCTTGTCCATGGATGCCCTCGAAAGAATCAACGACGGGCATCCCGGCACGCCGCTGGGCTGCGCCGAAATCACCACGGCCCTGTTCGCGCGGCATCTCAAATTCAACCCGAAAGACCCTCACTGGCCCGACCGCGACCGTTTCGTTCAGTCCAACGGTCATGGGTCCATGCTGATCTATTCGCTGCTCTACCTTTCCGGCTACGAGCAGATGTCGATCGATCAGATTAAGAACTTCCGCCAACTGGGCTCTCGTTGTCCCGGGCATCCGGAATATGACCTCGACGCCGGTGTCGAGACGACCACCGGTCCACTTGGCCAGGGGGTCGCCAATGCAGTCGGCATGGCCGTCGCGGAAGAGTTCCTGCGCCACCGATTCGGACCCGACCTGGTCAACCACCGGACCTACGCGCTGTTCGGCGACGGCTGCTTGATGGAAGGCGTGGCCCAGGAGGTGATTTCGCTGGCCGGCCACCTGAAATTGGGCAATCTCACCTTCATCTGGGACGACAACAAGATCACCGACGATGGTGATGTCGCCCAGGCAACGAGCGATGACAATCTGGCCCGTTTCCGGCTTTCCGGCTGGCATGTGGTCGAGGCCGACGGCCAGGACGTGGATTCCGTGGATGCCGCACTGTCTCTGACGAAAGACGACCCGCGTCCGTCCCTGATCGCCTGCCGCACCGAGATCGGTTTCGGTGTACCGCGCATCCAATCACAGCGTGCCGCTCATGGCGGCAAGGTCTCCAAGGAGGACACGGATGCGGCACGCGCCTTCCTCGGCTGGCCGCACGAACCCTTCGTGGTGCCCAACGACGTGCTCACGGCATGGCGTACGGCCGGGCTTCGCAACGTCGACGCCTACGACGCCTGGCATCAACGATTCGATTCGCTGCCCTCCGGCGAAAAGGCTGAGTTCGAGCGGGTCCTCAACCGTGATCTCCCGGGCGGCTGGCTCGAGGCATTGCACAGTTTCAAGAAAACCATGGTCGACGAAAAACCGTCGCAACCCACGATCAAGACCTCTGGCGCCGTCGTCGGCGTGCTCGCCGATGCCATCCCGGAATTGATCGGCGGCGCCCCGACCTGGAAGCGGCGACCAAGCACAAGAACCACATGCGTCCCTTCACTAAGGACGATCGCGGCGGCACCTATATCCATTACGGTGTGCGCGAACACGCCATGGGCTCGATGATGAACGGCATGGTCTTGCACGGCGGCGTCATTCCCTACGGCGCAACCTTCCTGACCTTCTCCGATTACGAACGCCACTCGCTGCGCATGGCCGCGATGATGGGGCTCCCCGTGCTGTTCGTTTTCAGCCACGACTCTATCGGCATCGGGCGCAACGGTCCGACCCACCAGCCCGTCGAGCAAATCCCTTCACTGCGCGCAGTTCCCAACATGCTGATCTTCCGCGCCGCCGACGCGGTCGAGACGGCCGAGTGCTGGGAGTTGGCGTTAAGCCAGAAGGAACGGCCATCGGCCCTCATCCACTGCCGCCAGGCGGTGCCGACGCTACGCAAAGACGGCGGTACCGAGAACCGGTCCGCCAAGGGTGCCTACGTGCTCGCCGATGCCGAAGGCGGTGAACGACGGGTGACGTTGTTCGCCACGGGCTCCGAGGTGCAGGTCGCATTGGTTGCCCGCGAAACCCTGCAGGCGGAAAGCGTCCCGACGGCGGTTATTTCCATGCCCTGCTGGGAGCTGTTCGAAGAGCAGGACGCCGAATACCGCGAGGCGGTGATCGGCCGCGGGACCGTCTGCGTCGCCGTCGAGGCGGCCATGGGTCTCGGTTGGGAACGGTACGTCGGCGAAGACGGTGTCTTCGTCGGCATGTCGAGCTTCGGCGCTTCCGGGGCCGAGAGCGATCTCGCCGAACACTTCGGAATCACATCGGCACATATCGTCGAGGAGGTAAATAAAAGGCTATAGACGGGTCCGACGAACTCGCCGGTTGTCAGGTCATCCGCCGAAGGCGTGCACCGGGCAACCGGCGATGTCGACCGGCACGGCCAATAGCCCGCCGGCAAGCGGCTGGGCGTCAAGCGCCGCCCCGTCCAAGCCCTCGGTAGCCGACGTAATGTAGAGTGTCTTCAAATCAGTACCGCCAAACGCTGGCATGGTCGGTTGTGAGACCGGCAGCGCGATCTCACGATCGACGCGACCGTTGGGTAAAACTCGGATCAGCTTCGCGCCCCTGAACAACACCGTCCAATACCCGCCATCGACGTCGATCGCGGCACCATCGACACCGCCGATTTTCTGCCGGTCGAAAGGGAAGAAGTCTCGCCGCGCGCTACGTTCGCCGCGGACCAGGTCGAAGCCATAGGCGGAAACCATGTTGGCATGGGTGTCCGTATGGTACATGACTCGATTATCCGGACTCCAGGCGAGCCCGTTGGGTATCTCGATGCCATCGGCGATTTCCGTCACGGTCAAATCCGTGTCGACTTTATAGAAGCGGCCCGTCGGACGGGTTCCGTCAACCTTGTTCACGGTGCCGAACCACAAACGCCCCTGAGCGTCGCACTTGCCGTCGTTGGGCCGGTTGTCGGCCATATCGTCCTCGATGGCGACAAGGCGGTTCAAGGTTTCCGAACCGGTGTCGAAACTGTAGAGCCCGTCCTCGAGAGCGACGACGAGGCCGTCACTTTTGCGCAGCGCCACATTACCGGGATGGCTCGGCATCGGCCAACTCTCCGTCACCCGCGCCGCCGGATCGGTGCGGTGCAGCGCTTTCCCGGGGATGTCGACCCAATAGACGACACCCTCCTCGGCCGACCAAACCGGCCCCTCACCGAGGCCGGCACGAATGCCCGACACTTCTTCCATCGCTACTGCTCCCCATGGCTCGTCATGTGCGGAACAAGGCCTAACACACCCCTGGCGGATGTGAAACCGACCGTCATTGGGCGTTGCCGACCAGCCGGCATTTTCTTGACTTTTGTTATGTCGGTTTCGTGTGCAGGCCTTATCCTAGTTTGTTCTTAGGCTGGTCTCTTGGCTGAAGCAGGTGGGTCGCAATCCCGATGACGACATTCGACGGAACCCGAAAATCGCGACGCCAGGCGGCAGCGAAGCTGGCGCTCATCGCCATGGTGTTCTCCATGCTGGCGCCCCTCACCCATGCCTTTGCCGCCGAACTTTTACCCTCGCAGGTCGTTGACCCCTTCCGCGTTATCTGTACGGCACAGGGTCTCACCGTCCTCCCCGATACCGACCCGGACATCCCTGATGCTCCCGAGCCGCCAGAAACCTGCGCCTTTTGTCTGGTCTCGTCTAGCGTGGCCGATTCGGTCTCCTCGCCCACCCTCCACATTCCGGCATCTTTCTACTCCCGGCATCTGGCGGCGGCGGCGAAACCGATGCTGGGCCGTTCGGATGGCGTCGAACGGGCCCGGGCACCCCCCAATTCCTTTCTCACTTAAGCGATACACTTGCTGATCACTGATCGCTGGCCCTCTGTCCATTTCAGAGCACCCGGACAGTAACAATGCCAAGCGCATTCCGAATTCCTTTGAACAAGGATTAGGAGTGCCGAGGAAGGAAAAAAACGATGGACCATTCAGCCGTTCGCGCAAATATCCGCGCAACTGTGATCCATGCCCCCTTGTTTCCCGGTCTCGACGGACTGGTCGAACCGCCTCAATTCTGGTCTGACCAACCGGACGAGACAATCAAGCCGGGGCGGTTTCTCTTTCACCGTGAGGACCCTGCGGACCGGGTCTATTTTGTTCGCTCAGGCCTGGTCGAAATCCTCTCCCTCTTGGGCGGAACCGAGCAGGTCTCCGTTGATTTCCGAAACGGAGGATCCCTGATCGGCGAGCCCACCGGTATCGCCAATCGGCGCCATCGTTTCAGCGCCCGGGCCGCCATGCGGACGGTCTTCCGCAGCATGGCGACGGAGACGTACCACGATCGCCTGGCGTCGAATCCCGATCAACTGGTCGCCGCGTTGCGAGAAGCGACGGACACCGTCAACCGAATCGCGACCGCCGCCGCGGAGATGACCTTGAGTCCGGCGACCCGGCGGCTCGCCACTTACCTCCTGTCGCTGGCCGCGCGTGCGCCCGGGACCGAACCAGTACGGTTACCCGTCTCCAAGTCGTTGCTGGCCCGGCATCTCGGCATAACCGCGCCGGCCCTGTCACGTTGCCTTAAGCGTTTGCAGGGCCTGGGCGTCGCCGTTCGCGGCAACACCGTTCTTATCGACGATCCCATTGGGTTGCAGACCTACTGTGAGGCGCTATGAGTGCCGTTCCTGAACCATTGATACCGCAATCCTCGGACATCGCGTGGGTGCGGTCCGTTTCCCCCTTTCGTCGGGCCGGCGGAGCAGATTTGGATAGGCTTTTCGCTGACGCCCGCGTATTTGAACTCGGCAAGCGCCAAACCGTGTTTGTCGCCGGCCACCCGGCGCGGTTGCTGTTCCTGTTGCTGCGAGGCCAGGTAAAGGTGTTCACGGCCTCATCGCGCGGTCGCGAGAGTACTCTGCGGGTTCTTCAGGGTGGGCCACACCTGGTATTCCCAGCCGTTCCCGGGCAAAGGATATATACGGTCAGTTGTGAAACCGTACGACCCTCGCGTCTGCTCGCCTTTCCCCTCGAGCGCATCGGCGAAAGCCTGATGAATTCACCACACCTGGCCGAAGACCTGATCGCCGAGCTGGCCGGGATCCACGATGAAGTCGGACGCCACTTGGCCGACCTCAAAGGCCGTACCTCGCTCCAGCGTCTGGCCGGATTCCTGTCCAGTTTGACCAGCGTTACCAAAGGCGCGGCGGTCGTCCATCTGCCAGTCTCGAAAATGGTCCTGGCCTCGATGATCGGCGTGGTTCCCGAAAAACTATTCCGGGACTTCGCCAAGTTGTCGGAATTCGGCGTCACGACAAAACGCTCGACTGTGTCGATCCGGGACGTCCGAAAGTTGAGGGAGATCTATACCGGCTGAACCGCAGTTTTCTTGGGCGATCATTTGGCCCGGCGGAGCTTTACCTGTAGCAACGAAAGGAATCGATAATGAAAAAGCAAAGAATAGCTCTCGCGAGTTTAGTTCTGGCATTGGCGGTCACTATTATCGGCACGCCGATCGCGGTATCGGCCGATAGCCACGGCAAACCGGGCCTGTTCGTCAACTTGACGACAGACGACACCTGGGCCGCGACGAAAGCAGTGATGTTCGCCCACAAGAAGGCGTTGAAGGCCGGCCACAAACCGGTCGCCATCTGGCTCAATGTGCGGGGCATCTATCTCGCCGACAGAAACCGCGCTTCGCACACGCATGGCCTGATGACCCAATCCGTCCACGACATGCTCAAGACCTTCGTCAAGGATGGTGGGCGGGTCATCGCCTGCCAGGCTTGTTCGAAAGCGGCCGGACTGACCGAAGACGATTTCATCGACGGCGTCGAGATGGGGAATCCGGATCTGGTTTTCGGTTTCTTGTTCGATCCTAACGTCAAGTCGCTTTCCTGGTAAACGGGCCTAAGATATTGGAATCATGTTACAATCGGGGTTCATGCCAAGTCCCCGATCGTTCGCTTGCGCCGGGCAGACGACGTTTCTATAGTCGCCTCTCATGAATGACATTCCGACGGACGAAAGACCTTATACACACCGCCATCTTCTGGGCATCGAAGGTCTTTCCCCACCGGAGGTTTCCTACCTCCTCGACAAGTCGGAAGAATACGTCGAACAGAACCGCCAGGCCGACAAGAAGAAAAGCCTTCTGCGCGGACGCACCATCATCAATCTCTTTTTCGAGGACTCGACCCGGACCCGCACGTCCTTCGAACTGGCCGGCAAGCGCCTGAGCGGTGACGTCATCAACATGTCGGTGTCGACCAGTTCCATCAAGAAGGGCGAGACCCTGCTCGACACGGCGATGACACTGAACGCCATGCACCCGGACGTGCTTGTCGTCCGCCACCCGCAATCGGGTGCAGTCCAGCTCCTGGCCGAGAAGGTCAACTGCGCCGTCATTAACGCCGGCGACGGCAGCCACGAACATCCGACCCAGGCCCTGCTCGACGCGTTGACCATTAGGCGGCGGCGCGGCGAGCTGTCCGGCCTGACCGTCGCCATCTGCGGCGATATCCTGCATTCCCGGGTCGCGCGTTCGAACATCCACCTTCTTAACATCATGGGCGCCCGCGTCCGCCTGATCGCGCCCCATACCCTATTGCCGTTCGACGTCGAACGGCTCGGCGTCGAGGTCTTCCACGACATGGAAACCGGGCTCAAGGACGTCGACATCGTGATGATGCTGCGTCTGCAGCGCGAACGCATGCACGGCAACTTTTTCCCGTCGATCCGCGAGTATTTCACCTTCTTCGGTCTCGATTACGAAAAGCTCGGCAACGCTAAGGAAGATGCACTGATCATGCACCCGGGCCCGATGAACCGGGGCGTCGAGATCGACGCCGAGGTGGCCGACGACTTCGGCCGCAGCGTCATCCGCGAACAGGTTGAAATGGGCGTCGCCGTGCGCATGGCCTGTCTCGAGGTGCTGATGGAGAACCTCGATCAAGGCGAGTTGAGGAATCTGTAATGGCGTCCGCACCTGACAGCCCGCAACGCACCGCCTACGTCAATGCCCGCCTGATTGATCCGGCGACGGGTCTCGATGCCATGGGCGACGTGTTGACCGACGGCGAGACGGTCGCCGAATGCGGCGCCGGCCTTTTCGACGACGGTGTGCCCGAGGACGCGGCATTGATCGACTGCCACGGCCGCTGCCTGGCGCCCGGCCTTGTCGACATGCGCGCGCACCTGGGCGAACCCGGGTTCGAACATAAGGAGGCCCTCGCCAGCGCCGGGCGCGCAGCCATCGCCGGCGGCGTCACGACGGTCGTCTGCCTGCCCAACACGGATCCGGCCATCGACGACATGTCGGTCGTCGAGTTCGTGGCGCGTCGGGCCCGCAAGCTGGGGCTCGCCAAGGTCTATCCCTATGCCGCCGTCACCAAGGGTCTCGCCGGCAAGGAGATCGCCGAGTTCGGCATGCTCGCCGAATCGGGCGCCGTCGCATTCACGGACGGCTTTCGACCGATCGCCGATTCGCAACTCATGCGCCGCGCGTTGAGTTACGCCAAGACCTTTGGTTTCCTGATCGCCCAGCACCCGGAAGACCCTTCGTTGGCCGAAGGCGGCGCCATGAACGCCGGTGAAACGGCGACCCGACTGGGACTTACAGGAATTCCGTCCGAGGCCGAGGTCATCATGGTCGAACGCGACATCCGCTTGGTCGAATTGACCGGCGGCCGTTTGCACATCATGCACCTGTCGACGGCGACCGCCATCGACGCCGTGCGCGGCGCCAAGGCCCGCGGGCTGCCGATCACCTGCGACACGGCACCGCCCTACTTCGCGCTCAATGAATTCGCCGTCGGCGACTACCGGACGTTCGCCAAATTGTCGCCGCCGTTGCGTGCCGAGAGCGACCGCCAGGCAGTGGTCGAGGGTTTGAAGGATGGCACCATCGATGCCATCGCTTCGGATCACCGCCCGCAGGACGAGGAATTGAAACGACGCCCCTTTGCCGAGGCGGCCTTCGGCGGCACCGGCCTGGAAACGCTCCTGCCGGTGACCCTGGAGCTCGTCCACAACGGGCATATGGACATCCCGACGGCGCTCGGCCTTATCACCCACAAGCCGGCCGACCTGCTCGGCCTTCCCGCCGGAAGACTGGAAACCGGTGCACCGGCCGATCTGGTCATCTTCGAGCCCGACATGGCCTGGCAAGTGACCGATGCCGAACTCAGCTCGAAATCCAAGAACTCGCCTTTCGACAACCGGCCCGTCCAGGGACGCACCATGACGACGATCATCGACGGCCGGGTCGTCTTCGAGCGGCCGCGATGACGGCTATCGAGGGCTTTTTTACCGGCCTCGGACCGCTGCACGCGGCGGCCGCGTTCATCGGTTATTTGATCGGGTCGATCCCGTTCGGCCTTGTCCTAACGCGTGCCGCCGGCATGGGCGACATCCGGCAAATCGGTTCCGGCAACATCGGCGCCACCAACGTCCTGCGCACCGGCAACAAATTCCTGGCGCTGCTCACGTTGATCGGCGATTCCGGGAAAGGTGCAGCCGCCGTCTGGGCGGTCGGTGCCGTATGGGGCTCGGAGGCCGGACTGATTGCCGGCTTCTTTGCCGTCGTCGGTCACAACTTTCCCGTCTGGCTTAGGTTCAAGGGTGGCAAAGGTGTGGCAACGACGTTGGGCGTACTGCTGGTCGGCGCCTGGCCGGTTGGCGTCGCGGCCTGCGCGACGTGGCTGCTGATCGCCGGTATATTCCGCTATTCGTCCCTGGCCGCCCTGGCGGCGCTGGCGGCGGCACCGCTCATCGCCTGGTGGATGAAACTCCCGGCCATGGTCGTCATCGCTGGCGGACTCGCCGTCTTGGCCTTCATCCGTCATCACGAGAACATCGGGCGACTGTTAAAAGGCGAGGAAAGCAAGATTGGCCAAAAGAACCGGCCGCCGGAAGCCGATACGCCGCCTTCTTGACCAAATGAACCCTACCGAGCGCTTGACAGGCCTGCTCATTGTGCTCGATAATGCCCGTTATGCGGGATCATATAAAAAGTTCAATAACGCATAAAGAGCATATCGCCCGACTCCAGTTGGCACGGTCGAAGGGTATCGGCCCAATGCTGTTCTACCGCCTTCTGAAGCGTTTCGGATCGGCCCAAGACGCTCTCAAGGCTATTCCCGATTTGGCCAGGAAGAGCGGCATCCGCCACTTTTCCCTTTGTTCATCTCCCTTTGTTCATCGGGTAAGGCGGAAGACGAATGGGCGCGATGGGAGGCTATCGGTGCGACCTTGATTGGCATTGGCGACACCCGATATCCGAACGCCCTCGCCCATATTCCGGACCCGCCGCCCTTCTTCGGCGCCATCGGCCGCCTCGAACTCCTGGAAAAGACCGGCATTGGTATCGTCGGCGCCCGCAATGCATCCGCCAATGGATGTCTTGTCGCCGAAACCCTGGCCCGCGACCTGGGTGCACACCACCTCGTCGTCGTTTCCGGCTTGGCGCGCGGTATCGATACGGCCGCCCACCGCGGTGCCATCGCAACCGGCACCGTCGCTGTCCTCGGCGGGGGAATCGACGTGGTTTATCCGCGGCAGAACCGTAGGCTTTTTGAAACGATTGCAGGGGACGGACTCCTGGTCTCGGAAATGCCGCCAGGCACTCAACCGATGGCGCGCCACTTTCCCCGTCGCAATCGAATCATTTCGGGCCTCACGGCCGGCGTCGTCGTCGTTGAAGCGGCGCCAAGGTCCGGCTCGCTGATCACGGCGAGGCTGGCCCTCGAACAAGGTCGCGAAGTCTTTGCCGTTCCCGGTTCGGCCCTCGATCCGCGCAGCCGCGGCACCAACGAACTCATCCGCCAAGGCGCGGTACTGACCGAGTCTGCCGACGATATATTGCGAGAACTCGCGTCGATGCTCAGCCACATGTCCGACACGACGGCTACGCCACCACCCTCGAACCGGCTGCATCTAGTCGCACCGCCTACCGCCTCGACGCCGGCCACCGACGAAGCCACCAAGGTCCCACCAAACTGTGTCGAGACTGAAGGACTTGACCGTGAACTGCAATCGATACTGGGCCCGGTCCCGACGCCGATCGATGACGTCATCCGCCAATTGGAAGTTCCGCCAGCCGCCCTGTCGACGGCATTAATGGAGCTGGAATTGGCGGGGCGATTGCGTCGCCATCCCGGCAACATGGTCTCGGTTGCGCCGAAGCCATGATGGTGATGAATTCGCAATCTACCAGTGAGCGGCACGCGCCGGTGTCGCCGATTATCAGAGTGTTTCGGATTTATCAGATGAGATCAATCGGGCCGTGCGGGAAGGTTCTGCAAAGTCGTTTTCAATTCGGCCCCCTTGAGGTCGTGGCGGCGCTCGAGAATGTCTAATAGACGGTCCAGATATTCGGATACTTCGCCGCTTTCATCCAAATCTGACGCTTCGATGCGGTCGAGGAATTCCTCGAAACGCTGACAAATCAATGAAACAGACGGAAAGCCGAAGGATCCACCGGTGCCTTTGAGACTATGGATTTCACGACGAAATGCGGCCAACCGGTCCTTCGCGCAGGTCGCATCCGCGACAGTCTCCGTTCGAATCGCCACGGCAGTTCGCATGCGGTCGCGAAAATCATCGAGAAAATCGTCCCGCATCAGATCGACGATGGCGTCCGCCTTTCGATTTCTCTGCAACATCTTCGAAATTGCCACTCGCACCGCCGCCCCGGTCAAGTTTCGGGATTGCCCCCCTTAATACTCGCAGGCAGGAAACACCCTTCGCTTTCGTGGTGCAACCGAAAAGCTGGGGATAACCGGTGGATAACTTCACAATAAGCCCTGAAATCTGCCATTCTCGAGCCGTCGTTCAAATATAGTTCATCGAAAAAAAATGCACGACAAACGATGTTCCATGGTTGACGAACCGGAAATCAGTTGCCACATCTCTCAACCCGCGCCAACTGTTGACGCCACCCCGCGAGGCCGAATCGGTATACGGGCAGCGGGCCGAACAATGGGTTGAGAAACGCCGAACACCAATCATGACCAATGTCGTCGTCGTCGAATCGCCTGCCAAGGCAAAGACAATCAACAAGTATCTGGGACGGGATTTCAAGGTCCTGGCCAGCTACGGGCATATCCGTGACCTTCCAGCCAAGGACGGATCTGTGCGCCCCAGCGATGACTTCGCCATGGATTGGGAGATCGACACCAAGTCGCAAAAACACCTTCGCGAAATCGCCGAAGCAGTAAAGGGCGCCTCCAACCTGTTCCTCGCCACCGACCCGGACCGAGAGGGCGAGGCCATCTCCTGGCACGTACGCGAGACGCTCAACCAACGCAAAGCGCTCGGCGACGTTGATGTCAAACGGGTCGTCTTCAACGAGATTACCAAGGACGCCATCCTCGAGGCCTTCAATCACCCCCGCGACCTCGACAACGAACTGGTCGAAGCCTATCTGGCGCGCCGCGCGTTGGATTACCTGGTCGGTTTCACCTTGTCGCCGGTTCTGTGGCGTAAACTTCCGGGCAGCCGGTCGGCCGGGCGTGTCCAATCGGTGGCGTTGCGGCTCGTCTGCGAACGCGAGACGGCCATCGAGAACTTCGACACCCGGGAATACTGGTCGATCAAGGCTCTCATGAAGACGACGGCCGGTGCCACCCTGGAGGCCGCCCTCACCCACCTCGGTGGTGAGAAGCTCGACAAAATGGCGATCGGTAACGAGGCTGCGGCCAAGGATGCCGTCGCTAAGATCGAGGCCCGGAACTTTTGCGTCAAGTCGATCGAGCGCAAACAAACTCGCCGCAACCCGGCCCCGCCCTTCACCACCTCGACGCTTCAGCAAGAAGCATCGCGCAAACTTCGGATGAGCGCGCGGCAGACCATGCAGGTCGCACAACGTCTGTACGAAGGCATCAACATCGGTGGCGAGACGGTCGGGCTGATCACCTACATGCGGACCGACGGCGTACAGATGGCGAACGAGGCGATCCAGTCAGCCCGGGCCTTTATCGAGCGGGATTTTGGCGGTGACTACCTGCCGTCATCGCCCCGGGTCTACAAGTCGAAGGCCAAGAACGCTCAGGAAGCGCATGAAGCGATCCGCCCAACCGACCTGTTCCGGCGGCCCGACGACGTCAAACCCTATCTCGATGCCGAGCAACTGAAACTCTACACACTGATCTGGAAACGCACGATGGCCAGCCAGATGGAATCGGCGGTTCTCGATCAGGTGGCGGTCGACATCGTCTCCGACGATGCCCAAGTGACCCTTCGTGCCACGGGCTCGGTCATCGCCTTCGACGGTTTCATTAAACTCTACCGGGAAGGCACGGATGACGGTGATAAAGAGGATAAGGGAGACGGTGATGACCGCATCCTGCCCAAGGTCACCGAGGGAGAAAGGCTCGGTCGTGAAACGGTGACGCCTGAACAGCATTTCACCCAACCGCCGCCGTGCTACAGCGAGGCCAGTCTAGTCAAGGCGCTGGAAGAACTGGGGATCGGCCGTCCGTCGACCTACGCCAGCATCCTTTCGGTGCTCCAGGATCGCAACTACGTGCGCCTCGACAAGCGCCGGTTCTACCCAGAAGACCGGGGCCGCGTGGTCACGGCCTTCCTCGAGAGCTTCTTCTCACGCTACGTCGCTTATGACTTTACGGCCGACCTCGAGGACAAGCTGGACGACATTTCCGGCGGGCGCATCGATTGGAAGACTGTGCTCCGGGATTTCTGGTCGGCCTTCAACGAAGCCGTTGACGGGACCCGCGATCTCAGGGTATCGGAGGTCCTCGACAAACTCGACGAACTGTTGGGACCGCACTTCTTCCGACGCGGCGAGGACGGCAAGGACCCACGCAAATGCCCGTCCTGCGCTGACGGCCGTTTGAACCTCAAGCTCGGCAAGTTCGGTGCCTTCATCGGCTGTTCGAATTACCCGGAATGCCGGTTCACAAAACCGCTCGCCGTGACCAATGGGGACGACGCCGAAGAGGTGATCGCCAGCGGGCCGGTGGAACTGGGTATCGATCCGGAAACCAGCAAGATGGTGACGCTCCGCAAAGGCCCTTACGGGCCCTATGTGCAACTGGGCGAGGAAGAAGGGAGCGGCAAGAAGAAGGTAAAACCGAAGCGCTCCTCCATCCCCAAAACCATGCCCGTGACCTCGATCGACCTGGAAAAGGCTTTGGGCCTGCTTTCCTTGCCCCGAGACGTCGGCCCCGACCCGGAAACCGGGGACATGATCACCGCCGCCATCGGACGGTTCGGTCCTTACATCAAACGCGGCGGCACCTACGTGTCCTTGAAGGGCGAGGACGACGTGCTGACCATCGGTCTCAACCGGGCTGCCCACCTGATGGCCAACGCGCCGAAGAAGGACCCTCCGGAGACCCTCGGCAATCATCCGAAGGACAAAAAGCCGATTACGCTACGCAAGGGGCGCTGGGGTTACTACGTTCAACACGGACGCACCATGGCGACCCTGCCCAAGGGCACGGAGAAGGATTCGGTAACGCTCGAACTGGCGCTCGAATTGATCGCCGCAAAGAAGGCCAAGAAAAATCCTAAGAAAACGCCTAATAAGAAAGCTCCCGCGGACGCAGCCGACGGCTGATACCCGTCCGGCGGTTTGATATTGAGATAAACCGGTGGCCGGATCCTCCCGAAAACCCGCCCCCTTCCCAAGCCGCGAGCAGATCCTCGAGTTCGTCCGCGACATGCCCGGCAACGTCGGCAAAAGGGAAATCGCCCGAGCCTTCCGTCTCGACGCGACCCAGAAGCGGGAGCTCAAACAAGTGCTCAAACAACTCGAGGCGGACGGCCTGCTCGGCAAACGGCGCGGACGGAGGTACGCGCCACCCGAGCACCTGCCCAATGTCGCCGTCATTGAAGTCACTGGGCTCGATGCGGACGGTGAGCCTATGGCACGGCCGTTGAATTGGGAGAGCGACAATGAACCGCCGGCAATCTATGTCGCCGCCGGCCGCGAAACCGCGCCAGGCCGCGGTGATCGGCTGCTGGCGCGCCTGACCCGCCTTGGCGACGGCAGCTACGAAGCGCGGACCATCCGCCGTCTGTCGTCAACACCGGCCCGGGTCATCGGAATCTTCGATGTCGTCGATGGCGAAGCTCGTATCCGGCCAACCAGCCGCCGCCAGAAGGGCGACCTGATCGTCCGAACCGGGGACACGGGTGGCGCCGAGGCCGGCGACCTCGTGCGCGCCGAGGTGATGCCCGGTCATCGTCTGGGATTGCGCCAAGCTCGCGTCGTGGAACGCCTCGATTCTCTGGACGAAGACGGATCGATCAGTCTCATTGCCATTCACGACCACGACATACCGATGGAGTTCTCCCCCGAGGCGGTTGACCTGGCCGCCGCCGCCGGCCCCGCCGAATTGGCAAAACGCGACGACTTGAGGTCGATTCCCTTGGTCACCATCGACGGCCCCGACGCCCGGGATTTCGACGACGCCGTTTGGGCCGAAACGGATAATGACCCATCCAACGCCGGCGGCTGGCACCTGCTGGTCGCCATCGCCGACGTCGCCTGGTACGTGCGCCCGGGCGATGCTCTTGACCGGGAAGCGAATAAGCGCGGAAACTCGGTATATTTCCCGGACCGCGTCGTGCCGATGCTGCCCGAAGCATTGTCCAACGGTTGGTGCTCGCTGGTTCCAGGCGAGGACCGGCCCTGTCTGGCCGCCCACCTGTGGATCAACTCGGAAGGACATCTCATCCGCCACCGGTTCGTGCGCGGCCTGATGCGTTCGGCGGCGCGATTGACCTACGAGGAAGTGCAGGCCGTACGCGACGGCGAGCCGGCCGATAATCCCTTGCTCGACACAGTGATCGGCCCGCTTTACGGCGCTTACGAATGCCTCGACAAGGCCCGGCGCGCGAGACACGCCCTCGATCTTGAAGTGCCGGAAAAGCGCATTGTTCTCGGAGATGACGGGGAGGTCGCATCGATCGGCGAACGGGATCGATTGGACAGTCACAAATTAATCGAAGAATTCATGATTACGGCCAATATCGCGGCCGCCGAAACACTCGAGAAGCTGGGCCAGCCGTGCATGTACCGTATTCACGACCAACCGTCCCTCGAGAAGATCCAAGCCCTATCCGAATTTCTCGAATCGCTCGGAATCCGATTTGCTAAAGGCCAGGCAATCAAACCGGACCGGTTCAATACGATCCTCCACAAGGTCGCCGACACCGCACAGGCCCACGTCGTCAATCAGATCATCCTGCGCACCCAATCACAGGCCGAGTACGCACCGGAGAACATCGGCCATTTCGGCCTGGCGCTCGTCAAGTACAGTCACTTCACCTCTCCGATACGTCGCTACGCGGACCTCTTGGTCCATCGCGCGCTCATCGAGGGCGCACGATTGGGTGCCGGCGGCCTCGACCATAGAGAGGTCGACTTCGATGCCGTCGGCGAACACATTTCGATGACAGAGCGCCGCGCCGCGGCGGCCGAACGCGATGCCACCGACCGTTACATGGCGCGCCATCTCGCCACGAAAGTAGGAGCGGTCTTCGAAGGACGGATCAGCGGTGTCACCCGCTTTGGGTTGTTTGTGACGCTTGATGAATCCGGCGCTGACGGTCTTGTCCCGGTCAGCAGCTTGCCTGAGGATTATTACCGTTTGGATGAGTCACGCCATTGCTTGGTCGGGCGCTATTCAGGTCAGGAATATCACCTGGGAGAAGCCCTAACCGTACGCCTTCAGGAAGCCAGCCCGATCACCGGCGGCCTGATTTTCGCGGTCATGGGGGGCTCAACTCTGCTCCTGGCTCAACGAATCGCAAGTCGGGAGGACGCGGCTACCTGGGTCGAAGAGGCCGAAAGCCGGTTCGTGGCCGCAAGCGAAAATAGCGGTTTTCACTGCCTGATAAGGCCTAGGTCCTGTTGACAGTTAACGGACTATTCATGGTTGGTGTGATCGAGTGAGACCAGTGCAAGGTGAGGGGCCTGGTCATGCTTCGCAGGGAATTGACGGATGGGCAATGGGACCGGATCAAGGATT
>Ga0209781_1000085_pt1 | contig 22355 bp, 18 predicted proteins | sample WorMetHERISLAND1_3_FD_187386 | JGI IMG/M metagenome (GOLD analysis project Ga0209781, IMG submission 187386) | Marine gutless worms symbiont microbial communities from Max Planck institute for Marine Microbiology, Germany - Olavius albidus HERON... | ecosystem: Host-associated > Annelida >...
GCATGCATGCGTAGTAGACGATTGATCCTTTCACGTTTTCCACTGTTCACATTGAATATACTGATTCCGGATTTCAAAATGCCGGAATATATCCTGAGGTAGTTCAGCATCCCCATTTTCTGATCGTGCTGGATTTTGAAAACCAAGGTGCTAAGTAATCCGGATGAGGCTCTAGGTATAACTACCTCGTTATTCTTCTTTGCATGTATCGCGGTAATTGGAGCAAGTTCCTCGGGGGAGGGGAGATAGCTTATTACCGCATCCAGGAGGGGTTGGACGCCTTTGTTTTTTAGAGATGAGCCAACTAGAACTGGGACAAGTTTGTTGGCAATTGTGGCAGATCTCAGGGTTTTGTTTATCAACTCTGAATCGACAATCTTTCCTTCAAGGTATGCATCAGTGATTTCCTCACTATGAGACGAGAGAGTATTCAGTAGTTCTTCACGCCACCTTTCTGCCATGGGTCTGTATTCATCGCGGATATCATAGTACTCGGTTTTTTCACCGCTGTCTTCCTGATTCCAATGCAGTTCACGCATTCCTATAAGATCGATATTGCCTTCATAGTCGGCTTCTGCCCCTATGGGAATGACGATCGGTGCCGGGGTTGTCCCCAATTTTTCCCGAATCTCCTTTACTACAGCAGCGAAATCTGCTCCTGTTCTATCCATCTTGTTTATGTAGATTATTCGCGCCACTTCATAGCGATTGGCCTGTCGCCATACCGTTTCGGATTGGGGTTCGACACCGCCGACGGCACAAAACACTCCGATAGCCCCGTCAAGTATCCTAAGCGAACGTTCTACTTCGGCCGTGAAATCAACATGGCCCGGTGTATCAATAATGTTGATCTGCGTACCGCTCCAGTAGCAGGTTGTTGCGGCCGAAGCAATGGTTATCCCCCGGTTTTGCTCCTGAGCCATCCAGTCCATTGTAGCCGTGCCATCATCAACCTCACCTATGCGGTGATTTCTATGTGTGTAGAAAAGCATTCGCTCTGTTGTTGTTGTCTTGCCAGCATCAATATGGGCTATGATCCCGATATTGCGAATGTCTCTGCTGCTCTTCACCATGATTTGTCCCGCCAATAACGACTCAGAGCCGAGCCTATCACATCCTAATTGGAGAAACAACTTGGAATTAACCATTCTGCTCCAAGACTTGATGAGCGGGGAAAGCTGAAGTAATCTAGTGAAGGTGAAGAGTGCCAAGGAAATAATTCTCGACAGTTGGATGCCTGTTGAGGAATCAGTCCTGTGTTTTGTACGCAACCCTTTGAATAAACAGGTGCTGCTGATTCACAAGAAAACCGGTTTGGGTGCCGGTTTGATAAATGCCCCTGGCGGGAGAATCAAAGAGAATGAAACACCGGAGCAGGCTGTCGTACGCGAGGCGCACGAAGAGGTGGGAATTCGCGTGAAAAATTTGTCTTATTCGGGTGTCCTATGCTTCCAGTTCACAAATGGACATTCCATAAGAGGTTATGTTTTTCAAACAGAAACCTGGATTGGCGAACCCTTTGAAACAACCGAGGCAGCTCCATTCTGGTGTGATGAGAATTCGATTCCGTACAACAAGATGTGGGCTGATGATATGCTGTGGATTCCCCAGTTGCTGGCAGGCAGGTATTTCAGCGGTCGCTTTGTCTTCGATGATCTGAGGGTTGTTAGTATGAGCCTGGATGTCGAAGCTTCAATTGAAAATCTCGTGCAGAGGTGAAGTACACCGGATATCAGTATGAGCCTGGATATCGCGGTCTTGATCAAAAGGAGTAAATGAAGATGAATAAGACGGTTTTTGATAAGATTCTGAGTGGTGATTTACCTGCCGATCGGGTTTACGAGGACGACAGTGTGTTCGCTTTTCGAGATATCAATCCCCAGGCGCCAACCCATGTGCTGGTTATACCCAAGGTGAAATTCGCAAGGTTTACGGAAATAGCAAGCAGGTCTGTGGAGGAAACGGGACGTTTTTTTTCAGCAGTTTCCAAAGTAGCTACGTTACTGAACCTTGATAGCTCCGGTTATCGGGTTGTAATCAACAATGGCCGCGATGCTGGTCAGGCGGTGGAATACTTCCACGCTCATATACTGGCCGGCCGAAAACTCACCTGGCCGCCGGGTTGACGCATTGTGTCATCGCGAAGATTCTGCTCTCTCCTATTGATGCTTTCCAGTCATACCCTGGCGGGTTCATTGGACTTATCTGTTATCTGTGAAAATGAAATCGGGGCAGTTCTCGACGCAATCAACAGCATCAGAGTTAGGGAGGGGCTCCATGTTCTGGTACATGAGGAACCCGCGTCGCTTGCAGCGACGCTTCACGCGCGGGAACTTGCCGGAAGAAATCTGCTAAGTCATCGTGATCTGAATGGCAGCAGAGTGGCCACGAGGTATCGACTTTCAGGAGGAACTGGCACGATGGCAGGAGAAAACCTTGGAGCAGGGGATTCAGTCGAATCCATTTTGCTTGCCTGGATGGAAAGCCCCTCCCATCGCGATAATCTCCTAAATCCAAAGTGGTACAGTGCTGGTATTGGAAAGATTCGAACGGAAAAAAGACGGGTAATACTGACTGCGATTTTCAGTAATTCCAGATGGAGGCATTCATCTCTTGAGGTTAGCGGGGAAATTGCCACATTGAGCGGCCTGCTGATACATCCCGGGAACACGCCGCTTCCAGGAGTATTTATCAGGATAGATGGTAATGATTTTGACTCAGTGTCAGCAGAACCGGGTCCAAAACGAATGATGTTCAGCTTTTCGATACCACAGCCATGGCGAGAAGGTGTTATGGTTCCGATACTGCTGTCAATTGTAGAGCATGGAGTCACAAAGCAGGCAGACCTTCTGCTGCTCGAAGTTCCATGCGGGATTAATGAGATTAATCTGCGGTAAATTCTTGACGCTGAGCAATATCCTAATCATCTGACACTGCCCGGTTCACCAGTTCGTCCTCAATCGATGAGATACTGAATTCACACTTGGACTTTAACAGCATTTCTGAAATCGGGATAATATGGCCCGATGCGCATAACTGCTGTTAGAGGTGCCGTAAGTATACCCGAAGATACCGAAGAACACATTCAAATGGTGAAGTCAGTAGGTGAACTGGTCCGTTCCTTATGCAGACTTAATCGAATTCCAATGAAGCGGGTAATTTATGCTCAATTAACCCAAACTACTGACTTGGTCAGAAAAAACGCCGCAACCGCTCTGAGGGAAGCGATTCCGGACTTTAATCGAATTCCCCTTCTTTGCTCCCAGGAACCCAGGATAGAAGGTGGCCTCCCGCGTATAGTGCGAATTCTGATAACCTGGCGGTCTCGGCGAGGCCGTAAAATGCCAATACCGGTCTATCTCGGCACCGCACGGAATCTCAGATCAGAATCAATCGACAAAAAATGATAGAAAGCGTATGTCTCGTGGCCCGAGAATTCGAGGGTATCGCCGGTGCTGGCGGTATAAAGGATGTCGTTCGCGGGCTTGCGGGCGCCCTCTCCGAACGACGAATCAAGGTTAAAGTCTTCATTCCCCGTTACGCATTTGTTAAAAAGGGAAGGCATCTCTACGAGGTTTTCCTCTCAGTGAATGGTAGAAATCATGTGGTTAGCGTGTCCGGCCTCAGCATCGGCGCAATTGAGGTGCGCCTGCTTGATTCAGAGTATTTCAGCAACAAATGGGGTGTTTATATCTATACCGAAAACGATGCCCCAAGGCCCGATATGATTGGGAAGGGACACCTGGATGTTCATGAAATGAACACCGTACTCCAAGCCGGCACTATTCAAAGCATAATAAGAGAGGGGGAGGCACCCGATATCATTCACGGACACGATGGCCATACGGGACTCCTTGCACTTTTTATCAAAAAATACCAAGCCAGAGCTTTCTTCAGCAAAACTGGCGTTCTCGTCACAATCCACAATGCGGGGATAGCATACCAGCAAATAATCGGAACCGCAGGCATTGCCAGTAGACTTACAGGCATCGAAAAAAATGATTTTGCAGGAGGAATTATAGACGGAGAAGTAAATCCACTGCTAATAGCGAGCATATACGGGCATATCAACACGGTCTCACCGGAATATTCCCGCGAATTAGTCAGTGGGAAGGATAAGTACGCCGGCAGCCTGGGACTTATCTACAAAGATCGTAAAATATCACCAGTGGGCCTTTACAACGGAATTGATGTAGCTTACTGGCAGGAAGGTTTGAATAGCTTCGATTTAGATATGCCATACACCAAATACTCACTGCGACGGACCGCATGCCAATTGCTCAAAAATCAAGAACTGACAAATATCCGTATATATGGTACCATTCCCGAAATCGACATACCCTGGCTCCTTTTCCACGGTCGCCTAACCAGGCAAAAGGGTATCATTCCCCTACTTGAGATTCCTCCGAAACTGAAAGAAATAAGCTACCCGCATAGATTCATAATCTACGGCCAGGGTGAACGCCATATCGAAAACACTGCCAGGGTTATAGTGGAGTCAAATTCCGAATGGACATTTATACAAGGCTACAACGCCAAATTGGCTCCGATTTTAATTGCTGCCTCATCATTCGTAGTAGTGCCTTCGGAATGGGAACCCTGTGGACAAATCGATATGATAGGACAGTTCTTAGGAGCTCTTCCAATAGTAAGATCTGTAGGCGGGCTCAAAAAAATCAGACATAATATTGATGGCTTCAGTTATCTCCCGAGGAAAGAAGATGGTCTTTCACAGATTCTCAAAACGGTTATCGAGGACGAGTGGAAAAGCAAACTGAAACTACTGCTGATGCGGAGAATCGCCAAGGGAGTAATACTCAGACGTCGTACTTGGCAAAAGGTTCTCGCACGGGGATATATGTCTCTATATAAAAGGGCACAAAAACAGATAAGACATCGTGCCTGAATAAGGGGAAGTTGACGCAAAATCATTGGGGAGTCACCGGAAGCTGGATATTGATTTTTGGCAGATGAACAAACCAGGCAAACTGTTGACACTTTGATATTCGAGTGATAATTTCCCTTCGTGCCATCAGATGCCATCTTAGCTCAGTCGGCCAGAGCACGTGATTTGTAATCTCGGGGTCGTCGGTTCGAATCCGACAGATGGCTGCTGAATGGGGAGATTCCCGAGTGGTCAAAGGGGGCAGACTGTAAATCTGTTGCTTCGGCTTCGAAGGTTCAAATCCTTCTCTCCCCAAAGCGGAGAATTTCAATTGCCACCCTTATACACGGATGAGGGATATTTGGGAGGAAACAGCTGTCCGTGGAGTTTTGATGTTTTCAACCCGATAGGATATTATGATCCATCGGAGGTGTTATGACAGTTCGATTTTGGGGGGTTCGAGGATCTAGTCCGAGACCTATCGGCCCTGAAGAACTTCGGGATAAGCTTGCCAAAATTCTTCACCATGTCAAACCGGAACATTTACAGAGTTCAGAAAACCAACGAAGATTTCTCAGTAAGCTTCCTGCCGAGCTTCTCGGAATCGTTGGTGGAAATACCGCCTGCATTGAGCTCAGAACCAATGCGAATGCAATGGTAGTTTTCGATACCGGCACGGGACTCAGAGACCTGGAGCAGAGAATCAAAAAAACCAGTGAGAGTATTGACGAGTATCATATTTTTCTTTCCCATTTCCACTACGATCACCTCCTGGGTCTACCCTATTTCGGTGCAATGTATAACCCTCGGGGGAGAATAACATTCTATAGTCCATTCCCGCATATGGAGCAAAGTCTCAAAAAATTCATGGTTGCACCCTATCATCCAGTAGGCTGGGATAGCTTCGCTGCGGATATTCGATTTAGGACCCTGCAGGAAGACGAAGTACTCCAACTTGGGGAAACAAAAATAGAATGGATCTACAGGAATCATCCAAACGGCTGCAGTTCATATAAGGCGTCAGAAGCGGGAAAATCGTTTATCTACTCCACTGACACCGAACTAACCGAAAAGGATTTCCAGCGAACAGAAAAGCACATTGCCTACTTTCAGAATGCCGATGCAATCGTGCTGGATACCCAATACACGCTCGGAGAGGCCATAGAGAGGTATAACTGGGGACACTCCTCATACAGTCTTGCGGTTGAATTTGCCAGGGAATTCGGCATCAGACGATTATACCTGTTTCACCACGATCCTCTGAATTCCGATGCAACTATGGAGGATATTCTTAAATCGGCTCGACTCCTTGATAAGCGTCTTGAACACAGGAGTGGCAAGTCACCGGTAATAATCGATCTGGCCCGTGAGGGTCATACATTGGAACTATAACGGACGAACCATTCCGGATGGCATCTGCATAGCCAGGGGGATACAGATGGGAGGTGAATCCCGTATTCGAATAATTCTGCTCACATTGCTGATTCCCGTTCCGATTCTTCTATTCTTAGCGGCCGTTACTTTCTTCATTATACTGGACTCTCCCAGTGACTCTTCCGACACACAGCACACAATTGAGGTAGTTATCCGAAAAGGAGATACAATTACATCCGTGGCAAAAAACCTCAAGGACAGCGGCCTAATCAACACCCGGCAATATCTAATTCTGCGTTATCGCATTCAGCATCGTCTTGGAATTACAAAGCAAATTTTCGCGGGGCGATACTTAATCGATTTCGGAGTCAAGCCATCTGAGGTTATCCGCATAATCACAACCCCTGGTTCCAATCTTGCGTATACCACTCTGACAATCCCCCCCGGATTCACTTCCAGTATGATTGCCAGGAGGGTGCAGAATATGGGACTTGCAAGATCCAGTGATGTGAAACAGGCCATTATGGATATGACAGCGGAATACCCGGTGCTGACGAATCCTGGAGGTTTACAGGGATATATGTTTCCCAATACGTATAGAATTGAAACTCCAATTGAGAAGACTCCTGAGAATTCAAAGGAAACCGCCAGACTTGTGATCAGAATGATGACCGACAAATTCTTTGATACCCTGCATGAAATAGACTCGTCATGGGTTCAGCTTACTCCAACACAGCTACATGAAAAAGTTATTCTGGCATCCATTGTCGAACGCGAATATCGAATCGAAGAGGAAGCACCCTTGATAGCAGCGGTGTTTAATAATCGAATTCTTGAGGGGATGGCGCTGCAGTCATGTGCGACAGTTGTATACGCAATCGAAGAGACAGATGTGGGACTTCCATTCCAAGATGATTATTTGAGGTTTGGTAGGCGCATTTTTGAACAGTACCTTGAGATCCCGTCGCCATATAACACTTATTATGACGGTGGACTGCCGCCGGGTCCCATATCGGCTCCAAGTCGTATAGCTCTCAGGGCATCCTTTTTTCCTGCAGATTCCGATGCTCTATACTTTGTTGTGAAGGATTCCGCGGCTGGTACACATACATTCACTCGGTATTACGATGAGCACCTGGATGCGAAAGGAATCTATTTATCTCAGTACATAGTCAAGGACTGATATGCTAGGTGCAATCCCGCGAAGTCTGATAGACGAGATTAGTCGAAGGGTAGATATTCTGGATCTCGTCGGATCCTATGTTAACTTGTTACACAAAGGCAGCAAATGGTGGGGGCTATGCCCTTTTCACACGGAGAAAACACCATCCTTTTCAGTAAATCCGGATTCCAATCTCTTTTTCTGCTTCGGATGTCAGAAAGGTGGTGATGTGTTCCAATTCCTGATGGAAATTGAGGGTTTGAGCTTTCCGGAGTCTCTCAATTTGCTGGCAAAAAAGGTGGGAATTGAACTGTCGGACACACAATTGGGTCTCAAATCGGATAACAATGTTCGAGTTGCTCTTGAGGAGTTGTATGGGAAAGTTGCAGGCATATTCAGGTGGTTCTTACAGAACAACCCGGATGCAAGGCATGCCCGAGACTACCTGGCCAAACGCTGCATCAATGAGGAAACCGCGGAGCGATATAAAATAGGCTGGGCTCCCTCAGATGGAGAATGGTTGTACAACTTCCTTCTCAAGAAGGATTATTCTCCAAAATTTCTTGCTGATTCCGGTCTGTTTAGCCTGAAATCACCAAAATGGTCCTTCTTTGTTGGCAGGATTATGTTTCCCGTAATGCCCGACATTGGACGTGTGATTGCATTCAGCGGTCGTTCGCTAAGAGAAAACACCCCGAAATACATCAATTCGAGGGAATCCGTCATGTACAAGAAAAGCCAGCAACTCTACGGATTCGCCCAAGCAAAGCAGAAAATCAGACAGAGTCGAAGTGCTCTTATCTGTGAGGGGAATATGGATGTTCTTGCATGCGCACAGACCGGTGTGGAGGAAGTTGTAGCTCCGCTTGGAACAGCGTTTACCAGGGACCAGGCCAGAATTATCGGTCGCTATGCAGATTCCATAATAATCCTGTACGATGGGGATGATGCCGGTAGGACTGCCGCAATGAAAACTGCTGTGCTTGCCGAGAGTATTGGATTGCTTGCAAATGCCGTCAGTTTGCCAGCCAATTCAGATCCGGCCGATATCCTAATCTCTCGGGGTGCTGCTGGATTAAAAAAAATTATCGGAAGGCCTGTAAGTTTTTTTAGTTATCTATTAGACTCCCTTGCTGGCGATAATAGGTTAGATATAGACGAAATATTCCGGGAAAAGACTCTTAATACATTGACGCCCTATTTGAATGTCGTGGACTCCGAGGTTAGGCGGGAAGGATATCTGAAACAATTAGCGAATATTATCAAGGTGGATCCTATCACGGTTATAAGGGAATATCGCTCCCGGCAGGGGAAGAAACGGGCGATTTCTTTTACGAAAAAATCCGAATCAATACCAATAGATGATGAGCTGTATCTGATGACAGCAGTCGCTGTAAAAACAGAGCATTTCGCAGCTCTGAAACAGCTTCTAGCCCCCGAGATGCTTAGAAATAGGAAGGCTCTTGGAATTTATAGAATCATGGATAAATTATATGCCGATGATGAAAAACCAAAGACAGAGTCAATAATCCAGTTGCTAGAAGACGAAGAACTAAAAAAACACATACTTAGAAATGCTCTGGGGGGAATTTATGATAAAAATGTCGAAAAAACTATTACCGAAAAAATTTGTACTGTTAAGACGAGATGGCTTACTGAAGAGCGAATGGAATTGGTAAGAAGCTTATCGGCAAATGGCAGGGAAAACAAACAAGGAGACATTGCTCGCATGACCCGTATACAGGCAATAGACAGGGAAATATTAGATATCAGGCAGGGCAAGAATGACTGAAATAGAATCCAATCCGATAATTTCCAAGCTTTTGAAACATGCTGAAAGGAATAGAACTATCAGCCTTGAGGAGCTTAGCGATTGGCTACCTGAGGAGCTGAGTAAATCCGAGTCAATCAACAAGATAATGTCGCTGCTGGAGGCCTCCGGAATTGCAATCACCGAAGATACCAGGTTAGGCACAGATGAGGACGAGAAATCATCCGAGAATGAAGAGGCCGGTGACGACTTCGGAGATAGTATTGAAACCGATGTGGAGAAGGAGGCCGATGAAGAACACGAAGATGATAACGATAGGAGGGTAGAAGGGGTAATAGGAAACGAGACAACGCCGCTGCCTCAGCTCAAAAGATTTATGAGTACTGAGAAGGATACCTCGGTGGACGATCCTATACGTCTTTATTTGCGAGAGATTGGCAAGGAGCATCTCCTTACCGCTGAACAGGAAGTAATCCTTTCCAAGCAAATGGAAAAAGGAGAGAATATTATCACTGGAGCGCTAAAAACCTCCGGCATATTAATATCGGAATTTCATGCACTGGCCCAGAAGGCGTTTAGAAAAGCAAATCCGGCTAAAATGAGCTATTCCAACAGGGAAATGGGCGACTTCCTGGCAGAGAGGCGGAGAATTAATCAATTCTACAAGGATTCAATTATGGGTCTGAACACGTCGTTGAAACAGTACATGGATTTGAAGAATCGAATCACGGCAACCCATGGTGTTGTCCTGGCGGATAGGAGATTGCTGAAAAAACGAGAGGCGCTACTCAGGGACATATCCAAAATCGATATCCATCAGGAAGAAATAGCCAAATTTGCCGATCGTTTTGCCGTTGCGATTAAGAAAATAAAGCAATACCAGCAAAAGCAATATCGAATCGAACGCACTCTTGGCGTTAGGTCCATGAAGGAGATACGAATACTTGGGAGAGGGCTGGCCAAGGCCGACGAGAGAAAGGAAATCGAATCGAGACTTGGCTTGAGTGTGGACGAGATAAAGGAGTTCATTCGACAGATTCAGATTACTGAAAAAAACTTGAGAGAACTGGAAATCGATTTTGAAGCCTCTGTTGAGGAAATACTTGAATTGGCGGAAAAGATTGTTCACGGTCGCGTCATGATGAAAACAGCCAAGGATCGCCTCATTAAGGCAAATCTGCGTCTTGTGGTTAGCATTGCCAAAAAGTATACGAATCGTGGATTGCACTTTTTCGATCTTGTCCAGGAAGGGAATATTGGCTTAATCAAGGCTGTAGAGAAATTTGAATACAGAAAAGGTTATAAGTTCTCTACGTATGCCACATGGTGGATTCGGCAGGCCATAACCAGATCTATATCAGATCAGGCTCGGACAATCCGCGTGCCGGTTCACATGATTGAACAAATCAACAAGGTTGTCCGTGAATCAAGACAGCTGACACAGATGAAGGGTAGAGAGCCAACTGATGAGGAGGTAGCCAATCAGCTCGGCTGGACGGTGGCCAGAGTGAAGTCCGTAAAAAACGTAGCCAGGGAACCCATTAGCCTTGAGATGCCCATAGGGGAGGAAGAGGATTCCCTTCTAGGTGATTTCATAGAGGATAAGGACGTTGAAAACCCTGCCATGCAAACCGGTTTCCGCATCCTTCAGGAACAAGTGCGGGAAGTTCTGGTGACTCTTCCGCCAAGAGAACGAGAGGTTTTGAAGATGAGATTTGGCCTCAATGATGGATACTCTCTAACTCTTGAGGAAGTAGGGCTCCAATTCAAAGTTACAAGGGAGAGAATCCGTCAGATTGAAGCTAAGGCCCTGCGGCGGTTGAGACATCCGAAACGAAGCCGCAAACTTAAGGATTATCTTGACAAATAGGAGGAATGCTCATGAAAAAAACCTTTGATGATTTACAAAGACTGCAGGAACAAGTGCGGGAAGTTCTGGTGACTCTTCCGCCAAGAGAACGAGAGGTTTTGGAGATGAGATTTGGCCTCAATGGTGGATGCCCTCTAACTCTTGAGGAAGTAGGGCTCCAATTCAATGTTACCAGGGAGAGAATCCGTCAGATTCAAGCTAGGGCCCTGCGGCGGTTGAGACATCCGAAACGAAGCCGCAATCTTAAGGATTATCTTGACAAATAGGAGGAATGCTCATGAAAAAAACCTTTGATGATTTACAAAGACTGCAGGAAATACTTTCAAGAAAATACTCGGTAGAGCGTGAAATACTTGAAATTCCCAAGACCCTTGAAACGAAGAAAGAAATTTTGAATCGGATAAAAAAAGCATATGTTGATAAGAATCATGAATTCGAAGCAACCAAAGAAGAGATTAAACGTTTGAAACACGAAATGGTGGAGGCCGAGCGGTTGAGAGAAGAATCCGAAACTAAGATGGATGTCATAACAACCCAGCGAGAGTATGAGGCTCTCGACAAGGAAATACGTGACGCATCCGAAAGGGAACAAGGTTTTCGCAGAGAAATCCAAAAGCGAGAACGAGATTTGAGCGAAATGTTCTCTTCCCTTGGGAGAGATGAGCAGATGATAAAGATGCAGGAAGAGGAACTTAGCTCTGAAAGTGACAAAATACAGGCTCAAACCAGCGATAAAAAGTTACAGTTGGCTGCTCTTATTGAGGATGAAAAGAAGTTAACCCCCAATATGGAAGACGAAATGCTCTTCAAATTTCAGCGAATAATCCGCAATAAGTCCGGAGTCGGTATCGTATCCGTAAGGTCCAATGTATGCAGCGGCTGCCATATGATGCTCCCTGCACAGTTTGTAAACGATATTCGAGGGAGTGAGAACATACACTTTTGCCCATATTGCAGTCGAATACTTTTCTGGGAGGAGGGCGTAGAACAGATTTCAGAATCCTATGAATTCGACAGCGGCGATGTGGGGGGACTTGCGGAATTAGTGGATGAGAGCATTGAACTTGAATAACGGCAACCTGCCCTAGGGCTTGGGAGATCTCCTCTGATCGTAGTTCCTATTTGATATGGCCTAAAAATCAAATCGTCAGTGCCGGATTTAAAAGTTTTTATGCCCCCCAAAGCACCTGAATAAGAAAGCTGACTATAATCACTCCGAACAGGCTAATGAAGAAACCATAAACACGGCCGAAGTGCTTGGCAACACCGCAATCGCGGCATTTAAGCCTGGACAATCATCTTTGGCCGTAAGAATACCTGACATCCCCCAGCACCGAAATCATACTGCAAAGGTATATCGTCAATTCAGAAAAAAGGGCGGATGCAGAGCACCCGCCCAAAAGGAGAAAAAAAAAGGAATCAGAAACCCTACAAAGGAGAGAGTGAGTTTAAGGCATGCTACTCTTACTTGTTCAATATGAATTCCAACGTGCTTCCCATACGGTTGATTTTTATCTCGATACGATTACCCGAATTCAGAAGCTCGTAGAAATGCTTCAAATCCCGAACGTTCTTTCCGTTAATGGCTCTTATAATGTCCCCACCACGAAGCCCCAGTTCCGAAGCGGAACTCTCGCTAACAACATTCCAAATGAGCACATTGCCTAAGCTCCGAGAAATTTTCATCCTCTCACGAAGCTGGGAGGTTATTGGAACTACCGAAAATCCGGGCCACACACCAACTTTGGTCTCGTCTTTATCTATTGTACGCTCTGCAAGCCTCAGATTAAGTTCCGTGGTTGATCCCTGTCTAATCAGGACAAGAGGGACAGTTTCGCCGGGTGACAGAGCTGCCACTGTTCCGATTAGATCGTCGGAGCTCTCGATAGCACGTCCGGCTAATCTGATTATATAATCACCAGGTAAAATACCGGCCTTCATTGCCGGCGATTTGTTGTAGACGTTGAAAACAAACGCTCCCTCCTTATCTTCCAATTCCAATTCGGCTTTCAAATCTTCATTCAAATCGTCCATATTCACGCCCAGCCAGGCATATTCAACACTGCCTTTCTCGATGAAATCATCAATGGCCTTCAGGGCATTGTTGATGGGAATCGCGAAGCCAAGGCCAATGTTTCCACCGCTGGTGGAAGCAATGAAGGTATTGATTCCGATAACCTTGCCATTTAGATTGACGAGTGCTCCCCCGGAATTACCCTGGTTGATAGAAGCGTCTGTTTGTAGATAATCCGTAAAACCATGGCTCGTTCCGCTTCTGCCCTTGGCGCTGATAATGCCCGCTGTAACAGTCGACTCAAAACCAAGCGGGTTTCCAACAGCCAACACCCAATCACCAACCCTAACCTCATCGGAATCTCCCAAAACAGCTATTGGAATCTCATCCCGAGTTTCAAAATATATCAAGGCTAAATCACGGAGGGGGTCGCCTCCAACAAGTTCACCTTCGAAGGTACGGCCATCGTGCAGGTTAATCTCAATTTTATCCGCATTCGCCACAACATGATTATTGGTCAAAATATATACCTTGTTTTTCCGCCTCTCGACGATAACACCGGAACCCAGCCCTTTCTGTGAAAATGGCTCTTCTCCGGGTGATCGGAATTGATCCGATCTATCGGGAAACCGGAAAAAAAACTCAAAGGGATTGGTAATGCGCCTATCGATAACGCTGACTGTGTTCACCTGAACCACAACTGGCAGAACATCCGAGGAAACTTCCCTAAATGAGTTCTGTAAACTCTCGGCAGAATTCCGCGACTGAGCTAGTACTCCTGTAGTGGGAATAAAGCTCCCAATCGCTAGAAGAAAACCTAATCTAAAGAGTAGGCCACAGCGGTTATTGGCAAAATTTCTCATACAAACACGCTTGTTTTCCATGTGCCCAGAATAACACATGAACCTTGCATAATTATTACATGACGCTTACAAAACTGAAATATCCACCCTTCTCGGGAGTATAACTCTGAAGCAGGCACCCCGCCCCCTGACATTTACAACAGTAACCGATCCGTGATGCGCTTCCACCAGAGCCTTCACCATGCTGAGTCCAAGTCCTAATCCTCGCGATGCACGACTTCTGTCCCCTCGGTAAAAACGGTCGAAAACGCGACTCTTATCGCCCTCCGGAACACCCGGTCCGTTATCTATCACTTCAATTCGGCAATCATCGCCCTCTTCGCCACAGAACATGTCAATTCTGCTCTCACGGGGAGAGTATTTAACCGCATTATCCAGAAGATTCCCAAATATCTGTCTTAGTCTGACGGGATCGCCCATTAGTTTCAGAGTTTCAGGTGCCTCAAAGTGTATCCTTATTGCTTTTTCATCCGCTATGAATCCGTACATTTCGCACACCTCAGCCGCCAAGGCACTCAGGTTGCAAGGAGCTATATTGAGATGAAGCATCCCCTGTTCCGCTTCGGCAATATCCATGATAGCGGAGAGCAGTTCTACAGCCTGATCCGTTTGCTCCACAACTACGGCGAGGGCCTCCTCGTACTCGACCGTATTGCCTATACTCAGCGCCATCTCCGCGTGTCCCCGCAGCCTGGTAAGAGGGGTACGTAAATCGTGCGCAACCGCATCCAGAGTGTCACGCATTCCGCTAATCAACAATTCAACTCTGTCAAGCAGGCGATTGTATCTACTGATTAGAATGTCGAATGAATCTCCGGTGCCCAAACCCTTAAGGCGTCTGCTCAATTCCCCCGTAACGATAGTTCTGTCAATTTCCTCATTGAGATCGTCAATAGGCTTTAGCAGCCGCCGTGATGAAATAATCCCAACGATTATCCCCGCAAGAACAATGATTACAATGGCCCACGGATAATACTTCTGGTACATCCTTACCAGGAACTGACGGTTTTCGGTGCTCACTCCCACAAGCAACAATGATCCGTCATCAAGAGTTACCCCGGTAACGAGAAGCGCATAATGCACTCTTTCGTTTCTTAGAACCACGTACGACCCGGGAGAAAGCAGTTTCAATTCCGGGTTCATAAGATCAAATTTCCCCCAGGCGCCGGGGATAAGGGCTCCAACCATCCCTCCCTCCGGGTCACTCAAAGTCAATAGGAAAGGACGTCCACCATGTTTCTCCATATTTGCCGAGGCTTGGTCAAGTACTGCTTCCGTGCCACCGTACTGCCAGATAGCCCCGTAGGAAAGCAATCTGGTGTCCAATTCGGCTCTATCCTGACTTCCAAAGCCGAGGAAGAGAGCTCCAAGGAGTATTCCGTACACCAGTACCGATGAGAGTGCTGCGCCGAAAGTAACTACCAGAGTAAGACGAATATGAATCTTCTGAAATACCTTAAGAGGGATTCCCAAATATGTATCCCACACTTCGAACAGTTCTCAGTAGTTTCACCGGATAATCATTATCGATCCGGTTTCTGAGTCTGGAGACCAGCACATCCACAACATTGGTTTGAGGATCGAAATCGTAACCCCAAACTTTTTCCAGTATCAGTGTTTTTGTTACTATTCTGCCGGAGTTTCTCATCAGGAATTCCAGAAGACTATATTCCTTGGGTTGAAGCTCAATTAGCTTTTCACCCCTTGTTACACGTCTGGTAAGGGGATCAAGTGATAGATCTGCCACATTTAATTCTTGAGCTGCGGCTGCCCGGCTTCCACGTCGGATCAAAACCTCAATTCGTACAAGAAGTTCGGCGAATACGAAGGGCTTTACGAGGTAGTCATCGCCCCCTGCCTTCAATCCTCTCACTCTGTCATCTACGTTGCGACGCGCGCTCAGAAATAAGACGGGGGTTTGAACATCCAGTTCTCTAAGCTCGGCAACAATGGCAAAACCATCTTTCCCCGGCAGCATGAGGTCTAGTATTATTATCTCATATAAACCTGAACTGGCGAGTTCCAGCCCTAGATTGCCATCCATCGTGTTATCGACAATGTATCCTGCCTCTTTCAATCCTTTGGTGATAAATGACGCAATGGCCGCATCATCCTCTATCAGAAGAGCTTTCATACAAAACCTCATCGTAATTGTGCTTTGCCTCGTTTTCTCGGGTCAAGTGGGAGTACTCTCACGCGATAAGTTTTGGAAAAAAGAGAGGAGGACAGCACCGCTCAGGATATTAGCCAGGGCCTATCATCCCCTTTTGGTATTCCCCGTTATAGTGCTAATATGTGTGCCTGTTTTGTTGGATGGCCGCATGGCCGGTGATTACGTCCTTAGAACTCACCTGAAATTGTCATAATATGCCACACGCGGATTGCATTGCGAATATGAGGAAGAGAGCACAATGAAAAAACTAAGCAAACCCGAACGATCCTGGATTTTATATGACTGGGCAAACTCCGTTCACTCCACCGTTATTTCAACCGCAATTTTTCCCCTGTGGTTCGGGCAGGTAGCTAAAACAGGCGGTTTATCAGATACACAGACTTCTCTTTGGCTTGGGACAGCCAACACTGTTTATGCGGCCTTTATCAGTTTGATTGCCATAGTAATCGGCACTCTCTCTGATTTCAGGGGCTACCGGAAAAGGCTTTTTGTCTCCTTCTGGCTCATAGGAGTTCTTTCGACGGGGGCCCTGGCTCTGGTTGGAGTCAATGGATGGATAGCCCTGCTGATACTATACATCCTCAGCTTCATTGGTTTTGGAGGTTCGAACATACTCTACGATGCATCGCTGCCCGATGTTACCACATCGGGCAAAATGGATTTAGTGTCCTCCCTGGGTTATGGTTATGGTTACATCGGCGGCAGCACAATTCCATTTATCCTGAGCCTGGCAATCATCGCGGTGCTCGCGGGCATGGATTTCTCCAGGGAACTCCCGTCAACTGGCGTAAGGATCAGTTTTATCATTACTGCTCTATGGTGGTTTCTTTTCACCCTGCCCTACCTGAAAAACGTGAAGCAGAAATATGGAATAGATCCGGTATGCTCATCCATCGCCGAGAGTTTCAGAAGATTGGCCAAAACCTTCCTTGAACTCAAGAAGCACAAGAGAGTTTTTCTGTTCCTTGTTGCATATTTTTTCTACATTGATGGGGTTAACACTATTATAAAAATGGCAACTAATTTTGCATCGAGTATTGGTGTAGGATTGGAGATACTCTTAGGCACCATAATCGGAATACAGATACTCGCCTTCCCCTTCACCTTGCTCTACGGCAGGTTGGCACAGCGATTTGGCTCTCGGCCTCTTCTATTCGTTGGGATTGGGGTATACGCGTTGATAACTGCCCTAGGTACAATGATGCCGCTCATACCCCCTGCAGGGGTGGAGACAGTTTTTATCCTGGTTGCATTTTTGGTATCGACAAGCCAAGGCGGAATACAGGCACTAAGCCGCTCCTACTATGCATCGATTCTTCCGGATCGGAATTCCGCGGGGGAATTCTTTGGCTTCTACAATACCATGGGTAGGTTTGCGGCGATATTTGGCCCCTTTCTGATGGGAACTTCCCCGAGAATCGCCTATCTGGCAGGGGTGGCAGATGAACGGGCGGCATATAGCTTTGGCGTTGGTACAGTGTTTATTTTGTTTATAATCGGCGGCGCCCTACTGGTAGCGGCAGGAAAAACAGACAGGAAATAGTACAAGGATGCATGTTAAAATTAGAATTGGTTTTATCTGTTAGAACTCTTAGATATGCTATTCTGATGTATGGTGGAGGACGGGAGTATATGCCGGAAATCCGAGGAACTATATGCAAAGGGCCGAGGAACTGATTGTCGAGGTATACAGGCAGCTACTAGAGGCCCGAAGCAGAGGTGTTGAACCTCGAAAAGTGATGATGTCTCCTGCCTGTTGGGCCAGCATCGAAGAATACCGACGTTCCCTGGGTGTCCTGAATTCCCCCTTACGGGATTACCTATCGGAAGACGGGCTGTTTGGCTTGGAAGTGTGGTACGGCGACAAATCCGAAATTCGGGTTGTATGAGGTATGAACTTGAATAAATCCATTGGTTTTATTGGTGCCGGCAACATGGGCGGGGCTCTAATTAGGGGACTCCTTTCCACCGGCACACATTCTCCCCGGGACCTGATCGTATCTGATTACAGCGAAAGCGCGATTCGGGATCTGAGCACCGAATTTCCCGGTATTCGAACCAGCTTGAAGAATACAAATCCGGCCTCGGCTTCCCTTGTCATACTTGCTGTGAAACCTCAGGACTGCAAAAATGCGGCACAGACCGTCAGGGACATAGTTCAGCCTGAAACCGTTATAGTCAGCATCGCGGCCGGTCTGTCAACCGCAGACGTGGGTGATTGGTTCAATCCCGGCGCGAAGATAGTGAGGGCTATGCCGAATATACCGGCATTGGTTAGGGAGGGAATGACGGCCCTCTGCCGCAATCAGCATGTAAGCGATGCGGAGCTCCAGGCAGTCCGGGAGATATTTGACGCGGTTGGGAAGTGCATAATTCTTTCTGAGAATCTGATGGATGCCTATACAGCCCTGGCAGGATCAAGTCCAGCCTGGATTTTTGTCTTGATTGAGGCGCTTGCGGATGGAGCGGTGCGGGAGGGGATTTCAAGGTCCGTGGCATACGAGGTTGCCGCACAGGCGGTTGCCGGATCGGCAAGATTGGTATCCGAATCGAACTTACATCCGGGTGTCCTTAAGGATCGGATCTGCTCCCCGGGCGGCACAACAATTGAAGCAATGGCCACCCTTGAATCTGCGGGCTTTCGTTCCGCCATTATCCGAACCTTCTCCGCCTGCGTGAGAAAAGCTGGAGAGCTTAAGCAATGAAAGATAATCCGGCTGCCGATGTGGAAATGGTTTTTTCGGTTAAGGAGTTAATAGAGCCGTTCCTTCATAGCCGGGATATACGCGGCTTCCTGTCAGAGGTAGTACAGATTGTCAGTCAGCACATGCAGTGCGATGTTTGCTCGATTTTTCTTTACAAAGAGGAGGAAGATCTTCTGGTTCTAGAGGCAACGGTGGGATTGAATCCGCAGATGGTTGGAGCTTTGAAGCTTACTTCAAGAGAAGGATTAACAGGGCTGGCACTCAGGGAACTTCGGCCAATACGCGAGGATCGGGGCATCGACAATCCATATTTCAAATTTATTCCGGGAAGCGGTGAAAGCAAATTCGAATCTTTTCTCGCAGTACCCATAATCCGGGGTGTACGCCGCGTGGGTGTACTAGTGGTGCAGGATATGGAAACTTCACGATTTAGCAAATCAGATGTTCGAGCATTTCAGGCAATAGCAACTCAATTGGCGGCCGCTCTGGAAGATGCGATGCTTCTGATATCTCTGCCGGAAAAGAAAAAACTGCCCAAAATCACGCCCCTGCCGAGCAAACTCATTAGGGGCACACAGGTAGTTGAGGGAGTAGTGCTGGGCCGGGCGTATCAGGTGCAGGAATCAAGTTCGAATAACAACCAACCCATTGCTCAGGAGAGTATTCACGGCAAAACAATAGACGATTTCAACAATGCTATTGCCCAAACTGAGGAGCAATTAGAAGAGCTTCAGAAACGACTTGGAGAAGAATTGGCTGACGTGGCCTCTTTGATATTCAGCGCACATCTTTTGATGCTGAGAGACGAAGGATTTTCGGGCGAGATGACAAAGCTGATTAATGAAGGGTCGGATCCGAGTTGGGCTGTGAGGCAGGTTACCGATAACTACATACAAATCTTCTCATCAAGCAATAACCCCCGAATGAGGGAAAAAGTTTTAGATATAAAGGATTTAAGGCATAGAATACTTGAGAACCTTCTATCCGATGAAAGCGCGCATAGGGGGGGGTATCAAGATCAAATAATCATTACGAGCGAGCTGCTCCCGTCTGAATTACTGAAGCTTGCCACGCAGAATGCCGCGGGTCTGGTTTTATATGGAGGGGGGGTTACAGCCCATGTGAGTGTTCTTGCCAGTTCCCTGCGAATTCCCCTCATATGCACTAGCGACGAAAGCGTGTTTCTAATTCCCTCCAATACGCCTCTTATTCTTGATGCGATACAGGGTATATTGATAGTTCAGCCGGACAACTCCGCCACCATTCGCGTGCGGCAGCTTATCGAAGCTTCGGAAAAGATTGAAGAACTTGAGAAGCACGTAGAACCTGAGACACGAAGCTTTGATGGCCAGCGAATTTATTTAAGGGCCGCGGTGAATCTGCTTTCGGATCTAAGACTGTCTAGGCGCTTGAAAGCAGAGGGGATAGGGCTTTATAGAAGTGAATTCCCATTTCTGGTTCGCAGCGACTTCCCTTCGGAAGAGGAGCAGTACCGAATATACAGGCAGGTTGTAAGTGGCCTGGACAATCCAATGGTAACCCTGCGAACACTCGACGTGGGCGGCGACAAGATACTGAGCTACATCCCCGATTCCGATGAGGCCAATCCCTTTCTTGGCCTCAGATCGATTCGTTTTCTTCTGGAAAACAAAAAGGTTTTCATCGGTCAATTAAAGGCAATGATTCGGGCGAGCGAAAAGAGGAGTATTCGAATTCTGTTCCCCTTGATCTCATCAGTTGATGATTTTAACAATGCGAAGAAGATGGTTTCAAAGAGCCTGAATTTCCTAAGGCGCGATGGTTTTGCTGGCTTTGCGCCTCCCAAGCTTGGAGCGATGATTGAACTGCCCTCCGCTGTAGAGATGGCTCCTGAGTTGGCAAGGGTTGCCGATTTCCTTTCCATGGGCACCAACGACTTAGTACAGTACACCCTGGGAGTTGACCGAACCAATGAGAAGGTTGCTGATCTATTTGATATCAGACATCCGGCAGTTCTTCGCACGGTGAAACGAGTAAGCGATGCCGCAAAAGAGGCTTCCTGCCCTCTGTCGGTGTGCGGCATCATGACCAGGGACCCACGGACTGTTTACTACATGATTGGTCTTGGAATCAGAGATTTCACGATGCAGGTGGGTGCTATTCCCGGCATGCAAAAATCGGTTTCCAAAATGGATACTCGGAAGGCAAGCGAAGATGCAGAAAAGCTTTCCAGCCTTGGCACAATCAGAGAAATACACGAGTTCACGGATAGGTTGGAACTGAATCGCCCGACCTCCTTGAAAACATAGTTGCTTAAGAGTCTGGCGGACTTTGGATTAGGATTCCTATTGTCTGTCCTAACCGGTAGTCGGAAGATCACCGAAGAAGATGATGGAACCTGGACGGTAAGCACCCTTGCGGGCAGCGGCACGAGAGGTCATGTGAATGGCGCCGGCGCAACGGCGCGGTTTGAATGGCCCTACGGCGTGGCCGTGGACTCATCGGGCAATATCTATGTGGCAGATTTTATCAACCGTCGCATCCGGAAGATGGAGTATAGGGTGCCCTAGGATATACTGTGAGCCTTCCCTTTCCACCTAAAAGGGGGGCTCTAAGGAAAGAAGTTCTTCAGCTTGCCTTTTCAAGCAATTGCACGAAGGCGAATTTGGAAGTGCGGTCTAGTGGCAGCATATAGATAGAGTTTACCCTCGGCAGTCCTGAGTTCGGCAATGTCAATGTGAAAAAAACCGAACGGATATTGCTTGAGTTTCTTCTTGTCAGGTTTGCTTCTTTCCACTATCCGGCAATCGGATATGCCGCGTCGTTGAAAGCGGCGACGGAGGGAGGAACGCCTCAGACGCGCTATAGATTGGCTGCAGTGCATAGCGGCGCGTCTGCGTGTAGAACTTGTTCCATAGAGCCTCCTTCCCCGCAGCAAAGGGCAATGCGCCGGTTAAAGCACGAGATGAAACACCTGCAAGTTATGCAAGCCAGGGAGGCTCGATGTTTTTGGCCGCAGGGCCGGGAAAAGTGGCTTCTAAGGCAAAAAAACTGAGCAATAAGGCTGTTATCTCTTGTTAGAGGGTGTATGGCACAAATGAAAAACAGACTTGCTAAGTCTGCAAAAATTCCAAACCTTTAAGGAGAGATAAACATGAAAACTGCCTATGGCGTCATTTCGGCCCTGATCATCCTTTTGGCATCCTGCAAGGGTCCCACGTCCTCGTCCCCATCCCCGTCCCCATCCCCAGCCTGGCAGGTAAGCACCCTTGCAGGCAGCGGCACGGCTGGTCATCAGGATGGCGCCGCGGCAACGGCGCAGTTTAGCGGGCCCACCGGCGTGGCCGTGGACTCATCGGGCAATGTCTATGTGGCAGATAGAAACAATCATCGTATTCGGAAGATCACCGAAGAAGATGATGGAACCTGGCAGGTAAGCACCCTTGCAGGCAGCGGTACGGCTGGTCATCAGAATGGTGCCGCCGCAGCGGCGCGGTTTAACTTACCCTCCGGCGTGGCCGTGGACTCATCGGACAATGTCTATGTGGCAGATAGAAGC
>Ga0209781_1000087_pt1 | contig 22277 bp, 25 predicted proteins | sample WorMetHERISLAND1_3_FD_187386 | JGI IMG/M metagenome (GOLD analysis project Ga0209781, IMG submission 187386) | Marine gutless worms symbiont microbial communities from Max Planck institute for Marine Microbiology, Germany - Olavius albidus HERON... | ecosystem: Host-associated > Annelida >...
GCGAAGCTGAGGCTCGGGGCAAGGGACACCAGGTCTCCGGGGTCGACCTTCTTGCCGTCGACGCGCCGACTCCCGGCATAGCGGTATACGGCCGTAAGCGAGAGGACGACCGGATCGATGCTGCGATAGGTAGAGACCCCGGCCCGCCACATCCGCGCATAGGCGAGTTTGGGCGCGCCGGATTCACGGATGTTCTCGACCGCCAAGACATCGAGGAAGCCCAACAGCGCCGGCGTATTGGTATCCGGCGAGAAGCGGTGATTGACCCCCAGCGTCACATGGCGCCCCTGGAGCTGCCACCCACTGTTCCTAGGTCTTGACAGTGGTTGGCGGAGCTGGGAGCCGCGGCCCGTGAGTTTTCCGTAGAACTCGGTGTTCGCCAGGACGTCGTAGCGGATGCCGAGCTGTAAGGCGAAGGCGTCTTGGTTGTCGTAGCCTCGGTTCTGATTCGCATAACCCACGCCTAGCTCAAACCGCAGCGATTCCTCCGGCGTGAGCAGGTCATCGATCATGAGCGGAAGATCCGCTTGGCAAGGCCCCGCCAGCGCGATCATCCAGAGGCATGCACCTCGCTTCCCTATCCCCCACACAGCATTCTGGCCGCTTCGGTTTTGTCGTAGGATCAACGCCCTTGCGTAGCGTGGGTTCCTGGGAGCTCCAATATCCGCCCAAATGAAAAATAAAATTACGTTAAATCAAATTATTATGTGATTATTGTTGAGGTTGGACCCCCAATTAGACCCCGATAGAACCGAAATTCGACCTGGATTCTGCAGGAGTCCGGTCAGTGAGCGTGGAAGAAAAGGGAGCGCGGAAAGACGCGCAGGGAGAGGGAAGAGGGGACTATTGATCGAGCGCAGTCAAACTTCCGATGCGGGCTCGGAGGGGCTCGATCACGGGGGTTGTGGCTGGAGTTAGGCGATCTATGGCGGATATGTGATAAGCCGAAATTATGTACGAAGGCGTCCGATAAAACCCAATAACTCTCCATATAAACATACAATCATGGTCCAGTAAAGTCCTTGGACGTCCAGTATAATCCGTGAATATTGGGGGTCTAATCGGGTTTTTATGCTCGAACCCCCCCTCCAGGGAGGAGAATGAAGCCAATTCACAAGCTGACCCCGCGTAAGGTGGAACGTACCCCTCAAGTCAGCCAACATGAGGACATTCAGCTGGCAATCGCCGCCGAATAAACCGGCAACATCAGCCGGCGAAGATCAGTGGGAGGACGTCGCTCTTACACCACGCCAGGGGACATAACCTTGGCGGGCCCTGGGCAAAGGAAACAGTGTAATCCGACCGTCCGGTACGTACCGGTAGAGGGTGGAGGCGGTTACACCTAAACGCTGTGCCACGCTTTAGCCTCGCGTAAACCCTGCTCGTTCAAGGACCTCGGTCGCCCCTCCAAGTCCCCTTTCGCCCTACGCTCGGCGACAGCCTACTTGTGCCGTGGCCGTCCTGCAGTCGCAGCGGTGCTCCACCCAACGGAGCGCCTCAGTGCCCACAATGACCTGACGGGGTGTCGGACTGCCCACCACGTGCTTTGCGCTTCCCTAGTGGTAAGAACTAAATCCATATTTAGGATCCTTTTTCAGGATCCTTGTTATATGCTATAATTATATTGCTTGGTCTCCCCCAAACCCAGGTAGGGGAGTAAAAAATTCATGGAGGCTTCGAAGGAGAAAATTGATGCGCGATCAGACCCAGATCAACGATGCGATTCCCGTCATCAAGAGCGAAACTGCAGGCGGTATCCCTATTGTCATGGGGACCCTCACCGCAGGTTGGCTAACTAAGTCGCACGAAATTCCTCGTCGTAATACGCGCACTAAGACTGGCTATCAGCGCGAGATTTCAAAGGCGCGCGTCAACCGATTAGTATCAGACCTGAAGAAAAATGAAGTGGATATACCCACCTCCATCCTATTAAATCTCAGGAGGTTTGATGAAGGTTCAACTCTCATCACCGATAGCGATGGGAATCTCCTATTCCGCTTAACTCATGACGAAAAGGTTCATGTTGTAGACGGCCAGCACCGGGTGGCAGCGTTATGCGCCATGGTCTCAGAAAATCCTGAGAAATGGTCGGGACTTCGCCTGCCTTTTATCTGCATGTTGGGTGCAACCGAAGACGATGAAGTCAAACATTTTTACGTGGTCAACTCAACAGCAAAAAGCGTCAAAACAGACCTCGCCCTCGACCTACTCAAACAGCGTGCAAATTCAGAACGAGGGGTCATGACATCCCTTATCGAGCGCGGTCAACAATGGAAAATAATTGGGCAGGAGTTGTCTGAAAAACTGGCGGAAACCCTCATTTGGAAGGATCGGATTCGTTTCGCTGGTGACCCTCCTGGGGCCTCGACTGTAACTTCAACGCCGGTAGTAAATTCATTGAAGCCATTGCTCTCAACGCCTTACTTCGGGGCGCTTCCTAAAGAAAATCAGGTTAAAATCATAAAGATATACTGGGAGGCAATCAGAGAAGTCCTCCCAGAACCTTTTGAAAATCCTCAGAAGTATGCCATTCAGAAGGCAATTGGAATCATTGTTCTTCACGGGATATTAGTGAACATCATCGAGTATATCCGTTCAATTGGTCGGACTCTCCTTGACACGCAGCCTTACAGGGACGTGTTACATGATGTGCTAGAAAACCTAGAGGGAGATACGCCGAGCGGTCAAGTGGTGCGCGGCTCTGATTTTTGGTTAGTAGGAGAAGGGGCGGCAGGCGCGTATTCAGGACACGCGGGGCAGCGGGTCCTTATGGCAAAGCTCAAAGCAGCTATACCTGAACCAGAAATCGAGTAGGGCCTGCCGTACAGGACCCATCAAGGTTGATGGGTGTCGCTCTTACGTAGGGGCGCGAATTGAAACGCACGGAATCTTCCTTGCTTTGTTTTATGCGGGATGGTTGAAGGTGTAACTGAAAGATGGTCTTGGCGGTTCGCATGCACACATCATGCCTTCACAGAATGACTTAATGTGTGATCCAACAACTCGACTTATTCGAGGACAGCCATTACCACGAGTGGGAAGGTGGGGCTATTTCTCGATCCTGTATCGAGACAATCTGAACGGCAAACCCAATGTCAGGCAGAAGAGCTTCCCACTTGGCCGGATGCACGAGGTAATCCCGCTGCTCGGGTTCCCCGAGCGTCGTGATTACTGGATTTCTCAGGCCGATTTCTCACGCAAGAATCGCCGCGCGGTCAATCTGGCAGCCATTGGCGTTCTGTTCGTCGATCTCGACTACTACGCGATCCCAAGCTTACAGACCATGGATCATGATCGCATCGCGCATCTTGTGCTCGATCGCTGCAAAGACCTTGGCATCCCGGTCCCTTCTCTGATCATCGACAGCGGGCGTGGCATGCAGCTCAAGTGGTTCCATGAGGCGTTACCACGAGCTGCGTTACCGCGCTGGCATGCTGTAGAAGACGTGCTTGTCAGGTCTTTCGAAAATCTGGGAGCGGATCGGAAAGTTCGCGACGTCAGCCGGGTTCTCAGGATCGTGCACTCGATCAATCAGAAGGAAAGGGCGGCGGCGTAACACCACGCCATGAGACGGAACCGAAGGCCGGGCTGAGCCCGGCTTTTTGGTATGCGCCGGCTTGAACGTCGAATCGAGCCCGGTGACAGGGGACCCCGGTGATCTTTGGCGGACAGCCTGGGCGCCGGGTGTTCCGCACGTGCCACGGCGACGGCGCTTTCCCTGACTGCAACACCTTGATCTCGGATGCGTTGCCGAATCAAAAGCGGCGGCAGGCTAGTGTGCCATGGCCAACCCCGCACTCAGGTCAGGCACCGGAGATTCCGCCGGGGATTTCGGTCAGCTTGCCGCCGCACTCCAAAACGTCCGATAGCACCTCTCCATGATCGTCAGCAGTCCGGAATCCATAAAGAGCCTTCAATTAACCCTGTTGTCGGCTCCCATTCGTCAGCCATGGCTGCACAGGCCCACCATGAACGGTAATCGAACAAACTTTTATTTCAAATTCTGAAATCGGGTAAGAAAAAACGGTGTTCTTAACGTTTCGACCGTACCACGGTAGGTGGTTGGTCTCTTGCCCTGGCTGCACGAAGGAACGCCTTCGGGAGGTGCTGAAAGCGCAGGACTGGTGGGGAGAGCTTGCCGATGATCCTGCCAAGACGCCGGGTCAGGGGGTGTGCGCTGCGACCCGCAGGGGCGACGCTTGTAATAAGCCGCAACCGTGTTGGCCGGTCCTGCGAGGCTTTGGGGGAGGGCCCCCCTGGGCCCCTAGGGGTAACCCCAGGGGCAATGCCGATCAGGCCATCAGCGGTGCTTTCGAACCAAACTGTCGGAAAAGGACACCTCAAACGCGCAAACCTTGGTAGAGCAAGGCAAACCTGTGTAATTTAAAAGTTAATAGGTTTTGATCCTAGTAACGGACGCTTGGTGAATCCTGCCGTCCCGGCTCCCGGGCGTCCACTTCCGACCGAGGCTGTGTGAAAGCGTAAGAATGGCCACCTGAAATCGTCTCTAAGCCCAGCAGTATTTCAGACGAAGCAGGATGTCACGCTACATCTGAAGTCGATTGCCGCAAGGCCGACTCCCGCTGGTTCTGGCACGATACCGACCACCGATTGGCTGTCCCGCCGGCCCTGAATTTACAGTCAGCACTGGAACAACGTCCAGCAGCCTTGGCGCGAATGCGCTAGCCGGAACGAGGACAGGCTTGGGACCAGCGAATGAAGATATCTAAGATGGCCCTGCTCCTCGATAGCCCCAAAGGTGGGGGTGACCATCTATCCACGTTGGCTGGATTTCTAGCCAGGCGATAGGAGTCCACTGATGAACGATACCTCGCTGCTACGCGTCAAGAGCATTCATGTTGAGGGCCTCTTCGACCTGTTTAACCACAGCGTCAAGCTGAAACTGGACGAACGCGTGACGATCTTGCACGGACCGAATGGAATCGGCAAGACGATGTTTCTGCAGATGGTCAATGCGTTTCTGAAGGGTAAGTACGGTTTGTTCGGGCAAGTTCCATTTAAGCGCTTCGTGTTGGAATTCACAGATGATTCAAGGGTCGATCTGACGCCCGGTCAAGATGAACTACCAACAGAGCGCGCCAAGAAGCAGCCAATATTTCACCTGCATCTGTTTCGACAAGGCGAGCTGGTAGAGAAGCATGATGTGTCTCCGGACGCAATCTCTATAGCAGAAGCCATCGCAAGCCGGACGCCCTGGATTCGTCGAATTGAAGATGATCTCTGGTTGGATGATAGAAGCTCGGAGTTTCTTTCTGCGGAGGAGATGATCTCTTCGTATCAAGACGAGATTCCATTCCGAGTGCGAGCTGAGCGAAACATTACGGAGCCACATTGGCTGACCGACTTGCGTAAGCGAGTTACGGTTCATTTTATCGAGGCGCAACGACTTCTGAAGTTTACTCCTGGGAACGTTCGTCGGTTCCGACCGTATTCTCAGACTGTCTTCACCGTACTGGATTACGCGCGTGACCTTAAGAGCCGCATTAATGACACTATGGCCCAATATGGCCAGCAATCCCAAACGTTGGATCAGTCCTTTCCTCGGCGCCTGTTGAGCACAAGAGTCACGCCGCTCTCAGCCGATGAGATCAAAAAAAAGATGGAGGAATTAGACACCAATCGCTCGAAGCTGAAGGAGATCGGTCTGCTGAATGAGACGCAGGGACATCCATTCGATACTAAGGCTCTGGATAGTCTCGACAATACCCAGCAGAGCGTCATGACGCTATATGTCGACGACACGGTAGAAAAACTCGCAGTGCTTGAGGAACTCGCCCGCCGCACGCGTCTCCTGCTCGACAACGTCAATCGCAAGTTCCATCACAAACAAATCCGCATCGACCAGGAGCATAGTCTGGTCGCTGAGGGAGAGCAAAGAACGCCCTTGCCGCTTGACAAGCTTTCCTCCGGGGAGCAACACGAACTGGTGCTCCATTACGACCTGTTGTTTCGGGTGCTCCCGAATACTCTGGTGCTGATCGACGAGCCGGAGCTGTCGCTGCACGTCACTTGGCAGAAACGTTTCCTACCGGATCTGCTGGAGATTGTCGCAATGGCACAGTTCGACATACTGATCGCGACCCATTCGCCGTTCATCGTCGGCGATCGGTCGGACCTGATGACCGGTCTGGATGTTGAACCATTATGACGCTGAATGCCTACAAGGATGCTGGCGTCATCGAAACCGAGGTAATCATGACGCGCCGGCTCCACACAGGCAGCTTCGTGATCGTCGAAGGGGATGACGATTATAAGTTCTTGACTGCGCGGACCGCGCTAGGCCATTGCGAGTTGGTCATCGGTAACGGGAAGAAGAACGTGGAGGGGGCACTGGAACGTCTGGACAGGCGGAGCTTCGAAGGTGCTCTCGGTATCGTTGATGACGACTTCGACAGCCTCCAAGGTCGACAGGGACCCTCGCCGAATCTGATTATGACAGACACTCACGACCTGGAGTGCATGCTGTTGCGGTCAGCAGCGTTAGAACAAGTCCTGGCGGAGTTCGGAAGCCGCGACAAGATTCAACAGTTCGAACAGTCCCACGGCTACACTGTGCGCGATGCCCTGCTGGAGCGGGGTTTGAAGTTCGGGCGACTACGCTGGCTGGCGCAGCGCAAAGGATGGAACATCCCGTTCTCGGACCTTAAGCCGCAGCAGTTCGTGGAGTACGCCACTTGGAATGTTTGTGTCGACCGGCTTCATGCCAAAACCGTGAAGCTCGTCCTATCCAAGTCCATCGACGACCTGAACGTGGAGCTCGGGTCACTCCCTAGCGTCGATCCTTGGTCTGTATGCCAGGGGCACGACTTGGTCTCCATCCTGCGGATTGGCCTCTCGGAGGTGCTTGGGAATCTAAGGGCCAGCAAGGGTGTTGACGACATTGCTTCGATGCTGCGCAGTGCCTTTGACACCGAGGATCTTTACGGCGGTTATTTCGGGACCTCAATTCGTGGTTGGGAGCAAGCAAATCAGCCTTACCGGGTGCTTCGAGCCTATCGCCGCGCGTCTTAGACGCCGCCCATGTCTGGCCCTGGCTCTCACTGCTAGCTCGACATCGCGGTAGGAAAGCTGCGGCGTGGCGGCCGCCAGGCGCTCAATCAGCTCGGACTGATTCATCTTCACCACTTCACCTGATGGTGATACTTTTCTCCTAAAACTTCTTCTTGAATTCGCCGTGAGGACCGGCGCGGACTAACTATAAAGTCATCAGGAACCTACCTCCTCTACTAACCTTAGTCGGAGGTAATTTGAATCGGTTTCTTCCTTGTTGATGACTTGGCTCCCATCGTATTTTCCATCGCTAGACGTTTTCCTCTCATCCTTGATTTGAATTGTGTTCTTTCCGTCTTTGATGCGGAGGGTGACTTCATGGATAAGTTTACCGCAATCCGTACCTTGTCCGATTTTGGACGGAGATTTTGTGTACCCAAAATTCGTTAGAGCAAACTGCACTATGCCGGAATGCCACTTACGGGTGAGTCCATTATTCCAGAGGGATTGCTCTTGATGGGTCTTCAGGCGGTCGAAAAAATTATCGAACTCCACATCGTTTTTACTCTAATTGTGGATCGTTTTCCGCGTGACGCTCAGGTGATCCGCCAGATCGGCTGCGGTTGGGAGTCCTGGTTTATAGAGCCGATCCTTCAAATATCTTGTGCATTCCCGACGAACTTCTTCTGTTAATTTTGAGGGTTGCATTTCTTATTTTCCATGGTCGAGGGTAAAAACTCTTCCTGTCTATTTTATCTTGTTAATAAGGAAGTGTAGAACGTTCCACTATCTTGTTAATATCCGTTTGGGTTTTTCGTTTTTTTAAGCGTATCTGTCTGCAACGATGGGTATCTGGTTGTAAATAAAAAACATCTGAATAATTAAATCTGATTAGAAGAAATGACAGGTATTCTTTTTTCACATGACACTTATTTTCCACCAAGAGAACCCTGGGTGGGTTTGTGTCAGTCTATTCTGCATATTCTGGCGTGAACGTCCGGAAGCAAGGTAAAAAAAGGGCCGTTCGTCCCGTTTCGGTCGTTACGGGTAATAGGCTCCCGTAGCGGTGTTTCGTTCTCCGCTCGTCGATCCCTGCCCCCCGTAATTCGACGCTAGGTAGGTAACGATTGGGGACTTCGGTAGACGCCCGGAAGCAATCGCTTGGCTTCCGCGTAGATGTTGTCTCGGCTCCAGTCCGGATGTTCCGTCAGGATATCCAGCGCGAGTTTCGAGATGAGGGCTTTGGCTTCGAGGTTGAGCTGATCGAGGTATTTGCTCACTGGATCGAGGCTGCGGGTGCCGGTTGTGGCGGTGATGGTTTGCACGGACGTCGGCCACTTTTTAGATGCCTCCTCCCGAGTCTTTTCGTCCGTATTGCGGGCATGACTTGTTGGGGCCATTCCGGCGATTTTCGCGGTCAGTTGCTTCATCATCGTTGCGCCTCTTTTGGCGCATGTCTTCTCATACGCTTTCTGTTTCATCCTGAGCCGCTCTCTGGCTTTCGCGCGTTCCTTGTCAAGCCAGCCACGGAGTCCCAGGGCATCGAAGAGCGTGGTGGAAACAATCTTGATTGCGGAAAAACTTCTGTAGGAGCCATCCTTCAAGCGTTCCCGGATTTGGGACACGGTGAGATACCCGGCGTCCTTGAGCGCTGCTACGACCCGCGCCGCGCGCCTTTCGCCTAACCCCGCCCAGGTCGCCAGGTGGTCCATGGTGTAGTTGAAGAATCCCTGTTCCGTCGGGAAGCCCACGCGCCCGGTCGCTAAATCCATCCGCAGCACCAGCGCGACGAGAAGCATGCCAATGCCGTCGCGGCGCTCACTGCGGACTTTGCGTCCGTCGGCGTGGAAATTTAAAATCGGCAGTAATCCGAGTTTTTCAACGTGCGACAATAACTTTCTTGCCGCTTCCTGGATGAATTTTGGGCGATTTTCCGGTATCGGGATGTCGAGGAGCTTGGGATTTTTCGGATCGTGCCCGCAGCGGTTACCGCTCCCACAGGGCTTCTCGCAAGGCGTGGGGGCCGTGGAAGGGGTTGGGTAAGGGGTGGAAGGAAGCGCGTTCGTGGGGCGCTGAGGGCCGCCTAGGGCGGTTTCCAACCCCGATTCGAAGATAGCCTGCTTTAAGGAGGACTCGAAGTAATCCTTCTTCTTGAGAGAGGCCGCTATCTTCTTGGATAACCTGGACTGGAAGGCGCTATGCTTCGGGGATTTCCGAGACTCCCGGGATTTGGAAGCATCCCGGTTACCCGCCGGCGCAGGAATACCGGAGGGAAAGGTCCTGTCGACAACGAGGTTGAAACCTAGTTCAGGAACGTGTAGATTTTTCTTTGCTACTATCATTGCCTGAGGGGGTAAAGTACGTAGCATTCTCGGCAGTGCTGAATACACTAACCGGGAAACCCAAAGGCCTAGTGACTTTGATCACTGGGCCTTTGTTCTTTGTGGGGCCGTTTCGCGACCTGAGAGACTCAGGTACGGACGCTGAGAGGCGAGGTGGACAGCCGGGCGCTTTAATCATCATCCGGCATCCGGCATCCGGCATCCGGCATCCGGCATCCGGCATCCGGCATCCGGCATCCGGCATCCGGCAAAATGTGGATTTATCATTAAAAAAGTCAATGAGTTAGACTGTAAAAATAAGAATTTATAGTTGTCCTGCTCTCGTTTCGCCAACCTGGCTTTTCTTTCCCTCCGCGCCCTCCGTTCATTTTCCCCATTCCTTTTCCGCGACAGGAAGGCCGCTTTCTGCGATCTCCGAGGTATATGGCTTCGCCTATTGTTGCCCTATGCGGAATTCTGTCGCCTCGACAAGATCGAGGTCATCCACGGGGAAATGTCAATCCTCATAGTCCTCAACGAGGGTTGCGAGCGTGTCAAACTCGTCATCCTCGGCCGTTGATCGTTCCCTATCCATGAGTGCTTCAATGCGAGCAAGAGCACGGGTGTAGTCCTGCTCGGTACGGATTGGTCTTACACGGGACGTACTCATAGCAGGGAATCGGGATACACCGCAAGCGATTGTGGAATTGGAACGAATGGAAGGATACCAAAAAGGATTGATGCGGGGCGAGCCCGCCATTCCGTTTCCAGCGCCGCACGTCGATGGAGAGGTAATCGACAGTCGAGCCTCCCGAGAACCAGCATCGCTGGCGTCCGCTACCGCCCATGACGCCTCCCTGTCGTTTTTTGTCGAAATCATTTGGGAAATTCACACTTTCCACCGTGGCCCCTGGGGGCTTAAATCGCCAAAAGTCCTGGAGAGGGTACTGACAGAACCTCCTTCCAATCGGGTTTTGGCGGTTTTATCAGTAGGGGCTGGAGCAATTCCCGCAGCCGGTCCAGAGAGTCCATGTCATGTCCTCCTCAATGCGGGGTTTTTACCTGGTAGACGGTGGTGGGCCGCCCCCCTTGCGGGGATGTTTTTCGGGGTACGTCCCGCCGAGTGGTGTAGGAAGTGTGTAGCGGTCATCAGGTGTAGGGAGCCATAGGCGACCGGAACCCGAGGGCCGCTACGGTGGGTGGTCATCGCGCCGATCTTCGTTAGGTTGAGGTTGTGAGACCAACGCCTGATGAAGGAGACGACACGATGACCGAAGACAGAATGGCCCTTCATGGCCTGCTTGAGAAGGCTTCCGACCCGGAATTCCTGCGCGAGATGATTTCATTCACCGCCGAGCGGCTCATGGTGCTGGAGGTGGATGCGCTGTGTGGTGCCGGCCACGGCGAGCGCTCGGCGGAACGCATCACGCAGCGCAATGGCTACCGCGACCGGACCTGGGAGACCCGTGCCGGTGCCATTGATCTGCGCATTCCGAGTTGGACGCCCTCCGCGTAGTCCGAGGTACACCTACGAGGATCTGGGCGCGGATCGGAAAGTTCGCGACGTTAGCCAGGTTCTCAGGATCATGCACTCGATCAACAGAAGAACCGGAAAAAATTGAGGGCCATGTGCGGAATCTGCGGTGAGCTGCGCCTCGACGGTGCCCCGGCGGGTCTGGGTACGATCACGGCCATGATGGATTGCCTGCGGCAGCGCGGCCCCGACTACGGCGGGAGCTACAGCGACGGTCCCTTCGGGATGGGTTATCGGCGCCTGGCGATTATCGACCTGTCACCGCGTTCCAACCAGCCCTTCCTGGATCCGGAGCTTGAGCTAGCCCTGGTGTTCAACGGTACCATCTACAACTATCGTGCGCTCCGCCGTGAACTTAGGGGCCTGGGCTATCGGTTCTTCTCCGATGGCGACGGCGAGACCATCCTCAAGGCCTGGCATGCCTGGGGTGAAGACTGTATCCCACGGCTACACGGTATGTTCGCCTTTGCCATCTGGGATCGGTCGCGCCGAGTACTCTTCCTGGCCCGAGACAGATTTGGGATCAAGCCCCTGTACTGGTCACGACAGGGGGATAGCTTTCGCTTCGCATCCAATACCCAGGCCCTGCTCGCGGTTGGCGGTGTGGATACCCGGATCGATGCGATTGCCTTGCACAACCTGTTTACCCTGCACGCGGTGGTCCCTGCCCCGCGCACTCTGCTGCAGGGTCTGCGGAAGCTGGCCCCCGCCCACTGGATGCATGTCAGTGAAGACGGGAAACAGATGGAACGCCCCTATTGGCGGCTGACGGCGACGCGCCCCGAACGGCCTTTGAGCGACGACGAGTGGCTGGAGCAAATCCATGATGCCTTGCGTGAGGCCGTGAGGGAATGCAACCAGGTAGCGGATGTGCCGGTGGGGATTCTCCTGTCCGGGGGGATCGACTCCAGCCTCCTGGTTGCCTTGCTGGCGGAGGCCGGCGTCCCGGATCTTCGCACCTTCTCAATCGGCTTCGAGGACACGCCGGAGGAAGCGGGCAACGAGTTTGCTTACTCGGACCTGGTGGCCACACGCTACGCCACCCATCACCAGCGGTTTCGCATCCCCAACCTCTGTGTTTTGGAGCGTCTCCCCGAGGCGGTGGACGCTATGGCTGAGCCCATGTTCGGGCAGGACGCAGTGGCCTTCTACCTGCTCGGCGAGCGGGTTTCCCACGAGATCAAGGTAGTCCAGTCTGGGCAAGGGGCGGATGAGGTCTTCGGAGGTTACTTCTGGTACCCGCGCATCCGTGCGGAAACCCAAGGGTCCCGGCTCGAACGTTTCCGCAAGCACTACTTCGACCGCGATCATGACGAGTACCTACGTCTGGTCACCGCACCCTACGGCGGGGAGGACCACAGCGCTGCGTTGATCGAGCCGCTTTTGACCCGGCCGGGCGCGGACGAAACCCTGGACGCAGTCCTGCGCTTGGACGTAACCACCCTGATCGTCGACGACCCGGTCAAGCGGGTAGACAACATGACTATGGCCTGGGGGCTGGAGACCCGTGTCCCTTTCCTCAATCATCGGCTCGTGGAGTTGGCCGCCCGTTGCCCCCCTGAACTTAGGCTTCGAGAGGGCGGTAAATACCCCCTCAAGGCCATGGCGCGGGGATTGCTCCCGGACGCAGTGATCAACCGCCCAAAGGGCTATTTTCCAGTACCGATGCTTAAGTATGTACGCGGCGACTTCCTTACCATGGTGCGCGATCTGGTCGACTCCCGCGCCTGCCGCGAGCGTGGACTCTATCGCCGGGAGTACCTGGACCGGCTACTCGCCGCCCCGGATTGGCACTACACCCGCATCCGAGGCAACAAACTGTGGCACTTGGCCCTGACGGAGCTGTGGCTACAGCGTCATGTGGATACCGCCGGCTAGGGCCTCTTTCGTTTTTCATTTCCCGTAGGTTCCAGAGTGTCGGGGTGGAGACTGCCAGAACTGACAGAACCTCCTTCCAATCGGGTTTTGGCAGTTTTGGCGGGCAATTCCCGCGGCCGGTCCAGAGAGTCCATGTCATGCCCTCCTCAATGCGGGGTTTACCTGGTAGACGGTAGTGGGATGCCCCCCTTGCGGGGATGCTTTTCGCTCACCACGGATACGAAAGTGATCCTCCAGTACCGCGAGCGCCCCCGGTGTAGATCCGGGGTTCAGATTTTTCCAGCCGTGCCGGTATACGTCGCGCGCGGTGAACCCTTCTTTCAGGTCCCGTAATCGCTTATCCAAATCTATTGCGGCGGCCATCTCCGGGGCTATGACGCTCGCATACAGCCGTCTGGCATGGCTCTCCAGGTAGTCTGCCCAAGCGCATGCGGCCACAAGCGCCTCCTCCCCGACAGGTCCTCCCGGCGGGTGATCGGCAAGGTGAATCAGCAGCGCCAAGCTCTGAACTAGGGAACCAAATTTGAGCATTGGATAAGGGATAATCGTGACGGGCACCGGGGAACAGGTAAGGGTTATCCTCAATGTGGGGCAAAGCCTTTAGAGTTCTCATGGCGGCATCGGAGAGGGGGACCCGATGTTCCCGCCGGGCTTTCATCCGTTCGGCGGGTACGGTTCAGACGGCGGTTTCCAGGTTGATTTCTTTCCACTGTGCTTGCAGTGCTTCACTGGTGCGGGTGGCCGTGAGAATCAGGAACCGCAGTGCCAGTACTGATACGCTATCGTTACCGGCCAGCTCCACCATAAAGGCGGGAACCTCGGTTTGGTGTGGGGCATGGAGGGGTGGCGGTTGAGCCTCTTTACACGTGAGGGCTTCAAATTATCTTGTTAGGAAAATAGCAAAGGAACGCGCCATTGATGTTGTTCTTATTGATATGAGTCCAAACGTATCTGCAACGAATCATTGCATATTGATGGGATCTGATTACTTCATCGTTCCTATTTCTCCTGATTTTTATTGCCATCAAGCAATAGATTCGTTGAGTAATGTGCTTCCTAATTGGGCGAAAAATATAAACAAGTTTAGATCGAAAAATAATGACTACTCGTTGCCTGAAAATAACCCAAAATGCTTGGTTTTATATCTCAAAATTACAGGGTTTATACGACAAATAAGGAAAAATAAGAGAGCGAACAAAAAACAATGTCAAAGGCATATAAAGATTGGCTTGATAAGATACATAATACCGCCAATACAACACTGGTTCCAGCTCTTAGAGAATATAAAATGATTGTTACAGAGGAAGAATTCAAATCCAATGTATCTTATGATAGGCCATATCACCTGGCTGGAATACAAAACTTTAGCGGGTTAATTCCTGTTTCCCAAAGACTATCAAAGCCGATATATTTATTGAGCGCAGAAGATGGTAACTGGTCAGGAGCAAGATGGAAAAGGAGCAAGGATGGTAAGGATTATGGAATAATGGTTAATATCAATGATGCCGATATGGTTTATTCTAATCTCTCAAAGTCGATACTTAATTTAACCGGAGGATAACTACCTCCACTAACGAATAAGTTAAAACACAAATCCCCTGCCCCGCACCAGAACACGGCGGGAAGAAGGTGCTCTTAACGTTTCGACAGCGCCACGACAGGTGGTTGGTATCTTGCCCTGTCTGCACGAAGGAACGCCTTCGGGAGGTGCTGAAAGCGCAGGGTTGGTGGGGAGAGATTGCCGCTGATCCTGCCAAGATGCCGAGTCAGGGGGTGCGCTGCGACCCGCAGGGGCGACGCTTGCAATAACCCCACCTTGACCGCAACCGCGTTGGGCCGGCCCTGCACTGAGAGCCTCAGTGAGCCTTTGGGGGAGTACCGCAGAAAGGAAATTCCAATGAATACACAATCGGATTATGAGATAAACGAGGCAACCAGATTCGGAGGATTTTGGATACGCGTGTTAGCTTACTTCATTGATACGGTAATCTTAATTACAGCCTTATCTCCTGTATTGTTCATATTATCTCTTATTGCACTTGAAATGGAGTTGAATTTCTTACTACTCGATATTTTCATTTTGGTCGCGATCTGGATTTATTTCTCAGTATTGGATTCATCACCATGGCAAGCGTCGGTCGGGAAAAAAGCTGTGGGCTTGAAGGTTGTCGACAAAAATTGCGATCGTATTTCTTTTGGTAGAGCTACAGGCCGACACTTCGCTAAAATCATCTCCTTTTTTACCATACTCATCGGGTATATGATGATTGGTTGGACAAAGAGGAAGGAAGGTCTACACGACATGATTGCAGGTACACTTGTTATCAAGATCGGAAAAATCGGTAAACCTCCTCTCTGAGTAGAGAGAAAATCCCCGTTAATGGACTGATTACTGAAATCAAGACCTTAAACTAGGTTGGGGTTAAACAATTAAACTTCCTCGCTCATCACTGTATCGATACCGACTGCCTGCATATCCGCAATCGCTCTATCGCCGTCGCCTGCATTGATATTAGCCGCCCGCGTGGCATCGACCACCACTTTGGTTTTGAATCCTAGTGATTTGGCATCCAAGGAAGTGAATTTCACGCAAACGTCCAGGGCCAGACCGGTAATGTAGACCTCGTCTACCCCTCGTTCCTTCAGATAATCGCCTAGTCCGGCATCTCTTTTGTGAGCGTTATCGAAAAAACCACTATAGCTGTCCACTTCGCGATCCATCCCTTTCTTAAATACTTTTGCAATGCCCTCGATGTTCAAGCCAGTGACGAATTCGGCACCGGTCGTTCCCTGCACGCAATGGACCGGCCAGAGGGTCTGGTCTGTGCCGTTGAGTGTGATAATCTCGCCGGGATTCTTATTATGATGAATAGCAAAGCTCTTGTGATCCGGCGGATGCCAATCCTGGATGGAAACTACCAGCTCGAATTTGTTCATGATGTTGTTGACCACGGGCACGACCTGGTCTCCTTCCGGGACAGGCAGGGTGCCAGTCGGTGTGAAGTCGTTTTGAATGTCCACTAAAATAAGAGCTTTCATTGCTTCTCCTGTGTTTTAGGTCTTACCCCCAAAGTAATCGTTTAGATCCCTACTGCGCTTGCCGTCCATGGCACCTAGATTCCAACAATCCCTGCTGGAATGACGAGGTGGACTGAACGATTGGCCTTTAAAATCAGTAATGATGGCTTAACTTAATGACATCTGACTTACAATTTGGACCGGTGGTTCACAGTGCCGACAAACCGGCGCCTACCGCACGTGGTGGACCACCGTGGCTACGGCTGATGACTGGGAGCCGCTGCATCTCATTCATCGAAAAGCAATTTGTATGCGCCCGCTCTGCATCGAGGGGCCTGAACACATACATGGCGAGTGCGTACAAGCTACTTTTCAAATAAGCGGCTCACAATCTCGCCGACACAGGCAGTCAGCTGCTTCGCCATGCCCAAGTGGAGAAACTCGTTCGGTCCATGGGCATTGGAGTGTGGACCAAGTACGCCGGTCACCACGAGCCGGGTATCCGGGAAGGCTTGCACGAGCGCCGGCATGAAGGGAATCGAGAACCCCTCACCGGCGTAAATCGCGGGTCGGCCAAAAAATGTGGCCGAGGATTCCTGTAAAGCGGAGTCGAGCCAACCCGGGAAAGGTGGAAATTGCCAACCGCCGGTCTCCCATTCCGCCTCGTAACTCACCCGCGCCTGATAGGGTGGGTCGGTCTGTAGAATCCGGGCCAGGGTAGCGCCGGCCCAGGTCGCGTCGAGGGTAGGCGGCAGGCGCAGTGACAGCTTGAGTGAGGTGCGCGGGCGTAGGACATTCCCGGCCGCATCCAGGGCTGGCAGGTCACCGGCACCGATTATTTCTAACGCGGGAAGCCAAGTGCGGTTGACGATATTGTCAAAGGTGGTCGCCCCCACCGTCGCCAGGTCTCCGATTACGGGCAGGCGCCGGAAGTGATCCGCCCCGAGCGTATCGGCGGCGCGCTCGATTTGCTTCCGTACTGGTGGAGGAATCGCCACCTGAAATGCTTCTACGATCTCTCCCGTCTCCCGATCTTCGATTCGATCGAGCAAGGCCCGGATAATTCGGAAGCTGGACGGCACTACCCCGGAGGCATCTCCCGAATGTACCCCGTCCCGCAGGACTTCAACCATCAGGTTGCCGCCGATGAGTCCCCGCAAGGAGGTGGTCACCCAGAGCTGCTCGTAGTTTCCGCAGCCCGAATCCAGACATACCACCAGATCCGGGATACCGATCCGGTCTCGCAGCCGATCCAGGTAATAGGCCAGGTCCGGGCTGCCGCTCTCCTCACTGCACTCCATGAGCAGCACGCACCTCGGAAAGGGAATCCCCTGCGCCTCTAGCAAGGCGATGGCCCCGATACAGGCAAAGACGGCATAGCCGTCATCCGCACCACCCCGGCCATACAGGAGATCGCCATCACGTACCGGTGACCAGGGACCCAGACCCTCTCTCCACCCGGAGCAGGGCGGCTGTTTGTCCAGGTGGCCATAAAGCAGCACCTGTCCGGGCAGAGGCCCCGGAATCTCGATCAGCAATAAGGGCGTGCGTCCGGCACAGGTATGGACGGTTACTTGCGTGTCACTCGGGGCCTGTTCCTCACACCATGCTTTGACCAGCCCGACGGCATCGTCCATGTGCCCATGGCGTTCCCAGTCCGCATCGAAGAGCGGGGATTGATTGGGAATCTCGATATAATCCCGCAAGGTCGGCAGGATCCGATCCTCCCAGAAAGAATCGACGAATCGAAGTGCTTGCTCCGGATGGAGATTCATGATGCGGTACCCGGAACCTGTCCGTTGTCATGGGACCTCGAGCCCTGATGTCTCATAAAAGCCGGCATCCGCACATAGGCTCATCGCAGGGCTGGAGCGTCGCCATTTTTCGCGAAACCCAAAATAGGGTCCGTCCGATTTCGGGTGCAAACAATTGGGCGCCGGCCATTGCCTTCGGCGGCCCGCATTCGTCCCGGCACGCACTCCGCTCGGCACCCGGACTCCCGCAATGACTTGACGCCGTGTCGCATGGCCGGGCATTTCGTCTCCGCCGGCGCTCACGCGCCGCACTCCGACTAAACGCTCGACCCTGCGCCTACGCGGGGGGCGGCACACTCCGCTCGTCGCTTACGCTCCTTCGCTTTCCTAGGCTCCTCCATCGACGTTTGGGCCGGTTGCGCGGCGATTGCTGGTGCAAACTGAAGTTCCTCTCTAATCAGGAACTCATTTGCATCTCCTGATTCAGGTATCTCCCAGAATACTACCTGACCATTCAAGGCGGCGCCGTACCATGTCAATGTAGTCTGCCCGGAAACAACGTAGCTGGTAGTCGCGATTATCCTCGACATAAAGCCGTTTCCATGCACGTTCACGATTTGTATTGCTAATCATCTCCCGATCGCGAATCATATCCGGAGTAACTTTAACAAATGGTTTCATCATCCTTTCGTAGCCATAATGATCCATATATTTTCTGGTTAATGATTCGATAATTTGGATGTCTTCTTCGGACAACTGTTTTTTGAACTTATCAACATTTTCCTCTATCGGATCTGATGCGTTGGACCCCTATAATGATGAAAGATTTGAAATTTGTTGAGCCTACATAGAATGACTTACATCAAGCATATCAGGCAAAAAATGATGCCAAAGAAGTCACACACTTTAGTCAAAACTGACTCCTGATCAGAAATAAAATCCTCAAGTCTAATTGTCAGAACACGATCTGGATAACGCTTGGAAATATCTAGAGAAACTGCGTGCGCCATTACCCAAATGAGTGTGTTCAAGATCGAATCATACTCGTGAATTATCGCGCGGTTCATACTAGCAATCTGTGCTCTCGGATCTCGCACTACATTCAGAAATGATATATCTGGTATAAGCTCTATTAATTCATCCGCATGATGCACGGAGTCCATTGACTTATCCATTACGACACTGGCATTGTGCGCACGGCAACCTTCAAACAAAATTTCCCAGATAATAGAACGAACACTCCGAGGCTTATTTTTCAATTTCTCAAATAGTTGGGCCGGATCAAGCACGATTCGCTTCCATTTTACAATGCTAGCGGTTTGCAAACCGAAAACATCGATGATTAGGCGGAGATATCTTTTGTCATCATTCAAATCACCATACCGGAGTGTGCTAGGGCGGCAAGAGCACGTTCGTCGAGGGGTACGGCGTGCTTTTGAAGACTGTCGAAATACTTCTGATTCAGGTGAAGAGTCGGACTCCAAAAAACTCTGTTGCGCTCATCTTTCGTTAGCCACAATTTAATCACGTCCACGAACTGACTATTAATTTGCACGGAGTGTTCGTTAGCCTTCATGGCCATGCGAATGGCGGCAACAGATAAACGCATGAGCTGGTCTTTGAATGCACAGATTTCGCGACCGTTCGGTCCTGATTTTCCCCGTTTGGTCGGATCCTGAAGACGCCGGACAAAGGCCGTCAGACTGCGTTCGACTTCAATTTCGGGAGATCCAGTTCTAAGTGCCTCAGCGTTCAGGTGAGCTAGGATCAAACGCGCTTTGGGGCCGAACGGCAGGCCTAACTTTACCCACCGGTTGGTTTCCGGGTGACGAGCAGTTCCTGCTTCGATCAGCAGCGCAATGTCGCCTTGCTCCCGCTCCCAGACCCTCATCTCATCCCCAGGATTGCGGTACGGCATACAGGTTTGGCAGAGCACGGTGTGTTGGAAGGCGAGCTGCTCTAGGGTCTCCGTTGCAATAGAGACGCTGGCCTCCAGGCTTCGTTTCTCTACTGGAGTTAAACGTCGTGGTTTGGTGTCTTTCATCGATTCATCTCTTGGAGGGTGTGTATGACCCCTGAACAGGTACTGTCTACTCGGTCTCCCAGGTTTCCATACCGTCGACGGAGTGAGCACGCGCGTACCCTCTCGGTCGGCTCAGAACAGGTTTTGGCGTGAGGTCCTGTTGCGGAGAATTTTCCATAGGGGTACGGGGACCGCCGATCAGATAATCCCGTTTCGCTTACTTGAGATCTCTAGAGGTCATCTTTGGGAAAACTAAACCCACATTGACCCTCAATCCGCCCCTCATTGATCCTCATCTTCGTTTCTAGTAGGGCCTTGTTTGGCAAACCGCTCCTGGGTGTCCGTAAAGGTCATGCCGTCACCGGTCACGTGGAGTATCCGAACGAGAAGCCGGGTTTTCAGTTCCTCGTTGGTCATCGAGCCGTCGAGCGCGGCCCGGATGAGCGTTGAACGGATAGCCCGCTCGAAGTCCGAGGCCACCTCGGCGAGGTTCGCCGCGATGACTTCGGAGAGGATGTCTCGCTCGGAGATGTCCTGGCCGTAAAAGGCACGCAGGATCGTCGCCGTGGCGGCGGAGCCGCAGGAGGCGTCCAACGTCTGCTTGACGATGCCCTCGTCCCGGCGGTCCTTCCAGGTCTGGATCGGGACGCTGCCCGCCACAGTCGGGTAGCGCAGCTGGATCTCGCCGGCAACCCCGGTCAGCGCGGCGATCGCCAGCAACGCGCCGAGCAACCGCGAGACCCATCGGCGCCGGCTCAACGCCCGCTGCTTTCCCGCGCGACGAGCCGTTTCAAGGCTTCGGGGGCCTCTGGACCATACCGAATCCACTCCGTGCCTTTTTCACCCGACACATCCATATCGCCTGACGCGTCCAGCCCATCGGGGGCGCAGATAAAGGGTTTGCAGTGGTATAGAAAGAGCTCGGGCTTGTTAAGCATACTGGCTAATCCAGGCGACCAGTAGAACCAATTACCCTCCTTGACACAGGCCACCGCCCCTACTTCCAGCGCATAATCGGACGAACCGCCCCGATCAAAGACTACATACTCGGTGAAGGGGTTGGGGTGGAAATCGCGGAGAAGGTACCTCCACAGGTCAAGCAGCGCCCCAGCTTGGAGCTTGACCAAAAAATGAGTGGCTCCGGCGAACGGGACCAGCCGGTATGGCCAAATCTTCGGTACTCCGCACCACAGGACCTCGATACCCGGATGCCCATCGAACAGTAGGTATAGATGCTCTAAGCTCCCCCGGCTACTCGGCTGCACCTGTCCAATCGCGTAACACACCTTGGCGCGGCCGGCGCGTCCCCGCAGGAAGGCGTCCAGCCCGATAACGATGGTTCGGATACGGGTTACAGGTACGGTTACCTCCCACTCCTCACACTCCGGGTTCTGCCCCGGCCAAAACGTTTCCTCCTCGTCCGCCCCTTCTGCGACTTCGTCCGGTTCCGATGTACGCCGCAAAACAATATTCTGGAAAGATTCAAGTAGCGACATAGTAGGTTACCCCTTAGCAGTTGAGGCCACCCACCCAACGGCAAACTTCTGCTCTCGTGGGCTCTGTATATTGGAAGATAAGGCCGCGTAACCGTTCGGTTGGCATCGGTCCCGTATAGGTCGAGGTTGAGTCATCATCCGATCCGTCATCTGACCCACCATCTGAGCCGTCATCCGAACCATCAGCGTTGGTCAATAGAATAAGCCCTCCCGAATCCGAGGACGAAGACAATTCTGGATCGTCGGGCATCTCCTGTAGAAGCACCTGGACCAGCCAGTCCGATGGCGTAGGCGTCGACGTTTCGGAATCGGTGTTCATCGCAAGCAAAGCAGACAAAGGCGTGGCGCCGCTGCCCTTTTGCCGTGGTTCACCCTTTTTCCTCCCCCCTCGGTGGCCTTTCGGGTACTTGCCTGGAGGTTGCTTTGCTCCCCACGGGAGTCGAAAGGTGCGAGTAGAATCTTTGACACCCGTTGCCCAACGATTAACTTGCCAATGGGGGCGATTTCCCTGGAGCGCCTTCCACTCCGGGCCAAATTTGTGGGGGCTTCTATCATAGAAGATTTTGTAGGTGAATCTCCCAACCGAAAAGGTCACGCCCCGCTGGATGCTGTGATAAAACCCCTGGACAGCGCGGGCGATCCGTCGCCAATAGAGCGCCCAATACTGGCCTTCGATCTGATCCATCTCCTCGGGCGAGAGTGGAATCAGCCCATCTACCGTATAGCCCGCGGCGGGGTCGAAAACAAAGTCGATGTCCGCCTGGGTCAACGCCCCGGCAACTGCCGGCTGCGCGATGGCGCAGGCGAATAGAATGCCGGCGAACATGTATGTAAACGCACGCATGGTTATCCTCGTCGTTGAATGAATAAAAGCATCTCAATGTTTGGGAACGGCTCACTCCATGAGGTCATAGCTGAACTGCAAATTCACCTGGGAGCCGCCGCCCCCACTAATATCGGTATACACCGCTATATGCGCGACGAGACGCCGGCTGATCACCGTGGAGACGCCAAGCGTCAATCCCGTTTGCGTCGTGGGCATACTCCCTTTCTCCGTGCTCTGGCCCTGGTAGGAGAAGTCAAGGCCGCCCGAGACCGATACCGCGTCGTTGATTGCGAAGCTGAGGCTCGGGGCAAGGGACACCAGGTCTCCGGGGTCGACCTTCTTGCCGTCGACGCGCCGACTCCCGGCATAGCGGTATACGGCCGTAAGCGAGAGGACGACCGGATCGATGCTGCGAT